>Ga0316204_10007775_pt1 | contig 15393 bp, 12 predicted proteins | sample 6monrhotite_MG_2_FD_205661 | JGI IMG/M metagenome (GOLD analysis project Ga0316204, IMG submission 205661) | Microbial mat bacterial communities from mineral coupon in-situ incubated in ocean water Damariscotta River, Maine, United States -... | ecosystem: Environmental > Aquatic > Marine >...
CGCTGAGAAGGGCGTGAACCGCCAAAACACTCGACCAGCCCCAGCGGAGAATTTTCTTGGATAAGGGATCGTGCAACATGGCCCTATACATGGCATATCTTGAGCGCGGGGGGAATCCGTCTCTTCGTTAAGTTAAAACGGATGTCGTTTCAGCCAGCCAAGACTGGGGGCTATCATATAGGCTACGCACAATACAAAGAGGTCCGCTTCAATCTTCACCCTGCCAGCTACCAGCGCCAACCCTGTGATTCTTCATCATGCTTTTGTCGTTTTTTCGAGAACAAATAATGCGCGAACAGATATCAACGATGAAATGCTTTGGGGAAGAAGTCGTTCGGCGGCACTTAGGAATTTTATTGCTGGGTAGGGGAAGCTCCATTCTTGAAATCCGCCAGTCAAAAGACACGATAGCGAGCCAAACGTTTCCGTTTGGATCAAAGATAGCCCGGGAACATGAAGGGCCAACTCATCGGATCGATCCCTCAGTAGTGTCTTGGGGAGCCTTGTATTGCCATCGAGCGCCCGTTTGTCATCGCTGAAGGCATTGTTCCAAGGGTCGGGGACAGTGCGGCAATCTTCGTGATGAACCAGCTTAAAGAAAGCAGTGCCAAATAGGCCCGACCAAGGTTCGACCAGCACAAGGCGACCACCGGGGCGGAGGACCCTTTCAATTTCGCGCAACGCCTCGGCAGGATGCGCCAAATGATGGAGGATGTCGACACCGACGACATTGTTAAAGGTGTTGCTGGTGAATGGCAGGCAGTGCGCATCGGCGCTGACATCAACGCAATCGTGAGCGCTGATATCCGTCACCACGTTGATATCGCGGTACGCTCTTAAGAAACCGGGACCCGCGCCCAATTCAAGCGACGTTCCATCAAGCATTGCGGCGGAGAGGCGGGCAAAAATTTCCTTTTCATGCCATTGACGCATAGCTGGTTTGGCGCGCCAAACTCGCCTGTGTTTCGCGATCCATTCGGGAGTATCTGCCAATGCGTCTCAGCCTTATTCACAATCGATCAAGGATCAAATTTTCCGTAAAGTTGCAAAAATCATGAAGCCGAAATGTTTATCGAGGAAGCGATGTAAAAATTTTGGAATAGGGAAAGGCAGAGATCGGGCCGGGAAAAAATGAAGATAGGTCTCTTCAATTATAAAGTAGGGCGATAGCAGAGCGCGAAATTCTGCATCACTGTAGGCGAGGCCGATAGGGTTTTCGCTGCCGTCGTAAATACGAACCAAATCATTGACGTCATCAGTCGCGAAGATGTCATCGCGACCCCGTCCAGACAATTTGGCACCGAAGGCGGACAGGACTTTACCCGCATATCTCAAGACGCCCCAATTGCGAAGAAAGAAATTTTTATAATAGACAGAAATCATAGCCGTGCCGTTATTGGCGATGACCCGGTGAATTTCACTCACGGCTTTCTCTGGATGGACGGTGTGATGGACAACCCCGGAGCAGTTAACGTGATCAAATGTTCCGTCGGGGAAGGAAAGAGCTTCGGCATTTTCCTCGACCAAGGTGGCCTTAAGTCCATAGATTGCACAGCGATTGCGGGCGATTTTGAGAGAGTTGGGTGTGAGATCGGCACCGGTAACGTCTCGACACCCCTTGAGGCAAAATTCCGCAACCCACATTCCGACACCGCAGCCGAGATCAAGGAGCTTTTGGTTTTCTAAACCCTCAGGAAAAAAGCGGTCATCTAGCTTTCCCGCGAAAATATCGTTGATGAAAATTTCTCGTGTTTTGTCGAAAAATTCTTTGGAATCGGGTGGTGTATCGATTTCCCCAGTGTACAGGGGATTTGCATTCCAAAATTTTCGGACGTCATCAATTGATTTTTGCATGAGGAGCAATCATTTTTGAGCTTCAGGAAGCCATGCTATGGCGTTTTTCGAGGGATGAGGTCAAGTGAATTGTTGAACGCAGCCATCATGGCGTTTGCCGAGCAGGACTTAAAATTGCGGATTTAAGGCCCGTGATTCCGCTTTCATCCAAGGCGAAAACGTATTCCAAAGAAACTTGACCTGTTTGGTTTAGAGTTGTGACGGCAGCGTCGCCTTCCCAATTATGAAGTGGGAGGGAGGCGACCCGGTCCTGCCGTGCTGACGGGCTGTGAACCGAAATATCCAAGGCGGGCAAAAGAGCGTGGAGAGGTGGAATGCCTTTTGTGGCACGCAAAGTGTCGCGGATAATGAGCTGATGGGCAGAGGCCGATACAGATCGTTCTAGGGTGCACGGTAGCGCCTTGGTCGGCCGGATCATGATGGATTTGATCGTTTTTTGAAATGCTTCGGCCAGACGGCCAAAGACCATAAGGCTGGTGACAATGTGGAATGGCACCATAAAATTGACAAGAGGCTGCCCGCCGGAAACTTTGACGAAAGTCCTTGAATTTTGTGCTGAAGTGCTCTGACCGTTCAAAATATTAGGTGACCAGTGAGCGCTGGAAAACCTTTCCCCTCGAGTGGTTACGAGTTCATAACCAAGATGATAGGCGGGGCAAGCTCCATCAATTTGAACGGCCAAGGCACCTCCTAAATGACGGCTTTTCGTGAGAGACCAGCCATCGTAGCGTTCGAAAGATATACCAGCGTCAGGAAAAGTTGCGGAATTGCTCTGTGCTGGAGTTTGGCGCAAGGGGAAACCGTGCGATGAGTGCGCGAACGCCAGGGCGAATTGAGGGAAATAAAAATAAGCGAAATAGCGGTCGTCAACTTGACCGGGTCCGGACAGTGCGCGGTTGCGATAGCTCTCACGCCAATTCGCCGCAAGGTTTTCAGCATCAGGGAATTGGTCGGAGAAATGTTCGGCGCCAAAGGGGAACAGATGCGCTGTTCCGCGGCATCCCAGCCGTCCGGGATATCCCGCGCCGTCGCCCGAAAGGCTAGCCAGCATACTTGCCAGCTTTTGGGCCATCGGGCCAGCATGCTGCGCAGCGCCGTTCTGATCCGCCGCAGCCAATAAGTCTAGCGATAACGTGCTGTAGCCAAAATCAAACCCACCATACTCGGGAAACCAACCTTCGTGGTTTTGCAAAGATTTCAGTTGGTCGTATTTGTCCTCGGCAGCGCGCCGCCAGACGGGCTTATCTGTAAGCCGCCACAGAACCCAGAGCCCCAGGGCGGCCACAAGATTTTGGTTCATTACCGTTGGGTTGAAACGATCATCCAACCAAGATGCGGCATGCTCCAGACAACGTACGGCTTTGGCGCGCTCTTGGGTCGGGAGTTGGTCCCCCAGTTTTAGAACAGTGAGGGCAGCCCCGGCAGTGGTAAAGGCCGTGGGACAATAGCTGTTTTCATTTTGGTACCATTCATTGAATGATCCGTCACGATTTTGAATTTTGCACCAGTACCCAAGCATCGCGCGGGCCGCATCGAGAATTCGCGTGGCACCGTGGTAAGGGTTGTCGGGTGCTTCAAACGTATACACGACAGCCAGTCCAAGCATGAGTTGTTGCATGGAAGCGGCGGGGAAGTTCGTCAGGGTTCGGTATTGCCAAAAGGTTCTGTCGGCACAGCCGTAGGTCTTTGATGCGGGGTTTCCATCCATCAAGGCCAGGGCGCGTTCGACGTATGGGATGACGTGCTGACAGTATGGTGCCTCAATGATCACAGCGAGCCCCCATTTGCATCGAGCCACATATGTAGGCTGGCCATTGTCACCAATCGTTTCGAAGCGACAAACTCCCCTGCAGCCAAACGCGTCAGGCTTTCTTGAACATATCCTGGTTTAATGATGCCATGACGATTGATTCGTTCTGCAGATAACCAATTCTTACACAGATCAAGGAGTTGCTCACGATACATTTCTTCCATGGGAACATGAAATGCGCGTTTGGGGGCGTGGAAATTGGCGATGCTTTTGTTGCGTAAAATGTTGCGTAGCAAGACTTTGTTTTCACCGCCTCTGTTCAGCAGCATTTGAGGGGCTTCGGCAACAGCTTCATAGAGACGGGGATCAAGGTAGGGTACGCGGGCTTCAAGGCCATGCGCCATGCTGAGTTGGTCCATTTTGTTGAGAATCTGATACGGCAACCAAGCCTCAAGTCCGTTGATGAGAAGCCCATCCCATGACAAATCGGTGTCTTCGCTGAGAGAGGGGGGCTCTAACATTGTCGCCTGCGTGATCTCATCGTCATCGATCACACTGGATGCTAGACGGAACAGGGTTTCAGGACGGCCAAGGTTGGCGATCATTTTTGCGATTTTCTGCCGACCAAGTACGCCGAGGGAAGCTTGATAATCAAACTGGCGGTTGAGAACCGCGACCGGCAAAAGATTGACGGCGGGGGACAAATGACGCACCCAGGGGAAACGTTGAGAGAGTTGGTCGAGTTTTCGCAGAGCAGGATAGTGAACGTATCCTCCAAAAATTTCATCGGCGCCCTCTCCAGTCAAAACGACCTTATGCGTACGTGCCGCAGCTTCGCACAAAATATAGGTTGGTAGGATGATGGCGTCGCCTACGGGCAGATCCATGCAGGTAACCGCCTCGTAAAGGCGGTTAATGTCCAGCGGTTTATTGCCGCCAACGATGCGGTGATCTATGCCGCAGGCCTTTGCAATCAAGGCCGCTTCAGCGGTCTCGTCAACCGATCCGGCCATGGCGAAGGTGAAGGCCGTTATTGGCCGGTCGGAATGCTCGGCCGCAAAATGAGACACGGCTGAAGAATCCACACCACCGGAAAGAAAAATGCCGACCGCAACATCTGAACGCAATTGGGTTTTGATTGAATCGGAAAGAATTTCACTGACCCGCTGAGTCCAATCGTCTTCGGCGGCACGGCTGAGTGGTGCATCCGAACGGGGATGGACATGAGGTCGCCAATACGTTTTGGACGACAATGTGCCGTTTTTCCACGTTGCAATGGTGCCGGGAGCTAAGGTTTCGATGCCCTTGAAAAAGTGCGTGCCCGACGGAACGTAACGAAACTGTAGAAAGTCTCGGACCGCATCTGGGCGGATGGATCGCTTGAATTGAGGATGTATCGCAAGTGACCGAGCCGATGAAGAAAATATCAGCTTATTGTCCACCACAGTATAGAACAGCGGTTTAATACCGAAGGGATCACGCACGATGTGGAGTTCGCCGCTACGTTTGTCATAAAGGGCGAAGGCGAACATGCCGTTTAAGCGCGAAAAAAAATCCACACCAAAACTGGCATAGCCGAGCGGAATCAATTCTGTGTCGCAGGTGGTGCGGAACTGGTGGCCTGCAGCTTCCAACTCGCGGCGCAAAATGTCGTAGTTGTAGATTTCACCGTTATAGGTGACGACGATGTTGCCATCGCCGCTTTGCATCGGTTGTTGACCGCCTTCGATATCGACAATAGAGAGCCGCGTATGCCCGAGATGAATGCCGACGTCTTCGAAACTTCCCGTAGCGTCAGGGCCGCGACTGCGAACCTCCTTAATCATTTGATCAAGAAGTCCAGGGGTCTCTGGTCCCGTATATCCCGCGATGCCACACATGGCTCAGTAGTCCTGGCCCCACAACACGCTGATTCATGTACCGTGTCATTGACACTTGTCTAGAAGAACTGTGATGTGAAAACGTCTAGGTGTTGTCCCAACCGTTTGTCTTGATAGCGGCAAAAGTCTCGTCGGCGTGTTTTGATGAGGAAACACCGACGACAACCGATTTAATCGTTGGGAATTGTCCCAAATACGAATAAGCCTCGTCGGGAGATAGATACCCGGAAGCCAATGTGCCCATTGCCATGACGTTGCTAACCCCTTCGTTCAGCGCATCTTCGCACGCCGGGAGGGAGGGGTTCATATGAAAGCCTATTTTATTGGCATGCGTCAGGACTGTCGGTGTAGGCAAACCCCATTCTTTGAAACGCTGTTGAAGAAGTGGGAGGTTTTTTGTTGCAAAGCTGCCCTGGCTGTTGTGGTTCTTGTCCAGTTCCTCAATAAAGAAGGAAAATATATCTTTCAATTCAAGCCCTAGAGCGAGGTCCGTGAGGGCGTCGTGCAAAAAGACTGCAGGCATGTTCAGACCGCGAAAAATATTTAATTCAAGACGGATTAGGGCGCTTAACATGCCCGTGACATCCTTGGTCAGAACACCCTTGCCACCTTGCCACAGAAAAGAAACCTTGCTTTTGAGACCTGATCCCGAGAGGGCATCAATCACAACATTTATGAGCCCCATTTCGTTGGCCTTGGTGATGTACTTTTGAGCATAAGGTAGAAGCGGATAGATGGCCATGTCTTGTGACAATTTTGGGTCGTTGCGGATCAATTCGGCGACAGGTCCAGCGCGGTCATGGGTGGACATCATCATGCCCCGCACACCATGGTCGTAGGCTGTGTGGATCATATCCAAAATATTTTGCGGGTCGGCAAAAAACGCAGCTCGTTCCGCGCCGCGCGCTGCGGATAAATGATCAACGCCGAAGAATGCATTGTGTCCCAAAACGATGGGTGCCAGCGGGGATTTTGTCATACCCTTATTGCTCCGCGAAGAATTGAGGGGCGCCATTTTGCTGAGCCGATCGATAGATCGCATCGACAACGGACTGTGTTTTAAACCCGGATTTCACATCAGTCTCGACAGTTGTACCTGTGCGAACAGCCTCAAGAAAATCAATGGCCTGGCGGGTGTACTGTGGCCCGCCAATGTCAAAGGGCACACCTTGGTACAAATCCGGCCCGCGCCAAATGCTCCAGTCAGCGGGCAAATCGCCATGAGCTTTTTCCAGGTGTAGCCGTACATCGTCGTCGTTGACATCCAAGGTTCCATGTTCACCTTGAACGTGGATGCTGATGGTCGGGGTGCGAAAGTGTCGCGCTGACCAAGATGCATCCATGAAACCGGTTAAGCCGCTTTTGAAAGCGAAATAGGCATGGGCGTAATCTTCGACGGTGCTGGAATATAGGGTGTTGGTCTGGCCCGTGACGTATTCCAGATCGCCAAACATCCACAGCAGCTTATCGATAACATGGCCGTTCTGGGTGATCAAAACACCGCCACCTGATTCTTTTTGTTCGTAACGCCAACCTTTGCCCTTGGTGAAAAGCTGAGCCACGTACATAGACGTGCGCAGCATTTGCAGGCCCCCCAATGCACCAGAATCTATCAGAGCCTTGGCCTTGGCGAAGGTGTCAATGTAGCGACCCATGTAGCCAACCATATTGGTCACAGGGGTGCGTTCCAGGGCCTCCATCAGGGGGAGGGCCTGTTCCGTGTTCGGCGCAAGTGGCTTTTCGATAAACACGGCAATGCCCGCATTGACGAAGTCTACGGCGATGGGAGCGTGGCTGCCGGTCGGTGTTGCGATGAAGACCGCATCAATACCGCCCTTTGCAATCATGGTTTTGTAGTCGGAATAGGTTTCAACCCCCTGCATCTGTGATTTCAAGACGTTCATGGTGGTCGAAGAATTGTCGCACACGGCAACGAGCTTTGAACCGGGCAATCCGTTTGCAATGCCCGCATGCAGCAATCCAAGTTTGCCAAAGCCGACGACGGCAATTCTTAAAGGAGAAGCGTTTGTCATTTGTCTTCTTGTGCCGATGAGTTGGTGGGGGTGTCCGGCAAAATCACAGATGAGCGGCGGCCGACACGATCAACGTTCTTTTTGAGTTGTTTGAGCAGTTGCAACACGAAGCCAAAAAAGAACATCTGTAGCCCTGTCGTCGCAAGTAATGCCACCAAAACGATGGATGGTGTCCGTGCTGCAAACGACAGCGAATGTTGCTGCACGACCACGATGGCGAACATCAGTAAGCTGAGCAGCCCAAAAATAATTCCCGCGCTGTAAAGATAGCGAATGTGCGCGCCCGAACGCAGAATGAGGATGGGCAGGGTGTAAAAAATGTACCTTGGAATAGAGCCCACGACCCGGGATTTTCCAGTTTGACGCTTCAGCCAAACACTGGGAATTTCCACCAGGCGATAGCCCTTCTCTACAGCGTCGATGATGGTTTCTTGAACATACGTATGTGTTCCCAAAAGTTCCAGGTCCGCAGCAACCGCTGGGATCATCGCTCTGATGCCGCCGTGACTATCTGTCAAAGTGAGACCTGTCTGCTTTCGTAAAATCCAAGACAAGACGCGGGTGCCGAAACGGTTGACCCAACGATAGTGGTAATCGACCAGGTCGGGTTCCATAAAGCGAGACCCAAGAACCATATCCGCCCGATGTTCGTCGATCGGCGCTAAAAAACGTGGAATTTCCGTCGTGGCGTCAGCTTGTCCATCACCGTCAACTGCGACGATAACGTCGGGATTGAAATCAAGGGCGGCTTTGAGCCCCTTGTACATGGCCGCTCCGAGACCATCACCATCGCCGCGGACGACAACCGCCCCGTTTTGCAAGGCGACGCTGCGCGTGTCGTCATAGGAATCGTCAACCACCAAGATATCGATTTGGTCGTAACGGGTGCCGACAAACCCCTTACGAACGCTTTCGATGACAGCAGCGATCGAGGCGCTTTCATTTTTGGTTGGGATGACAACGCAAGCTTTGGTCATAATTACACCAGGGTGATTAAATTCATTATTCTGGTAGTAGGGGGCTACTACCTATCAGACCCCCTTGAAAGTGGCAACACTCTATGCTTGGAAAGGCGTGGAAAGCGCGTGCTGAATAGAGAAGCGGGAAAGGTTGCGGATCGTGATTTCGACAAAGTGAGAGGCATTCAGACGCTGGTTTTACAAGATAAAAAAACTGGCGTAGAACTCTACGATTAGCGTACCGGTCGGGCTAGCCGTTTACAGTTTTCGTTCAAATGTCTGAAGCAGAGTTCAATATGCAAATCACCATATTCGGGTTGGGATACGTTGGCACGACAAGCATGGCTTGTCTGGCGGAGTTGGGCCACACGGTTGTTGGCGTTGATGTGAATACCGAAAAGGTGGCTCTGGTAAATGCTGGTTCCAGTCCAGTTTTCGAGCCGGGGGTCGCTGAGATTATTTCCAATCATCGCGCAACCGGGCAGGTTAGGGCGACGACTGATATTGTTTCGGGCCTGGAGAATAGCGACGCCGTTCTCATCTGCGTGGGCACCCCGTCTTTGCCGTCCGGGAGTCTTGACAGCAGCCAGTTGATGAAGGTCATTGAGGAAATTACGGCTTATCGTCTTGAAACGGGTCGAACGATTCCGTTCATTGTGCGTTCCACAGCGCTTCCCGCGATTCATGGCGCGGCTATTGCTCAAATTGAGCGCGCCTTGGGGAAAAAGCAATGTGCGGCATACTGCGTACATCCCGAGTTTCTGCGTGAAGGCCAAGCCATAGATGATTTTATGAACCCCCCTAAAATTATTTTTGGGTGCACGGATGAGGCCGCCCAATCTATTTGTCGAGACTTGTATCCAGGTATCGACGTGGACGGCACGTTTACGGACCCCAAAACGGCGGGGTTGGTCAAATACGCAGACAACTGCTTTCACGCCGTCAAGGTGACGTTTGCCAACGAGGTGGGAATGCTGGCCAAAGCACAAGGCGTAGACGCGCGAAAAGTTATGGAGATTTTTTGTCAAGACACCAAGCTGAACTTGTCATCCTATTATCTACGCCCGGGTTTTGCTTTTGGGGGAAGCTGCTTGCCAAAGGACTTGCGAGCTGTTTTGGCTTGGGGGCGGCAAAACGCCGTTTCGGTGCCGATGCTGGAAAATGTTCTGCCGTCCAACACATTACAAACGCAGCGGGTTATCGAGCGCATCTTGGCGACGGGTGTCCGCAACATTGGCCTCTTCGGCCTTGCGTTCAAGGACAACACGGATGATCTGCGAGAGTCGCCAATGGTCACTTTGGCGGAAGGACTGTTGGGAAAAGGGCTGAGCGTACGGATATACGATCCGGCTCTTTCCGTTGGACGTATGGTTGGCACCAATAGGATTTTTGCGTTGAGTTCACTGCCCCACTTAGCTGAGATGCTTCATGATTGTGCTGAGGATGTGGTGCGGAACTCAGACATTGTCATCCTCGCGCGGGCTTTCCCAAGCCTGGATTGGGCATCCATGCCCTGGCGTGAGAGCCATCAAGTGCTCGACCTGCAAGGTGCCGGTACAATATACGAGGCCGAGGTTCATACGGACGGGATTTACTGGGAATAAGCGCCACCCTGCAGTGGTTTGGGTTGGATCTAAAATTTGCTCAGTAAATTGTTTGCAAACCCTTTGATCCGGTATGCGGGCCTTTTGGGGAAGTAGTCCCATAAACGGGCATAGGTCGCTTCAAATCGACGATCTAAATCATCGATTTGATATCGTCCAGGGGGAAGTGACGGTTCGCCTGAACTTTGAACGTATAGCACTTGCCAAAGTTTATCGTGATCGTAGAACGCATAGCGATAGACCGGAGCCGCAGTGTCGCCAATGGTGAGTGAAACGCAGAACGGCGCCTTGCACGGCGGCATGGTCGCAGGCGTTAAGGGAATGTGTTCGACTGCGTAGGATTCCGTGCTGGTTTGGGAAATGCACAACTTTGCATCTTTACACACGGCCTTGCTGCTGAGCGTGGAATTGGGAAGTACTTGCCGATAGGTAATCCGAGGTTTGATACCCAACTCATTGGCGAACCAATCACCTTTTTGGAACAACCCCGCATAAGCTTGAAAAGGCACGTATGTCCGGGGGTGCCATGTCGATGCATGGGTTAACGTGACGTGCAGTTCCGGGTTGCTGCGCCACGCCTGCAGCAACTGCGACCTGGCGATATAGCCTGCAGCCCGTGTGCCGACATTTGGAACTTTGAAGCCAATGGCGTCGTGCCACGAGTTGGACTGTTGGTCGACGATCAATCGATTTGACGCAAGGGAAACAGGGATGCTCCACGTCAATGTAATGGTTGACGTCAAAGCGCCAACCGAGATTGCGCCAAGCCCCACCCGCCCAAACACTCGACCCCATGCATAGTTCCGTCGCATCCGATCAAATTGATATGCTGTGAATGCAATGAATGGGATCACGATATACATCTGATCAAGATAAAGACTCGTTGGGTGATCGTCTGCAAGAACATAGAAAAGTATGCCAAAACCGAGTGATGCAATCCATGCAAAGGACCAAATGAAACCTCGATTGCAACCTTTCCGAAATAGGATGAGGACAAGAAGAGCTGCGACGACCATAAACGGCGCGATTTCACCAAGGGCATGAATTATTCGGGTATACCACACATCTAAATCTAGGGATTGGCCTAAGATCAATTCACCGCCGTGCGCCGTTAACGTCCAGAATATCAATGTGGGATACAGAGGTATGCCGCCAGCTTGTCCTATTGTTATTGCCACAACGGCTGTGCCAGCCAGAAAAAGAAAAACCACGGCATTGGGGATCATGATGATTGCGTTAGATAGGAAGCTCAAGTTTTTCCATATATGTGATAGCAATTGAAGCGGGAGTTTCGGCGTGAATCTCCACTCATAAGACCTTAGGGCGTAGCCTACGACCAGGGCCAAAAGGGACAGGATTGACAGCATGTCCGACAGCAGGATGTGAGCGATCACAGCTGACAGAATAATTTTGCTTTTCCGAGATCCGTCAATCCGCTGAAACGTATACAGAGCCAGGGCTTGGTTGAAAACGATGATGACCGCCCAGTAGGTCGAAAGACCGCGGGCGGATACCGTGAAGATCGGTGAAAATGCAAGAACAAGGGCCGCAAAAAAAGCGATCCACAAGTCAAGCTTCGCGTGCGCCAACGCGAGATAAAACAAAATCACCGCGGAGATGGCAAAAAGAGCGGTTGGCATTTGCAACACAAAAACGCTGAACGGCACGCCAATGAAATCCAAAATTCTATAGAAAATGCCGATAAACAGGGGAGGGATGGGGCCGTGCGCATAAAACCCTAGGGCGTGGCCGATAAGGAGAAACTTGTAAAGCACCGTCTCAAGTGATGTGACGTCGTCTAAATTCCAGTCAAGGAATGAGGCAAAAGTCACGCTGTGGCGCCCATGATAAAGATCATTGGCGCCGATCAACAGGTTGTTCGCATCAGCCAGATACAGCGTCGCAGTCGAGAACAGCAAAAAAAAGATATGGACCATCCTTAATGACGTGCATCCAGAATGTTCGTTTTTTGCGACACTGCTTGTGTTGTGAGAAGGGACTTTATTGAAAAGCGAAGGCATATCTTGCATCTCGGCTGATGGGGTGAGGCCGCCCTGATGATCTTGCTGAACTGCGTTATGGGCCGCTAAAGCGGTTCAGTCCGGTGAGCTGTGATCAATTTTACGTTCGATGATGGTCATAGGACGTTTTTTGACCTGCTTGTATGTTCGTCCTACATACTCGCCTAAGATTCCGATGCCCATTAACTGGATGCCGCCCAAAAGAAAAATACCGACAGCCAATGACGACCAGCCCTTAGGCAGTTCGCTTTTTAGGTCGAGAGACCAAACAATAATGGCGAAAAGGGCATAGCCCACTGCGCCAAGGGACATCGTCATTCCCAAATACGTAAATGCCCGCAATGGTACCGTAGAGTGTTGTGTTAGGCCGTCGACAGCCAATTTAACCAAATCCGACAAGCCAAATTTACTGACGCCTGCGGTGCGGATATTTCGATCGTATTCGATGCCGATCTGATTGAAACCGGTTCCGGCGATAAAGCCGCGCAGGTAAGGCTCTTGGTCATCAATTTCACGCAGTAAATTTAATATACGCCGGTCAACGAGACGAAAATCGCCAGCATTTTGGGGAAGCTTTTCTTCGCTCAGCGTATCTAGCAGTTTGTAAAAAAAGCGCCGTGCTGCGTGCAGAATGAAGTTTTCCTTGCGATGACGCCTCACACCGTACACGACGGCATACCCACGTTCCCAATATTTGACGAATTGGCGGATTAATTCGGGAGGGTCTTGGAGATCGCAATCAATTTGGACAGCGATATCTCCTTTGGCGAGACGATACCCAGTGAGGATTGAACGTTGGAAGCCGAAATTTCGGGAAAACCGGAAAGCACGGATGCGTTTATCGGTGGATGCAAGACTTTCAATAACATCGAAAGTTTTGTCTTCGCTGTGGTTGTCCGTAAAGATAAATTCCCAGTCATAGAGGTCTGCTATGGGGGCAAGAGCTGAGTTGACGCGCTCATAGAGGTCGCGGACGTTTGCCTCCTCATTGTAGACGGGTGCAATGATTGAAATCAGCTTTCGCACGGGACAGTCCTATTTAATGGCCGAGTTGACGATCTATTTTTGGGCAACAACAGCGTATTGCGCACCAAGAGGCAGCCACATTAATGCAGGCTCGAGTGGTTTAAGCCAAGAAACCATTTTGGGAAAAAAAACAATATAGTCCCGCCGCACCGATGCTTTACGGCGTAAAAAATATCCGGTGGTTTCGCGAGGCTTTAATAAAATAGCGTCAGCATCGAATGCACAGTGTTTCACTACCCACCGGGTGAGCGGGTTTAAGGGGTTGTGTTCGAACACAATCACTTGGCCGTCAGTCCGCACCCGCGACCAGATTTCATCAATTGCGCTCTCTCTCTGATTGGGGGGAATATGATGCATGACATTGGCAACAACGACAAGATCGTATCGTTCGTCCAGGTCGCCAAGATTGGACGAAAACGATACATTGTGAAGAGGGCTTTTACGTGCGATATCAATGCTTTTTGACGAAACATCGTAGCCGTGCACCTCTGCGGTGGGAAAGGTTTTTGCGAGGACGTTTGAGAAATTTCCGACGCCGCAGCCGAAATCAAGAATTTTTGCTGGAGTGATCCCGTTAGCAATTCGCTGTAAATACTCAGATTTATACTGCTGAAAATATTCAGCCTCTTGCCCGAAAACGCCCACACAATCATCCATAATGTCATTGTATTCGTCTGAATAATTGTCGAATTCGGGCTGCATATTTAACCTATGGGGTCAGAATAAATGTGCGTAAAAAAGTTAACCTGATTTTTCGGCTGTATTGCGGTCAATTGCCCGATAATCGTGCATCTATCGTGCGCTGTATTCCTGTCTTGAGGTCCGTCTGAGCGTGCCAACGGGTATCGCGTACAAAGCGCTCGTTATTGCCGACCATCCACATCGCTTCGCCAGGACGATAGTCTCGCCCGCCCCATTTTAAAAGTGAAGAGGATTTGCCCATAAGGCTTGCCGCCATCTCCCCCATTTCACGAATGGACACACCGACACCAGTCGAGATGTTGTACGTGGGTTCGCGAAGCTCTGGAGCAATTGCGGCGGAGATTATGGCGTTGACGGCATCATCGATAAAAATGAGATCGCGTACTTGGTCGCCGGGACTAAGATCGACAGGATTTTCATTTTTTAAGCGATCTATGATGAATGGCAAGAGACGATGCTCGGCCTCACCTGGCCCATATACATGAAACATCCGTAAAGCGATGAAGCGGGTTCCTAACCGTGAGGCAAGGGCATGCCCCCAAATACCGGCAGAGGCTTTACCTGCTCCATAGAGACTGTCTGGGCGCAAGGGGTGGTCTTCAGTGAAGGGAATGCATGCTTCATCGGAGCCAATGGGGGCATATTCAGAAAAAGTTCCAACATGGATGAACCGCGTCAGATGCCAAGGTGCTGTTACGCGAAGCAGGGCATCCACCAACCCTACGTTGCCGGTAAGTATTTCGGATGGGTCTCGATCTGTGGGGCGGACGCCATATGAGGCAAGGTGAAACACCACTTCAGCCCGGTGGTTCTCAAGAGCTTTTTCTATGGATGGGGCATCCATCTTTTCAATGGGGATCAGGGTTAGGCTTGGATGGCTTTCCAGCCGCTTCAGACCAGGGCTGTTGGGGCGTACCGGGCATATAACTTCCTTGCCCCTATTGAGCAGATCTTTGACCAGGCTGGCGCCAATAAAACCAGTGCTCCCGGTAACAAGAGCGGTCTCAAAATCGAGCATAAATGATACAAGCCAATCAAAATAATTTTAATTTAAAGAAAAAGTTAGAGAGTTTTCCAAATGCAGTCAACAGCCTACGAAGTAGGGAAAACAGGCCGCCTAAAGAGCATGGTGCTGTCCACTGTATTCAGACAAGTCCAGCCGCGTGATCTTTGGGGGCAGAGAATCGCCGCGCTTAAGGAGCAGGCCGCCACGGAGCAAAACGAACTTGCCTTGATTGGATGCAAGACCGAACAATTCCCTGACAGCATCCTCAATGCGGATGCCCCCGAAACCATTGCCGCCTACGAAAGACGGCTTCAATTGCTGACAAGAAATAAGGCCGGGATCAACGAAAGGATCGCGAATTGTGGGCATCCGCCGCAAGACTTGGACGAGATATTTAGAACCGCCCCAATCGCCCTTCCAGTAAGGGTTTTGGGGAACTTAAGCCCCCTTGAGGGGGGATGGTGGGCACGGCTGGGATTGAACCAGCGACCCCTCCCGTGTGAAGGGAGTGCTCTCCCGCTGAGCTACGCGCCCGATTGTTTCGGTCCCGGCGGTATA
>Ga0316204_10007776_pt1 | contig 15389 bp, 13 predicted proteins | sample 6monrhotite_MG_2_FD_205661 | JGI IMG/M metagenome (GOLD analysis project Ga0316204, IMG submission 205661) | Microbial mat bacterial communities from mineral coupon in-situ incubated in ocean water Damariscotta River, Maine, United States -... | ecosystem: Environmental > Aquatic > Marine >...
TTGAGCAGCCGCGTGGCGCCCTCGACGTTGACCACCGCCGGCATCCGGTACTCCCGAGCGATCACCGCCCCGTGGGAGAGCATGCTGCCCAGCTCCAGCACCGCGCCGCCCGCGACGAGGAACATGGGCGTCCAGCCCGGGTCCGTCGCGGTGGCGACCAGGATGTCGCCGGGGTTCACGCGGCTGGCCTCGGCCGGCGAGCGGATGACCCGCACCGTGCCCGTGACCCGGCCCGGAGAGATGCCGAGGCCCGCGAGCTTGCGGCCGCTGGCGATGACCTCCACCGCCTCCTCCCCGCGCAGGAAGACCGGCGGCGACGGCTGCGATCGATAGCGCTCGTAGCGGGCGCGGCGGGTCTGGATGCGGTCATCCAGTGTGGTCAGTGAGCGCCGGGCGTCCATGCACTCCGCCACCTCGGGCCACTCCAGCCAGCGGATGTCGTCCGCCCGCTCCGGCCCCAGCAGCTCCCCGCCCAGCTCCGTGAGCAGGCGCTTCATGGCGAACAGCAGCTGGTCGAAGACGAAGCGCTGGTCCTCGCGCAGCTGCAGGTAGCGCCGGGCCAGCCGCACGCTGCCCACCAGCGCCCGCCCGCTGGCCCCGAAGGCCCGCTGCTCCAGCGCCCTCATCGCCGCCGCGCCCCGCCGCGTCTGCTCCGTGGCCATGGCCGCCGGGTCCGGCAGGCCCCCCGAGCGGTAGCTGTCCAGCAGCATCGACACCTGGGCCGGCTCCTCGGACCAGCGGGTCGAGAAGATCTCCCAGGAGCTCGACGAGGTGCGGTGGCCGAACTCCGCCAGGAAGGCGTCGAGGCTGCCCTCCCCGCGGTCGTCACTCTGGGCCAGGGCGAACAGCGCCTTGTTGGTCGCCACCGTGCGGTTCTCGGCGGGGCAGATGAGCAGGTCCGCCACCAGCTCCCGGGGGGCGACCGCCTCCACCACCTCGAACCAGAGGTTGGCGCAGAGCAGGGAGATGATGTGGACCTTGATGTACTCGCGGATCAGCTCCATGCCGCGCTCGATGCGCTGCCGCAGCGGGCGCGGGCCGTTCAGCAGCGCGGGGATCTCCCAGCGCAGGGTCGCCGCCAGCTCCTCCCAGATCTTCCAGTTGGTCCAGGGGTTCCAGCGGAAGCGCTGCCAGCGCTTCTCCCGAAAGGTCACCGAGAAGATGGAGCGGTAGATCTGCCAGTCCGGGGGCGCGGCGAAGCGGCGCAGGAAGGTGTCCACCTCGTCCGGCGGCAGCAGGTCCAGCAGGAAGCGCGGCGGCGCGCGGCCGGGGAGCTTGAAGGCGAGGTGCCGGAAGACGGTCGCGTTGAAGTAGGGGTAGCCCTGGTAGAGGCGGGTCGCCGCGCCCCCGCCCAGGTAGCGGGACTGGGTCTCCGGGTAGGCGATGAACCACTCCAGCAGGCGCCCGATGATGGACCAGCCCATCGGCGTGACCGGCTCGATCCAGCGCTCGCCAGCGAAGCGCCGGCTCCACAGCACCGCCTCACCCCGGGGCGAGGGGCCCGCGGCGGTGATCGCCCGGGACTGGAGCAGGTGGAACTGCCCGTCGGCGTCCATGGACCACTCGACGTCCTGCGGTCCGCCGCAGAGCGCCTCGGCCCGCAGCCCCAGCCGGGCCAGCCGCCGGGTCTGGGAGGCGTCCAGCTTTCGCGCCCCGGCCCGGAGCACCGGCACCCACTCCAGCCCGCCGCCGGGCTGGGGGGCGAGCCGCCTCGGCTGCGGCACCACGTCCGCCTCCAGCTCCTCCACCCGCACCCGGGCGAGCACCCGCGACACGGGCCGGGGCGTCTTCCTCGGCCGGCGCATCCGGTAGCGGTCCGGGGCGATCTGGCCGCTCACCAGTCCCTCTCCGGCCCCCCACGCCGCCTCGATGACCATGTCCCGCCAGGAGCCCGACATCGGGTTCACCGTGAACATCACCCCCGACACCCGGGCGTCCACCAGCCGCTGCACCACCACCGCCATGCCGGCGACCGGCAGGGAGCGCAGGCGGGTGCGGCGATAGGTCATGGCCCGCTCGCCGAACCAGCTCGCCCAGCAGTGGCGGACCGCGTCCTCGACGTCGTCGCCCGGGCGCACGTTCACCACCGTCTCGTACTGCCCGGCGAAGGAGCGCTCGGCGCCGTCCTCGTCGACCGCGCTCGACCGAACCGCCAGCCGCGAGCCGAGCTCCGCCGACTCCCGACGCAGCGCCCCGGCCAGCTCCGGCAGCAGCGGGGCCGCCGCGATGCCCCGGCGCAGCGTCTCGCCCCGCGACGGGTCCGGACGACGCATCAGCTCCCGGGCCGGGGCCATCAGGTCATTCGCCTCCAGGAACGCCTCGAACGCCTCCACGGGGATCACCAGCGCCCCGGGCACGGGCAGCCCCTTGACCGCCAGCCGGGCGAGCGCGGTCGCCTTGCCGCCGAACCGCCGGGTCTGTCCGGGGTCGACATCTTCCAGTGCAATGAGCCAGCGTTGAGACATGGGCCTTGAGAACTATTAGAAAGCCACACCCACTACCACCTCGTCGAGGGAGCCCGCATGCCGATCCATGGAATCTCCGCGCCGCCCACCCCCGTCAACGAGCCCGTAAAGGGCTACGCACCGGGCAGCCCCGAGCGCGCGAGCATCACCCAGGTGATCAAGGGAATGAGCGGCGAGGTCATCGACATCCCCAACGTCATCGGCGGCAGAAACGTCGAGACCGGCGACACCCGGAAGGTGAGCAACCCCAGCGTCCACGCCGAGGTGCTGGCCCACGTCCACTACCCCTCCGAGGACGACGTGCTGGACGCGGTCGCCGCGGCGGCTGACGCGGCCGACGACTGGGCCAACGCCGACTGGCAGGACCGGGCCGCCGTGTTCCTGAAGGCCGCTGAGCTGCTGGCCGGCCCCTGGCGGGACATCCTCAACGCCTCGACCATGCTGGGCCAGGGCAAGACGGTCCACCAGGCGGAGATCGACGCCGCCTGCGAGATGATCGACTTCTTCCGCTTCAACGTGGACTTCGCCCGGCGCCTCTACGAAGACCAGCCCATCAGCACCTCCACCATCTGGAACCAGGTGGAGTACCGAGCGCTCGAGGGCTTCGTCTTCGCCATCACGCCCTTCAACTTCACCTCCATCGCCGGCAACCTGCCCGCCGCCCCGGCGCTGATGGGCAACACGGTCATCTGGAAGCCCAGCCGCACCGCGAGCCTGTCCAACTGGTTCGTCATGGAGCTGCTGCGGGAGGCGGGCCTGCCCGACGGCGTCATCAACCTGGTGCACGGCGACGGCGCCGACGTGGGCGACATCCTCCTCCCCCACCGCGACCTCGCCGGGGTGCACTTCACCGGCTCCACCCCCACCTTCCAGCACATCTGGCGCACCGTCGGCGAGAACATCTCCGGCTACCGGGCCTACCCCCGGGTCGTGGGCGAGACGGGCGGCAAGGACTTCATCATCGCGCACCCCTCAGCCAACCTGGAGAGCCTCGCCGTCGCCATCCTACGGGGCAGCTTCGAGTACCAGGGCCAGAAGTGCAGCGCGGCCAGCCGCCTCTACATCCCCGACAACCTCTGGCCCCGCCTGCGGGAGAAGCTCCGGGGCATGATCGCCGAGCTGAAGATGGGCGACGTCCGGGACTACAAGAACTTCCTCGGCCCGGTCATCGACGAGCGCGCCTTCAGCAAGCACTCCGAGTACCTGAAGCTCGCCAACGAGACCGGCGAGGTCATCTCCGGCGGCTCGGCCGACGGCTCGACCGGCTGGTTCGTCCAGCCCACGCTGGTGCGGGTCGACGACCCGAAGCATCGCCTCATGCAGGAGGAGATCTTCGGCCCCATCGTCACCGCCTACGTCTACCCGGAGGGCGAGTTCGAGGAGACCCTGGACCTCGTCGACAGCACCGGCCCCTACGCGCTGACCGGCGCCATCTTCTCCCAGGACCGCGCCGCCGTCACCCAGGCCCGGGACCGCCTGCGCCACGCCGCCGGCAACTTCTACGTGAACGACAAGCCCACCGGCGCGGTCGTCGGCCAGCAGCCCTTCGGCGGCGGTCGGGCGTCGGGCACCAACGACAAGGCGGGCAGCATCCAGAACCTCACCCGCTGGGTCAGCCCGAGGTCCATCAAGGAGAACTTCGTGCCCGATCGAGACTGGCGTTACCCCTTCCTGGGCTGAAACACACATTGCATCCCCCTGGAATCGTGAAAAACCGCCCTTTGCTGCTTGACACTCGGCGAGGTGGAGATATTATTTGAACAGGTCAAGGATCAATAGTCTGACCTCTGATCCGTACGTGCTCTGAAAAGAGTGAGTATGCGATTAACAGACTGAATCCGACCTTTTTGCTGTGCCAGGTACAAGGTACAGAGTCCATTGGTGGGCCTCCTTTCGAGGAGCGATTCCGGATGTTGACTGAGCCCGGCGCCGTGCGCGTCATTGGCCCGGATCTGCTTTTGCTACTCCACTCCAGCCAACCTCGGCCTGGTACGGGACGTTGATCTGTATGTTCACAGGTTTACTTGTCCCTGCTGGCCTGGAGGTCGACAGATGAACGATGCAAGTTCGTCCTGAAAACCCGATAATCGTCCAGGGCGACGGTAAAGTCCTGCTCGAAACGAAGCACCGCGCCTACGAAAAGGCGCGGGACTTCCTCGGCCGCTTTGCGGAGCTCGAGGCCTCGCCTGAGCACCTCCACACGTACCGAATATCGCCGCTGTCCCTCTGGAACGCGGCCTGCTCGGGAATGAACCGTGACGAGATCGTCAAGGGCCTGCGGGAGCTGTCCAAGTTCGACATCCCCCCCAACGTCCTCGAGCAGGTCGGCGACACCATCGAGCGCTACGGCCTCGTCAAGCTGGTGCCGCATCCGGACAAGCCCCGGGAGCTGATTCGCCTCGAGTTCGCCACGGCGTACATCGCCAAGGTCATCTCCCAGCTCAAGAAGCCCCGGGAGCTGCTCGTCAAGGACGGCCGGCACCACTGGGCCATCCAGGGCGGGCACCGCGGCCTCTTCAAGCAGCGCTGTCTGCAGGACGGCTGGCCCATCGAAGACCTCGCGGGCTTCGTCCCGGGCGCGCACCTCGACGTGACGCTGCGCTCCAAGATGAAGTCGAACGGCAAGCCCTTCAAGGTCCGCCCCTACCAGATCATCTCCGCCGATCGCTGGTACCTCGACGGCGGCCCCGCCGGCGGCAACGGCGTGGTGGTGCTGCCCTGCGGCGCCGGCAAGACCATCGTGGCCATGCAGGCCATGAGCCTCACCAACACCCACACGCTGATCCTCGCGACCAACGCGGCGGCGGTGGACCAGTGGATTCGCGAAATCCTCGACAAGACCGACCTGCGCCCCGATCAGGTCGGCGCCTACATGGGCGCACGAAAAGAGATCCGCCCGGTCACGGTCGCGACCTACCAGATCCTGACCTGGCGGCGCAGCTCCAGCGCGCCCTTCGAGCACCTGCACCTCTTCTCGGACCAGGACTGGGGCCTCATCGTCTATGACGAGGTCCACCTCCTGCCCGCCCCGGTCTTCGGCGCCACCGCCGACCTCCAGGGCCGTCGACGCCTCGGCCTCACCGCCACGCTGGTGCGCGAGGACGGCCGCGAGGGCGACGTCTTCTCCCTGGTGGGCCCCAAGCGCTTCGACCTGCCCTGGCAGTCCCTCCAGCGCGGCGGCTTCATCGCCGAGGCCCGCTGCCACGAGATCCGGGTGCCGTTCAAGAACGGCGACGCCGAGCGCTACGAGCTCTCCAACGAGCAGCAGAAGTTCAAGGTCGCGTCACTGAACCCGGTGAAGATCAAGGCCGTCCGTGAGCTGGTGAAGCGCCACAAGGGCGCCAACATCCTCATCATCGGCACCTACCTGGAGCAGCTTCACCACCTCGCCCGCGCCTTCGGCGCGCCGCTCATCACGGGCAAGACGCCGCACGCCAAGCGTGAGGTGCTGTTCAGGAAGTTCCGGGAAGGCACGATCAAGCTGCTGGTGGTCTCCAAGGTCGCCAACTTCTCGATTGACCTCCCCGACGCCAACGTCGCCATCCAGGTCTCCGGCACCTTCGGCTCACGCCAGGAGGAGGCCCAGCGCCTGGGGCGCATCCTGCGGCCCAAGAAGGACCGCGGCGAGGCGCACTTCTACACCGTGGTCACCCGCGAAACCAAGGAGCAGGACTTCGCCATGAAGCGCCAGCTCTTCTTGACCGAGCAGGGTTACCGCTACCAGATCGAGGACCGCGCCGCCGGCTGAGTGCCGCCCCGCCGTCCGTACACCATGTGCGGGCTCCAGAGCACCCCCTGGAGCCTGCCACTGAACTGAACCTGAGAGTCAGATGTCGGAGTCCCAGTCCTCCTCTCGAACCGACAGCCGCAAGCGCAGGCGTCGGCGTCGCCGCAACAAACCCGATGAGGGTGGTAATGACAGCGGAGGGAGCAGCAACAGCCCCCGCCGCCGGGGCGGAGGCGACGCGCCCTCCGGTCCCAACGTCGTGGTCCCCGCGAGCAGCAAGAACAACCGCAGGCGGCGCAGCCGCAGGCGTCGGGGGGCACCGGTCGCGGGCCTCACCCGCCGCAGGCGCATCAGCCGGGCCGAGGCTCAGGAGCTGACCGGCTACCTGTCCCGCATGACGCCGCCCCTGCTGAGCGCCCTCTACAAGGGCCTCGGCGGTCAGCCCACCCGGGTCAACGAGCCCGGCCGCGTCGTGCAGCTCACCGTGCGCGCCATCGCCCAGGGCAAGCGGCTCGGCAACCTGCTGAAGAACGCCCACCCCCGCGAGCGCACCGCCCTGGCGACCCTCATCCAGTGCGGCGGCCTCGCCCACTCCGATGAGTTCCTCCGCGAGCTGTCCATCTCGCTCGGCGGCCAGGAGCGCGAGTGGCGCAAGGTGATGCTCCAGATCGCCAACAAGGGCCTCGTCTCGGCCTCCCAGGAGCAGGACGGCCAGTTCTTCTATCTGGTGCCTGATCCTCTCGTGGAGCACATGGTCGAGCACCTCGCCGAGGAGCTCAAGGTCCCCAACTTCAAGCACGACGACATCGAGCTGAAGGAAGGGCGTCCCTTCTCCCCGCCCCTGGACTTCTCCATCACGACCCTCTGCGCCTACCTGGATCAGCGCCCGCCGCGCCTGACCCAGCAGCAGGAGATCTTCAAGGTCCACAAAGAGGAGATGGACACCTTCTTCGCCCAGCTCTGGAGCGGAGACTCGGAGCTCTTCCACTTCCACATCGACTTCCTGATGCTCCACGGCCTCGTGGAGCTGCGCGGCGACCGTCTCGCGGTCAACCGGGCGGTCGTCGAGGAGTGGCTGGCGCTGGACCCGCAGGATCAGCGCGACCTCATCTTCCGGGCGCTGGACAAGCGCTTCTCCTACGCCGAGTGGATCCTCTGGGCCGTGCACGCCGGCGCCGGCGAGTGGGTGCCCGAGCGTCCCCTCTCCGCCCTCTACCGTCGCTGGAAGCGCGGCGAGGACTGGCGCACCCGCTTCCACAAGGGCGAGTACACCGCGACCCGCAGCATGGAGCGCGAGAGCTACAGCTTCTCGCCCCTGGTGCACTCCGGCATGATCGAGCTCGGCGAGTGGGGCCAGGAGAAGTTCTACCGCCTGACCCCCCGGGCGCTGACGCTGCTGGAGCCCCCCGAGGACGACGGGTTCAGCCAGTTCTACCTGACCCCCTCCTTCGAGATCATGGCCCCGGCGGGCCTCGCCCCGCTGCTGCTGTTCCGGGTGGGTGAGCTCTCCGAGCTGACCGGCGCCGACCGCGCCAACACCTACAAGATCACCGAGATCTCCATCGAGCGCGCCCTGGAGAAGGGCTGGCGCCGCGAGGACGTGCTCGACTTCCTGCGGGAGAACTCCCAGACGGGCCTGCCCGAGAACGTCGAGCAGACCCTCAAGAGCTGGATGGGGCACCACGGGGACATCGAGTTCCACGACTGCGTGGTGCTCACCGTGCACAAGTCCCGCATCCGCAAGCTGGAGAGCATGCGGGAGCTGAAGCCCTACCTGCTGCACCGCTTCGTGCCCGGCATGTACGCGGTGGACCGCGACCGCATGTCCAAGCTCATCCCCCTCCTGGAGGAGCTGGGCTTCCAGCCCGGCAAGGAAGCCCACCACTACCCGGGCGACCCCGAGCAGTCCTCAGCCCGTGAGCGCCTGCACGAGATGGTCGCCGTGGCCCGCGAGGCGTCGGATGACCCGATGGCCCGCGCCCACGCCGCGGACACCCAGCCGGAAGATCTGCACCCGGTCCCGGGCTCGCAGGTCCGCTCCAGCGGCCGCAAGAAGAGGAAGGACCAGCCCCCGCGCGTCTCGCCCCGCGACGCCCGCGATCTGGTCGACAAGGCCGTCGCCACCCGCAAGAACCTGGAGGTCGTCTACCTCACCAAGGACGGGAAGCGCGTCTCCTCCAAGGTCGAGCCCGAGCGGCTGGCGATCAGCCCGGCGGGTGACGCCGTGATGGTCGCCCGCGACCTCAGCAAGGACTCGCGGCTGACCTACAAGCTCACTCAGATCGAGCGCATGCGCATGCTGGAGCGCGACTGATGGCCGAGCCTAAGGAGCGCCGGAACTTCGAGCAGGCGTTGAACGATCTGGAGGCCCGGGTTCGGCGCCTTGAGATCGCCGATCTGCCCCTGGAGAAGGCGCTGTCACTCTTCGAGGAGGGCATCGAGCTCGCCCGTGAGTGCCACGAGCAGCTCGACACTGAGGCTGTGCTCTCGACCGCCAAGTCCTCAAACAGAAGCGCGGATGGTCCGAACAGCCCTGGGTGATCCCGACCCTCGCAATCGCCCTGCTCTCGACCGCCCTCGCCGACGCACCCGTCGTCGAGGCGGCTCCCGAGCTTCCGCCCGAAGCTCCGCTGTGCGCGTCGCTGGCTGAAGGCTGGCCCTCGCTCGCGCAGTCCATGGCCGCCCGACCGCTGGAGACCACCTGCGTCGGCCCCGACGGTCCCACGACCGCCGCCGATGCCTGGCACGCGGCGACCCGTGAGGCCGCCCGCGCCCACCTCGGCGTCCCCGGCTGCGCTCAGGCGCTGGGGCTGCCCGGCACCCGCGCCGCGCTGGAGCGCGCGCTGCGCGCCGTTGAGGCCGAGACCGCCTGCGTGGATGTGGACGGCGAGGTCGCGGTCCTGCGCCCGCTCCTCGTCGCCGGTGAGGCCGTGCCGCGCACCCTGGACCGCTGGCAGCCGCGCGTGGCGGCCTACCGCCCCTGCGAGTCCGGCGTGGCGCCCCCCTGCGTGGACGAGCGCGGCCTGCTGCGCGCTGACCCGACCTTCCTGAAGGCCCGGGTCCGACCCATGCCCCGGCTGGACCGCGACGTACGCCAGGGCATGCGCGCCGAGGGCCTCGACGCCTTCGACGCGACCGTTCACCTGGAGATCGACGAGCGCGGGCGGGTCTCGGAGCTGACCTGGCGAGAGGGCCCGGGGTGGGCTGAGGACGCCGTCACGAAGACGCTGCACCGCTGGCGCTTCGAGCCCATGAGCGTGGACGGCGAGCCCGCGACGGCCTCCGTCGACCTGACCCTGCGCCTCTCGGAGAGTGAGCTGCGCGCGCCGTAAGAGATCCCGCCAGAGATCCCGTAAGAGATCAACGGCGCGCCACGTTCTCCCACTGATGTCCAGGGACATCACCCAGGAGGATGTGAAATGTTCACGCATGTAGGCCGAAGGCAATCCGGCAACCGCCGCCGGCGCGCGGGCTCCCTGGTGCTCTCGCTGATGTTGGTCACCAGCACCGCGACCGCGCTCGTCTTCTCGGGGAGCCAGCACATCGAAGACGAGGGGCTCATCGCCGTCGTCGATATGCTCTACCCGGAGGAGTCGGCGCCGCGCGCCATGCCCGCCCCGCCGCCGCCGAAGGGCGTCGAGGATGGCGGCGCGACCGAGGAGACGCCCCCCGAGGAGCCCCCCGAAGAGACACCTGACGAGGCGCCCCCCGAGGTTCTGGATGAAGACCCGCCCCCGGCGGATGAGGGCTCGAGCACGGATCCCGACGCCACCACGGACGCGCCGAAGGGCCTGGAGATCGGCTCCGACGACGGCATCGACGGCGGAAAGCCCGGCGGCACCGGCACTGAGGAGGGCGGCGAGTGCGTGGGCCCGGAATGTGGGGAGTGCTCCGGACCGAACTGCTCGCAGTCCATCACCATGCACTACTCCCAGCTCCGGTTCCGCACCAAGGTGATCCCCACCTTCCCGCGCGCCGCCAAGAAGCTGGGCCTCACCTCCGAGGACTGCCAGGTGCGCGTCGAAGTGGATGTGCGCGGACGACCCTCGGATATCGAGGTGCTCTCCTGCCCATCCGTCTTCCACGACGAGCTGATCCGCGCCGCGAGCAAGTGGCGCTTCTACCCCGCTGAGTCAGGCGGCTACCCGGTGCCCGCCAGGACGGTGATCCCGGTCCACTTCCGGCTGAACTGACCTTCTGCTGACCACCGCCGGTATACAATGCCGGTGGCGCGTCATATATTGGCGCGTCTGGAGTTTTGTCGATGTTCGAAACCGTCGGTCGGGCCCGCAAAGCCAATCGCCGCCGTCAGGCAGGATCGCTGATCCTGTCGCTGCTCCTCCTGAGTTCCACGGGCTCCGCCGTCGTGATCTCTGGAAACCAGCTCATCGAAGAAGTCGAGGGCGATGACATCGTCGAGGTCGACTTCCTCGACGACGCCGCGCCGCCTCCCCCGCCGCCTCCCCCGCCGCCGCCCGCCTCCTCCAGCCAGGAAGAGGAAGAAGAGGAGGAGGAAGAGGAGGAGGAGATCGAAGAGGACGATGAGGAGGATCTCGAGGAGATCGAAGAGATCGTGGACGAGAACCCCGAGCCCGTTGAAGACAAGGGCCAGAAGGGCGGCGTCGAGGGCGGCGTCGAGGGCGGCGTCGAGGGCGGCGTCGTCGGTGGTGTCGTCGGCGGTGTCATCGGTGGCGTGCTGGGCGGACAGCTCGGCAGCACCGGCCCCCGCACGGTCCACTACTCCGAGCTCCGCAAGAAGGTGTGGGTCGACCCGAAGTACCCCAAGGCCGCCAAGAGCCTGGGCCTCGAGGCCGACTGCCGCATCCGCATCTACATTGATGAGAAGGGCAAGGTCTACGATGCCCGCATCGAGTCCTGCCCCAAGGTCTTCCACGAGGATCTCTTGAAGACGGCCCTCAAGTGGCGGTTCTACCCCATGAAGGTCGACGGCAAGCCCATCAAGACCCAGCTGCAGTACCCAGTGAAGTACCGCCTCTCGGGCTGAACCCGCATCATCACCACCCCGTTTGGAACTAGAAGCGAGGCCATTGCATGTCTTTTGATCCACAGCACATCTGGGAGGCCACTGGCTGGCCTGGGCGGTTCGTCTTCCTACTGCTCGTCCTGATGGGCATCGCCTGTCTCTACGTGGGCTTCGAGCGTTGGGTCACCTTCCGCAAGGCCCGCTCCCAGTCCCGCAACCTGGCCGAGGCCCTCGCGGGTCACTTCGCCAAGGGTGATCTGGAGGGCGCGCTCAAGACCTGTCGCGACGCCTCCTACAAGTTCGCCTACCTCGGGCACCTGATGGAGGTCGGCCTGAAGGAGGCCTCCGAGCGCTTCGACGACTTCGGCATCGACGCCGCCGGCCGCGCCATGGAGCGCCGCAGCGTGCAGGAGACCGCCGATCTCAAGCGCGGGATGAACATCCTCGCGACCGTCGGCGCGACCGCCCCCTTCGTGGGCCTGGTCGGCACCATCTTCGGCATCATCAACTCCTTCAGCGCCATGGGCGAGTCCGGCTCCGGCGGCCTCGCCAGCGTCTCCGCCGGTATCGCCGAGGCCCTGGTCGCCACCGCGACCGGTATCGCCGTGGCCCTGCTCGGCGTGTGGATGTTCAACTACTTCACCGGCACGATCACTGCGATCAGCAACGACATCAACGTGTCGATCCAGGAGTTCATGGACTGGTGCAAGAAGCGTCGCCTGGAGCAGGTCGAGGACGAGCCCGACACCGAGCTCTCCCCCGCCCCCGCCAAGTAGCAGACCGCCACGTAAGCTAGGAGCCCCCAATGGGTGCCAAGGTTGGCGGCGACAGCGACGCCGCATTCGGTGACATCAACATCACCCCCCTGATCGATGTCGTCCTGGTGCTGCTCATCATCTTCATGGTGGTCACGCCCATGCTCTCTTCGGGCGTGGACGTGACGCTGCCCCGCGCCAAGACGACCACCGAGGCGCAGGACAACGGTCAGCACCTCGTGATCTCCATCCGGGATGACGGCGTGGTGTTCATCGAAGCCAACCCGGTCAGCATCGACATGCTGATCGACGAGGTCAACGCTGAGTTCCGGAAAGATCCGGGGCGCGCCATCCTCATCAAGGCAGACTCCAAGCTTCACTACGGTGAGGTTCGGGCAGTGATGGACAAGCTGGCTGAGGGCGGGATGGGCGTGCAGCTCCTCGCGGCCGAAAAGATCAAGGCGGACTGATGGGCTTCAAGATGGACCAGGGCGATGGCCCTCAGGGAGACATCAACCTCACCCCGCTGATCGACGTGGTGCTGGTGCTGCTCATCATCTTCATGGTGCTCACACCGCGCACCATCGAGGAGATGAGCACCAACCTCCCGACCCCCCGGGAGAACCCCAAGCCCAAGCCGGACAAGCCGAAGGATCCCCCCCTGGTGGTGGCGGCCTACGACAACGGCGAGCTGGCCCTGAACCTCAAGGTGATGGACAAGCGCGACCTCGCCGAGAAGCTGGGCAAGCAGCTCCGGGCCCGCCCCTCCGACAAGCGGGTCGTCTTCATCGACGCCCACCCGGACATTGACTACGGCGTTGTCGTCGATGTGATGGACCTCGTCCGGGATCAGGGCGCGGACCGCGTCGGGCTGGCCAAGCTCAAGGAAGATGGCCCCGCCCGCGCGGAGGATCAGCCCGCCGAAGGCGACGGTGAGGGTGGCGAGGGCGGCGGGGAACAATAAACCCCCCGCATGAACGCACTCAAGACCTGGGCCGCGCCACACCGCGCGGCCGTCGAGGCCGCCCTGGGCGGCCTCTTTCACGACGCGTGGCCGGCGCCCTTCGGGGCGATGTGCCGCTACCCCCTGCTGACCGGCGGCAAGCGCATCCGGCCGCTGTTCGCCTTCGCCGCCTACGAGGCGGTGTCCGGCACGCCGGACGATCGCGACGGCGCCATGGCGGCTGCGCTGGCGGTGGAGCTGATCCACACCTACTCCCTCGTGCACGACGACCTGCCGTGCATGGACGACGATGACGAGCGCCGGGGCAAGCCCACGGTGCACATCGAGTACGGCGAGAACAACGCGGTGCTGGTGGGCGACGCGCTGCTCACCGAGGCCTTCCGGGTGCTCGCCCGCGCGAGCGCGCCGGCGGCCGAGGTGCGGCTGCGGCTGGTGGAGGAGCTGTCAGCGGCCTCGGGCTACCTCGGGATGATCGGCGGTCAGGCCCGGGACGTGGGCGTGGGCGGGCCGGTGACGGAGGCGGACGACCTGATCGGCCTGCACGACCGCAAGACGGGCCAGCTCATCCGCTCGGCGGGTCGGATGGGTGCGCTGTGCGGCGGGGCCGATGAGAGCCAGCTGGCGGCGCTGACGGACTACGCGGAGGCGGTGGGGCTGGCGTTCCAGCTCGCGGATGATCTGCTGGACCTGGACGAGGACACGGACGAGCCGTCGTTCCCGAAGCTGCTGGGGGTCGAGGCGACCCGGGAGCGCTGCGCGGCGCTGTCCGCGCGGGCGCAGGCGGCCGTGGCGGGGTTCGAGCGCGCGGAGCCTCTGCGGATGTTGGCCCGGTACACCATCGAACGCACGATCTGAACCCATGGCCAAGAAAGAGCGCGTCGACAAGCTGCTGGTGGAGCGAGGGCTCGCACCCTCCCGTCAGCGCGCCCAGGCCCTGCTCATGGCCGGCCTGGTCCTCGTCAACGACCAGCCAGTGACCAAGGCCGGCACCAGGGTCGCCGTCGACGCCGCCATCCGCCTCAGGGGCAAGGACCACGGCTTCGTCTCCCGCGGCGGCCTGAAGCTCCAGGGCGCCCTCGATCAGTTCGGCATCGACCCCACCGGCCGCGTCTGCGCCGACCTCGGCGCCTCGACCGGCGGCTTCACCGACTGCCTGCTCCAGCGCGGCGCCGCCAGGGTCTACGCCGTCGACGTGGGCTACGGTCAGCTCGCCTGGACGATCCGCCAGGATGAGCGCGTGGTCGTCATGGAGCGCACCAACGTGCGGCACCTGACCGGTCTGCCCGAGCCCATCGATCTCATCGTGGGCGACCTCTCCTTCATCTCGCTCAAGCTCGTGCTGCCGGCGATCGCCACGCTCTGCGGACCGGGCGCCGAGCTGGTGCTGCTGGTGAAGCCCCAGTTCGAGGTGGGCCGGGCGAACGTGGGCAAGGGCGGCCTCGTCTCCGATCCCGAAGCGCGGGCGGCGGCCGTTCGGGGAGTGCTCGCGGACGCGGAGGCCGCGGGCTTCTCAGCCCGCGGCGAAATGGTCAGCCCCATCACCGGCGCCAAGGCCGGCAACGTCGAGCACTTGATCTGGCTCAGCGCCGCTGTATAGGCGGTAATCAAATCGCAACGTTCAGGGCGGTGACGACTCACCGTAGTAGTCCTCTCCCCAACAATGAGCATACCCCTTGGTATCCAGGGCACAGACGTGCGACACCCCAATGCTGATGCTGGTGTAATTATGGCACCGTTCACCGCTCCTGACAGTTCAAGCCTGATAGCTATTCGTAGTTGACGAAATCCAGTACAGATGAAGGAGAGAAAGAGGGATGGTAGAGACAGCTTCCACATACAAAAGAAACTTAGGAAGCTGTGATGTCGCAGACTGCAACGACCCTGCCACCCTCCTCCAAGCGCCACATTGCCCTCACCGCGCTGGTCGATCAAGGCCAGCATGGCGTGATCGCAGAGCTGGCACGGACCTACGGGGTGCATCGGCAGGTGGTCTACACCCTTCGAGAGCGCGCAGACGATGCCCTGACCGCCACTTTCGAGGTGTCGAACGACCCACCCCGGGCCATGGTGTCGGTGGCCGAGCCCGATTTGAAGCGCGCCGCCATCGCCCTTCGTGTGATGGCTCCGGTCTCGGTGCGCGACATCGGCGAGCTGTTTCCCGTCCTCTTTGGCATCACCTGGAGCACCGGCAAGATCCAGGGGGTGTGCTCGCACCCCGTTGGTTGGGCTGCCCAGCTGCGAAGAGAACCCTTTGCGGGTCATATCGTCGCGCCCTGAAGCCCCCATCTGTCGCCAGCACGCGCCGCATGGCGCGCGCCAACTGCGAAGAGGACTCTTTGAGGAACGTGACGTCCCAGCGGCTCAGGTGAGAGGGTGTTGCGACGTCAGATGCCTCGCCGCAAGGCGACATCAGGAGGCAAGACCTTGCGAACACGTGGACGGTTTTCGACGGAGACCAGGTGTTGTTGTTCTGCCATCCCACGCTGTAAAACCG
>Ga0316204_10007777_pt1 | contig 15389 bp, 17 predicted proteins | sample 6monrhotite_MG_2_FD_205661 | JGI IMG/M metagenome (GOLD analysis project Ga0316204, IMG submission 205661) | Microbial mat bacterial communities from mineral coupon in-situ incubated in ocean water Damariscotta River, Maine, United States -... | ecosystem: Environmental > Aquatic > Marine >...
CATGGTTTTTTCCTTAATCAGTTATGGGGATAACCAATTAAGTGAATACCATGAGTAGAGCCTACAGGCATAGCCTTTCGGACGATGACCACGCCCTAAGGACGTGGTTTTAAATCTTTAATAAATTCTAGCTACAATTTTTTTATATACAATAAAAGACCAACACCTTTTTCTGATGCAGAACGCTGTTTACCCACCATACACCTTAAACCGTAAATAGTGATCACACAAAACCAACGCTGTCATCGCATCAACAATAGGAACCGCTCTCGGCAAAACACAAGGATCGTGCCGCCCTCGTCCATTGTATTCGACTTCTTCTCCGTCAATATTGATGGTCTTTTGTTTCTGCATAATAGTCGCGACTGGCTTAAATGCAACTCGAAAGTCTAAATCCATCCCATTAGAAATTCCGCCTTGAATTCCACCGGAATAATTCGTCTGAGTTAGTATTTTTACACTGGTTTCATCTTTATAGAATAGATCGTTATGCTCACTTCCTTTCATTTTCGTTCCTTCAAAACCGGAACCGAACTCAAAACCTTTACTGGCATTGATCGATAACATCGCTTTAGCTAAATCTGCTTCTAATTTGTCAAACAGTGGCTCACCCAAACCCACTGGCATATTCTTAACTAAACAACGAACAACACCGCCTAGCGTATCACCTTCCTTACGCGCTTTTAAAATTGCTTGTTCCATTTTTTTTGCGGCATTTTCATCGGGACAGCGAACCAAATTACTTTCAATCAGTTCTTCATTAACATCTCCTAATTCAAGTTTAGACTGAATGTCCGCAACACTTTCCACCCAGGAATAAACTTGAATACCCATTTCAGAAATTACTTTTAGAGCAATCGCTCCAGCAGCTACATTTGATGCAGTCATTCGAGCAGAGCTACGCCCACCACCAGCGGGATCTCGCACTTTGTATTTTTGCTGATAGGTGAAATCAGCATGGCTCGGACGATATAGTTTGGCAAATTCATCGTAGTCTTTCGATTTTTTATTTTGATTTTTTATTAATAAACTAATCGGTGTTCCAGTGGTTACACCGTTGAAAACACCAGAAAGAATTTCCACTTGATCCGCTTCATTTCTTTGGGTCACCAAGTTACTTTGACCCGGTCGCCTACGATCGAGTAAAGGTTGAATATCTGCTTCACTTAATGGAATATTTGGCGGACACCCTTCAACCACACAACCAATAGCTGAACCATGAGATTCGCCCCAATTGGTAACTTTGAATAATTTTCCTAACGTATCACCGGACATTTTTTACTCGCTTTGAAGACTCCCTCTCTCTAAGGAAAAGTGGGGTTAAACTACCTCTCCTTTGAAGGACAGGGTTAGGGAGAGGCAGAAATATTTAAGTCTAATAATTAATTCTAATGGATAACTACTTCTTTATATCATTCGCCTTAGCTAACATTAAATTACTTTCTTGTAAGAACTTATCGGCATTTTCGCCAAACCAATTGGAAACATCGTTAAACAATTTGCTGAATTCCTGTTTGTCATCATTTTCTAACATTTCTAATAATACCATCATTCTTTGTAAAAACCTTTTCACCATCGGGACGTTTTTTTTATCTGAAAATATAATATCACTGTATAGCTCCGAGTCTTGTGCAAATAAACGCCCGATCATTATAAGCTCCAATCGATAAATCGGAGAACTTAACTCCAGTACATTATCTAAATCAATGTCTTCTTCTTTTAAATGATAGCCGTAAGCGACTGTCGAAAAATGCCGTAATACCTGTACAATCGACATCAAATGATCATGAGCTTTTGGCTCAACAAATGATAAATTGGCTCCCCATATTTGAAGTTGCTCAATAAACCATTTTGATTGTTGTTCGCCTCTTCCATGGCATACTACAATAGTTTGTTTGGCAAGATGCTCGATCCCTGGACCAAACATAGGATGTAATCCAACCACCGGACCTTGATGACTTTTTAACATCGACTTGAGAGGAGATTCTTTAATACTGGTAATATCAACCAGTAAACAATTTTGATTTAAAGTGGTTAATTTTTCGATCACCAGATTAGTCACTCTGATCGGTACCGCAACCATTACTAAAGATGCACGGCTCAACAAATCATAGCTTTCCAGCCAATTGTCTTTTTCAATAATGTCAACTTCATAACCGGACTGATGAAACAACTTAACGAACAACCCTCCAAGTTGCCCCTGCCCACCGATCACGACAATTTTTTGACTTTGATTTTGACAAACTTGAGAACGGGTTTTATTTTGAGTCACATAAGAGTCTCGCATTATCCGACGAATAACATCTTCAACCAAATCAGGCGATATATTTTTTTGCTCTGCGAGTCGACGCTTGTTTTTAATCAGTTCTGATTCACGACTCGGCACATACAAAGGCAAATCCAGTTCTGCTTTTAAGCTTCCAACTTGGCTGGTTAATTCAAGACGTTTAGCGATCAAATTAACAAGTTCACTATCGACTGAATCGATGTCTTTTCTAACTTGTTCAAACGCTTTACGTGCTTTATCTGTCATTCCTTGTTCCCTCTCCCCAGCCCTCTGCCTAAGGGAGAGAGAGTAGAGATGCATTTAGAGCCCAATCCGCATTGACCCATTAACGTCCAATAATTAGGAAAGGATTTATTAACGACGTTTTGATCTTTAATAATGACCCCTACCGTTCTCGCGCCTAAAAGTGCCATACTCATGGCCATTCGGTGATCGTCATAAGTATCAATAACAGCCGCTTTCGGAATACCGCCCTCAATCAGAAGAAAATCATCACCGTATTCTACTTTTATACCTGTTTTTTGAAGCTCTGTCGCGGTATCTTTGATCCGATTAGATTCTTTATAAGCAAGGTGAGCTATATTTTTTATATGAGTTATTCCTTTTGCAAAACACGCCATCACTGCTAGAGTTTGTACGACATCGGGCATTTCTCCCATATCTATTTCGATACCTTTTAATTGTCCATCACTGATTGCAATTATTTCGTTTTCTGTTTTCTCAAATCGCATCCCCATTAACTCAAGAACCTTGTAAAACTTGGACTCGCCTTGAAGTGAATGATGGTCAAACGATTGAATAACAATCCGCCCCCCCGCGATCCCAGCTAATCCCATAAAATAAGATGCCGAAACCGCATCTCCAGGAATACTAACATCTATACCCTGATAATCCTGTTCAGGCTTGACCTCTAAAAAATTCTTATCTCGAATTACCTCAATCCCCATCCTGTTCATCCAATATACTGTCATATCGACATAGCTATTAGACACTTGCTCACCAACCAAGGTCACTTTTAGTCCATTTTTTAATAGAGGTGCGATTATAAGTAATGCACTCAAGAATTGACTACTTCGTCCGGCATTCAATTGGCAACGATCTTCAGTAACTCCCCCCTGTATAACCGCCGGCAACATTTGATTGTCCGATTGAATATCAACCCCAAGTTCTGTTAACGCAGAAAATAACTCGTGCATAGGTCGGGTCGCCATTTTTTTAGAGCACTTAATCGTTACCGCAACACTCTCTAGCGCAGCTACTGCAGTTACAAATCGAGAAAAAGTGCCGCTATGCAAGGTATTTAAAGTTACCTCTGTTGAAAGCATCTGTTTTCGAGGCTGAATATCGAGTCGATTACCTGTGAGTTTTAAGTGATAACCAAGCGCAGAAAAACCGGCAATAGCCGCCTGAATATCATCGTTATCAACAACATTAGTTAACAGAGATGGGCTGGAAGCCAAGGCGCACATAGGGAGTAGTCGATTGGCTATGTATTTACTGCCTGGCAACCGAACGACTGAATCAATACTTTTACAAGGAACAATTTCTAGCACAGGAATTTCTTATTTTAGAATTAATTAATTGGAATCTAGATGATCCCATCAAATAGTATACAAATTAAACCGCTTTCAGCACAAAAAGTAAAATAACTTTTGGTTGATTTCCGTTTTTCTATCTTAAGGCTTGCCTAATTCTTCTATTACCCAATTTTTAAAGAATTCGATAGCTTTATCAAAATCTCGTATTTTATAACTTTCCTTAGGTTCGTGCTCTTCATCATCTTTTTGATAAGTAAACTGATGATAATCGCCATAATCTAAAAAACAGTAACACCCATCTTGAGGTTCAGCGTTGATAATGACCTTGGACATATCGATATCTGCCTCTTTTAAATCTGCCTCGAGTCGAGTTGCTATTTCGAGTCGTTCTGGTGTGCTTTCTTCACGGTACCATTGGTAGCTATATCCGGAACTAATCACAAAACCGCCTATGGAATGAAGCAAAAACTCACAATCACTCGGTTCTACACCGGCTACGGTTCTATTAGCATGATAATCTTCGACGACGAGATCGATCATATCCCAAAAGAAACAAGAAAAATCATAAGCCATTTTTTCATCTTTTAGTTGAATATTATTTTTTAAAATATCATAGGAAATTTCATCGTTCAGAACTTGGGCATAGTGCATAGCCAATACTTTATCATCTTCAAATTTATAGTGAATTTTTCTTAAGAAATACTCAGGCTTAGCTAATAGTAATTCACGATAATAATCTTTTGCTTTGTCTTTATTATTAAAAGTCTTCAGCTTTTTCTTTTCTCCATTCTTAAAGTAGAAAACTTCACAATAATCTCCATAATCCAAAAGACAGTCCAGCATTTCATTTGGGGCTTTGTTAATGATAATATTACTAAACTCAATACCCTCTTTTCGCAATTTTTCTTCGAAAACCTGATATTCTTTAAGACATTCATCTGACAAAGTCTTTTTATTCCAGTGATATTCGAATCCTAACCCTTCGATAAAATCCTCCGCGATATTAAAAATATCTGAAAGTTCCTCAGGAACTAACTTTGATTCAACGTAATTATTGTCAAACTTCCACGATCTCACCAAATGGTTGATAAAAAGGGAAAAGTATTCCGCAGTTTGTTCAGAAATATCATAAGTAAAACCTAACATCGCTTGATAATACTCATCGCCACTTAATTTGGCGTATTTCGCTAATGTGCTTTGATCTTTCTCTTCGAATAGAGAAATAATTGAATTCAATGCTTTCATAAAATTTCTTGTGAGTATTCAACTCGTGAATTATCTCATATTTTAAGCTTTGCCGATTGAAAACCCGAAATATTTAACCATACAACAAAACTATCAGTTAAAATAGCCGCATAAATAATCCATTTGTTACTGTATGACTTCTGTACAACTCACTTATACCCCAAGTGATAAAAAATACCCGCATTTTGGTAAGTTGCTGAGCAAAAACTGGGCAATGCTACTAGATAGTGGTATTAATAATCGAGCAACTAGCACAAAGGCAGGCGCTTACCGTCGATATGATATTTGTGTGTGTGATCCCAGTGTTCGATTAACCGCCCACCAAAACAATCTAACAATACAGCGTGATGAACAAGAAGAAGAAACCTCAAATCAGGATGCATTGACAGTTATGAGAGGTCTATTAGCAGAATTTTCACTGTCCAGGGAACAGGTGGATATATCTCAACCAGCGCTTCCTTTTAATGGTGGTTGGCTAGGTTATATCAGCTATGACTTTGGTCATAAACTGCAACAAAATACGCTAAAGTACTCTGACGCTCAAAAATCAACGGATAATCCAAACGTCCCCTTAATCCGCATGGGATTATATCAATGGGCGATCATTAGCGATCATTTAAATGAAACAACAACTCTATATAATTTCGGATTGTCGAATGACCGATGGAATAAATTGAAACATGATATTGACTCGTTATTGAATCACGTCGATATCCCTACCCCCCTATTTCTGATCAAACCGTTTAAATCAAATTTAAGCTATCAAGACTACGCAAAGGTTTTTAAAAAAAGTCAAGATTACATCCACGCTGGTGATTGTTATCAAGTCAATTTTTCACAGAGATTTTTTGCTGAATTTAGAGGCAATGCTTTTGATATATATACTACACTAACCAAAGCAAATAATTCTCCTTTTTCTGCTTACCTGAACTTTTCGGATCAACAAATATTATGTCTCTCACCAGAACGATTTATCGAATCTCATAATGGCGAAGTCACGACACAACCGATTAAAGGAACCTTACCGAGAGACCCCGATCCGATAAAAGATAAAATGCTAGCAGAAAAATTAGCCTGTAGTGAAAAGGATAAATCCGAGAATTTGATGATTGTTGACCTGTTACGAAATGATTTAAGCAAAACGGCAGCAAAAGCCAGTGTGAAAGTGACTGAACTTTTTGGCTTGTATCAATTTGAATCAGTGCATCATTTGATTTCAACTATTAAATCAAAACTGAAGAAACCATTTGATAACTTTGACCTGCTAGCGACCACTCTACCCGGAGGTTCAATTACCGGTGCACCAAAAGTTAGAGCGATGCAAATAATAGATGAACTGGAAACGACTAAACGCGGCATTTATTGCGGCGTGATTGGTTACATCGATTTTGATGGCAATATGGATACTAATATTTGCATCAGAACACTAATTGCCGACAACCGTCATCTATACTGCTGGGCCGGTGGTGGACTTGTAGCAGATTCTGATTTAGATTCCGAATATCAAGAAACTTTTGACAAACTCAATAAAATACTACCCGTTTTAAATAGTACTGTTAATAAACCAATTCAGGTTGGCGATTGATATGGAACAACTATTTATACAAGAACGCCTATTGGCGGTAGAAAGCCTTGACAACGATAGCCGAATTTATTCCGAGCATAAATCAGAATACGAACTAACAGAAGAAAAGACGCTGATTAAATATTTAATCGCCATGGGGAAAAAACCTGCCGAGAACTTTCTCCCTGCAAGTGTATTAATACCACTTGTTAGGAATAAAAAAAATGGTCACTGGGACATTATTTTAACTCGTAGAGCCAAACACTTGAAACATCATCCGGGAGAAATAAGTTTTCCTGGCGGTAGATTTGAAACATCTGATTTAGATCTGCAAACTACAGCCATCAGGGAAACTCAGGAAGAGATTGGCATACAAAAAGATCAGATCAATATTATTGGGCGGCTTCCTCAGCAAAATACAATCAGCCAATATCGCGTGACTCCTTATGTCGGAATTATCGATCAAAATTATAAAATCAACATCGATAGGAATGAAGTTGATGAAGTATTTTTAATCCCGCTAGTTTTTGCGCTCAATCGAGCAAATCAAGAAAAAGTGACGCAAATAAACAATAAACAATCGTATAGCTACTATGTTATTAAGTATAATAAATACAATATTTGGGGTGCAACGGCTAGAATGTTAGTTAATCTCAGCCATCGACTATCAACTTAACATTTGTTGAAATGTTAGCAATGAAATGAGGCATATAATTTGGCAGTATCTGTTTTTGATTTGTTTACTATCGGTATCGGACCTTCCAGTTCACATACTGTTGGTCCTATGCGCGCTGCAAGACTATTTGTTAAAAGAGTAAGATCTTTAGATTCTAATCCTTGTCGTATTCAAGTAGAGCTATTCGGCTCCCTCGGGCATACTGGAAAAGGGCATGGAAGTGATACCGCAATTCTATTAGGACTACAAGGCGAACGACCGGAACTGATCGACACTGAAACAATTCCTCAGAAGTTAGACCATATTCGCAAAACTTGTGAGCTTAATTTGAATAACGATATATTGGTTAATTTCAATGAAAAAACTGATATCATTTTTCACCGTAAAAAAATGCTACCGGATCATGCCAACGGGTTGAAGTTCTCTGCTTTTGATAATAACAAGGAGGTTCTTCTAGAAAAAATTTACTACTCGGTTGGTGGTGGTTTTGTTATCGGAGAAGATACCGAGCAAGATCCGATTACTAAAATGCACTTAGAACTTCCTTACGATTTTCAAACCGGCGATCAACTTTTGTCTATGGCAAAATCATCTGGTCTTTGCATCAGCAGTATGATGTTTGAAAATGAAAAAACTTGGAAAAATGAAAGTGATATTAGACTAGGTTTAAATCAGATATGGCTGACAATGGATAACTGTATCAGCAAAGGAATAAAAACCGAAGGTTTACTCAAAGGCGGATTAAAACTGAGACGACGAGCGCCGTCACTTCATCGTAAGCTAAAAAATCAATCCGCAGATGACCCACTAAAGGCGATGGACTGGGTCAACTTATATGCGATGGCGGTTAACGAAGAAAATGCAGCGGGAGGAAGAGTTGTCACCGCTCCTACTAATGGAGCCGCAGGAATTATCCCTGCTGTACTTAAATACTACGTTAAATATTATGTCAAAGACGACGCGGAGCATAAGCAAGAAAATATTCATCGTTTTTTATTAGCCTCTGCCGCTGTTGGAATTTTGTATAAATTAAACGCGTCGATTTCGGGAGCTGAAGTGGGATGCCAAGGCGAAGTTGGTGTTGCTTGCTCGATGGCCGCTGCAGGATTAACCGAAGCATTAGGTGGCACGCCGACACAGGTAGAATGCGCAGCGGAAATTGGCATGGAACATAACTTAGGTTTAACCTGCGACCCCGTTGGCGGCTTAGTTCAAGTTCCCTGTATCGAGCGAAATGCTATGGGTGCAGTTAAAGCAATCAATGCTTCGCGGCTAGCGTTGCAAGGTGATGGTGACCATAAAGTATCATTAGACAAAGTGATTAAAACCATGCGAGAAACGGGAAAAGATATGAAAACAAAATACAAAGAAACTTCGCGTGGTGGGCTAGCGGTTAACATTATTGAGTGTTAATATACTTGAATTCGCAAATAAATATTTTTATGTCGGAGAATGTCATACTTGAAGCTGGAAGTGATGGAGAATTTGATTTATTTTGCAATACTTTCTTAGAGCTAAAACTTGAAGATCGTGGCATCTATGGCTAAATCATTTCTCTACTGGAATTTCAAGTAGAAAACCTTTTTCATTCTGCCAGCTTAAATCAGAATTCATCTGTCTAAAAAAACCTTTGGCTTTCGATAAACCAATATCTTTTTCACCGAGCATGTTTTTACTAGAATAGAAAGGTGTAAATAAATTCTGAATATTATTATCAGACATAGAAATATCAGCAACACAAAAAGAAACTATTAGTTTTTGATTTTCCTCGTCAAGCTCTAATGAGACACTTATTTTTTGATTTTCAGCATAATTTGAAATAAATTGAAGTAGATCCGTAAAACATTCTTGGAACCAAGTGATGTTAGTTTTTATCAGGGTGTTTTTATTTGAGTCTAATCCAGAAACAATAATTTTCGCTTCATATTTTTTAAATATTGGTTCTAGCAATTCTCTTAACGGGTATAGTTTCATATCGGTTTGCAATCGACCAATTGATGCTAGAAGTGTTTTCCCAAAATGAACGGCCTCGTGCCCTGATTCTAAAGAAAGATTAAGATGTTTTACTTGCGATTGGTTTTCACAATCAAGCAAGGTCAATTCTGAATAGCCCATCATGCCGGATAAAAAATTATTATAAGCATGAACAATTAAACCAACAATATCATCGTTAGTTAATTTGTTGTTAGATAATTCGTTTTTATCATTACTCGGAGTCATAATCTGTATTCCTCTCAAAACGAAAAAGGCGCTTTAAAAAGCGCCTCTTGCTTATCATTCTATTTACACATGACTTATTTAACCACCACAATATCAGCAGAAAAATCCTGTAAAATACTTTTCGCAGTATTACCCAGCAAGCGACCTCGTAAACTAGTTCTTGTTTTATTACCCATAACAATTACGTCAGAATCAATTTTATCAGCAATACGTAAAATTTCCTTAGCAGGTCTTCCCGTAACGAGATGAAGCGTATCTTTATTGAGCCCACCATCCTCGATTAACTTTGCAATGATCGGATCAATCGATTCTTTCATTTTTCTTTCGTAGTCTTGACTATCAAAAAACTCTAATTTAGCAAGTGCAGAAGGCATTGAAATAGAATAACAAGCATGTACAACACTATTAGTTGCTTTAGCAAGAATAAACGAATATCGCAAAATTTCTTCATTCAGCTTTAAGGCTTTTTCTTTTTCGGAACCTAAATCAAGTGCAGCTAACACCACACCACCTTCTTTCCATGGTTTTTCACCGACAATCATCACCGGATCGGGACAATGACGCATTAACTGCCAATCTGAAGGCTCATGTGTTGTAGATTCAGAGCGATGTCCTGTTTTAAAAATCAAATCGAATGATTTTTGGCTACATCTTGCAGTCACCCAACTCTCGAAAGAGCGCTCCCAAACGACATCAGCATTAACTCTCACATCGCCCAAATCAATCTTGGTCAAAAAGCCCTCTATTTGTTCAAGTTTATCATCAATAAATTTATGGTGGATTTTTCGTTTTTCGCTCTGACTTAAGATCTCAGAGCTGTCTACACCAGCGGCGTGTACAAAACCAACATATTCAATTTTTGCACCGGTATTCTTTGCTACTTCTAACGCGTGCATAAACGCTGGGTTGCTGCCGCTTTTTTGATCGGCTATTACGAGTAGTTCTCTCATTTTAATCTCCAACAGATTTAATTTTATCGTTTTACAATGACTATATTTTAACAGTAATTTATGTCCTGAGTATAACAATATTCCAGCAGGACCGTTCTGATGCCAATCTGGTGCAAAAACAACACGGGGATCATTCGATAGCTTATAGATGGGGTTTAGTTAAAAAATAACAATACACACTTGAGAAAATTGGTCGGAATGAGAGGATTTGAGCCTCCGACCACTCGTACGCTATAACGCCGAGTTGAATTGAATGTGCCTATTAGCATTTCAATTTCCTGCGTTTTGTTATATTTTCTTTCCGATTTCACTATTGTTACATTCATTAGTATTTATAAAATGTGCGGAGTGATTAGTAACGCACATTTAATTCGAGAGCAGGCTCTTTCGCAGAGGTAAATTCAAACAATTGCCATTAACTCCTTCAAAATTTTTGATAAATATATGAAACCGTTATCGCACTACCGGTTGGGCACTCTGTGGCAGCTACAATTACAGGCTTAGAAGTGTTAGCTGCAGCTAATAACAACGAATACCATGCTTTTCCTTCCTCTGTGGTTAGGGAAAACTTAAAGTATTGTGCCACAGTACAAACATCACCTTTCAGCCTAAAATAAACAAGACTTGGATTGGCTGGGTATAAAATTTCTACTGTTCCTTCCGCACTTATTGCTGCATTTGCCCCAAGTGAAAAAGTTGACAGTAATATACTCAATAAAATTAGTCTAAATTTGTTCATTATAATCTCCTAGTTAATAACGCTGCCATAATTTGCCGACTGAAGCGCAGCGTAAGGCGGTCAAATTGATGGTCTTGTTAACTCCCACTACCTAAGTACTCTGACACTTCCCGATTCAATCATCCAAAAGCCTCTTTCGGAGCTTACAGCCAAGCTAATGTTATGTAAGAGATTAAGGTAAGGATGTATTGCAACAGGCATTGGTGTAACAATGTGGCTAACCGTTAAGGCAGATATACTAGTGCCCTCAGGTAAATTATCTCCTGATTTATCCAAAGCCAAGCAGGACTTTGATAGAGGCAATTTCTCCAGCACCTCAGAATTGCTTTTTGATATCGTCACTTTCACATGACCACCGACTTGCATCAATTTTGAGTTGGTCGTGGCTGCAAGCACGTAAACATCCCAAGATTCTTTGTTGTGGGAAGGAACGATGACTGTATTAAATCGATCAGAGCATGAATTAGCACCGATTTTAAGTGCTGCTATTCTTGCCTTTATCATTGAGTTCTCAGTTGCAGACAACATCCTATTGGGACTCAAATCTATACTGGGGTTTCCTTTCGATCCGAAATGTACATCAGCAATAATTTTAAAATCATCTCCGGATTTTTCATAAAAAGTAACGGTAAAATCTTCCTTATTTGGGTAGGTTACCCATTAACCTACAAAATTTGGATAATCTGACGAATTTATCTTACTGAGCAATAGATCGGTGGCCGTTGCTGCCCTTGTATCTTTCTCGTACATCAATCGACCATCGGCTTCTATCAGCGAAACATAAGTCTTCTCGGCATCTGTCAGCGGTTTGGAAGCCTCTCTTGGCTGAGTCTTAGTGATCGTACCTGAAGCACACGCAACCAAAAAAATACAAACCCCAATCAATCCTATTACCTTCATTATTTCTCCGACGTTTTTAGAGTTAACAGCTTATTCTGTTCAGTAAACCACAAGTAACCGGATGGATTACCGAGCAAGAATTTTTATTTGTTTGAAATCAACAATTTAAAGACACGCGTCATTTTTGCAAGCGGAATTACTTTTTTTTACGTTGAATATTGTTCGGTCTCAACATGAGATTAACTTATGGTATCAGAGAGTTACCTACATCACAAAGCGTAGTATGCAGCACGCACCTGAGGAGGATCACTTTGTGGTCTGTAAATATATTCGATTATCAATAAATTGGTCGGAATGAGAGGATTTGAACCTCATCCGATACCTTTTTTATCGAGCCATGTACCATATCCATTAGCCAAACAGTTCATTCACACTCGGTAATATCACGGATGTATCAAGCTCTGCCAACATGGCCAGCTGCTCCTTAATTTTAACGATTTTTATATTTTTGATATCCGCAATCCCTCCCGATGATAGGGCGGGTACAAAAGCATACATTTCATCGTGCTGAAGTGGACCTAATTTCTTCAGCGCTTTTTTGAATAGTGGCTTGTCGTTATTGTTAGCATAATCAGAGCCTTTTTTTCCTTTTGACTCAAAAAACAATCCTATACTCCGATTTTTTTTATCTTCAGTCAGTTTTTCCGTCGGAGGATCGCCAGGGATAATATTACATAGATGTGGATCAATTATTGTACTAGTAATACTGTCATCACCACGAACATATAATTCACCAAATGCGGTTCGTGCAATCACATAAAAATTTTCTCGACCCCACAAAGGTATTTTTTCCAGCCACATCTTCAATAAATCTTCATAGTCCGCTGGATCGACTGTCCAAAACAGTCCTTCACCATACCCACAAAAGCCATATTCTTTCCAATAATGAAGTAATTGATCGGGCAACTCTCCTTGGAAACGCTGTAATGTTGCCTCATCGACATGTTGACAATCAATGGCCGGAGCGAACCCTTGCTCATTTAAAAAATAATCAATGTATTCATCTGTCATAGTAATTATTTGTTGAATTTCATTCTGTTTCAATCAAACCACTTAGATCCAGTGGTTTCGGGTCAATTTGTGCATCAACCGCTAGCTGTAGAGTACCCTCCTTTCTATGGAGGGCATAGGCTCGCATAACGGATAAAGGCGCAAACTCAAGTCCGTCGATTGGCGTGTGCTCGATGATAACGGGGGTATTGAAGTTCACATTTTTTTCGTCATCAAAAGGTAAATTCCATTTCCCCCCATAATTTCTACAAACCACCTCTCCAAGATGCCGGGCAAAGGTTATAAGCAGCTTTGATATGAACTCCTTATCTTGATTTTCTGACATTAAATCAAATAGCCTCTCCAGCTTGCTTAGATCGTCAGGTGTGAGATCAAGTGTAACTTTATATTTGTCGGTCTCATTGTCCAGCCAGTCTAATTGGTCGTCCATTATCATCAGAAAATCATCAAATTTATCTTCCGCAACCTTTTTATCTATCGTCATGTTAAGCTCCTACTATGGAATTTTTGACCCAATGTGTAAGTCAATTCCCGCTTTCTCCAAGGCACTCAAGTAAACATTCAAAAATACATATTCTTTTTGTTTTATTTTTTTTGTCGGGTTATTTTAACTTGTTGATTTTAAACGTTAAATTGGTCGGAATGAGAGGATTTGAACCTCCGACCAGTTGTACCCCGATAAAAATTAAGTTTCTGCCGTTCAACTTAAGTAATATCGACTCCGTTCACCTCATTTTTGAATCTTGTTTATTTCATGAAGATGTCTTTTAATTTCCCTGAAAGCGTCCTCAAACTCTATTAATAAGTCGCTTCTTTTTGACCTTTTGAGCGCTCCTGAACCACTAACAGATTTAAGTGAAAGGTGTTTATCAATAATCTCTTTGTCTTCATTTAATATATATACTCTGCTAGTTGACGAATGTGCAAACGTGTTTCTAATGTTCATAACTTTTTGAAATAGCGCTATATTAGGTGTCGGCCAGTCATTTTCAATGCTATTAATATGTCGGTATAACTTTATTTTAGAGGAAAGGCTAATGATGGCGTTATTCAAAACAATATTCCTAAACACAATGTTCTTGTCTATGTCATTTGAATGAAAATACTGTGAAATAATTGAAGCAATACTTTCCTCGAGTTCAATTGTCTTTTCAACAACAAAAGCCGTTTCCATCTGACGGCCAACTTTTTCTTTTTCTGATTTTATTCTCATTTCCGACTTCCATAATCGTTGAATGCTACTTGTGTGAGTAGTTTGCCGCCTTTAAAGTGCGGTATAGTAATACTGCACTTTAGTCTCAAAAATGAGACTTTTAACAAATAGTTTCTAGTACTCTTGTTTGACAATTAAGTCTGTAGAGCTCGCCTATTCGCCTGCTGTATTCACCACAAAAGAGGCTTTCCTTGCCCTTTCCGCCTGTTTTTATGATTCTGGTTAGTTCTTCTATCCTTCCTGCAGTCCATCGGCATTCTACTCCCTTTTCCTCTATTCCTTTGGAGCTACTTTTTACTTGTCTATTGTTGAGCCGTTTGGTTTCTTCTACTATTTCATTCATTTCTTTGAGTGATTGCTTTACTGTTTTTTGGCTTTTTTTGTAATTAAATTGATTAGGTGTGGTTTTTGCCTTGTATTTTGATTGATTGGGAATTGTCGTTCTTTTTTTGTTGTAGTTGTTGTTGTTGTTGTAGTTTATGCTTTCATTTGTTTCTTTTCTTGCTTTTTCATATCCATCGATTTTACCGAAATACCATCCTGTGTAGGCTGATATTGGTAATATTATCAATATGATTAGTATTATTAATATTCGCTCCATCGATTTATTGTTTTAGTTTCCTGGTTAATGTTGCTTTTTAGCCTGGTAGATCGAAATTTTTATTTTTTTGCCATTTCCATATAATCTTCTTTTGTTAGTGATTTTAGTCCTTTGATTAATGCGTAGTTCATTAATTTTGTATCTTTAATTCCTTTTTGCAAATCAAAGGGGTCAGCGTTAATGATTTTGCTTGATTTACCTAAAATCACAAATTACCACTCGCTGTGCGTTTCACCCAAACTTTTTCACGTTATTGTTGAACACTGGGAGTATAAACCGCTGACGATAAAATATCAATGACTCTGACCCCTTCGATTCTTAATGGAAAAAGCTTTTGAAGTCTTCTTCCATGAGCGATACCACAGATGTACAGGCTCTCCGCAGGTTTTACACAAAAGTACCATATCTCTCAAGCTTTCTCCAGCGCCAATTTTTGCCCCCTCTA
>Ga0316204_10007778_pt1 | contig 15389 bp, 11 predicted proteins | sample 6monrhotite_MG_2_FD_205661 | JGI IMG/M metagenome (GOLD analysis project Ga0316204, IMG submission 205661) | Microbial mat bacterial communities from mineral coupon in-situ incubated in ocean water Damariscotta River, Maine, United States -... | ecosystem: Environmental > Aquatic > Marine >...
TGGCTTTGGAAAGGTTCATTTCTTTGGTGATGTTATGGGCGGTAAGAACATAAGCATTTTGTCCCAAATCGGAAAGGTGGTGAACCGTAACCAAGAGGCTGTGAACCGTGTCGTTAACACTTTTTAAGTTCATCTGTGTTGGGGTGTGCTTTTTCGCTAAATTGAAAAGAAATTCTTCAGGGCTTTCTTTTAAGTCATCATTGATCAGGTCTGTAATATTTATACCCAATAGGTCTTTTTGTCGGGTTGCCCCTAAAATTTGAATGCCGATGGTGTTGATGTGGCGAATGCGATTGTTAACACAGACAAGCACCAGATCAGTCAACACATCCAGCATTTCTGCAACCGCAGAAGGGCTCATTTCATTGAGGATGTCTGTGCTCTGTAGAGTTTCAGAAGCTAAGTCTTGAGCATTGATAACGGTGTCTGGCATTTTTGAAATAAAAACTCCAACATGAACAAGATATTTTATATCTTCAGTGGTAATTTTTTGGTTTCTTTTGAGCTGAAGAATATAACTTTTACTCCTTTATAAGACGATAAACAATAGTTTCTCTGAAGCCCTGCAATAAGGTGATTTTATTTTCTTATTCATGCGCTCATGCATACGCACTGCGGGCATTTTTAACTATTTAAATGTGTAATATATAATTTAATTACACATTATATGTGAATAACAAGGTTGCCAATGGCTTAATCATGCATTAGGTCTAACCCTATTCACTGTATGAGTATTATTGAAGAGATGCCATGACCCCAGATCGATTAACCCACTTGCGCCAACTGGAAGCGGAAAGCATCCATATTATGCGCGAAGTCGTTGCCGAATTTGAAAACCCGGTGATGCTGTATTCGGTTGGCAAAGATTCTGCGGTGATGCTTCATTTGGCAAGGAAGGCATTTTTTCCATCGCGACCACCATTTCCATTGATGCATGTGGACACCACATGGAAATTCAAGGAAATGATTGAATTTCGGGATCAAATGGCGAAACAGTATGGATTTAAACTTTTGGTTCACCAAAACGCAGATGGTGTTAAACAAGAGATGAATCCTTTTACCCATGGATCGGCTCTGTATACCGATGTCATGAAAACGGAATCTTTGAAACAAGCGTTGAATAAGTATGGCTTTGATGCGGCTTTTGGTGGGGCTAGGCGTGATGAAGAAAAATCCCGTGCCAAGGAACGCATTTTTTCCTTTCGTACAGAAAATCATCGCTGGGACCCTAAGAACCAGCGACCTGAATTGTGGAATATTTATAATTCACGAGTAAGAAAAGGCGAAAGTATTCGGGCTTTTCCTATTTCTAATTGGACCGAATTGGATGTGTGGCAATATATATATCTAGAAGAAATCCCGATTGTGCCTTTGTATTTGGCTGCAGTCCGTCCGGTGGTTACGCGTGATGGCGTGTTAATTATGGTTGACGATGACCGTATGCCGCTTGACCCTGGTGAAGTTCCTGAAATGAAATCGGTACGGTTTCGCACCCTTGGCTGTTACCCGCTGACAGGTGCGGTTGAATCAACCGCTGCCACCTTGCCAGACGTCATTCAAGAAATGTTATTAACACGCACGTCCGAACGCCAAGGCCGGGTCATTGATAATGATCAAAGCGGATCTATGGAAAAGAAAAAACAGGAGGGGTATTTCTAATGACACCCCAAAACGACTTAATCTCCGCAGATATCTTAAGCTATCTTAAAACTCAAGAACAAAAAGACCTGTTACGGTTTATCACCTGTGGGTCGGTTGATGACGGTAAAAGCACTTTAATCGGGCGGTTGCTTTGGGATTCAAAAATGATCTTTGAAGACCAATTAACAGCATTGACGAGTGATTCAAAGCGCATAGGTACCCAAGGCGAAGACATTGACTTTGCGTTGTTGTTGGATGGTCTGCAAGCGGAACAAGAACAAGGCATCACGATTGATGTGGCGTATCGCTTTTTTTCTACGGACAAACGTAAATTCATTGTTGCCGATACGCCGGGGCATGAACAATACACTCGTAACATGGCAACCGGGGCATCGAATGCCGACGTGGCGGTTATTTTGGTTGATGCTCGCAAGGGTATTTTGACACAAACTCGCCGCCACAGTTACATCGTGTCGTTAGTGGGCATTAAAAAGATCGTTTTGGCCGTCAACAAAATGGATTTGATTGATTATGATCAAAAGAAGTTTGAGGCGATCCAACAAGAATATGCTGATTTTGCGACTGACCTTGGCTTCCAAGACATTACCTATATCCCCGTCTCGGCCTTAAAGGGTGAAAACGTTATCAATCCAACCACCAAAATGCATTGGTATTCTGGCCCAACATTATTGGGATATTTGGAAACGGTTGAAGTCATTTTTAGTGCGGCTGAAAAACCGTTTAGAATGCCAGTACAGTGGGTCAATCGTCCCAATTTAGATTTTCGGGGGTTTTCCGGCACGATCGCTTCCGGGGTGGTGAAACCGGGGGATGAAGTTGCTGTTTCATCTTCTGGGCAAATATCAACCGTGGCTCGTATTGTGACCTTTGATGGCGACCTAGAGACTGCTGGACCAGGACAAGCGGTAACGCTGACGTTAAGCGATGAAATTGATATCAGCCGTGGGGATATGTTGGCTGCCAGCCAAGCTCGTCCGGATTTTGCTGACCAATTCGAAGCCAAATTAATTTGGATGCATGACGAACCGTTGCTACCCAGCCGAAATTATTTAATCAAAATGGGCACATCAACGGCTTCAGCCCAAGTCAGCGAATTGAAATACAAAGTCAACGTTAACACATTGGAACATGTGGCAGGTAAAACCTTAGAATTAAACGAAGTGGGAATTTGTAACTTCTCGCTTGATCGGTCCTTGCCGTTTGATTCGTATCAAGACAATGATGGCACTGGAAATTTTATTCTCATTGATCGCTTTAGCAATGCCACAGTTGGCGCCGGGATGATTGATTTTGCTCTGCGTCGGGCCACCAATATCCATTGGCAAGCGTTGGATATTCACAAAGATGCTCGGGCGGATCTTAAAAGCCAGAAGCCTTGCATTTTGTGGTTTACGGGCTTGTCTGGTTCAGGAAAATCAACAATTGCAAATATGGTGGAAAAGAAATTGCATTCTTTGGGGCGCCATACTTATACTTTGGACGGTGATAATGTGCGCCATGGACTTAATCGTGATTTGGGCTTTACCGATGCCGGTAGGGTTGAAAATATCCGTCGTGTTGGGGAAACGGCGCGCTTAATGTTGGATGCGGGCTTGATCACGTTGGTTTCCTTTATTTCGCCGTTTACATCCGAACGCCGCATGGCACGGGAAATGGTTGACGTCCAAGAATTCATCGAAGTTTTTGTTGATACATCATTGGGTGAATGTGAACGTCGCGATGTGAAGGGGTTATATGCCAAGGCGAGAGCTGGGGAAATCAAGAACTTTACGGGTATTGATTCGGCTTACGAAGCCCCAACCCAACCAGAAATTCATATAAATGGGGACAATACCACGCCCGAAAAAGCAGCCGAACAAATTGTTAAAACTCTACGCGATCGCGGAATTTTGAACCTATAAATTCTGTATGCAATTAGACGGTGTGCATACGTTTATTATTTCTGTTATGTTCATGCAATTAGATCAGAAACAATAGGTATGAATTTAATGATGAGTGAATCTAACTATAAAAAACGTGTGTGCTTGATTAATCCTCCGTGGTCGGTGCGCAAGGGTAGCATTTGGGCTTATGTCCGGTCCACGATGCCGCCCCTTGGGGTGTTGGTGGTGGCCGCCGTGTTAGAAGAAAACGGTTTTGACGTTACCGTGGTTGATTTTCAATCCATGGCTGTTGATTTCGACCAAATTGAAGAAATCATCGCAGATTGGGATTTTGATGTGTGCGGCATTACCGCGACCACAAGCATCGCCAATAGCGGATACCAGGTTTGTGATCTGATTAAAAAACATCACCCTGAAACCATGGTCGTGTTTGGTGGGGTTCACGCCACAGCGGCCCCTGATGAAGCCGTGACCCATACCAGCATTGATTACGTGGTGCGGGGCGAGGGTGAATTTATCATGCTTCGCTTGTTGCAAGGCGAAGACCCTAAAAATATAGATGGTTTGACGTTCCGTGGAGCGGATGGCGAAATTAATCGAATTGGCAAAGATGGGTTTGTCGAAAATTTAGACATCTTACCCATGCCCGCGTACCACAAAATTAATTTCAAATCGTACAAGCCAGCCGTTGGTGGGTATCGTCGCACGCCAGCCATCAACATGACGACGACGCGCGGCTGTCCTGGACGGTGCACATTTTGCAATTCAGCCGCCATTACTTTGCGTAAACGGTCGGCTGAAAAAATTGTCGATGAAATTGAAGTTTTAACCACAAAATATGGCATGAAAGAAATCTCATTTTATGACGATACTTTCACCGTATATCCCCGAAATGTGATTCGCATGTGCGAGCTTTTGGTTGAAAAAGGTATCGATATAACGTGGAGCGCCTTTGCTCGCACCGATACCGTTTCGCCAAAGCTTTTGGCAGCGATGAAAAAGGCTGGTTGTCATCAGTTGATGTACGGTATTGAATCGAAAAATACTGAAATTTTAAAAAACATCAAGAAAGACATAGCCGAAGGTAAAACCAGCGACGCCTTGCGTATAACCCGCGAAGCCGGGATAGCCACGCGGTGCACGTTCATGCTTGGCAACCCCGGCGAGACCGAGGCGACGATGGATCAAACCATAGAATATGCAATAGAGCTTGATCCTGATATTGCATTATTTAACATCACCGTCCCTTACCCGGGGACAGAAATGTTCGTCTGGGCTAAGGAAAATGGTTACTTGTTGTCCGAGGATTGGGATGATTACGACCTGTCTCAACCCGTTATGTCTTTGCCCACCATCAGCAACGATGTCATAGCTGAAAAATACAGAGAAGGGTTTAGACGTTTTTATTATCGTCCCAAAAGCATTTTGAGGATGGCACGCCGGATGTTGGACCCCACGCAAATTGTAGGCATGGTTTCCGGGTTTTTCAGTATGGTGCGATTTGCATTTGGCCGATAACAGCCTTAGTCAAAGCTCGCACAGAACGTTGTCTTGAATGATCTTTTTGTTTAAGCCTAGAAATTATTTATGAGAGTACTTTAGGGCATAATCTATGAAAAAATTAAGTGTTGTTATTCCCTGCTATAATGAAGAGCGGACGCTCGCTAATGTTGTTGAAAAGGTTTTATTGGCCTCGACGGCGGGTTTAGAATTAGAGATCGTTATTGTAGACGATTGCTCATCTGATAATTCTTTTGAAATAGCTCAAAACCTAGCACAAGAGAACGCAAAGGTATGCGTTTTTCATCACGAAATAAACAAAGGAAAAGGGGCTGCTCTTCGAACAGCTTTCGAAGTAGCGACGGGCGATCTTATCATCGTCCAAGACGCGGATCTAGAGTACGATCCCAATGATTTCGAAAAACTTCTCAAACCAATTTTAGACGGTGTTGCTGATATTGTTTATGGGTCCAGATTTTTAGATAGAAATGCCACGGAGGCGCATTTTTTAATCCATGGTCTTGCCAACCGTTTCCTGACGGGACTTTCCAACATCCTTACAGGTCTTAAGCTTACTGATATGGAAACCTGTTATAAATTGGTGCCAAAACCGTTGTTGGCCAAAATCACCATCACAGAAAACAGGTTTGGCATTGAACCCGAAATAACGGCAAAGTTAGCTCATTCGTCGCCAAAGCCTAGGTTTTGCGAAATCCCGGTTTCCTATAACAATAGGTCGTACGAAGAAGGCAAGAAAATTGGCTGGAAAGATGGCTTAAGCGCCATTCGGTGTATTTTGAAGTTTAACTTATTTCGATAACTTACAAACCATCGTCCATTTTATAAGTTCTTTAGCTTTCAACTAAATTTAATCAAATGGCCTTCAAAATTGAAGGTATGATCATAGCTTTCTTAGAGCATCACCAAAAAACCTTAGGTATTAGGACATGGTAACCTGTCGCATAAATATTGTTTTGGCCCTGCTTTTATTGGCAGTTTTGGGTGGTCGTGTGTTTCTAAAGCCAACTGTGGTTCAGCCGGATTCCCCCCGGTATCTGCAGATGGGCTTGAATTTTGCTGATTATGGGGTTTTAACGGCAGAATCCTATGTTCCCGGGGGGCCTGTACCAAAGCCGGGCCTTGCCTTGGGGGGGCCGTTTACAGCCTGGGAAATTGCGCTGGCTGCAAAGATGAGCGATGCCACCAAAGAAAGTTTTCAGTGCGCGGCGATAACGCCGGATTACCGAACGTGCGATATGAAAATTGTGTCTTTACAGGCCATCTATGTATTGGAAATATTTATTTTTCATATGGCCGTATGGTTTGTCGCACGTTCAGTCTTTCAAAATGATGTTAAGGCTTGGCTTGCAACAGGTTTATCATTGGTTTTCAAAGAATCTGGGGCCTATGTGCATTCCATTTTGTCAGAACCGTCGCACATGATGACGGTTGGTTTTTTCTTTTTGGCGTGGCTTTACGCTTTTGCAGAACCTGAAAAATTAAAACGATGGTTTTTGTGTGGCTTGATATTGGGTTTTGTGGCGCTGGTTAAGCCCGCGTGGAGCGCGCTTGTTCCTGGAATTGCAGTGTGCGGTGTTTTGTATGTCATTTGGAAACGTTCGGAATTCAAACGTGTGGCCGCGGGCGTGCTGGCATTAACGGCGGGCACCGCTTGTATTAGTCTTATCTTTTTGACACGCAATGTTATCCAGTTTGGATTTTGGGGGTTAAGCGATCCCACTTATTTATCATTGTCGTATGCTTACCGCTTCACCTACAACGCCATGAACTGGACTGAATGGCTTGCCAGTTGGATATTTTTCTTGCCTGATTTTGGTGACAATTTGACGAAGTCTTTGTTTGGCCAAGACGTGGTTGATAAATTGGGGTGGGGGCCTGACAGCTATTTCATCTATGGTCGTGATGTTTTACATTCTAAGGCTTTGGCGGCAAGTTCCGAAAAAACAGTCAGCGCATATTTGCTTAAAAATTATTTCTTTAACGACATTGTTAAAAGCATAGCTGTGACGGCATCGTTAATGTGGCGGGGGCTTTTTGTGGGCAATTTATTTGGGTTGGTTGCCGTTATTCTTGCCGGCCCGATGCTGTATTGCGCAAAACCAAAAATTCGACAGGCATTGATTTTATTGCTGTTGCCATGCCTGATCATGGTGGGCGTACATGCTCTGGTATCCATTGGCATCACCCGTTACAGCATTCCGTTGATCGTACCGTATGCTTTGATTTTAACGCAGGTTCTTCATGTTCTGGGGGGCGAGGCTTTACGGTTTGTACCTTCTGGCTTGACGGCAAAAATAAAGACGTTTTTACCAAAAAATTGATGCGTTATGCGATCTAATATTCGGCTAAATGGAAAGATCAATTGATCGTATAAAATCAGCGTCTTTAAATCTAAGTCCCCGGTTTTGTTGCCGACAAGCTTATAGGCCAAAGTTGCAAAAAACCCGAGGCTATCGGCGTATTTTGCTTCTTTAATCACAAATCCATTTTGGTCTAGTAACATGCTGATTTGTTCAATGTTATAACGGCGGAAATGGCCAACCTTTTTATCCAAGGCTGAATATAAAATTTGCATCGCTGGCACGTATATAAGTGCATGACCGCCGGGCTTTAAAACCCTGAACATGTCTTGGATGGCGGCGTTGTCATCTTCAATATGTTCAACAACATTGAGGGAATAAATAAAGTCACAATGATGGTCTGGAATTTCGGAGCAATTGTGGTGGGTTTCAAACCCGACCTCGCTTAACCTTGCCGCTTGGCTATGGTCAGGTTCAATGCAAACTACGGAACGTTCAGGGTTATGGATCAAGCGGGAAAACGTACCCACACCGGCACCAAAGTCAATGATGGTGCCTTGTTTCGGGGCGTGACGATTGATGAGCCTTGTTAAAAAAGCATTGTAGCGAACAGCCTTTTCCATAACCTCTAAGTTTTCGGTGCCTTGATAAGTGTGGTCTTCGTTCACGGGGAAACCTTTTGAAAAACGTTGCAGGAACACATTATACCGTAACTCCAGGGTATAAAGTAGCATTCATCAATTGATAGCTCGTAATGATTAACAATGATACTGTGCCAATATGAGAATGCTTTAATTTGTAGGAAACGCGAGCAATCATTATATAGAGCATCACCAATATCGAAATGTGCAGTCGGGGTTGGTAAAAGCCTTGTAAAAAATTGAAAGACAGCACGCCGAGTATAGCAATAAAGATACAATATGAGGTTGGGTCCCCACAAATTTTCAAAAATCGGGAACGCCCTACGGTGGCAAGAATAGAAAGCGAAATAGCACAAAGGGCGAGCTCAGGCCCCATCGTGTTATTAAGTGCCTTTAAAAATATAGGGATTTGGTGGTAAAGCGCGCTGGTAATATGCCCCTGTTTTAAAGGTTCAAGCATCCACACAAATTGTCCCCGTTCCGCAGCCAAGTAAACCATGCTGCCAAACCCATATTTGCTGAGCAAATACCAAGACACGGGCAAGGGAAGCAATGCGGCGAGAAAAAGGGCAAACTTACCCATTAAAGCCCGCCATGGCTGAGACAGGTGTGGCCATCGCAATCGCCCGTAAATGAGCCCCATAAAAAATGCTGGTGCAAGTATGGCGATGATCGAATAACAAAGAATGCCGATGCCAACCAGAAAACCCAATACTATAACGTGCCAATTGCTTTGATACCGTGCTGACATGCCAAAAGATACATACAGCGCGGCACCAACAATGGCGATCATGTTATAAAGGTGGGTGTGCCCCATGTATGTGCCCACCTCAACTAAGTCGATACTGGACACAGCCAGAGCCAAAGCAAGTGCGGTTATATTGATGATGGGAATTTGGCTGATGTGAAGGACGCCTCTGACACAACCGAAAACGATGATGATATTGAGTATCATAAAGGCAAGGTGATAATGAAAATTTAGACCATAGGAAATTAGGGAATGCCTTGCTTGTGCTCCGGGATTTAAGGCAAGCCACCAAATGGGCTGAGCAATTGGGCGTAAGGCTTCACCTAAAAAATAACCCATGGCAACAAATACGGGCCGACTTCGCCAACTGTAAAACTCAGTGAAAAAACGCGTAACATCATTGGTGCGATGAATAATGCTTTGTGTATCGCAATTTAAAGCAAAATTAATTGAATTATATATGGTTATGTTTTGAACGCAGGGCGTTTCGTAAGTCTTTGGCGTAAAAAGAAAGAAAAGTAAAACTGAGGCAACGGCAACCACCCACAAATGCTTCCGACGAAAAATCAATGAAGTGACCTTGCTAACTGGTTTGTGATGCCGGTTTGGCATGGCTGTTATTTTCCTTTAACGGCAAGCAAAGGCTTTTGCTTGCCGTTCTTTGGAGGAACAAACAATAATCTTAGTTCGGAAGAGTACGGGCGTAAGCTTGAAATTATGTTGGATATAGCTGTCTGCAGAGCTTTGGTTTGTTCAGGTGTGCGTTTTGATTGTGCTTTACCCATTTGTAAAATTCTATTTTCTAGGGCAATAAATGGCTTTAAATCAGAATTTTTAAGGCCACGTGTAAGACCGGAACTGATGGCATAAGTCAAAGGAATACAGCATAGAGCTACAAAACCTAAAATACGAATGTTGCGCCATGTGTTTTCAAAAAGGCGGGTTCCCTTAGCTTCTAGTCCACGTACATCAATTGCCGCCATGCCGCTTTCATTGGCAAAACCTTCATAGTCGTCAGTGCGTTGCTTTAAGTCTTCAAAAGCTTCTGCAACCGTATTTCCTTTGCCCCAAAGCGCAGAGCCAGGAAGTTGCGCATACCACACGCCGTTTGTAAGGCGAGCTTCTATGTGATCAATTTTTGATGAGTGATTTGGTTTCATAATACCCTTCGGTGCGTTTTTACTACCTATGCTATTGAGGGATAAATAGCATGAATTCACTCATCAAAAAACGTTTTAACTTTATTTATAAAAACTTTAGGCATTTTGGACATCACACAAGTGCAGAAAAGATAGAAAAAATGCACTAATATTAAAGAATAGGGAAGAATTAACGCCATATTGTTGAGGGTCATTCATAAAATTATTTTTCAAGAAGCAACTAACGGCCTCTTGGTAACCACCGCCAAGCGTATATGCTTTCCCAGCACTAAACGATTAAAAGGCTATCTCTTGCGTGACGGAATGTTACACAAGACCTTTAAATGTGTTTAGTGAGTAGCAAAATAGTGGCGTTTACACAATTTCGACAGCCTTGCTAAGGTCAAAGCAGATGTGAAAATTTAAAAATTGAATCGAAATCATGCAAGAAAAGCAGGACGTTGGCTAGATTCAAAAACCAGATTTGACAATAACGCTATAAATGTAAAAGGTATTGTTATAAATTGAAAGCGACCAGCATTGGTGGTTACAAGCGATCAAATAAAATAAAATATATCTCAATCTGAAGGTTAAATTTTTTATAAGGCAATATATTCGTGTCAAAATCGGTAATTTATGGCCCAATTCTTGTCACAGGTGGTGCAGGATTCATCGGCAGCCATGTGGTTTATGCTTTACGAGAAAAAGGGATTGATGTTGTTGTTTTGGATAACCTTTCAACAGGGAACCGCCAATTGCTGCCTCAAGATATCACTTTCATAGAAGGTGATGCGGGGGATGAAGTTTTTGTCCAAACGCTTTTGATTAAATATTCAATATCAGCGGTTATGCATTTTTCTGGTTCAATTGTGGTCTCTGAATCTGTAAAAGATCCTCTTGCTTATTATTACAACAATACGGTCGTGAGTAGATCTTTAATTTCGGCTTGTGTATCTGCGGGCGTCCAAACTTTTATCTTTTCGTCTACGGCTTCGGTCTATGGTCAGAAAGATATAATGCCTGTGAACGAAGAAACACCAGTCGACCCGGAATCACCATATGGACGGTCTAAATTAATGACCGAATGGATGTTAGATGATCTTGCCAAATCTTCTGAAATGAGTTTTGCTGTTCTTCGATATTTCAATGTTGGGGGTGCTGATGCTCAAGGTCGAACCGGACAATGTTGTCCAAATGCTACACACTTAATTAAGGTGGCGAATGAAGTGGCAAATGGAAAGCGTCCTGAGCTCGTAATACATGGTGATGATTATGATACGCCCGATGGGTCTTGTGTTAGAGACTTTATACACGTTAGCGATTTGGCAGATGCGCATGTCGAAGTATTGCAACTTTTGCAATACACCAAACAAAGCTATGTATTAAATTGTGGTTATGGCAAAGGCCATTCCGTAAAAGAAGTCGTTGCAGCATATAGACCCATATTGGGCAAAGATCTTAAATCAGTAATTGGCCCAAGAAGACCTGGCGACATAGCTGAATTGATTGCCGACCCCAGCCGTCTCATGGAACTGACCAATTGGTCTCCACAATATACGAATTTAACAGATATTATCACGTCATCTTTAAATTGGGAAAAACAAATGGATGCTGAAGGTTAAGTGTATCTCAATATATATCCAGCCCTTAGACAATCGGGTTTATCTGAAAAAGTGGACAGCATAACCGGTGTCCATGTTGATACTGTTAGGGCATCAGACGAAATCACTATGATTTTTTTCAGCTTGCACAGTTTCCGAAATGATTAAAGTTAGATAATGTTTTGATGTTAATCTCTGTTAGAGGCGAAGCTTCACTTTCAGACAACATTTTTTTTATGCCGACACTTTCTTCATTTGAAAAAGATATCAACATATTGTGATCATTCAAAGGAGGACCCTTTAGGGCATAAGCGTAGGGCTTTTCTGCTTGATAATATAATTTATCTTTATCCCAAGCTATTGGGCCTGAAAATATACGAGGTTTTCCTGCGTAACCATCACCTGAAATGAACTTCCCATGATCATTAACACCGTATACAATCACATAATTAGCCTGAATGTTATGCTGACCGAGGTACAAAGCAGTCATGCTCGAAAAATCATTGTATTGAAGCATATATTCCAAAGCAGAATATTTTCCGTTTACTAACAATAAAGATGGATTAATTTTAATCAGTATGTTTGCTGCTTTAGCTTTACACGCAAACTTAGAGCTGATTAACGAAGCAATTTTTATATAGCGAGCCTGAATATAATCATCTCGCTCAACACCTAGAGGTAATGGTTCAGGAACATTAACGAATTCGCCTGTCGCCTCATTAATTTGTCCTCTGTTTTCGACCCTATTCCACCACGATTTTTTTTCTTCGACTAAATAGGACACGCTCATTAAATTCAGAACAATAACACCAGTAATTAAGGCTTTTATCTTCCATGTGGAATTTTGCACGTGCTCCCACAACCATGCAATTGCGACGACCATTAGTCCAGAAACACCAAAGTAACTACTTACGAGTCGGCTGTTGACAAACCATTCAGGTGGCGGGCCTATATGCTCTGAAAAGAGCGGAAGACCTACTGTCAACAAGAAGATAACAGCTAGAGGCAAATAAGGCATGAGACCATTGTTTAAACGAAAAAACATTCTCCGAATCATAACAACAAAGCCCAAAATTATAATTGGCGTGTGAAAATTGTATACAAGTGGGTACATCCTCCCCGCAAGCATAGCATCTGGATATTCAACTGAATGCTGACCATTAAACCCCGTAAAACTTAAAAATATAATTTTAATATTAATAAGAACTGTCGATAAAATTTTCGAAGACCTCATTTCGATTTCATCGGCATTGGCTGGGAAAAACAAATCATTTAAATGGCCTAAATAATTTGCATTTTTAAAGCTAAAGGCAGCAAAGACCAAAGAAATCATCATAAAAATAATAAAAAATTCAACGAATACATTCTTTATTTTTTTTATGATTTGGCTTTTCTTTTCCAGAGAAACATACGCATCAACAGTTTCTTTAATCACAAAGTACATCCCCCAGCCGACAAGAAAGTATCTTGATAGGGCATAATGCGTAAGCATAAGAGCTCCCAGTATGCCAAGAGAAATTTTTGGCCACCATGCTTTGGGGCTTGAGCTATAGGTTTGAAACCTTTCAACGAACAACACACTTAACATTAAGGAAGGCCACATTGGCAAAGTTTGGGTTGAGAACACAACAAAACCAAGGGTGAATACAGATAAACTGACCCCAAGAATCGCTGGGACCAGTCCGAACCAACGTGTAAAAACAACAATCATTCCAGTGACTGTAACCACAGAGTAGATGAACATGATTGATCTAAATTTAAACAAAGAAAGGCCCAGCACGCTCGAAAGCCAATAGCCAATTTCTACCAACGCATACCCTTGTCCACCAGCATTCGCTCGTGGGGCTACGCGCAAAGAAATTGTCGGGTCCACCGCGCCATAAAGATAGTGATAATGAAACTGTTCCCAAGCCCCTAAAATTGGCGTAAATGTTGCGAGCCCAAATAAGTAAAAAGCAGCAGAAATAAGAAAGACAGAACTCACAATCATAACGAAATTTGGTTCTCGATCTGCCTTTTCCCAACTACAATTTTTTGGAGATATAACGCTTAATACTCTATTATAGATCATATATGATTTCATTTCTTTGGAAGCCTGCAAACATATAAATGGTCTTGCTCTTACCTTTAACCCACCGGGAATGAGAAAAAACCGATTATTGCACATTAGGTATAGATATACTTACCCTAAGTCGCAAGCTAACTCAATCTGGGGTTTGTTGCCAATTGAACTGTGGAAGGCTGACCTGGTTGTGATTGTTCTGCCACAATTCACATTTAAACCGTGGCTCATCTAAACTTGAAAACGAAAATGTATTCAATAACTCGACCTTAGAATTGACGTTGAACGATTCAATGAAAACATTGTCTGTCGGGTTAACTGGCGACAAGAAGGTGGTCAGCAACCTTTGGACGAGGATCAACCCCAAAACTTGCGTTTATTGACATCCGGAAACATGGCCTTGTTTAAAGGCAGATCAGCCATGAGCCGTTTTAAACGCACATTGTGTTATTCAGAATTTTTACATAGGCCAAGTTACGGACGTGATCGGGATGAACAACGTTAAATTACCATGACACATAATGGCATGCTTAGCACTTGGGAATAGGCGATTATATGTCGTGCCATCGGGTCGTTTGTTTCTGCGACACTGTTCCTTGGCAACCATCTCTATATCTTTTGATGCTAACCAATGGGGTTATGAAACTAGGCATAAACTATTTCAGTACTGACTACTTGTATTGATTGTTCCAGCCATATTTTTCCAGAATTAGTTCGAGGGGCCATTACAATGCAAGTCCAGCATAGCAGGGCGTTTCAGTTGGTTTTGAAATCAAGCCTATATGTGATTGAATATTCATTTGAGAATACATACTTATAAGTCGAAAAATTGATGGGTTAAAATTTTTCATAGCCAAGTCCTGTTCAGGCTGTGACAAGGCTTGGCATCTTCATATGATTAAGGTATACATTGTATGTTCATGCCGTGAACATAACTGATTCGCGTGAGGAATATGACAAATTCAAACGAAACAAATGATGGATTGAAGCTGTCAGATCGGGCGACTTTATCTTTGCTGTCGACGCTTGAAAGCGAAGATAGTTTGAGCCAGCGTGGCCTTGCGGCACGTATTGGAGTTGCTTTAGGTTTCACGAATAGCTTGCTGAAACGCGCAGTTCATAAAGGCTTGGTCAAAGTTCAACAGGCTCCGGCGAAAAGATTTGCCTATTATGTAACGCCCAAGGGCTTTTCCGAAAAAAGCCGCCTTGTGGCAGATTATCTAGCCTCCTCGTTGACGTTTTTTCGTCAAGCCCGTGAAGAATATGTGTCTGTTTTTGAACACATCAAAGATCAAAGATGTCAGCGAATCGCCTTGTTTGGCATTGGTGAATTGGCGGAAATTGCTGTTTTATCGGCTCAGGAATGTGACGTTGAACTTCAGGCGGTTATCCACCCGGGAAGCAATCATAAAACTTTTTCGGAATTGTCGGTGATCAGCAACCTAGAAGGGTTGAATGCTTCGGATTATGATGCGGTGGTGATTACCAACGCCGAAACTCCTCAAGAAGCTTATGAAGCCTTGGTGGCGCATTTTGGCCAAAAAAGTATTTATGCGGTGCCTCTTTTGCATATCTCTCAATCTTCAAATGGGAGGGTTGAGCCATGAAATCGTGGTTTGTCATCCGTGCAAAGCCCGGTGCCGAAGAACGTGCGATGTGGCATTTGAAAAACCAAGGTTTTGAGCCATACTTGCCCCGTTACCGAAAACAGATCCGCCATGCGCGTAAGACTTCAAATGTTCTTAGGCCATTATTTCCGGGTTATTTGTTTGTTCATTTAGACATGAAAAATCAATGTTGGCGAGCCATCAATGGAACCATCGGCGTGTTGT
>Ga0316204_10007779_pt1 | contig 15386 bp, 14 predicted proteins | sample 6monrhotite_MG_2_FD_205661 | JGI IMG/M metagenome (GOLD analysis project Ga0316204, IMG submission 205661) | Microbial mat bacterial communities from mineral coupon in-situ incubated in ocean water Damariscotta River, Maine, United States -... | ecosystem: Environmental > Aquatic > Marine >...
TGCGGATTCGAAAAAGTGACAGTGGATAGGATTCTCAGGCAGCCGCCAGTTCATATTGATGGAAAGGGTCTGCGAGCGTACCGGTCATTGGAGCAGATGGCAGCGAAGGTCTCAAAAGAGCCCAACCCAGACATAGCAAATTCTCGCTGCGCGCGCTCGCAGAACTTCCCTCGCCGCAATGGCGCGAAAATTCATGCTGTCCCGCGGCGGGAAGAGCGGTCGTTCTTGCAACGCCATAAACCCCGTTCCTTTTGCCTTGCTCGCCCCCCTCCTTGGCTTGATGGGCACACCGTCGGCAAGCATGGCGCAGTTCCTGACGTGGACGAGCTGGATCGTCGGCATATCAGGCATTCATACGATCAGTTCGGTGATCGTGCTGGATGAGCTCGTGATGGGCAGCGGCGCTCTGTCTGACGTTGCACTCTCGCTCGCCCTACTCGCAGGCTGAGCCGTGCTGGTGGTTTTGGCGCCAATGGGAACTCCGCCGTATTCTTCGGGCGGCTGGTGGGCAAGAATGCGCCAACGGTCACATGGGGCTGGGATGGGGATTATGGCGTTGCAATAACGTTACTTTACTCCGTCCTCATCGCTTTTGGGGCCGGTTTCCGGCGCCATTTGACCACTCGTTAACATCCCTGATTCAAACTCCTTGATTTTTTGAGCCGACGATTCTATTATTCCATATGTTAGAATTAAATTCCGCATAGTGGAAATATCTAGGGAGGAGACCCGATGAAGACCCTACTGGCAAGCACTGCGACTGTTCTCTGCTTTGCAACTGCATCAATCGCAACCGCCGAAACCACCCTGATCTTGGCTGAGGCCGGTCCGAACCGCGGCGCTCGCGCCGAAGCGCTGCAATCCTTCGCCGATGACGTGACCGCCCGCACCGACGGAGAGGTCAATATCGACGTCCAGTGGGGCGGCGCGCTTTTCAAAGCCAATGCGGCTGCGCAAGCCATCGCAGATGGCGTTGCTGACCTGGGAACTGTCATTTCCGTCTACTTCCCGCAGGAAATGCTGGGATACAGCATTGCCGACCTCCCCCTGCGCAACGCTGACGCCTGGGTCGGGATGCGCGCAACGGACGAGCTTATGCGGACGTCAGAGGCAATTCAGGCAAGCCTTGCCGACCAGAACCTCGTCTATCTCGGCACCTTCACCACATCCGCCGTAAACATCGCCTGCAAGGACAGTGCGATTCACTCCGTTGATGACATCTCCGGGCTGAAAGTGCGTGGTGTCGGTGCCTATGGCGACACGTTCCGCGATTTCGGCGCGAACATGGTCGCAATGTCGATTTATGACGCCTATCAGGGTCTCGACACCGGGTTGCTGGATTGCTCCCAAGGCTATTCTTACGCTGTCGCAGCGCTGAAACAGCAGGAAGTCATTACCAGCTACACCCTGCTTGATTGGGGTCAGGTCGGCGCGCTTGGCATCTTCATGAACAAGGACGCCTATGACGCGCTCGACGCCGAAACGCAAACCGCAATGGCCGAAGCGGGCGTCGCCATGGCCGACAAGCTGGGTGAACTCATCACAGCCGACAACGAAGCCGCCATTCAGACCATGAAAGACGCCGGCGTCGAGATCATAGAGCTTCCGGCGGAGGAACGCGACAAGCTGGTCGAACAGGGCGAGCAATACGTGGACGAATGGGTCGAGCGCGCGAATGCCGCCGGTTTCGACGGGGCAGCGTTGCTGGAACAATACCGCGCCCTGCTGACCAAATACACGGAAGAACGTGACAGCCAGGGCTATCCCTGGGCCCGTAGCTGACAGCTGCATCACAGCCCTGTTGCGGCGCACATCCGCGCCGCAACACCCAATCCTGATTTTTCCCGCGGAGTGGACAGATGCTGTGTCGTTTCGAAAGACTGCTGCTTGACCTTGCCGTTCTTGCCGTCGCCGGCCTCGGCGCGTTGATCACGCTCAGCGTGGTGCTGCGGGTCACGGTGAATTCCGGCATCCCGGATACGATCGTGATGGTCCGCGAATTGATGGTGATGGCGATTGTCCTGCCACTGGCCGTCGCGACCCTGGACCGGGCGCATATTGTGGTTGAATTCTTCAGCAACATGATGCCCCGCCGCGCGCAGGACTGGCTGGTGGTTTTCGGGGGCCTCTTCGGCCTGTTGGCGCTGTCGCCGCTGATCTACGCCGGGTGGCGCGAGGTTGCGCATACCTGGGAAAGCGGCGCGTTCTTCTTCGGACAACTCAACCTGCCGAAATGGCCGGGGCGAGTGATTTTCCTGATCGGGATTTCCTTCTGCTGGCTACGTCTGCTGCTGATGGTGATTGGCGATATCCGAACGATCCGCGCCGGGGGCAACGTGATTACCCCCGACCATGAACATGAGGAGAGCGTCTGATGGACGGCACCCTGATCGGCATGATCGCCTTCGCCGCCGTCATCGGCCTGCTCGCGATCCGTGTCCCCATCGCCTTCGCGCTGGCGGGTGTGGCGACCGTCGGCACGTTCGCCGTCTTCGCCCTGCGCACCGGGGCGTTCACGCCGGATCGTGCGATCCGGCCCACGACCTCGATGGTTTTTTCCAATTCCTTCGACCTGATCCATTCCTACGATCTGTCGATGATCCCATTGTTCATCGCGCTTGGGCACATCGCCTACCGCGCCGACATTACGACCAGGATCTACCGCGCGGCCCGCGTTTGGCTTGCCCGTGTACCGGGGGGCGTTGCCATGGCCTCGGTTGTCGGCTGCGGCGGTTTTTCCGCGATCACAGGATCCTCCATCGCCTGCGCCTCGACGATGGGCCGCATCTGCTCGCCGGAGATGCTGCGGATGGGCTATGACAAGCGGCTTGCCACTGCCAGCGTCGCGGCAGGCGGCACGCTGGGGTCGCTGATCCCGCCATCGGTGCTGTTCATCATCTACGGTATCTTCACCGAAACCTCGATCAGCGCCCTGTTTCTGGCGGGTATCCTGCCCGGCATCATCTCATTGCTCGGCTTCATTCTCGTGATCTATATCTGGGTCCACCGGACACCCGCCGCAGCACCTGCGTTCGAGGGTGAGATCACCCTGCGCGACCGGGGCCAGGCGGCGCTTGACTCCTGGCCCGCGATTGCCCTGTTCGTGATCATCGTCGGCGGCATCTATGGCGGCTTCTTCACCGCGACCGAGGCGGCGGCGATCTGTGTTTCCGCGGCCGTCGCCATCGGTTTTGCCCAAGGCAAGCTCGACCTCTGTGGCCTGATCGATTCCCTGCGCGAAACCTGCATCCAGACAGCGAGCATCTTCCTGATCGCTGCGGCCGCCAAGATCTTCGTCGCCTTCATCGCCCTCACCGGCGTCGCGCCGGCCATCGTCGGCTTCGTGACCGAAGCGCAGCTTTCCCCGGTCCTTCTGCTGGCCGCCATCGCCGTGATCTACTTGGTGCTCGGCATGTTTCTCGACCCGATCGGCATCATGGTTCTGACGTTGCCACTGATGATCCCGCTGGTGGAAACCTATGGTTTTGACCTGATCTGGTTCGGGGTCGTCGTCATCAAGCTGTTGGAAATCGGGCTGATCACGCCGCCTGTCGGCCTCAACGTCTTCGTCATCGCCAACGTGGTCGGCAAGGAAGTCCCGATCGACAAGATCTTCTCTGGCATCCTGCGGTTCCTGACGATCGACGTGATCGTGCTGATCCTGATCATGGCGTTTCCGATCATTTCGCTGCTCATTCCGAATTCGATGTAAACTGCGATCGTCAAAACATCTGAGGATAGCCCATGCATGACGAGATAGAGACCGACCGCAGATTCGCCACCACACTGGCGCGGGGGCTGAGCGTGCTGCGCGCCTTTCGCCCATCCGATGACGGCCTGGGCAACGCCGAAATCTCCGAGCGCACCGGGCTTCCGAAATCGACCGTCTCGCGCATGACATTCACCTTGCAAAAGCTCGGCTATCTCAACCACGCCCGGCGGCGTGACCGCTATCGTCCCGGTCCAGCACTAATGGCGCTCGGCAATATGGCCAGCGCGTCAATCTCTTTCGTGGACCTCTCCGCCCCGCTGATGCAACGGTTGGCGGATGACACCGGAACGCTTGCGCTGCTGCTGATGCGCGACGACCGCAAGATGCTGATCGCCAAGACCTGGCGGCCGCGCTCCGTCGCCTCGTTGTGGCTGGAGGTCGGGCACCGCCTGCCGTTCAACGGCACATCCTCCGGCCACGCGCTGCTGGCGTCGCTGTCCGAAGAGGGGTTCGCCCAGACCGTGACGGCTGCGAAAGGCGACCGTGGCCTGACGCCCCAGCGTGCGGCGGACGTGCGCGGTGCCGCCCATAATCAGCTTGTGACCAAGGGGTTTGTCGTGACCCAACCCAGCGAATACTTTGCCCCGAATATTCACGCGGTAGCCGTGCCGTTCCATTCCCGCGACCTGAGCGAACCGGTGATCTTCACCTGCGGCGCATTGCCGGAGGTTCTGTCGGTCGAGCGGATGCAAACCGAGGTCGGGCCGAAACTACGCGGCACAGTGCAAGAATTGGAGCGGATCATGGGCCAAGGCTCATCGGTAGCAAATCTGGAACTGTAATCTTGCGGGCGTTCCGCGAGGTAGAATTGTAACTCCCGCTGGCCGAAGCCGAATGCGGATCGGCCGCGAATACGACAAAACAAGGAAAGGCGTTTTGATGGGTTCTGTGTGCTACGAAGTCGATAACCGAGTGGCGGTGGTCACGGTGGACAATCCGCCGGTCAATGCCCTGTCGCATGCCATCCGCACCGGGCTGGCCGATGCGTTCACCCGGTTTCAGGCGGACGACACCGCCGATATAGCCGTGATTCTCGGCGCGGGCCGGATGTTCATCGGCGGTGCGGACATTTCCGAATTCGGAAAACCGCCACAGAGCCCCAGTCTGCCCGACGTCGTGAACAAGATCGAAGCTTCCACCAAACCCGTCATCGCCGCGATTCACGGCATGGCGCTTGGTGGTGGGCTGGAGGTTGCACTTGGCGCCCACTATCGCACAGCGTTGCCCGATACACGCCTCGGCCTGCCCGAAGTCAAGTTGGGTATCATGCCCGGCGCGGGTGGCACCCAACGCCTGCCGCGGCTCGTCGGCGTTGACAGGGCTCTTGACATGATCACCAGCGGGACGCCCATAACGGCGGACAAGGCGCAAGATGCTGGGCTGATCGACCATCTTTGTGACGGCACCGACATCCGCGCCGCCGCGCTCGATTATGCCCAGTCTCTGCCGGCTGACAACGCCCCCGCCCGACCGACCGGCGGGATGCCCGCGCCGAAGGCGACCGGCGCCATAAACAACTGGCGCACCAAGCTCGAAAAATCCGTGCGGGGTGAGGTTGCGCCACTGACCGCCGTTGACGCTGTGGAGGCATCCACGAAGCTTTCCTTCACAGACGGCCTTGCCGAAGAACGCCGCCTGTTCTTGCAGCTTATGGATACGCCGCAGCGGGCGGGTCTGATCCACGCGTTCTTTGCCGAACGTGCCGTTGCCAAGCCGCCAGAAATCAACGGCATCACTCCCCGCGACGTCACCCATGTCGGCGTGATCGGCGGCGGCACGATGGGGGCGGGCATCGCGACCTCGGCAGTGCTGAACGGTCTGACGGTTACGCTGGTCGAACGGGATCGGGACGCCGCCAACAAGGCCCGTGCGACGATCACCAGGAACCTCGACGCTGCCGTCAAGCGCGGCAAGCTCGACACCGCTCGCCGTGACGAGATCCTCAGCGACAAGCTGAGCACCGTCACCGGCTACGACGCCCTGTCAGACGCCGATCTGGTGATCGAAGCGGTGATTGAAAGCATGGACGTGAAGAAAGAGGTCTTTGCCCACCTCGACAAAACCCTGAAACCCGGCGCGATCCTTGCGACGAATACGTCTTACCTTGATGTCAATGAAATCGCGGCCTCGACATCGCGCCCCGCCGACGTGATCGGCCTGCATTTCTTCTCTCCCGCGCATATAATGAAACTGCTGGAGGTTGTCGTGGCTGACAAAACCGCGCCCGACATCGTCGCCACCGCCTTTGCGCTTGCCAGGAAGCTCGGCAAAACCGCCGTGCGCGCCGGGGTCTGCGATGGTTTCATCGGCAATCGTATCCTGTCCCATTACCGCACCGCCGCCGATCATATGGTGCTCGACGGCGCAAGCCCTTACCAGATCGACAAGGCGCTGACCGATTTCGGCTTTGCGATGGGACCGTATCAGGTGTCCGACCTTGCCGGGCTCGACATCGGCTATGCCACCCGCCAGCGCAAGGCGGCGCACGCCCACCCCCACGACCGCGCCCCGACCTTTGCCGACGCGCTTTATCACAAGGGATGGCTGGGCCAGAAAACCGGCCACGGCTACTACATCTACGACGAAGGCGATCGCAAGGGCCGCCCCGACCCGGAGGTGGAGCAGATCGTGGATCAGGCCCGCAGCGATGCCGGTATCGTCCCGCGCCCATTCACTGACGACGAAATCGTGCGCCGTTATATGGCCGCGATGGTCAACGAAGGCGCGCGTGTGGTGGCCGAGGGCATTGCGCGGCGCCCGCTCGATGTCGATGTCGTGTTCCTCTACGGCTACGGCTTTCCGCGCTGGCGCGGTGGGCCGATGAAATACGCCGATATGGCCGGCCTTGACACCATTCTTGCCGATATCCGTGCCTTCGCCGAGGAGGACGACCATTTCTGGACCCCCGCGCCGCTGCTGGAAAAGCTGGTGGCCGAAGGCCGCAATTTCGACAACCTGAACAAGGCCCGAAAGGAATAAACCCATGTCCAAAGCCGTTATCGTATCCATCGCCCGTACGCCGATCGGCAAGGCCGGGCGTGGCGCGTTCAATATCACCCATGGCGCGACCATGGGCGGACACGCCGCGGCAGAGGCCGTCAAGCGTGCCGGGATCGACCCGGCCCTAATCGAAGACAGCATCTGGGGGTGCGGCTATCCGGAATACGTCACCGGCGGCAATATCGCGCGCCAGATCGTGATCCGCGCGGGCCTGCCGGTCAGCATCGCGGGCACCACCGTCAACCGTTTCTGCGCCAGCGGGTTGCAGGCGGTCGCCATGGGCGCCCACATGATCGACAGCGAAGGCGCAAAGGCGGTGCTGGTCGGTGGCGTCGAAAGCATCTCGATGGTGCAACCGCCGGTACGTCATTCACGCGATGCGTGGATCGAAGGCCACAAGCCCGACCTCTACCTGCCGATGATTGAAACCGCCGATATCGTCGCCAAGCGCTATAATATCAGCCGCGAGGCGCAGGACGAACTCGGCCTGCAAAGCCAGCAGCGCACGGCGGCGGCGCAGGATGCCGGGCGGTTCGATCAGGAAATCACTCCGATCACCGTCACCATGGCGAAGAAGGACAAGGAAACCGGCGAGGTTTCGGAGGTCGAAACCACCATCTCGCAGGACGAATGCAACCGCCCTTCGACCACGCTGGACGGGTTGCAGAAACTCGACCCGGTGCGCGGCCCGGATCAGTTCATCACCGCCGGCAACGCATCGCAGCTCAGCGATGGCGCGGCGGCGCTGGTGATGATGGACGAGAAAGAGGCGGAGCGACTTGGCATCACCCCGCTTGGTGTCTTCCGTGGCCTCGCCGTTGCCGGGTGCGAGCCGGACGAGATGGGCATCGGCCCGGTCTTCGCAGTCCCCCGTCTGCTGGAACGGCAGGGGCTGAAAGTCGATGATATCGATCTCTGGGAACTGAACGAAGCCTTTGCGAGCCAAGCGCTCTACTGTCGCGACACGCTCGGCATCGACAATGACATATGCAACGTCGATGGCGGCTCCATCGCGGTTGGCCACCCGTTTGGCATGACCGGCGCACGGATGACCGGGCATCTGATGGCCGAGGGCCACCGCCGCGGCGCGAAGCTGGGCGTTGTGACGATGTGCATCGGTGGCGGCCAGGGTGCCGCCGGCCTGTTTGAAATCTACTGAAAAAGGAACGCGCAATGGATCTGAACTACACGGATGAACAGAAGGCGTTTCGCGACGAGGTGCGCAGCTTTCTGGCCGAAAAACTTCCCTCCCGACTGTCCGGCAAGGTGAAGCGAGGCCAGACCCTGACCAAGGCGGATCACGAGGAATGGCACGCGATCCTCAATGAAAAGGGCTGGCTTGCCGGGAACTGGCCAAAGAAATTCGGCGGCGCAGGCTGGAACGCGGTCGAGCGGCATATCTTCGAGGACGAGATGACCAAGGCCTCCGCGCCGCGCATCGTGCCCTTCGGTCTGGCGATGCTGGGTCCGGTGTTGCAGCAGTTCGGCTCAAAGGAGCAGCAGGAACACTACCTGCCGCGCATCCTCAATGGCCGCGACTGGTGGTGCCAGGGATATTCCGAACCCGGCGCGGGCTCAGACCTGGCGTCTGTCCGCACCACGGCGGAACGCGATGATGACCACTATATTGTCAACGGTCAAAAGACCTGGACGACCCTGGGTCAGCACGCCAACATGATTTTCTGCCTTGTGCGCACCTCGAAAGAGGGCAAGCCGCAGGAAGGCATTTCCTTCCTTCTGATCGACATGGACAGCCCCGGCGTCAAAGTCCGCCCGATCATCCTGATCGACGGCGAGCCTGAGGTGAACGAGGTCTTTTTCGACGATGTGAAGGTTCCTGCCGAAAACCTCGTTGGCGAGGAAAATAAGGGCTGGACCTATGCGAAGTACCTGCTGACCCACGAGCGTACCAATATCGCGGGTGTCGGCTTTGCCAACGCCGGACTTGAGAACCTGAAGCGCATTGCCCGCGCCGAACAGGCCAACGGTCGCCCGCTGATCGAGAACCCCCATTTCGCGGCACGTATCGCGCGGCTCGAAATCGACCTGATGGCGATGTCCACCACCAACCTGCGCGTTGTCTCGAAGGCCGCGGCGGGACAGGCGCCCGGCGCCGAAAGTTCGATGCTGAAAATCAAGGGCACGATCATCCGTCAGGAAATTAACGCGCTGACCCGCTCCGCCGTTGGCCCCTACGCGATGCCCTTCGCGTCCGAAGCGCTGGAGGACGGCAGCAACCAGGAACCGGTCGGCCCCGATTACGCTGCCTCAGCCACCGCGCAATATCTGAACAATCGCAAGCTGTCGATTTACGGCGGATCGAATGAGGTCCAGCGCACGATCATCAGCAAGGCCATTCTGGAACTGTAAGGGACAGAACATGAATTTCGAACTGACAGAAGAACGCCAGATGTTGCAGGACGGCCTGCGCCGTTTCCTGCGGGACACTTACACCCCTGCCTTGAGGGCCGAACTTGCAGAGGCCGAAAGCGGCTTTTCCGCCGATGTCTGGAACGGGCTTGCGGAAATGGGCGTCGTCGGCGCGCTGTTTTCCGAAGACGACGGCGGTTTCGCCGGGGCCGGTTTCGACATCGCGCTGGTGTTCGAGGAACTGGGCCGCGTCGGCGCGGTTGACCCGTTGATCGACACCGCCATTCTGGGCGGCGGCCTGATCGCCGCGCTTGGCGATGACGACCAGAAGCAGATGATCGAAGGGATCATCGGCGGCACAACCCAGCTTGCCCTTGCCCATAGCGAGCCGTCCAGCCGTTATGACATGTCGCGTGTCGAAACCGACGCGACCCGTGACGGTGACAGCCATGTGCTGAACGGGCGCAAGTCCGTCGTGGTCAATGCCCCTGCGGCAGATCACATCCTGGTCAGTGCCCGGTCCAGCGGTGATGCGGCGGCCAAATCCGGCATCAGCCTGTTCCTTGTCCCGGCCGACGCATCCGCCATGTCGTTGCGCAGCTACCCGCTTGTCTCAGGCGGGCGCGCGGCCGAGATCGGGCTAGAAGACGTCAAACTTGGCGCCGACGCCCTGATCGGCCCCGAAGGCGGTGCATATGACGCCATCGCCGAAGTCCACGCCCGCGCCACGCTGGCGATCTCCGCCGAAGCGCTCGGCTTGATGGAGGCCATTCGCGAACTGACCACGGATTACCTGAAAACCCGCAAGCAATTCGGCAAGCCAATCGGCAAGTTCCAGGCGCTGCAACACCGCATGGCCGACGTGCTGATCGAAATCGAACAGGCCCGTTCCGCCGTAATCAACCTTGCCGGGCACATCGACAGTGCCGAGAATACCCGCGAAAAACACGTCAGCGCGACCAAGAACCTAGTCGGGAACGCGGCGAAACTGGTGGCCGAGGAAAGCATCCAGATGCACGGCGGTATCGGCATGACCGAGGAATACGAACTCGGCCACCTCGCCAAGCGCCTGACCATGGTCGATCACCGCTTTGGCGATGCCCTCTATCATCTGGAACGCTTCATCACGCTGGCGGTCGCCTGACCCATGACCGTCGGCCTCATCGCAAACGAAACCGGTGCGCAGCGACTGATCGGCTACACCTTGGACGTGGGCCAGCCAGACAAGCGCGCCCGGTGCCACCTCTCGCTGACCGATCTGCACCTCAACCGTCACGGGGTATTGCATGGCGGCATCGCGACGGCGATGCTCGACAACGCCCTGGGCGCATCGGCCAGTCTGACCGTGGATCCCGGCGGGCGTGCGCCGTTTCTGACAATCTCACTTAACACGCAATTCGTTGCGCCAGCGGCGGAAGGCGCAGAGCTCACCGCAACCGGGCGCGTCGCTGGCGGCGGCCGCGCGCTGGTGTTTGTCGAGGGCGAGTTGCGGGACGCCTTGGGCACGCTCATCGCCACCGCCTCCGGCGTATTCAAGCGGGTGCCGCAAGACCGCCTGACCCCGACCAAGAAAAAGGACGACCGATGAAACCGCTCGCATATTGCGAAGACCTCGGCGACCGCCTGATGGTGGTCAACGCCAACACGACAAAGCGCAACGCGCTGTCGCCGGATTACTACCGCGTCCTGCGTGACGCGATGGAGCGTGCCGCCGCGCCACGCATCACCTCCGTCATCCTGCACAGTGCAGGCGGTTTTTTCTGCGCGGGTGGCGACCTTTCCCTGCTTGCCACCCGCCGCGATTTGCCCCGGGATCAGCGCCTCGCCAGGATCGAAGACCTGCATGACGTGATCCGTGCTGTGATGAATTGCCCGAAACCGGTGATCGCCGCGGTTGAGGGCGGCGCTGCCGGGGCCGGGGTTTCACTCGCCTTCGCCTGCGACATGATTGTCGCGGACCGAGACGCGAAGTTCACCATCGCCTATGTCAAGGCCGGGCTGGTGCCCGATGGCGGACTGACAAGCACATTGTCGGCCCATCTGGCCCGCGCCACGCTGATGCGGATGGCGCTACTCGGCGAACCCGTCGCAGCAGACCGCCTGCACGACCTCGGTGCAATTTCGCAGGTGGAAGCGGCCGACAACGTCCTTCCGGCTGCCCAAGCGCTTGCCGACCGGCTCGCACGCGGACCCTCCGCCACGCATGGCAGGATCAAGGCGCTGATCAACACCGCACATGCCGCCCCGTTGGGCGATCAGATGAACGCCGAGCGTGAGGCGATGGCCGACGCAGTAGCCGCGCCCGAAGCCGCCGAGGGCATTACGGCGTTTCTTGAAAAACGCGCCCCCGACTATGCCAAGCTGAGAGGTTGCAAATGACCGATCCGGTTTTTGACACCGCCGTCACCCGCGCCTATGGCTGCCGCCTGCCGATTGTCGCGGGCGGGCTGATGTGGCTGTCGGACGCATCCTACGTCGCCGCGGGTGCCCGAGCGGGCGTCATGTCCTTTATCACCGCGGCGAGCTTTCCGGACCCCGCAACCCTGCGCGCCGAGATCGCAAAATGCCGCGCCCTCTGCGGCGACCGGCCATTCGGTGTCAACGTCTCGATGTTGCCGAAACTGGTCGAGGGCGAAAACATCGCCGACACCTTCCGCCTGATCGCGGATGAGGGCATCCGTTTCGTCGAAACCTCGGGCCGCAACCCCGAAGCCTTCATGCCGATCCTGAAGGATGCGGGTATCACTGTGTTGCACAAGGTGCCGAGCGTGCGCTATGCTGTGAAGGCACAGGCGATCGGCGTCGATATGGTGGCCATCGTCGGGGCGGAATGTGGCGGGCATCCGGGGTTGGACCTCGTCGGCAGCATGGTCAATCAGGCGCTGGCCGAACGGCGGCTCGACATCCCGTTCCTGATCGGGGGCGGTATCGGTGCGGGCAGTCAGATCATCGCGGCGCTGGCCTCGGGCGCTGCGGGCGTCGTGATCGGCACCCGCTTTCTGGTGGCAGAGGAAATTACGGCCCATCCCGGTTACAAGCAGGCGCTTGTCGCCGCCAATGAACGCGACACAATGCTGACGATGAGCAGCGTGCGCAACACGATCCGCACACTCAGCAATGAAACCACGGAAATCGTGAAGCGGCTTGAGACCGACGACCCGAATGTCGGAATCGCGGCCCTGATGCCTTATGTCTCCGGTGCAATCGGCCGGAAGGCCTACGAAACCGGCGACGTGTCGCGCGGGATGCTTTCGGCGGGCCAATCGCTTGGCCTGACCGACCACATCGCGCCCCTGACTGACATCGTTGCGCAGCTGGAACAGGAAGCGCAGACTGCCTTGTCGCGTCTGCGTCCCCAGGCAGTCGCACCCACTTGTGTGGAGGCCGTGAACTCATGACAGACCAATACATCCGTATCCACGACCTCATTGCAGAACAGGCAGCCCGGACGCCCGGCGCCGTCGCAGTGATCGATTGCGACGGGCGCAACGCGACCTATGCCGAGCATCACGCAGCCATTGCCGATGCTGCCGCGATCCTTCGAGACCATGGCGTACAGCCCGGTGACCGCGTAACCATCGTTGCTGAGAATTGCCACGCAACGGCGGTCTTCATCTTCGCCGCCAGCACCATCGGTGCCTACGCCGTTCCAATCAACGCGCGCATGACGTCGGCGGAAATCGCCCGCGTTCTCGACCACGCGATCCCGCGCGTAACGATCTTCACAACCCAAGTATCCAGCGAAGCCACGGCCCACGCCGAAGCCGCTCGCGCCGCGAAGCATGTAAGTGGCTTCGGCACTTTCGCCCTCGCCGTGACCGCATGCAGCAACCCGGAACCGGTGGACAGCGGTCCGGACGAAACGGCGGTAATCCTCTACACGACCGGGACGACCGGTGCGCCGAAGGGCGTGATGCTGACTCATTCCAACCTGTGCTTTGCCGGTCGTGTCTCGGCCGAGTTCCGCGAAATGGTGCCCGGCGACCGCATCTATGGCGTACTTCCGTTAACTCATGTGTTCGGCCTCGCCTCCATGCTGATGGCGGCGAGCCACGCGGGTGCAACCGTCCAGCTCGAAACCCGTTTCCGTCCCGATCGCCTTCTTGCGGCGCTGACCGACGGCATCACCGTGTTTCCCGCCGTGCCGCAAATGCACGCCCTGTTGATGCAACACGCTCACGAGCAGGGTGTCACGCGTCTTGAAAACAGCGAGCTGCGTTATGTCTCCTCCGGCGCTGCTCCGCTTGATCCGGCATGGAAGCGCAAAGCCGAAGCGTTCTACGGCCGCCCCCTGCAGAACGGCTACGGCATGACCGAAAGCACGGCAGGCGTCTGTGGCACGCGCAACCCGATCGGCACGCCGGATACCAGCGTTGGCCCGGCGCTGCCCGGCGTCGAAATCCGACTTGATACCTCGGTCGCATCGGAGGGGGACGCCGGCGCGGGTGAAATCCTGACCCGCGGGCCGCACGTGATGAAAGGCTATTTCAAGAATCCGGCCGAGACCGCGAGAGCCGTCGATGCAGACGGCTGGCTGCACACCGGCGACCTTGGCAAGATCGACGACGCCGGCAATCTTCACGTCGTTGGCCGCAGTAAGGAACTTATCATCCGAGGCGGCTTCAATGTCTACCCGCCGGAGGTCGAGGCGGCCCTGAACGATCACCCGCAGGTCATTCAGTCCGCCGTGATCGGTCGAGCCATTGACGGCGGGAATGAGGAGATTCTTGCCTTCGTCCAATGCGCCGACCCTGCCGCGCTCGACCCGGACATGCTCAAATCCTACGTGTCCGAGCGGTTGGCCAGCTACAAGCGGCCATCCCGCATAATACTCACAACCGAATTGCCCGCCGCCGCGACGGGCAAGGTTCTGAAACACAGATTACTGTCCGTCTTCGCGGACCAGTTGGCGGAACTTGCATCAAAGGAATAGTCCAAATGGCAAAAGACCTAAATGGCACCGGCCCCAGCCTTGGCCCGTTTGACTGGGAGGACGCCTTCCGGCTGGAGGATCAGCTGGACGAAGACGAACGGATGCTGCGCGACGCCGCCCGGAGCTACGCGCAGGAAAAGCTGCAACCACGCATCATCGACGCCTATCGCGACGCTACGACGGATCCTGCAATCTTTCGTGAGATGGGCGATATGGGAATTCTCGGCGTTACGGTGCCCGAGGAGTACGGCGGACTCGGCGCATCCTACGTCACCTACGGCCTCGTCGCGCGCGAGATCGAGAGGGTCGATAGCGGCTATCGCTCCATGATGTCGGTGCAGTCCTCGCTGGTGATGTATCCGATCCACGCTTACGGCTCCGAAGAGCAGCGCAAGAAATATCTGCCCAAGCTCGCCACCGGCGAGTGGATCGGCTGTTTCGGCCTGACCGAACCCGACGCGGGCTCTGACCCTGCGGGAATGAAGACGACGGCGAAGAAGGTCGATGGCGGTTACAGCATCTCGGGTACGAAGATGTGGATATCGAATGCCCCCATCGCCGATGTCTTCGTCGTCTGGGCGAAATCCGACGCGCATGGCGGCAATATCAGAGGCTTCGTGCTCGAAAAGGGAATGAAGGGGCTGTCCGCCCCCAAGATCGGTGGCAAACTGTCGCTTCGTGCCTCCATCACCGGTGAGATCGTGATGGATGGCGTCGAGGTGGGCGAGGATGCGCTTTTGCCGAATGTGGAGGGGCTGAAGGGGCCCTTCGGCTGCCTCAACCGCGCGCGCTACGGGATCAGTTGGGGGGTCTTGGGTGCCGCCGAATTCTGCTGGCATGCTGCGCGGGAGTATGGGCTGGACCGTAAGCAGTTCAAACGCCCTCTTGCGCAGAACCAGATCTTCCAGCTCAAGCTGGCCAATATGCAGACGGAGATCACGTTGGGCCTGCAAGGCTCCCTTCGTGTCGGCCGCCTGATGGATGAGGGCCGCGCCGCGCCCGAGATGATCTCTCTGATGAAGCGCAACAATTGCGGCAAGGCGCTGGACATCGCCCGCATGGCCCGCGACATGCACGGCGGCAACGGCATTTCCGAGGAATTCCAGGTAATGCGCCACATGGTGAATCTTGAAACCGTGAACACCTATGAGGGCACCCACGATGTGCACGCGCTGATACTGGGACGAGCGATCACGGGGTTGCACGCGTTTTTCTGACTTCATCCTGCCCGAAATTTCCCCGCCTGAGGCTCCCGGCACAGATGCGCCACGTCGGTTCTGGGAGGTCCAGAAAGCGCCTAAACTGCCGTTT
>Ga0316204_10007782_pt1 | contig 15382 bp, 10 predicted proteins | sample 6monrhotite_MG_2_FD_205661 | JGI IMG/M metagenome (GOLD analysis project Ga0316204, IMG submission 205661) | Microbial mat bacterial communities from mineral coupon in-situ incubated in ocean water Damariscotta River, Maine, United States -... | ecosystem: Environmental > Aquatic > Marine >...
GGCGGCATCACCCAGCACATCGGCGCCTACCGCGTCGCCACCGAGCAGGGTCACCACGTCACGATCATCGACACGCCCGGCCACGCCGCCTTCACCGGCATGCGTGCACGGGGCTCGGCTGCGGTCGACATCGTCGTCCTGGTCGTCGCCTCGGACGCCGGCGTCCAGCCGCAGACCGAGGAGGCGCTGGCCCACGCCCGCGCCGCCAAGTGTCCGATCGTCGTCGCAATGACGAAGATCGACCGCGCCGAGGCCAATCCGCAGAAGGCCATGGAGCAGCTCGCCGGCAAGGACCTGATCCCCGAGGAGTGGGGCGGCGAGACCGCCTACATGCCGGTCAGCGGCATCACTGGCGAGGGCATCCAGAACCTGCTCGAGCGCATCTTCCTCGAGAGTCAGATCCTCGAGCTCGAATGCCACCCCGACGGTCCGGCCTCCGGCGTCGTGCTCGAGGCCGAGGTCCAGCAGGGCAAGGGCATCGTCGCCCACCTGCTCGTCCAGGACGGCACCCTGCTGCGCGGTAACGTGATCCTCGCTGGCGAGGGCTACGGCAAGGTGCGGTCGCTGCACAACGACTTCGGCAAGGAGATCGAGAGCGCGGGCCCCTCGGTCCCGGTCGAGGTCTCCGGCCTCTCCGCCCTCCCGGGAGTCGGTGAGCCCTTCCACGTGATTCCGAAGCTCGAGGAGGCCAAGAAGGTCGCCGAGGAGCGCGCGCGCAAGGTGCGCGCCGCGTACATGGCCGAGCGCCGCAAGCTCGACAGCGCGTCCACGCTCCAGAAGCTCTCCGGTCCCGTCGTCGACGAGGTCAACGTGATCGTCCGCGCGGACGTCCAGGGCACCGTCGAGGTGCTCAAGACTCAGGTGGAGGACCAGCGCCACGAAGAGGTCGAGGCGCGAGTGCTGCAGGCCGGCGTCGGCGCCGTGACCGAGAACGACGTCCTCCTGGCGTCGACCTCGAACGCGCTGATCGTCGCCTTCAACGTGGCCATCGGCTCCAAGGCCCGCCAGGCGGCGGACCGCGAAGGCGTCACGATCCGGACCTACAACGTCCTGTACGACGTGATCGACACGATCCGCGATCTGATGGAAGGCCGCCTGGCCCCCGAGGTCAGTGAAGCGGTCACCGGCCACATCGAGATCAAGCGCATCTTCCGCTCCTCGAAGATCGGCAACATCGCGGGCTGTATGGTCCTCGACGGCACGGTCAACCGGGACCACAAGGTGCGCCTGATGCGCGACGACCAGGTCATCTACACGGGGACACTGGCTTCGCTCAAGCGCGAGTCCGACGACGCCAAGGAGGTCCGCGAGGGCTTCGAGTGTGGTCTCGTGCTGAGGAACTACAACGACATCCGCGAAGGCGACATCGTCGAGGCGTACAAGATCGTCGAGACGAAGCGCACGCTCCAGTCGCCGCTGCGCAGCGGAAACTGAACGCGCGGCGCGGGCTCGCCCGCGCCGCGAGTGCCCAGCTCCGCTCCGAAGCCCCTCTCCCCCATGGTCAACCCCCGCACCCTGCAGAGGATCGCGTCCCGCGTCCAAGAGCGGGCCGCCTACTGCCTGCAGTTCGAGCTGAAGGACCCGCGCAGTTCCTTCGTGACCATCACGAAGGTCGAGCTCGAGCAAGACCTGCGCGCGGGCAAGATCTACTGGTCCTGCCTGGGCGACGAAGCGGAGCGCTCGCGGAACGCGCACATGCTCGAGGATGCCGCGGGCTTCATCCAGCGCCAGGTCGGCCGCGTCCTCGAGACTCGCACGATGCCGCACCTCAGCTGGGTCTTCGACGACACGATCGAGAAGGCCGCCTCGCTCGACCGCCTGATCGCCGAAGCGCGCGAGCGCGACGACTCCATCCGCGGTGAAGAGGCCCCGACGGAAGACTCGGGCACCGACGGCGCCCCCGAGGACGGGAGCGCCGAGACCGGGGCCTCGGATCCCAGCCTGGCCTGAGCGACGGGCACGCCTCCAGCGGAGGCCCACGGAAACGAAGGAAGCGGCGAGCCCTCAGGCTCGCCGCTTCCTTCGTTCCCGGTCGACGCTCGGCTCGGGAGGTCGGCGCCTGCGGCTCAGACCCTCTTCCAGAAGGTCTGCTCACCCTTGTCCTCGAGCTCGATGCCCATGGACAGCAGCAGGTCTCGGATCTCGTCGGCCTTCCCCCAGTCCTTGCTGGCGCGTGCGGCCTTGCGAGCATCGATCATGTCGAGCTCGACAGGGCTCAGCCCACCATCCTCGAGCTTCAGGACTCCGAGGACGCCCTCCGCCTTGCGCAGGAAGCTGAGCGCGATGGTCGCCGTGTCACGCCCAACCTCACCCTGAACGACGACGCTGCGCAGCTTGTGCAGCGCGGCGAAGGCCTCCGGGGTGTTGAGGTCGTCGTTCATCGCGTCGCGGAACTCGTCGCACAGCGCGGTGCAGGCTTCACGGCCGGCGATCGGATCCGTCGCCCCTTCGTCCCCCGCCGCGATGCGACGCAGACGCGTGACGAGGTCGTCGAGCTTCTCCAGGGCCTTGGCGGAGTCCGCCATGATGTCCCAGGTGAAGTTGAGCGGTTGACGGTAGTGCCCGCGCAGGAGCGTGTAGCGGAGCACCCGGGGCTCGAAGCCCTTGGCCTCCACGTCGTCCACCGTGTAGATGTTCCCGAGCGACTTCGACATCTTGCCGCCGTCGACCTGGAGGAACTTCGTGTGCATCCAGTACTTCGCGAACGGCTCGCCGGTGAAGGCCTCCGTCTGCGCGATCTCACACTCGTGGTGCGGGAAGACGTTGTCCTCTCCACCCGTGTGGATGTCGATCTGGTCGCCGAGGTGCTCGCGCGCCATCGCCGAGCACTCGATGTGCCAGCCCGGGAAGCCGTGGTCCCCGTAGCGACTCTCCCACTTCATCAGGTGCTTCGGGTCGCTCTTCCACAGCGCGAAGTCGGCCGGAGAGCGCTTCTCGTCGAGCACCTCGATACGTGAGCCTGCGTCGAGAGCCTCGACGCGGTTGCCGCTGAGCTTCCCGTACTCCGGGAACTTGGCCACCTCGAAGTAGACGTTCTCGCCGACCTGGTAGGCGAAGCCCTTCTCGATCAGCGCACCGATCATCGACAGCATCTGCGTGATGTGGTCGGTCGCCTTCGGGTAGACCGCGGCGCGCTTGCAGCCGAGCTTCTCCAGGTCGCCGAAGAACAGCACGGATTGCGCCCGAGCGATCTCCATCGGGTCGAGGCCGTCCTTCTCGGCCTGCTTCTGGAGCTTGTCCTCGCCGTCGTCGGCGTCGTCCGTGAGGTGACCGACGTCGGTGATGTTCATCACCTGGGTCACCTGGTAGCCCTCGAACTCGAGCCAGCGGCGGAGGAGGTCGGCGAAGAGGAAAGCCCGCAGGTTGCCGATGTGCACCCGGCTGTAGACGGTCGGGCCGCAGTTGTACATGCGCACGCGACCCGGCTCGAGCGGGGTGAACTCTTCCTTCTGGTTGGTCAGCGTGTTGTAGACGTGCAGCGTCAAGGCGGCCCTCCTGGGCGGGCTGGAGCGTAGCCCGGTGAAGGGCCAATTCCAGCCGAAAGGGGCCGCACGGAGCATTTATTCACCGCGTTCTCATCGGGAAAGGGACTCCACCTCTCGGCTTCGCCCTGGCGTTGTGCGATCTTCCCGATCACGCCCTCGACGGCGAGTCCAAGCCCCGTGAACCACGCCGCGCCCGCCCCCCCGCCTCCTGCCGAGCTGCGCTGTCGCCTCGGCGATGAGCTCGGCTCCGGCGCGACTGGACGGGTCTGGCGGGTCGTACTCGAAGCTCCGCTCGGCGACCTCGCTGCGGGCGACGAGCTGGCGCTCAAGCGCCTGCACGCCGACGCCGCTGCCATTCCGGCGCAGCGGGCCGCCTTCGAACGCGAAGCCGAGGTGGCCTGCACCGTGATGAGCCCTGGGGTCGTGCGCGGCGTCGCCTCGGGCGAAGACGAGCACGGTCCGTGGCTCGCCCTCCAGCTCGTGCCGGGGCCGACCCTGCGCGAACGCCTCGAGCAGTCCGGGGCGCTGCCGGAGCCTCAGGTTCGAGCGATCACGACGCGTCTGGTCGGCGCGCTCGTCGCGCTGCACGACGCGGGCTGGCTGCACGGCGACCTCAAGCCGGAGAACATCCGGCTCGACGCGGAGGGGCGCGCCGTCCTGCTCGACCTCGGTTTCGTGATGCCCCGCACGAAGCGGGTCCAGACGCGCGTGACGGGGAGCCTGGCGTACCTCTCCCCGGAGGAGCTCCGCGGCGGAGCGGCGAACGAGACGAGCGAGGTCTACGCGCTCGGCGTCGTGCTCTACGAGCTCTCGACGGGCACGCACCCCTTCGCGTCGCGCGCGCGCCTGGCCGAGTCCCAGGGGCTGGCGAGCGTGCTCTCCACCGCGAACTTCGAGGCTCCCTCGCTGCGCGTGCCGACCCTCTCCCCCTTCCTCGACGCGCTCCTCGAGGAGCTCCTGGCGCGCGAACCGGCGCGCCGGCCGAGCCTCGCCGAGCTCGAGGAGATCTGCCGAGATCAGGAAGGCGGCGCCTGGTGGCGTACGCACCTCGATCGAGGCGGCAAGGGCAGCGTGTCCACAGCGACGCGCGGCGCCGAGCTCCCCCTGGTCGGGCGCGACGCCGAGATCGCGCGCTTGCTCGATGCGGCGCGCCGCACGCAGCGCGGCCAAGGCGGCGCCCTGAGGCTGGAGGGCCCGGCCGGCTCGGGCAAGTCGCGCTTGATGAGCGAGCTCGCGCGCCGCATCCGCCGCAGCGCATCGCCGCCGATCTACCTGCGCGGCCGTAGCCCCCGCTTCGAGGAAGCGCGTCCGTGCCAGCCGCTGCTCTCGATGCTCGCGCACTACCTGCGACTGCCCGCGGGCGAGTCTCCTGGCACCCGCGAGCGCGCGAAGCTCGAGGAGCGCCTGCCGACCTGGGAGCGCGACGCGCTGCTGGAGGCCCTCGACCCTGGCCACCTCGGCACGACCTCCGCCGCGGTGCCCGTCGCGCTGTGCGCCTGGCTCTTCGCACTCGCCGAAGAGGGCCCGGTGATCGTGTACCTCGACGACCTGGACCACGCCGACGAGGGCACGCTCGAAGTGCTCGGCCGCCTCGCCCGTCGACTGGACGAGCTCCCGCTGCTGCTCGTCCTCGGCATCGACTCCGAGACGTCGCCGCGGCGCCCCGAAGCGCAGCGCCGCCTCGAGGAGCGCCTCGAGAACCTCGACTTCAACGCTCGCGTGAGCCTCCCGCCCCTCGACGTCGAGGCGGTGCGCGAGATCACCGCGATCCTGTTCAGTCGCAAGACGCCGCAGCTGCGACTCGCCAGCGTGCTGTGGGAGCGCAGCCGCGGCAACGCCGGCCTGATCGCTGAGCTGGTGCGCGGTCTCGTCGAGCGCGGGGAGGCGCTGCAAACGGACGACGGTCTCGACCTGAAGGTGCACCCCGACGACCTTCCCCTGCCCGCCTCCCTGCGGCACGAGATCGGCCGCGCCTACGCTCGCCTCGACCACGAGGACCGCGAGTGGCTCGCGCGGCTCGCCGTCTGTGGAGGCCTGATCCAGACGCGCTTCCTGCTCAGCGCCTGGCCGCGAGCGAGCGCCTCCGAGCTCGACGAGACCCTGTCGCGTCTGACGCACGGCGGCTGGCTCAGCCCACAGGGCGAGCGCTACCGATTCCGTCGGCCGGCGCTGCGCGCTGCCATCTACCGCCGGGTGTCGGCGCCGGAACGCCGCGCGCTGCACGCCGACGTCGCGCGCGCGCTGCGCCCTGGTCCAGGTGGACGCCTCTCCCTCGCCGACGCCTTCCAGCGCGCCTACCACCTGCGCTCTGCGGAGCGCTACGGCGAGCTGCTGCAGCTCCTGAAGCCCTTGCTCGCCCGCGTCGCCGAGCGCGGCCAGCCCGCGCGGGTGCACACCCTCGGCCGCTGGGGCATCGAAGCCCTGGACGAGGTGGACCACGTCGACGATCCGGCCGGGCTCGCGCTCGAGTTCCTGTGGGCCGCGGCGGACGCGTCCGACCGACTCGGCCACCGCAAGGAGCAGCGCGAGTGGTTGGACCGCTTGAGCGAGCTCGAGATCGACATGGAGCAACAGCCCGGTCGTGCGGGTCGCGTCTACCTCCTGTTCGCGCGCTACTCGATCAGCCTCGGCCAGTACGGCACGGCGACCGGCATGCTTCAGAACGCGCTGCGCTTCTTCGAGCAGGCTGGCGATCTGGCGTTCGTCTCGGACACGCGTCGGCGACTCGGCAGCGTGCAGGCTCACCTCGGCGAGTTCGCGGACGCTCGGCGCAACACGAAGCGCGCGCTCGACAATGCGCCGAATGACTTCCTGCGGGCGAGGGCCGAGCATGGGCATGGCGTGCTCGACCTCCTCGAGGGCGACCTCGAGGGCGCGCTGCGGCGGAGCGATCGCGTCCTCATGCTGCTGCGGGGCTCCGAGCTCTTCGAGACCCTGAGCGTGCGCGCCCTCGCCCACTCCCTGCGCGCGCGCGTGTACCGCGGCGCGGGCCGACCGCGACGCGGCTTCGTGTCCGCCCAGAAGGCGCTCAGCTTCGCGCGGCGCTCCGGCGATCGCCGACTCGAGAGCGATCTGCAGGCGCGACTGGGTGTGCACCTGCTCGACATCGACCGCTCCGTGGAGGCCGAGGGCGAGCTGCGCGACGCGCTGCTGACCGCGACGGAGATCGAGGACCGTCGCGGTGAGTCCATCGCGTCCTGCTTCCTCGGGATCCTGCTCGCCGAGCAGGACGACCCGAACGGAGGCACCTTCCTCGCGCGCAGCGCGCGGATCGCGCGCGACGTGGGCAACGCGCGCATCGAAGCCGTCTGCACCGCCATTCAGGCGCGCATCCTGTTCCAGCGCGACCCGGCCGCCGCCGTGACGCGCTCCGCCCGCGCCGTCGTGCTTCTCGAACGCGCTGGCGCGGAGTTGATCGACCGCATCGTGATTCGCGGGACGCACGCGATGGTCCTCGAGCACCTTGGACGGCGCAGTGAGGCGCGCGCCCAGCTCGACGAACTGCGCCGTCGCATGCGCGCCGCGACGGCGCGCATCGAGGCTCCGCTCCTGCAGCGGCGCCAGCGTGGCGCGACGCGACAGCTCCTGCGCGCCGCCCTCTCCCCCGAGGGCCCGGTGTACCGGCGCGTCCGCCTCGAAGGTCCGCTGACGGCCTGAGCGGCGACTCCGCTGCGGGCGGGCGCCCCATAGCTCGCGGCGCCCGGGCGCGGCTGCCCCGGGCCCCCGGCTCCAGGAGCGCGGGACCGGGCCCTGCCCGGGACGGGCACGTCCTCCGACGGATTCCGTCGAGAAAGCGGACGGCCCCCGTTGACACTGAGACCCGATCTCAACTACAACTCCGGCCTCGCGGCACGCCCCGCGCCCCCGAATGGCCCTCCTCACCCTGCTCCTCGCCCTCAACGGGATGTTCGCGCTCGCCCTGCCGGGCTCCGCGGCGACCGCAGTCCAGGGCCCCGAGACCGTCGAGCGCAGCCTCCACGCGATGGGGACGACCTGGACCCTGGCGGTCGAAGGTCCCACCCGGAGCGAGGCCCTGCTGGCCAGCGAGGCCGCTGTCGCCGCCCTCGAAGCCGTCGAAGCCCGCCTCTCCACCTGGCGCCCCGGGAGTGAGCTCGCGCAGCTCAACGCGGCCCCCGTCGGGCAACCCGTCGCGCTCTCTCCCGAGCTCGGCGACTGGCTGCAACGAGCCTGGGCCTGGAGCACGGCCACGGCGGGCGCGTTCGACCCCGCGGTCGCTCCGCTGGTCCGGGCCTGGGACCTGCGCGGTTCGGGTCGCCGGCCCACCCCCGCCGAGCGCGAGGAGGCACAGCAGGCCTCGGGTGCTGCGGCGTGGGACTGGTCCGCGCTGCCTGAGCGCGTAACGCGCCTCGACGCGGCTGCTGGTCTCGAAGAAGGCGGCTTCGGCAAGGGCGCCGGGCTCGACGCTGCGCTCGAGGCCTTGAAGGGCGCGGGCGCGACCAGCGCGCGCTTGGACCTCGGCGGACAGGTCGCTGTCCTCACGACGGCCACGCCCGAGACGACGGAGCCGCTGCGCTACGCCATCGCGCACCCCACCGAGCGTCGGCGAGGTGTCCTCGCGATCGACCTCACGAGCGGCTCGGTCGCGACCTCGGGCAACAGCGAGCGCGGCCTCGTCGTCGACGGCGCACGCCTCGGGCACCTCCTGGATCCGCGCACGGGCCTGCCAGCGGAGGACTTCGGCAGCGTCAGCGTCTGGTGCACGAACGCTCTCGACGCCGACTGCCTCTCCACCGCGCTCTACGTGCTCGGCCCCGAACGTGCGCTGCGCTTCGCGCACGAAACGGAAGGCGTCGAGGCCGTCGTTCTCGAAGGGCAGGGCGCCCATCTGCGCGCGCGCGCCACGACCGGCCTGCGTGGCCGACTGCACACGCTCGAGTCCGCCACGCGGATCGAGTGGTTCGCCCCCCCGGCGGACGACCCCTCCAGTTCTCCGGCCCCCACTCTCCCCCTCGGCTCCCGATGATCCCCTCGCAACGCCTCCCGTGGCTCGCCCTCGCAGCGCTCTGCACGAGCGTCTCTGCACTCGCCCAAGACGCGGACACTCCCCAGGACCTCACCGTCGAGGAGCGCCTCGCGCGCCTCGAGGCCGAGAACCAGGAGCTCAAGCGTCAGATGGGCTCGGTCTCCACCGAGCTGGAGGGCTTCGAGTTCCGCGACATCATCCCCGAGGTCGGCGACAGCGTGTTCGGCCTCGGCCCCGGCGCCTCGAAGATCTACCAGAAGGATCAGGGCCTCTCGATCGGCGGCTACGGCGAAGCGATCTACCAGGCCTTCGCCGGCGACACGACCGCGGAAGCCGACTTCACGCGCGCGATCCTCTACGTCGGCTACAAGTTCGATGACAAGTGGGTGTTCAACTCGGAGATCGAGATCGAGCACGCGGACGAGATCTTCCTCGAGTTCGCCTACCTCGAGTACCTCGCGCGGCCGGAGCTGAACTTCCGCGCCGGCGTGCTGCTCAGCCCCATGGGCTTCATCAACGAGATGCACGAGCCCACGACCTTCCGCGGCGCGACGCGCCCCGACACCGAGCGGCGCATCATCCCGTCGACTTGGCGCGAGAACGGCCTCGGCATCGTCGGCGACGCGGGCGACTTCAGCTACCGCTTCTACGCGATGAACGGCTTCGACGGCGAGGACTTCGACGAGGCGGGCCTGCGCGGTGGTCGTCAGAAGGCCAGCCAGGCGAAGGCCGAGGACATCGCGTTCGTCGGACGCCTGGACTGGGGCGGCGTGCCCGGCCTCGACCTCGGAGTCGCGGCGTACTACGGCGACTCCGGGCAAGGCAACGACGCGATCGGCGACGCGGCGACGTCCATCTACGACGCTCACCTGCAGTACACGACCGGCGGCCTGCGCATCCGAGGGCTCTATGCGATGTCCACGGTCGACGACACCGAGCAGCTCTTCGCCGGGAACGGCGGAACCGTCGTCGGTGAGGAGATGGTCGGCTGGTACCTCGAGGCGGGCTACGACGTGATGACGAGCCTCAACCCCGACAGCGGCCAGCAGGTCATCCCGTGGGCGCGCTACGAGGAAGTGGACACCCACTCCAAGGTCGCAGCCGGCCTGACCAAGGACCCGACCCAGGACGACAGCAACACCGCATTCGGCATCGACTGGCTGCCCATCCCGAACATCGTCTTCAAGGTCGCCTACCGCGACTACGACCAGAGCATCGACCGCCTCGAACTCAGCCTCGGTTATGTCTTCTAGAGCCTTCACGACCTCTCTCGCGCTCGTCGCGACGCTGCTCCTCTCGCCGGCGAGCCTCGCCATCGGCAGCGGTTCGCTGGAGCTGGACCTCGAGTCCGCCGTCCTCGGCGCTGCGCCAAAGGCCATGAGCCCTGTCGGCAAGGTGTTCATGAACCGCGACGAGGCCCTCGCCCTGGCGTTCCCGGACTGCAAGGTGGAGCGCGCGACGGCGTACCTCGATCCGAAGCACGTCGAGCGCGTGGCCGAGCTCTCCAAGCTCGAGTACGAGAGCACGGTGGCCTACACCTACCGCGCGACGAAGGAGGGCAAGTGGGTCGGCACGGCCTACTTCGACACGCACCGCGTGCGCTCCATGCGTGAGACCATGATGGTCGTCGTCAAGCCGGACGCGAGCGTCGGCCGAATCGAGGTGCTCTCCTTCGGGGAGCCCGTGGAGTACATCCCGCGCGACCGCTGGTACGGGCAGTTCACCGGGCACAAGCTCGACGGTGACCTGTTCCTCGGGCGCGATATTCGCGGGGTCACCGGCGCGACCCTGACGGCCGTGGCGACGACGAACTGCTCACGCCGAGTCCTGGCGCTGCACCAGGTCCTCGGCGAGATCGCCAAGGCCAAGCGCGACGCCGAAGCGAAGGCCAAGAAGAAGCGCGAAGCCGACGCCAAGAAGAAGCGAGAGGCGGAGGCCAAGAAGCGGGGCGGCGGAGACGGTGGAACGCCGCCGAAGACCCCCCCTGCCCTGCCCGCGAGTCACGTCACCGGGAAGGGCTCGACCTCGGAGCTCGCACGCCGTTGAGCCGCGGTCAGGTCTGGCTCGTGCACGCGTCGAACGCCCTCGTCGGTGGTACGGGCGTCGTGTACGGCTGGATGCGCTACTTCGCGGAGCCAGAGGACGAGTTCTCGATCGTCAATCACCCGTGGCAGCCGGACGTGCAGCACCTCCACGTGCTCACCGCTCCCCTGCTCGTGTTCGCCGCGGGCTGGATCTGGACGGCGCACGTCGCGCGCCACTGGCGAGCGGGGACGCGGCGCGGGCGGCGCACAGGCCTGGCCCTCGTCGCGATGCTGCTGCCGATGATCGCGTCGGGCTACCTGCTCCAAACGGCGACCTCGGAGAGCTGGCGCGACGCCTGGATCTGGGTCCACGTGGCGACGTCGGTGCTCTGGGTGCTCTGCGCAGCGGTGCACCCCTTCCTGCCCCACCCGCGCCGACGGACGCGTGAGGAGTGACCGAGGGGATCAGCCCGCCGGCGACTCGCGCGGGTCGACGCGCCGACCGAACAGCGCCTCGAAGAACCAGCCGAGCCCGTGCAGCACGCTGCTACGGCGATGGCCGGCCAGCACGCCGCGGGCCACCCGCCGGCGCGCCTCGCGGTCGGGCTCGTAGGCGGCGAGGAAGCGCAGGTAGTCGGTGCGCGTCAACCCGCGCCCCAGGCGCGCCTCACGCCTCCAGACGTAGCGATAGAGCCGGCGCAGGTTCTTGAGCAGCTCCCCCTCGGTCGGCTTAGCGCGCACGATCGAGCCGTCGAGGTCGATCACCCAGAGGCGCGGCTCCCCCGCCTCTAGGGAGTTCGTCTCGACCAGCAGGTTGGTGGGCGTCAGGTCCGAGTGCAGGCAACCATGGCGGTGCAGCTTGCGCACGAGCGCCCCGGTCGCGCGCAGGAGCGTGCGCTTCGACGCCACGTCGAGCTCCCCGGCCCGTGCGCGCGCCATCACGAAGCCGAGGTCCGTCGTGCCCTCGATGCGGCGCGTGACGAGGTCCAGGTACCAGCCGCCAACGAACGCGGGGCGGGCCCGCGCGGCGACAACCTGGGGTGTATCGATGCCGGCTCGCCGCAGCGAGTCGGAGAGGACCAGCTCGCGGAACGGCCGCTCCGGGTCGAGGTAGCGCTCGCCGGTGACCCACCGCATCAGGCCGCCGTGGCTGAAGCGACGCACGACGAGCCGCTCGCCATCCGACTGCAGCTCGTAGAGCGGTCGCCGACCGGAGAGCTCGCTGCGGGTCAGCGAACCGTCCTGCGCCGGACCGTAGCCCGCGGCGTGAACGCCACGTGCGTGGTCGACGTGCAGCGCCAGGATCCCCCCGGGGCTCTCGTCCACGAAGTAGCCCGAGGGCAGGTCGCTGAGGATCGGGAGGCTGCCGGACATGGGGTGGCTCGGAATCGCCGGAGGCACGGCGCGCACCCCTCCGGTGAGGAGGGGCGCGCGCGTCACGCTAGATGCCGGCGCCGAAGGAGCCGGGGCTCGACTTGGGCTCGGGCTTCGGTTCCGGCTTCGGCTCGGGCTTCGGCTCGGGCGCCGGAGCGCTGGCCGCGGGGGCCGGCGCCGACTTCGGCCGATCCTCGACCACGCCGAGGCCAAAGGAGGGTCCTGTGGACTTGGGCTTCGAGGCCGGCTTCGGCGCGGGCGTCGGACGCTCGGCCGGAGCCCGCTCCGGTGCCGGACGCTCGGCGCGAACGGGCGCCTCACGACGCTCCTCGCGGCGCGGGGCACGATCGCGGTCGCGGTCACGGTCGCGGTCACGGTCACGGTCGCGGCCGCGGTCCCGATCGCCAGCGCCCTCCGAACGGCGACGGCTGTCCCCTTCGTCACGGCGGCGCGTCTCGCCTTCGTCGCGACGGGCGGGTGCCTCCTCGCGGCGGGCGGGTGCCTCCTCGCGGCGGGCGGGTGCCTCGTCACGTCCGCGATCTTCGTCACGCCCACGCCCGCGCCCGGAGCGCGGAGCGTCGTCGCCACGTCCGCGACCACGGCCGCGTCCCCGGTCGTCCGAGCCTCCGCGACGTCGTCCGCGATCGCCGTCGCCGCGGCGCTCGCGCTGCGGCGGCTCACCGTCCTCGTGGACCTCGCCGAGCTCGAGGAACTCGGTCGGGATCGGGTCGGACAAGAACAGAGAGTCGCGGTCGTAGAAGTTGACGCCCTGCTCCCAGGCGTCGAGCGCATAGACGGTCACGACGGCGTAGCTGCGCGCCTGACGGCGGCCGGTCTCGAGCGCTTGCTCGAAGTCCTTCGCGAGGTGCAGGAACGTGCGGCGGCCGGCGCGGAGTCCGTACTGCGTCGCCTTCTCGGCGTCGCGGGCGCTCAGACCGACGTAGAGGAGCTCTTGCGGCTTGGCCGCCTCGCCCGGGTTGACTTCGATCGAGTGGCCGTAGAGCGCGCGGATGCAGCCGTCGTCGGCGGCGTAGCGCGGGCGGTCGCCGGACTCGATCGCTTCGAGGACGTCGTCCTCCTCGATGGGCTCGCCGAGGCGCTCGTTGAGCACCTGCACGATTTCTTCGACGGGGGCTGCACCGTAGTCGTCGAGCTCGAGATCGAACTCCTCCGGCTTGTGGCGCAGCATGTAGGCCAGCGAACGGGTGATCCGTTCGATCAGCGATTGATGGGTCATCTTCAACTTGGACAGCAGTGGCGACGCATTGGCGTCAGCGGTGGCGCGCATTCAGGGCGCGCAGGGGCCCGGCGTTGGCCGGGGGGGCCCATTGGGGCCGGTAAGGGCGGAATTGTAGCGCCGGCTCGGAGGGGCTTCCACGCCCGCGGGCCGAGGCCGGGCTCAGGTGCTGCCGGGGAGGTCGAGCTCCCCTTCGCTCTGACCGACGACGGCGGCGCCGCAGGAGTCCGACCAGACGTTCACGACCGTCCGCATCATGTCCAGGGGCCGATCCACGGCCAGGAGCAGCGCCGCTCCCTCGAGCGGGAGGTCGAGGGCGGAGAGGATCGTGAGCATCATCACCAGGCCCGCGGACGGGATGCCGGCCGCGCCGACGCTGGCGAGTAGCGCCATCACGACGACCAGGGCCTGCGCGGAGAAGGTCAGCGGTTCGCCCCCGAGGGAGGCGTAGTACTGCGCGAGGAAGATGACGCCGATGCACTCGTAGAGGGCTGTCCCGTCCATGTTGATCGTCGCGCCGAGCGGCAGCGTGAACGAGGTCACCTTGTTGCTGACCCCACCGCGCGTCTCGACGGTCTTCAGCGTGACGGGCAGCGTCATGCTGGACGAGCTCGTGCTGAACGCCGTCATCAGGGCGGGCGACATGGCCTTCGCCCAGCGCCACGGAGAGACCTTGCCGACGAACTTGAGGACGAGGGGCAACGTCACCGCCGCGTGCAGCACGAGCGCCAGCGCGACGGTGAACATGTACAGCAAGAGCGCCTTGAACGGCTCGAAGCCGGTGCTCGCCACGACCTTCACCAGGAGGCAGAAGACGCCGTACGGGAGCAGCTTCAGGACTCCCTCGGCCATTCGCATCATGACCTGGAAGAAGGCCTCGAAGGTCTCGCGCAGGCGGCTCGAGTGCGGTTCAGTGGTGCGGGTGATGAAGTAGCCGAGCAGCAGCGCGAAGAAGATCACCTGCAGCATCGCACCGTTCGAGGTCATCGAGCTGATGACGTTCTCTGGGATCATGCGGCGCAGGATCTCGAGCGGATTCTCAACTCGATCGCCGACGCTGGCGCTCGCGGACAGACCGAGTTGCGCGCCCTCCCCCGGCGAGATCAGGTTGACCAGGAACTGGCCGAGCAGGACCGCGAGCAAGCTGGTGCCCATGTAGTAGCCGAAGGTCTTCAGCCCCAGCCGTCGCAGATCCTGCAGCGCCCCGACGCTCGCGACTCCCGCCACGATCGAGGCCAGGACCAGCGGCACGATGAGCATCTTGAGCAGCGCCATGAAGATGTCGGCGCCGAACGCGAACGGCCAGACCCACCTGGCACGGGGAGCGTCCGGGGCCATCCCGAGGGCGACCGCCACGGGCGCGAGCACCTCGGCGTCACCCGCCGCTACGAGCCAGACGACCTCCCCGTTCTCGCGGGCCGCCTGGGCGACCTCGAAGTCCTCGGGCGTCGCGAGAGGGACCAGCGACTCCTCCGGCGTCCCGCGGTCGACGATCAGTCGGTCGTAGGGCACGCCTTGGACGAGCTGCGACTTGGCCGCCGGCCCCGTCGCAGAGACGAGCTCGATCCCGCCGTCCGCCGCCCGCCAGGTGGAGCCGCTCCAGGCCGGGGCATCGAGGAATGCTTGGAACAAGAGCCCGACGACCAGGCCGCCGAGCATCCAGAGGAGGACCTTCCAGTGGGCTTGCATCCCGGGAGCGTAACGAAACGCACCCCGAAAAGGAGAGCGACCGCCCCCACGAGGGGTCGGCCGCACTCCAGCTTCTTCAGTGTTCGTTCGTGTTGGCGCGGCGGAGTCGCTGGGACTTCCTCAACGCGTCACCTCGCGCTCGGAGCTCGCATCGGCCCCCGATCGGCGCTGTCCGCTCAACAGCTCGCCGCGTTCTCAGGCCCCGAGCCGGGGGCTCCAGAGCTCAGGCTGCGTACTCGAGCCGCTGCTCGCCATGTCGAGGCGTGCGCTCCGGCGCACGCCCGAGGGCTCCCCCCGGCGCTCGCCCCCGGCCCCGGAGCGAGGAATGTGAGGGACGAAGCCCAGAGCCTCGAGCTGCGCGAAGAAGGACGCGCTGCCCTGCGCTTCGACGACCAGCTCGTCGCCAGTCTCCTCGTCGATCCAGAGGAAGCAGGCCTCGACCGCTTCGCGGCTGTCCTCTCCGACACTCTCCGACCTGCGCGGAGCGTCCGCCGGTCCCTCTCCAAGGCCGGCGAGGCGGGGGATCTCCCCCGCGGGGTTGCTGTTCATTTCACTCATCACTCTCTCCGTCGGGACGTCCTCATCTCTC
>Ga0316204_10007783_pt1 | contig 15382 bp, 16 predicted proteins | sample 6monrhotite_MG_2_FD_205661 | JGI IMG/M metagenome (GOLD analysis project Ga0316204, IMG submission 205661) | Microbial mat bacterial communities from mineral coupon in-situ incubated in ocean water Damariscotta River, Maine, United States -... | ecosystem: Environmental > Aquatic > Marine >...
TGCCTTTGTGGGCGACCAACGGATAAGTAGAAAGGGTCAGAAGCTCGTAAAACAGGAACAGCGTGAACATGTTGGCCGAAAACGCGATGCCCATGACACTGGCGATGGCGATGCTGAAACAGGCAAAGAACCGTGCGTGGTGATCTTCGTTATTCCCGCGCATATATCCGATGCCATAAAGATGCGTGATGATCCAAAGGCCGGACGCGACGATGGCAAACAACAGGCCCAGGGGTTCGACGTTGAACGCAAGATCAAGGCCGGGAAGCACCTCAAACAACGCAAATTGCGGTGTTGTCGTGTTGCCGACATTTGACAGGATATTGAGAACACTCAGGAAGGTTGCGACCGCAGCAGCAAGGGTAAGCCCGTCGCGCAGGTTCGGTTGATTGCGAAAGACAAAATTGGTCAGCGACGCCGCCGTCGGGATCAGTATCGTCAGCAATATGGCTGTGTTGGTTTCCATGTTCTGCGCCCTGCCCTAATACATTCCAGCTGAACCCGCCAGCAACCCTTGGGCCGCTGTTCGGGCAGCACCCAGTGTCACGTCAGTGTCCAAACCGAAATAGATCGCGGCCAGCGCCGTTATCCAAAGCGGCACCAGCATAGACATTGGCGCCTCTTGTCTTACGGCACCTTCTGCGGGGGCTTTCAGATAGAGCGTCTCGATCACGCGCCAGACATAGATCACCGCCAACAGCGACGAGGCCACGATCAGCAGGGCCACCGGCCACCAGCCTTTTTCAATCGCGGCCTGAACCAGAACCCACTTGCTGATAAACCCGGCTGTTCCCGGCACGCCAATCAGGCTCAGCCCGCTGATCACAACCGCCGCACTGGTCCACGGCATCGTCCGGCCAAGACCTTCGATGTTGCGATAGAACGAGCCGCCATTGCGGAAGACGTATATCCCGACGCCCATGAACAGGGCAGCCTTGGTGACCCCGTGATTGAACAGATGCACGATGGTCGCCGTCAGACCTGTTTCGTTCAGAAACGATATTCCAAGCAGCATATAGCCGATTTGTGCGATGCTGGAATACGCCAGCATCCGTTTGAAGTCATTCTGAAAAATCGCAATAAACGAGGCTGCAAACATCGCCAGAAGTGCGAAAGGCAGAATGAAGAATTCAAACGTTTTGACCTCGATAAGAAAGCTCGGCTGGAACACTGAGAACATGAACCGCAGCAACACATAGACCGCGACCTTGGTCGCTGTTGCCGCCAAAAACGCGGTCACCGCACTTGGTGCAAAAGTATAGGCGTTCGGCAGCCACAAATGCAGTGGGTAGATGGCGACTTTCAGACCGATGCCAACCACGATAAAGGAAAAGGCTGCGCGGATCGTCCGGCTGTCAGACTGATCGGAAATCCGTTCGGCGATATCGGCCATATTAAGGGTGCCTGTCGCCATATAAAGCAGCCCCAGACCGATCACAAAGAACGTTGCACCAATGGTGCCCATGATCAGGTAATTGAAGGCCGCCGTCAGCGCGCGCTTGTCGCGATAAGACCCCTGCGCGATCAGAACGTAAGTTGAAAGCGACGAAATCTCGAGGAACACGAACACGTTGAACGCATCACCCGTGACGACAACCCCCAGCAGGCCGGTCAGGCACAGCAGGAACAGGGCGTAAAACAAGGTGTGGTGGCGCTCTGGGATTTCGGATTTCAGACTTTTACGTGCATAGGGCAGCACAATGGTTGAAATCGCGGTCACCAGCAAAAGAACGAACGCATTGGCGGCATCAACCCGGTATTCAATACCAATGGGCGGAGCCCAACCACCAAGGTGATACGAGATAATCCCGCCGTCGATGACTTTCATCAGCAACGCGATGGAAATAAGGAATGACGCAGCACTGGCGATAAAGGCAATCGACCAGCTCAGGCGGCGGCTGCCAATCAGAACGATAAGCGGTGCGGCCACAAACGGAACCAACACCACCAGAACCGGTAGGTGATCCATGAATGTTGCTGCCGTGTGGTGAATGGTTTCAGTCGCCATTAAACCCGCCCGCCCATTGCTTCGCCAAATTGGCGGATTTCGGCGTTGGCGATCTCTTGTTCTATCTCAAGAATGCGATCTTCCTCGATCGTGTCAAACTCCTCGCGGATGCGGACAATCAGCGCAAGGCCAAGCGACGTCGTCGCGATGCCCACCACAATCGCCGTCAGGATCAAGACATGCGGCAGCGGGTTGGAATAAATCACGTCCGGGTCAATATCAGACATATGGATCGGAAAGATCGGGGCGGTGCCACCGGTCACTTTTCCCATCGAGATATAGAGCATGAAAACCGACGTCTGAAAGATATTCAGACCAACGATTTTTTTCACCAGATTGCCCTTGGCCACCACGATATAAAGACCGGTCATCATCAGAACGATGAACAACCAGTAATTCAAGTGGCCTACGATAAACGGCCAGGTAAACTCGTCCAGCATCACCACTCCTCGTCGCTGATCAGGGGCGTGCGGCCAACAAAGGCATAGTAGATCGCAACCATCACGGCGGTCACTGTAATTCCCACCCCAAGTTCAACAATCAGGATGCCGTAATGCTGACCGCTTTCCGGATGGTCCACGCTCAACGCTGTGTAATCCAAATAGCTGAACCCCATGAGAAGGCTGACAATTCCGGCGCCCGCATAGATCAGCACCCCAAGCGCCACCAGCTTGTGAACCAGCCAAGGCGGGAACACCCGCTGCACCTGGGTCACGCTGAAAACCACACCGTAAATGATGAAGGCCACGGCCATAATCACGCCCGCCTGAAATCCGCCGCCCGGGGAATAGTCGCCGTGAAACTGAACATAAAGCGCAAACAGCATGATGGTGCCGACCAGAAACTTGGTGATCACGCGCAAAATAAGGTGATGGCGCATCAGCTGTTCCCCCGGTCGTCAGGCTGTTCGTCATCCTCGTCTTTTCGGCGACGGCGCAGGCCACTTATCAACATCAACACGCCAATCCCGGCGGTGAACACCACGGCAGTTTCGCCCAGCGTGTCGTACCCGCGATAACTGGCCAGAATAGAGGTCACCACATTTGGAATGCCAATCTCGTGCGGACTGCGGCTCAGGTAATCCGGGGCGACATGCGTTTGTGCAGGCGCGTCGGCGGCCCCGAAATTCGGCATATCAAGTGTGCCGTAGATCAGCGCGCCGCCTGTCACAAACACCACAAACAGCGGGATCAGTGGCGAGTGCGAACTGGGACGCTCAAACCGGGCTGTCAGGGCGAGCGTTCCAAGCATAAGAACCGTTGAAATCCCCGCACCTACGGCCGCTTCTGTAAACGCCACATCGACGGCATCCAGCGTCACGAACAAAAGTGCCGACAACAAGCTGAACACGCCAGATAACATCACCATTGCAAACAAGCTGCGCATCCGCACAACCGCGATTGCGGTGACCACGAGCATCGTGAAAAGCGTGAGGTTAATGATCGTTTCTATGACACACCTGCCTTATTCTTATTGCTCTTTTATACGTGCTTCAGCTGTGGGGCTCTGGCGTGGCCCCGGTCAGCCCTTTGGCTTCCTTCGGGCGCAATCCCGAGACAAGTGCCGCATTCGCCACCGCGTGGGTCGAAGTAGGCCCGGTGATGAACAGAAAAACCCCGATGATGATCAGTTTGACCGCGATCAGGGAAATGCCCACCTGCAAAGCCATGCCGATCAGCAGCAGAATGACCCCGGCAGAATCCGTGATCGAGGCCGCGTGCAGACGAGACCAGAAATCCGGGAACCTCAATACGCCCAGGGCCCCCACAATCACAAAGAACGAGCCGGACAGAATGAAAATCCAGCTCAGCACTTGCTGGGCGGTTTCAAGAGCACTCATTGTTCAACCTCTTTTTCAGGGGTACGGGGAATATCGCCAATGGCGCGATAGCGAAAGAATTTCAGGATGGCGATGGTGCCGATGAAATTAATCAGGGCGTAAAGCAGCGCGATATCCAAAAAGTCCGGGCGGCCGGTCAGAAATCCGAGCACCCCGATGAACAGCACCGTATGCGTGCCAAAAGAATTGAGCGCCAAAACACGGTCGTATAGTGTCGGCCCGACAAAGAGACGCACAAGGACCAATACCATCCCAATGAAAATAGCAATTGCAGCGACAATAAACATCACGCCTCCCCAACCCACTCGGTTGCTGAAACCCGGTGATCCATGTCAGCCAGCGCCAGATTGTCTTCGGAAGAATAGGCAACTGCATGTACCAGAAAATGACCGGGCTCGGTCTCGACCGAGATTGTGCCGGGGGTCAGAGTAATCGAATTGGCAAAGATAACCTGCCCCAAATCCGTTTTTTGCGTGTAGCGGATCGTGAACAGGTGCTGGCGGAGCGGCATGCTGGGCGACAGGATGATCTTGGTGACCACCCAATTCGCCTTGGCGATTTCAACCAGCAGCCAGAGGATGTAGCGAGCGAAAGCAAACGGCTTTAACCGAATGTCCACTTGGTCCCCGTCCACTGCGTCCATCCGCTTGGTGATCACGATCACCAGCAAAACCGAAGCCGCCCCGAAACCGATGACGATCGGCTCGTAAACACCTGACATCAGCAGCCATAATGCAAAGAGTATGACAGCCGTTCCGCCTGTTCGCACCTGTATTCCCCTTAACCACTCGAGACCCGAGACCATCCACCTGTTGCGGCTTGGACATTCATTAACACTCGGATTGGTGTCAGCATATGCAAGTTTCACCCAAGTGTACATATCCGCAACAAGGCCTAAGGCCACAAATAATTGACGATGCAAGAGCTTGAGATAGTCAATAAAATGACTAAATGACTGCTTTAGACCCAGACGTGCCGAAAACCCGCTTTCAAACCCCTCTGCGTACCTTAAATACGCCACAAATTGCGGATATTGGTTGCATGAAAGACCCCTGAGCAGGCATACTAGCCTGAACAGATTCAGCTGACGGCAATGGGTTTTATTAGGATCTGAGAGATAAGCTTGTGAAACCGAAGCAAGCGGTGCGGCGTAAAGAGCGGGAATTTTCCCAATGCTTGAGTTCATAAATGTAAGCAAGTCCTACTGGACAGGCAAACAGCGCAAGGTGATCCTTGACCGCGCGTCGTTTCGCGTCGACCTTGGTCACAGCATGGGTATTCTTGCCCCAAATGGCACAGGCAAAACGACGATCATCAACATGATGGCCGGACTTGAAAAACCTGACGAGGGTCAGATCCTGCGCAAATCCCGTATATCGTTTCCACTGGGTTTCATGGGCGGGGTTGTCAACAAACACACCGGCACCGAAAACGCGCGTTATATCGCTCGGCTTTACGGACTGGATCCGGATTACGTTGAATCATTCTGCCGCTATTTGACGGGAATAGACGAATATTTCGACATGCCCGTTGGCACCTATTCCGCAGGAATGCGGTCACGGTTCTCGTTTGCGTTGATGCTGGCGCTGGAATTTGACATTTATCTGATCGACGAAGGCATGCCCGGAACCACGGATGTAGAGTTTAATCGCAAAGCCGGGTCGATCTTGCAGGATCGGCTGGCCAGCTCAACTGTGATTATTGTATCGCATCAGGCCAAGACACTTGAAAAATTCTGCACGTCAGCGGCTGTCCTCAGGGATGGAAAGCTGATCATGTTTGACACTCTGGAAGAAGCAAAGCAGTTATATAACTATGAAGCCCAAAGCTAAGAAATTTCGCATCAGGCGCAGCGGGAGCGGCGTCAGCGGGCCGACCAGACGGCCAGCAGCACCTGTGTCTCACACGCAGGATGATGACCCCTTTGAGGATGAGCTTACACATCGGGCCCAGCGGCTTTCCCCCGAAGAGCAGTCTTTTCTGACGCCCGCAGAAGAAATCGACCAAATCAAAAAGGAAAACCTGACGGGCCGCCAACTCAGGATTGCCCGGCGGGAAGCCCAAAAGCATGGACTGAACGCATCGTCTGATCTTGACGCCATTCGCCTGCTTCGGAAAAACGGTATAGATCCGTTCAAGCGCAGCGACTTGTTGGAACTTGTTGTCAGCGATCAGGGAGACGGGCCGCAAAACCTTCCGGCGGCCATCCGTCATGCCCCGCCTCCGGCAAATTACGCCCATTCCGAAGGCGACCGCGCGCGGGAAGTGCGGAAAATTCAAGTTGATCTGGCCAAGCGTCGTCGGCGGCGTCTGGGCCTTTTGGCGATCAAGCTGGCATTCTTTGTCTTCGTTCCGACTTTTCTGGCTGGATATTATTACTACAAAATTGCAACACCGATGTTTGCAACCCACTCGGAATTTGTCATCCAGCAATCTGACAGCAGCGCGTCCAGCGGATTGGGTGGCCTGTTTGCCGGGACCAGTTTTGCGACAACGCAGGACTCGATCACTGTGCAGAGCTATCTGAACTCGCGCGATGCGATGATGCGGCTTGACCGGGATCATGGCTTCAAGGCCCATTTCCAGCAGGCGCATATCGACACCATCCAGCGGCTGGAACCCACTGGCAGCAACGAGGCTGCATACCGGATTTACAAAAAACGGGTCAAAATCGGCTATGACCCGACCGAGGGTATCATCAAGATGGAGGTGATTGCCGCCTCACCGGAAGCCAGCCGGGTCTTTTCCCAAGCTTTGATAAGCTATGCCGAAGAACAAGTTGACCAACTGACCCAACGCTTGCGCCAAGACCAGATGCAAGGCGCGGATGAGAGCTATGAAAAGGCCGAGTTGAAACTGACCGAGGCCAATATGCGGGTTCTGAATCTGCAGGAAAAACGCGGCGTTTTAAGTGCTGATATCGAGATCACCTCGAAGATGCAGCAAATCAGTGCATATGAAGTTCGCCTCAGAGATCGACGTCTGGAATTGGCCGAACTGATGGACAATCCACGCCCGAACCGCACCAAAGTGGACATTGCCGAGAAATCTATCGTCCGTCTGGAAGCACAGATCAGCGAAATGCGCAGCGAACTGACACAAGGTTCGCTTAGCTCAGAATCTCTGGCGCTGATTTCCGGCGAATTGAAAGTGGCCCAGGCAGACCTTGCCACACGACAGTTGATGCTCAGCCAATCGCTGCAACAACTTGAAACCGCCCGCATCGAAGCCAACCGGCAAGTGCGATATCTGTCACTTGGCGTGTCCCCGGTTCCACCGGACGAGGCGACGTATCCCCGCGCGTTTGAAAACACCCTTTTGGCGTTCCTGATCTTTGGCGGCATCTACCTGATGGCAAGCCTGACAGCGTCGATCCTCCGCGAACAAATAACGGCCTGATTATGAAACATATTGAGATTGACACCCTGACGGTCGGCAATGACCGCCCTCTGACGCTTATTGCCGGGCCTTGTGAACTGGAAAGTGTTGATCACGCCCAAATGATTGCGGGCACGATGAAAGAAGCATGTGATGCTGTCGGGGCCGGATATATTTTCAAAAGCTCATTTGACAAGGCCAACCGCACCTCGCTTTCGGGAAAACGCGGGCTCGGCATTGAAGAGGGTTTGAAGGCGCTGCAAACCGTAAAGCAAACAATTGGGGTTCCCGTTCTGACCGACGTGCATTCGCCTGATCAATGCGCAGAGGTCGCCAGTGTTGTTGATGTGCTGCAAATTCCTGCATTTCTGTGTCGGCAGACTGACCTGCTGCTGGCCGCTGGTCGCACGGGGGCCGCGATAAACGTAAAAAAGGGGCAGTTCCTGGCCCCTTGGGAAATGCCCAATGTAGCCGCCAAAATAGCCTCAACCGGGAACGACCGGATCATGCTGTGCGAGCGCGGCACATCGTTTGGATATAACACACTCGTTGTTGATATGCGCGGCGTGCCCCAGATGGCGGCAACCGGTTATCCTGTGGTTATGGATGCAACACATTCTGTGCAACAACCTGGCGGTCAGGGCGGCTCGTCCGGGGGGCAGCGTGAATTTGCACCGGTCCTGGCCCGCGCGGCCGTGTCGCTTGGGGTTGCCGCTGTGTTTGCCGAGACCCATCAGGATCCGGACAACGCCCCATGTGATGGGCCGAACATGATCTATCTTGATCAGATGCCCGCCCTCATCGCCAGCCTAATGGAATTTGACAGGCTGGCAAAAGCTAACCCAATTTTAATCTGATTTATTGATCCGGAGCGTCCTGTGCCAAAACCCCTTTCCAAAGTCACTCAAAACAGCTGGGAATTCCTGCGTGATGCGATGATCACGCCCACCGGATTTCGCGAATACGATGCCCGGTGGAAGTACCCCGACGAGATCAACCTGCCCGGCATTACGGCTCTGGGGATGGGCCTTGGCACGCAAATGTACGAGGCAGGAATTGAGCCTGTGATCGCGGTCGGAAATGATTATCGTGACTATTCCCTGTCGATCAAAAACGCGCTGATGCTTGGCCTGATGCAGGCGGGCATTCACGTCAAAGATATCGGCCCGGCGCTGTCACCGATGGCCTATTTTAGCCAGTTTCATCTAGATGCGCCAGCGGTGGCGATGGTGACCGCAAGCCACAACCCAAACGGTTGGACCGGGGTCAAGATGGGCTTTGAACGCCCGCTGACCCACGGCCCGGACGAGATGTCTCGCTTGCGCGAGATCGTGTTGAATGGCGAAACCGTGGCGCGGGACGGCGGCAAATACGAACGTGTTGACGGCGTGTTTGAGGCTTATCTTGACGACCTCTGCGGTGATTTCAAAATGACCCGCAAGCTCAAGATCGTGTGCGCCACCGGCAACGGTACCGCCTCGGCCTTCGCACCAAAAGTTCTTGAGCGGATCGGGGTCGAGGTTGTGCCCAGCCACAACGATCTGGACTATACTTTTCCTCACTACAACCCAAATCCAGAAGCGATGGAAATGCTGCACGACATGTCGGCCAGCGTGAAAGCTTCGGGCGCTGATATGGCGCTTGGCTTTGACGGCGATGGTGATCGTTGTGGGGTTGTTGACGACGAGGGTGAAGAGATTTTCGCCGATAAGGTCGGTGTCATCATGGCCCGCGATCTGGCCAAGATTTACCCCGGCTCCACGTTCGTCGCAGACGTGAAATCCACGGGGCTTTATGCCTCGGACCCCGTGCTGAAGGCGCTTGGCGTCAAGGCGGACTATTGGAAAACCGGCCACAGCCACATGAAACGCCGCGTCAAAGAAATCGGCGCGCTGGCGGGATTTGAAAAATCCGGCCACTACTTTTTGGCCGAACCCATCGGACGCGGATATGATTGCGGCATGCGGGTTGCAGTGGAAATCTGCAAGCTGATGGACCGCAACCCCGACATGTCGATGTCAGACCTGCGCAAAGCGCTTCCAACGACATACTCTTCCCCCACAATGTCGCCCTGGTGCGCTGACACTGAAAAATACGACGTGCTCGAACGTCTTGTGCAAAAACTTGTCGATCGCTTTGCCGATGGCGGCACGCTTGGGGGCCGTAAAATCGAACAGGTTGTCACCGTTAACGGCGCCAGAGTGATCTTAGACAATGGCGGCTGGGGATTGATCCGCGCATCGTCAAATACACCGAACCTTGTTGTCGTTTGCGAAAGCCCGGAAAGTGATGCGGAACTTCGCGCGATCTTCAACGATCTGGACGCGGTCATCCGCACCGAATCTGGCGTCGGCGACTACGACCAAACGCTTTGATCCCAAAGCGATTTGTTCAGTTTCTTCGTGGCTCAAATATCCAAGAAACCGGGGCGTCAGCCCCGGCCCGACCCAACTCCAATTGATTTCAAATCAAATGGAGGCGGGAGCGCCACCGTCATTTTGCGGTCCAGCCACCATCAATAGACAGGTTTGATCCGGTAATCCCAGCTGCGGCATCGCCACACAAAAAGACCACCGTCCCGGCAACCTCGTCAATCCCGACGAATTTCTTCGTCGGTTGGGCTGCCAACAACACGTCGCGTTTCACCTCGTCCTCAGTGATCCCTCGCGCTTTTGCAGTGCCCGGAATTTGAGCCGCCACCAGAGGGGTCAATACATACCCCGGCGAAACCGCATTGACCGTTACGCCATCTTCAGCACATTCCAGCGCAACGGTTTTTGTCAGCCCGGCAATCCCATGTTTGGCCGCGACATAGGCCGCTTTGTATGGCGAGGCGACCAGCGAGTGCGCAGACGCCAGATTGATAATACGCCCCCAACCACGTGCTTTCATGCCAGCAAGCGTATGTTTGGTTGTGTGATACGCTGAGGTCAGATTGATCGCGATAATGGCATCCCATTTATCAGTCGGGAACTCTTCTATTGGCGACACGAACTGAATGCCTGCGTTGTTGACCAAAATATCGACCCCCCCAAAGGCCGCGGTCGCGTCAGCAACCATCGCCTCGATCTGTTCAGGTTTTGTCATATCCGCCGCAGAATAAAGTGCCTTGCCACCAGAACGCATTTCAAGATCCGCCCGCAATGCCTCAATCTCGGCTTCATCTCCAAAGCCATTCAGCATGATATTCACGCCTACATCCGCCAACGCTTCGGCAATTCCACGGCCGATCCCGCTGGTTGAGCCCGTGATAAGCGCCGATTTACCTTTGAGCATTCCAGTCTCCAAATTTTGCAGCTTTTGCTGCTTTTCAATCTCGCCAGATGGGGTTTGACCAGGCCTTGCCACCATTCGCATCAATGAGTGTTACCCGTATCCAGGGGCTGTCACTCAGCCGTCCGAACTCAAATGATGCTTCAGTCACTCCGTCACCAAATTCACCTTGGGTTGACGCCCCTTGACCCAACAGAATAATTGCTGACACGGGGCTGCTTTTCACATGAACATGCGTCGCCGTAACCTCGATATCGACAAAATCCGGTCCGGTGGACGAATACATCGCCCCAGCTTTCAACGCGGACAACAAGGCGTCGGGCGAGTTCTCTTCGGCTTTTACCATCGTCCAGCCACCGAATGCATCCATGTTTCCGTCTGTGAAATGCGCGTCATCAGTGGCGACAAAACTCATCCGTCTTCCTTCGCGCGCAAGACCGTCTGCGGCGTGCAGCCCGCTGGAACGATCACACTCAACCTCGCAGCCGTGGTTATAGACCTCAACCGCGTGGGCGCTGTCGATCGAGCGCATATCCGCCTCGGTCAATCCAGACCATTCGGGATGGGCAATGGCCACAAATGCGCCGGCTTCAACAGCTCGGCGCGCAACCTCGGGTCCGCTCTCCTGATCCGGGACAGGGTAAAATTCTGGCGAATTGCTTGGGGCAAAATCAAAAGGCAGCCCCACTGCCAAAATGTGCCAAAGCTCGCCATTATCGTTTGCACCAGAATGCAGTTCAGCCCCGATGATGGTTGTGAAATTTTCGTCGCGGAACGGACGGGTATCCGCCATCGGATAGTCAAAACGCCCAACGAAATGATCCGTTAACGCCAGAAAATCATATCCCTCGGCTTTGTAGCGGCGGCAGACTTCCGCGACCTCAAGTTTCCCGTCGGAAAGTGTTGAATGTGTGTGCAAATTTCCGCGAAAGAATTTGCCGGGATTGGAAAAGGCAACAGGACGCATGGGACCCCCAATTGATGTCAGATTCGGTTGGCGGACACCGTTTCCAAATCTGGTTCGGATCGCAACCCTAAAAGTCAGGGGTTGGCTGGCTTGTGGGCGAATTCAAGCTGGGTTAGCCCCGAAACTTTGTGAAATCGGGTTTGCGTTTTTCCAGAAACGCCGAGATACCCTCACCGGATTCCGCTCCGCCTTGGGCTTCGGCCATTGCCTTGGCTTCAACCTCCAGCTGTGTTTCCAGATCGTTTTCGCGAGCAAGTGCCGTTAGTCGCTTGGCAGACGCCAGGGCATCGGGCCCAACCTGATAAAGGCGCTCGCCCAACCCCTGGGCCACCTCTTCGGCTGCTCCTTTGGCTGCAAGTCGGTTCACCGCCCCCAATTGGAAAAGTCGCTCGGCGGTGATTTTGTCGCCGAACATCAGGATTTCGTTCACCAATTGACGGGGTGCAAATTCTGATAAAAACGTCGTCGCGCCGCCATCAGGTGTGAGGCCAACCTTCAGATAAGAGACCGCGAAATAGGCGTCCTCTGCTGCGACGACAAGATCACAGGCCAGCGCAATAGAGGCCCCTGCCCCAGCAGCCCCACCTTCAACCGCAGCAATGACGGGTTTGGGACAAGACCGGATGGCGCAAATTGTGCGGTTAAGCACCGCGATGGCTTCCATCCTGCCCGCAATGTCCATCTCGCGGCGCTTGATCAAAATGTTAAGATCGCCCCCGGCGCAAAAGAAGCCCCCGGCCCCCGTCAGGACAATCGCCGCGATGGATTTATCTGCGGCGGCGGCGTTCAGTTCCTCGACCAATCGTTCATTATACTCAAACGTCAGCGCGTTGCGCGCGCCGGGATTGTTGTTGATGATCTTAAGAACCGGGCCGTGCCGTTCGACCAGCGCTGCTTCGGTCATGCTTTCGCCTTTCCCAGCTCAATATATCGGTTCAGATGGTAGTCCGCGTCGCCCAATTCATGTCCGATCATAATCAGTCGCTTGGCATAATGCCCAAGTGCGTGCTCCCACGTCATACCGATCCCACCATGAAGCTGGATCGATTCCTCGGCCACCAGAGTTCCGATTTGGCCGATGGTGAACTTGGCGGCAGACAAAGCGCGTTCGCGGGCTGCACCTTTGGCATCAACCAGCGATGCTGCGTTAATGACAGCCGAGCGCGTTTGTTCGATTTCCAGCAGCATTTCGGCCATGCGGTGCTGAAGGGCTTGAAACTTGCCGATCGGCACACCGAATTGCTTGCGGGTCTGGATGTATTCGATGGTCATATCCTTGATGACATCCATCAGGCCCAGCGCTTCGGCGGACAGGCACAAAAGTCCACGACCAAGCACATTTTCCAAAACCGGGACAGCGCCCCCCGCCTCGCCGATCATCGCGTCCTGAGGTAACCTGACGTCCGAAAGCAAGATCTCAGCCGCACGACCACCGTCAATGGTTTGATAGTCGCGCATTTCAAGACCTGGCGTGTCCGTCGGGACAAGGAATAACGAGACACCGTCGACGTCTCCGGCAACGCCACTGCTGCGCGCAGAGACGACAAGAAAATCAGCCGTGGGCGCGTTTCGCACAACCGCCTTTTGGCCGTTCAGGGTCCAGGTGTCACCGGACAGCTTGGCCTGTGTTTCGACAAAACTGGGATCGCACCCGTCGTCAGCTTCGAAATGGGCCAATGCGCCTTGCTTTTCTCCGCTGATCAGCGCGTCCAAAACCTCTTTTTGTGCGGGCGTCCCGGCGGATGCAATCGCCCCCCCGGCCAGCACGGCACTTTGCAGCAAAGGTTCAATCATTAACCCGCGACCGACAGCTTCAAACACCACGGAAAGGTCAAATCCTGCACCTCCAAATCCGCCATCATCCTCTGAAAACAGCGCGCCGATGACGCCAAGCTCAGCAAGTTCTGCCCATTTGTCCCTGGAAAAGCCGGTTTCGCTTGCTCCGGCCTCTAACCTTGCGGCTAACGGATAGTCCCGGATCACCCAGCGCGATAACGTGTCCGCCAGCATTTGGCGTTCTTCGGTATGTGTAAAGTCCATCTTACAGCCCCAAAATCATCTTGGAGATGATGTTTTTCTGAATTTCGTTTGATCCGCCAAAGATCGAGATCTTCCGGTTGTTGAAATATTGCTTGGCAATCGGTGCCGCATAATCCGGGCCGACGGACGGGCCGTTAAAACCCGGCTCAAACGCTTCGGGAACAAAAGGGGCCGCATAGGCGCCAAGCGCCGTTCGCTTGAGGTTATCAAGCTCTTGCCGGATTTCGGTGCCCTTGATTTTTATCATCGAGCTTTCCGCCCCCGGCGCACCCCCACCAGCGGCGGCAGTCACGACCCGTAAATTGGTGATTCTGGCATTTTCCAACTCGATCTCAGCACGCGCCATGCGGGCGGCGAATAAAGGATTGTCGGCCAATTTGCGCCCGGCACGTGTCTGATCCCCGGCGATATCCTTTAGCTCAGCCAAAGCCGCCATTGAAAATCCGATACCGGCAATATTCGTCCGCTCGTAGGTCAAAAGGTATTTGGCATAGGTCCAGCCCATGTTTTCTTCGCCAACGAGGTTTTCGATGGGCACGCGAACGTCGGTAAAGAACACTTCGTTTACTTCATGCGTCCCTTCAAGCAGGTGAATTGGGCGCACCTCGATGCCCGGTGTATCCATATCAATCAAAAGGAAACTGATACCTTGCTGCGGCTTTCCCTCGTTTGAGGTGCGCACAAGCATGAAGATCATGTTTGCGTATTGCCCAAGCGTCGTCCACGTCTTTTGACCGTTGACCACATAATGGTCACCGTCGCGTTCAGCCTTACAGCGCAGGCTGGCAAGGTCCGATCCCGCACCGGGTTCTGAATACCCCTGACACCACCAGTCAGAACCATCCAGAATGCGCGGCAGCCAGTGGGATTTTTGCGCCTCGTTGCCGTATTTGATCAGAACAGGTCCCAACATCGACAAGCCGAACGGCACCGTCCGGGGGGCATAGGCGAGGCAGCATTCCTCTTCAAAGATGTGCCGCTGGATTGCGGTCCAGCCGGTGCCGCCATGTTCAACCGGCCAATGGTTCGCCAGCCAGCCGTTTGAGTTCAGCGTGTCGTGCCAGCCCTGCATATCATCGCGCGACAGGCTTTGGCCCCGCTTGACCCTATGCGCCAGCTCAGCAGGCAGGTTTTCAGCCAGCCACGTCTTCACTTTGGCCTGAAAGGCCATCTCTTCAGTGGAGTAATTGAGGTCCATCTGTCCGCTCCTGCTATTTGCCCTTGTTCATGTCATCGAAGGTCCGGCCTTCTGCCACCAGTTTTTTCAAAAGCGGTGAGACCTGCCAGAAATGCGGGTCTTCTTTGGCGTAGCTTTCGATCCGGTTCAGGATCACATCCAGCCCTTGCATGTCTGCGAATTTCATCGGCCCACCCCGCCAACGCGGAAAGCCATAGCCGTAAAGCAGGGTGACATCGATATCGAGCGGTCTGAGGGCGATGCCCTCGGCCAGAACGTTGCAACCTTCATTGATCATTGCAGCAAGATATCGGTTCTGGATGTCTTCGGCTGTGAAACTGCGGGGCGCAATCCCCGCGCGCTGGCGTTCGGCGGCGATGATCGCCAACACTTCGGGGTCTTCGGTGCCGACCCGCGCACCGGCCTCATAGGTGTAATACCCGCGTTGGGTTTTCTGACCGAACCAGCCGCGTTCGCAAATCCGGTCGGCGACTTCAACATAGCGTTCCTTCGCATCGCGTGTTGGCGCTTTGCGTTTGCGGGTCGCCCAGCCAATGTCGCCCCCGGCCAGATCACTGACCTGATAGGGGCCCATCGGATAGCCAAAATCGCGCAAAGCCGCGTCGATTTCGTAAGGACTGGCGCCGTCTTCCATCATGTAATCCGCAGCCCTACGATAGACGGCTAGCATCCGATTGC
>Ga0316204_10007784_pt1 | contig 15381 bp, 11 predicted proteins | sample 6monrhotite_MG_2_FD_205661 | JGI IMG/M metagenome (GOLD analysis project Ga0316204, IMG submission 205661) | Microbial mat bacterial communities from mineral coupon in-situ incubated in ocean water Damariscotta River, Maine, United States -... | ecosystem: Environmental > Aquatic > Marine >...
GACCAAATGGGGCAATGGTTTCTAATTCTGCAGGTACAACAACGGGTGCAGTTTCATTTATGGAACGTTTTTCAAACACTACAAGAGAAGTTGCCCAAAATGGTAGGAGAGGAGCCTTAATGCTAACCATGGATATTGCACATCCAGATATTGAAGATTTTATTACGGTTAAACAAGATTTAACCAAAATTACAGGTGCAAATATTTCCATTCGATTATCAGATGAATTTATGATAGCTGTTGTAAATGATGATGATTTTAAGTTGCGCTGGCCTATAGAAAGTGAAAACCCAACGTATACTAGAGTTGTAAAAGCAAAATCATTATGGGATACTATTATAAAATGTGCGCATAACACAGCAGAACCAGGTTTAATATTTTGGGATCGTCAACATTTTTATTCAACATCATCAATATATCCTGGATTTAAAAATAGTTCAACAAATCCTTGTTCTGAAATAGCCATGCAAGGTGGTGATAGTTGTCGTTTAATTGCAATTAACTTATATAGTTTTGTTCAAAATCCATTTACAGATAAAGCAACCTTTAATCATAAAAAATTCTATGAAGTTGTTTATGAATCTCAACGATTAATGGATGATTTAGTTGATTTAGAGTTAGAAGCTGTTGATAAAATATTCAACAAAATAATGCACGATAAAGAACCAACGGATATTAAACAAGTTGAAATTGATACGTGGAAATTATTATATAAAACTGGTAAAAAAGGAAGAAGAACAGGTTTAGGGTTTACTGCTTTAGCCGATGCTATGGCAGCTTTAGGAAAAAAGTTTGATACTGATGAAGCCATAGCTGAAGTTGATGAAATAATGAAAACCAAATTTAAAGGTGAATTTGATAGTAGTATTGATATGGCAATAACTCGTGGAAAATTTGAAGTTTTTAATCCTGAAATTGAAAAGTATTCTGAGTTTGTTCAAATGATTGAAAAAGATTTTCCATCAATTTATGATAGAATGATGAAGTATGGGCGAAGAAATATATCTATTAGCACAGTTGCACCAACAGGAAGTTTGAGTATGCTGGCGCAAACATCATCAGGGATAGAGCCTGTTTTCTTATTATCGTATAAAAGAAGAAGAAAAGTAAATCAAGACGATCCAAATGCGAAAGTTGCCTATGTTGATGATATGGGTGATGCTTTTGAAGAGTTTGATGTATATCATCCAAAATTAAAACAATGGATGGAAGTTTCGGGTAAGACTGAAATTAAAGATAGCCCATATGCTGGAGCAACCGCACCAGAAATTGATTGGAAAAAGCGCGTTGAAATGCAAGCTTTAGTGCAAAAATATACTACACATTCAATTAGTTCGACAATAAATTTAGCCGCTGATGTTTCTGTTGACATGGTTGGTGATATTTATATTGAATCATGGAAAAAAGGGTTAAAAGGAATTACGGTTTATAGAGATGGATCTAGAAGCGGAATTTTAGTATCTAATGATGACAAAAAGGATAAAAAGAAAAATGATTGTTTCGCAGAAACTATTTTTCCTAAAAGACCAAAAACGATTGAAGCTAAAGTGGTACGTTTTCAAAATGATTATGACAAATGGGTGGCTGTTGTTGGTTTAATAAACAATAGACCTTACGAGGTATTTACAGGAAAAATTGAAGATGCTTTTATTTTACCGGCTTGGTTGGAAAAAGGGTACGTAATTAAAAATAGAGATGAAGAAGGTAGATCGAGATACGATTTTCAGTTTTTAGATAAACAAGGTTATAAAGTAACTTTAGAAGGTTTGTCAAGAACATTTGATAAAGAATATTGGAATTATGCTAAACTTATTTCTGGGGTTTTACGTCATGGAATGCCAATTCCTTATGTTGTTGACTTAATTCAAAATTTAAATATGTACGATGAAAATATTAATACTTGGAAAAATGGTATTGCTCGTACATTAAAGCAATTTGTAGAAGATGGGACTCAAGCAGCTGATAAAAAATGTCCGGATTGTGGAGATCCAGAAGGTCTTATTTATGAAGAAGGATGCCTAAAATGTAAAAGTTGTGGTCATTCAAAGTGCGGATAATTTTATAATTGATTAAACATTAAAAACACCAACAAAATTTTATATATTGTTGGTGTTTTTTTATGAATCCAGTTGAACAATACATATTAAATCAAGAAGAACCATATCAATCAATTATGCTTTATGTACGAGGGGTAATTAGAAAAACATTGCCAAATATTGAAGAAAAATTCAGTTATAAAATTCCTTTTTTTAATTTAAATAATAAACCAATGTTGTATTTACATGTTTTAAAAGGAACTAATTTTGTTGATATTGCCTTTGTTCAAGGCATTTTGTTGGAAGAAAAATATCCTCAATTAAAAAATGAGAACAAAAGAAAACGAGTACGTTCACTTCAAGTTAAAAGTTTAGAAAACTTTGATGAGTTAGAATTTGTTGAGTTATTAAAAGATGCTACTATTTTTTTAGAGAATAGCAAAAGAGCTTGGATAATTTAATAAAATTCTTTTTAAAAATTATTGATCGTCTTTCTTATAGCCACCAAATTACTAAGTAAACTTTCTAAATACTGTAAATCTAGCATATTTGCCCCATCGCTTTTTGCGTTTGAAGGATCAAAATGTGTTTCTAAAAATAATCCATCTACGTTGTTAACAACACCTGCTCTAGCAATAGTTTCAATCATATCAGGTCTTCCACCAGTAACACCACTAGTTTGATTTGGCTGTTGAAGTGAATGTGTAACATCTAAAACAACAGGTGCATATTGTTGCATTTCAGGAATTCCTCTAAAATCAACAATCATATCTTGGTAGCCAAACATAGTTCCTCTATCGGTAATCCATGCTTTTTCATTTCCACTGTCTTTTACTTTTTGAACCGCATGTTTCATTGCTGAAGGACTCATAAATTGTCCTTTTTTTAAATTTACAACCTTACCTGTTTTCGCAGCAGCGACCACTAAATCGGTTTGGCGCACTAAAAAGGCAGGGATTTGTAACACATCAACATATTCAGCAGCTTTGGCAGCATCTTCATTGGTGTGAATATCTGTAACTGTTGGAATATTGAATGTTTCTGAAACTTTTCTTAAGATTTTTAATGCTTTTTCGTCACCAATTCCAGTAAAACTATCAATTCTAGAACGATTTGCTTTTTTAAAACTCCCTTTGAAAATAAATGGAATTTCTAATGTATCGGTCACTTTTAAAATATGCTCAGCGATACGTAATGCCATTTCTTCACCTTCAATGGCGCAAGGACCAGCTAATAAAAAGAAATTGTTACTATTTGTGTGTTTTATGTTTGGAATCAGGTTTAAATCCATTGTGAAATATTTTTTACAAAGGTACAGATTTTTTTTACTGATTGAAATTAGCAAATGAAATGTGTGAAAGATTTTTTTATGGAACTATTACCTTAAGTTTTTCTTTCTTTTTAATACTTTACTTACATTTGAATATAGTTAACTTTTGGCTTTATGAATATACATTTTATAGCAATTGGAGGAAGTGCAATGCACAATTTAGCACTCGCTTTACATAAAAAAGGATATATAATTACAGGAAGTGATGATGCAATTTTTGAACCTTCAAAATCTAGATTAAAAGCAAAAGGATTGTTACCAGGAGAGTTTGGTTGGTTTGAAGAAAAAATAACTTCAAATTTGGACGCAGTAATTTTGGGAATGCACGCAAAACCTGATAACCCAGAATTGATAAAAGCGCAGGAGTTAGGACTTATAATATACTCATATCCTGAATTTTTATATGAGCAATCTAAAGATAAAACTCGTGTTGTCATTGGAGGTTCTCATGGGAAAACCACCATTACCTCCATGATATTACATGTATTAAATTATCATGAAATTGAAGTGGATTATATGGTTGGAGCTCAGTTAGAAGGTTTTGATACGATGGTACATTTAACTTCAGAAAACGAGTTTATAGTCCTAGAAGGAGATGAGTATTTATCAAGCCCCATTGATAGAAGACCAAAATTTCACTTATACAAACCAAATATAGCGTTGTTGAGTGGTATTGCTTGGGATCATATCAATGTTTTTCCAACGTTTGAAAATTATGTAGACCAGTTTTCCATATTTACCAATTCGCTTACCAATGGTGGAATTATGGTGTATAATGAAGAAGATGTAGAAGTAAAAAAGGTTGTGGAAGAAGCTATTAACCCAATTAAAAAATACCCGTATAAAACTCCAAATTATCGAATAGAAAACGGTACTACATTGTTAGAAACGTCTTTAGGGGAAATGCCATTAGAAATTTTTGGAAAACATAATTTACAAAATTTAGCAGGAGCAAAATGGATTTGTCAGCATATGGGAATCGATGAAGATGAATTTTATGAAGCTATTTCTACTTTCAAAGGCGCAAGTAAGCGATTAGAAAAAATTATGGAAAATGACTCCACAGTAGTTTTTAAAGATTTTGCACATTCACCAAGTAAAGTTGAAGCAACAACAAAAGCAGTCAAAAATCAATATAAGAGCAGAGAAGTTATTGCTTGTTTAGAACTACACACGTATAGCAGTTTAAATGCAGAATTTTTGAAAGAGTATAAAGGCGCATTAGAAAGCGCAGACAAAGCAGTTGTATTTTATTCTCCAAAAGCAGTTGAAATAAAACGACTTGAAAATGTATCTTCAAACCAAATTAAAGATGCTTTTGAAAGGGATGATTTAATTGTATTCACAAATGTCGATGAATTCAGAACTTATTTGTTTGATCAAAATTTTAATAATACAGCAATATTGTTAATGAGTTCAGGAAATTATGGAGGAATAGATTTTAGTAAATTTAAAGAGTTAATTTAAAAAACATTTATTTTTAAAGGTTACCGTTGGTTTATTCTTTTTGAAAATAATAGCAACTTGATACCAATTAATAAATAAGCACACTTTTTATCACTTTATTAGGTTCATAAACAGAATTCAGTTGCGGAAATGATTGAAAAAATCGGATAGTTATTTAGCTATTTTTAGGATTTTTACAAGCATAATTTCGGTAACTAAAAGAGAATCAAAATATTATTATTTTCTTTTTTTTTATTTAAACTTATTGTAAATTTACATAACTACTAATTTAAAATCATTTTTTGTTTGATTATTAACCTAATTGTTAATTGGTTATTTTGAATTAGTATGTTATGAAAAAAATTAACCTACTTCAATATTCCCCACAAATTATTAGATTATTTCTTTATCATGTAATTGTTCCAAATTGCGGATTCTGTTATAAAATTTTAACAATACTATTTCTACATCAAAATAGAAGTGTACTCTTTCATTTAGCTCAATTTCATTTAAAATCTTCCTCACAATTGCATAATAAAAACCGTTATTGTTTTAAGATCATATAAAATAAAAATTATGTCAAAATTTTGTCCAAATTGTGGTGCCCAAATCTCTAAAGAATCTATTTTTTGTAGTGGTTGTGGTCATAAAATAAAAGAAGAAAATGAGAAAACTATTCATTGTTCAAATTGTGGTTTTCAAAATAAGTCTTCAGAAAAGTATTGTTCAAATTGCGGAAATATTCTTCATGAGCATTCTAAAAAAAATGAAGTAAAAGGTATTTCGTCAAAAAATAAGTTAACTTCAAAACAATCAATTTCTTCAGCTAATAATAAGAAAAAAGGATGCTTTAAAACTTTTGTAATTATAGTATTAGGTTTTTTAGCTATTGTAATTATTGGTTCAATTATACTCTATAATTTAGGAGATACTCCAGATTCATCAGAGGTTCAAGTTGATACTCATTCTGAGATGAATCAGGATAACAACGTTAATTCTTCTAATACAATCAAATCAACAACTAATAATGTTTATAACGAGCCTGCTAGTTTGAAAAAAGCCACTTTAAAAATGGAAACTATTTTTAAAGAAGCTGATACAACACAACTTAAGTTACTGCTAACCGATACTAGTTTTAAAACATATATTGGAGTGTATACTGAGATAGAACCTTATATGGCTGAATATGCAAAAGCATTTAAAAACAGAAAGCTGATTAAAATGAACGAGATATTCGCTTTATATGCTTTTGAAGATGAAGAAGGAAATAAATATACGGCTGAATTTACTTCAATAAGCAGTGATGAATGGAAATTAGTTCGATTTTAAAAATTAGAATCATGAAAAAAATCAATTTAAAAATAGCTTTAAAAATAGGGACTCCTATTATTTTGATCGTATTAGGAATATTTTTTATGAGTTATGGAAATATTAAAAACCATCCAAGTATTAATGGCTTTATCGTTAAATCGTTTATGCAGAAGGCTAAAAGTAAATCCATAATTCCAGATTTTGAAAATTACACATTCAGATTAGAAAGTGGACTTCTTGAAGGATATTATATAGCAGAATCTGGTTATTTTAATCCATCTCAATTGGATAATTGGAAAGGGGACCTATTTAGTAATATTGAATTGATAGGTAAAAATACTACCTATTCGGAAAAAAAAGGAAGAATGTATCCTGCTGAATGGATTAAACACGGTGGATATTCTGCCGATGTCCCTGAAGTACCAGCGAGTTTACGTCACTTTTATGATCCAACACGAAGTAAAGGATATAGATACCTTACTGATATTATTAATTCAGCACCGCTAGAAATTATAAAGTATAATATGGATGATCCAGAAACAAATGGAGTTGAATGGGCATTAGGGTCAAAAGGCTCTTTTGGCTCTAGTGAACATAATTATACTTGGGAAAATGGGAAAGGTTTTATTAAAGGAGCCCTAGAGCAAGCAAATTTAGAACAACGAAATAAATATATGGCAAAGGCTTGGAGATCGTTGGGCGAAACATTGCACATGATTGCCGATAATGGCTGTCCTGCACATGTAAGAAATGATGCACATCCATCAATCCCTTATTTCTTACTTTCTTTTTTTGGAAATCCCGATATGTATGAGGAAGATATGGCAATTAAAAAAAATAGAATCGATCAATTTAATACTGGGAATGTTCCTAAATTTCTAAAGGAAATATTTGAGAAAGACAAAACTGTTGATTCCATTGCACATCATATAGCAGTTTTTACAAATAAAAATTTTTTTACCACTGAAACCATTTCAGGAACAGATTGGAAAGGAAATAGCATTAAACAAATCACGCATTCAAATAATGAATATAGCTCTCCTAAATTGAGTCCAGGTAATTATAGTAATAATTATTATCGAGGTAAAATAGCGGGATTTAATAAAGAGGTATTATTAGCTACTGACACTTGGTTTTTTAAGAAATATCCAGTTATAAAAAAAACCTATCCATTTCTTAATGAAGAATGTGTTAACTCACAGGCAGAAGTTCTAATACCTGCAATTGTAGATGCGGGTGTAAATGTAATGAAATTATTTATTCCAAAATTAAAGATTGTTATTTCTGAAGTAAAAGAAGATGGAACCATAACAGGTGAAATTATTCATAAAACAGACCAAGAATATAAAAAACAAATTTACTACAATGGTCCAGTTGAAATTAAACGAAATGGAATTACAAAATTGGCTAGTTTTCAAGCCAAAAACGGAAAATTTTCGGGTCAATTAGAAGTTGAAGAAAAAATATTTGCAAATGCTGAAATTGAGTTTGGAAGAGTCTTTGTTCAATCAGATGAATTTATAATAAAGGTTAAAAAAGAAGAGAAGAAAACTGAAGTAATTAAAACAGTTGTTAATGATTTACCAAATAATGGACGTTGGGTGCGTTATACTAAAAAAGCAGTGAATGGATGTGATAGATATGAATCTGAATGCTGGCCATTAGAAAGTTGTATAGGTGGAGATGGAAGCTATCAAATAACTATTGGATCTAGTACGTGTGGTAGTGGAGCTTCTGGTTATTCTGGGTCTGGTACTTATACGGTTCCTCCTTCAACTTTAATTCCTGGAGAATCCTATGTTTTTAAAGCAACTGCAGAAGGTAAAGGCTATACATCTATTAATATTTATTTTTATAAAACCCATGAAAATTTATCAATTGATGATACCGGCAAGACTAATTTCTCATCTGAATGGAATCAGAGAATTGTTAAAAATAGTAATTCACCAGCTACATACATTTTACCAATTGATCTAAATAAAAAAGGAGCAATATTGATTGAGGCAGGTGGTTCTATAGGAAATGTAGTAACATCAAGATATAATTATTACTTGTATAAATGGGAAGAATAATTCACTGAAGTTTATAAAATAATAGAATGCACGTGAAAAAATTAAACTTTACATTGTTTGTGAAAATAATAGTTCCAATTGTTATACTAACAATTAGCATTTTCCTTATGAGTTATGGAAATATTAAAAACCATAGAAGTATCAATGGCTTTATTGTTGATTCTTTTTTAAAAAAAGATTCAAGTAAAACATTATCTCCTGATTTTAAAAATTACAAATTTGAATTTAAGAAAGGTTACTTTAAAGGAAATTATATTTCTAAAACAGGTTTGTTTAATCATGCGTCTTTAAATCAAATTGCAAAAGACCCCTATTTAATGACAGGTTTAATTGATCTTGCAAATTCTACTATTGAAGAGCAATGGGGAGGTAAAACTGCGAAAGACTGGATTATTCATGGTGGTTTTTCAGCAGACGAACCAGAGGTCCCTGCTAGCTTGCGTCATTTTTATGATCCAACAAGAAGTAAAGGTGATCGGTATCTTTCTGATGCTGTTAATTCAAAACTATTGAACGTAATTCAATCAAAAATATTTGGGGATCCAAGAACTGACGGTGTAGAATGGGCTTTAGGTACAAAAGGGCCAATAAGCGATACAAGGCATGTATATACCTGGAAATATGGAAAAGAGTTTATGAAAAAAGCTTTAGAAGAAGCTGATGCAGAGGGAAGAAATAAGTTTATGGCAAAATCTTGGCGCGCATTGGGTGAAACACTTCATATGATCGCTGATAATGGATGCCCGGCTCATGTAAGAAATGACGCTCACCCTTCAATCCCTTATTTATCTTATTTTGGAAACCCTGATTTTTATGAGGAAGATATGGCACTGAGAAAAGATTTAATCTCAGTTTTTAATACAGAAAAGGTTTCTAAATCACTAAAATCGAAATTTGAAAAGGAAAAAACTGCTGAGTCAATTGCACATGAATTAGCTGTATTTACGAATAAAAATTTTTTTACAACTGAAACTATTTCAGGCACCGACTGGAAAGGAAATGATGTTAATCAAATTACACACCCAGATTATGAATATAGTTCGCCTAAATTAAGCTCGGGTAATTATGAAAAAAATTATTATCGAAAAACTATTGACGGGTTAGATGGAGAAGTACTTTTAGCAACAGATACGTGGTTTTTTATGAAATACCCAATCTCAAAAACATACCCATATATAAATGAAGAATGTGTTTCTTCGCAAGCTAAGGTTCTTATTCCTGCAATTGTTGAAGCGGGAGCCCAAGTAATTAAATTATTTATTCCAAAATTAAAGATTAATATTTTAGAGGTTGAGGAAGATGGTACCATCACAGGTGAAATAATTCATAAAACAGATCAAGAATATACAGAAACAATCTATTATAATGGCCCCGTTTCTATAAAACTATTTGGGATATCTGAATTGGTTAAATTTAATGCGGAGCGAGGTCAATTTTCCGGCAAATTAGAGGTAACTGAAAAAGCCTTTGTAAAAGCTGAAGTAGAATTTGGTGGTGTAACTGTTCAGTCAGATCAATTTGAGGTACTCCCTAAAGAAGAGGAGCAAAAAAATGAGGAAAGTAGTGAAAGGCTCAAAAAAAATACAAAAGAAAAAGCATGGGTTTTAGTTGGAACTGAAATAGATGGTAAAACTGAACGTTTAAAAGCAAAGAATAAGTCGTACAAAAATGTATATAAATTCGAGCAAAATCAAACAAAAAATAGTAATTATTCCAAACAAACCTATATTGGGAAAACTGATCGATACTACAATCCTCCAACTTTAAATGGAGAATTTTGTGCAGTCCAATTTAATTGGACGGATCCACCAAATTTGATTCGCCCAAATGACAAGGTATCTTTACAATTAAATGGATCTGTTTCAGCTGAAGATCAATCGTTTTATAATTTTAGTTTTCAATTATCGGCTAGTTGTTGTATTTACACTAAAGGAGCTGACGACGCAAATTGGTGTGGTAAATTTTTTAATTCAGAAAATAAAAATGTTTTTGCCTGTAATAAAAGAAGTAGATCATTTAATGAGAATGTAGCTATTGATGATATAGGAAAAGGTAAAGAGGATGAAGTTCTATATATAAGAATAGGTGGAGGGATAGAGGGAGCTAATACTGTATTTATTTATGAGTGGAAATAAATTTTAAGAATGTTAAATAAATAAATGAATGAAGAGAAGCTTTTCAAATTACGAAGCTTAACTTTTAGATGAAACAAAATTTTGAATAATATTTAAAAACAAATAAAATCAAAATAATATGGAAAATAGAGGAGATGATCTTGTTGAAAAAAGTTTAAACCAACCAAATAAAAACAAACGACTTTTTATAGCTCTTTTAATAATGGCAATTTTAACAATTGTTTTTTATATAACTAAATCTTTTTTTATTGAAACTGATACATTCGAATCACCATTTTCTATTGAAGAACAACTGTCAAAACTTGAAGGAAAATGGCACGATCCAACAGGAGTTATTTTGGGAGATGAAAAAACAATTGTTATTTTAAAACAAAAAAAAGACATAGTTATAGGAATTGATAAAGATGGTTTTTTTGATGTGCAAATAACTCCTTTTGGGTCAAATAATTATCAGGCTATAGTAAACCTTCGAGGCGTAAAAGGTGATTTTGAGCTTCATTTTTATGAGGAAGAAAATAAACTTGTATTTTTTAGTACGCTGACAAAAAGTAGTTGGTATCTCATAAAGATGAATTAAAATTATAAAACATGAAATTTTGCACAAACTGCGGACAAGAGTTAAGCCCTGAAATGAAATTTTGTAATAATTGTGGTGAGAAAAATTTAAAGAATGGAGAGGAATCTCCTAAAAAGATGATTCAAGAACCTATTTTAAGTGCAAAATCAAATATTGGGAAAGTAGAATTGGAACGTATTAACAAGACAATTTCACTTCAAAACAATCAAACCAGTATTGTTAAAAAATCATGGTATGCTGCTGGCTTTTTTGCATTGATAATAGTAATTGCCTTTATGAATTTAGATGTACTACCCATACACCCAGCTATTGTAATGATTTCAATTTTATTTTTTGTGATGGCTGTTATTATTGGATTTATGTTTAGAAGCAGAGAAAAAAAATTACAATCTTTAATAACAGGTGAAAATTTAATTGCAAGTTGGACACTTAATTCAACAGAAAAAGCACAGTATGTTAATTTTCTTTTTCAGAATGAAAAATCAAAAAATTTAGGCATTTTTATAATTACCACAGTTTTAATTATATTAATTTTTGGAGCCTTTATTATTTTTATTGATGAAGGAAAAGCAGCAATGTTTTTTATAATGTTAGGGTTAATTGCATTTATTGCACTTTTTGCTTTTGGAATGCCGTTTTATTATAAGAGCCAAAATAATGCTAATGATGGAAATATACTTATTGGTAAAAATTACGCATATATTAATGGATATTTTCATAATTGGGATTTCCCACTTTCTGGAATAAGAAAAGCTAAAGTAATTGAGAAGCCTTTTTATGGACTATATATTCAATATTATTATACAGATCGAACATTGACTAATACAGAAGAATTGAATATTCCAGCACCAGAACAATTGGATTTACGAGATGTTGTAAATGAGTTGAATCAATAAAAATTTAGTAAAATGGCATATTCTTTAGAAATTCACGATCCAGCATTTGACACCTATATAAAAAATACCAAAGATTATAGATATCAATTTGGCTTCGTTTTAGCGATTATTGCGATTGCTGGTTTTTATTTGTTTGGTGAAATGAGTGATGAAATGGAGAATCCAGAAGCATTATATATTGGATTAGGAATAGGGGGAATGTTTTTTTTAATAGGTATATATTCGGCTTTATCAAAAAAGAAAGAAAAAACTTGGGATGGTGAAGTAGTTGAAAAACTAATAAGTGAGAAGGAAAAAGTTACAGAATTTATTGTTCTTTTTGAAGATCAAAATAAAAAGATGCATCAACTAGTTTCAGAGAATGATGCCACATTATATAATTATTACAAAATTGGTGAGAAGGTTAGATATCATGGTAAGCTAAGGACCTACGAAAAATTCGATAAATCAAATGATGACATTATATTTTGTAACGCGTGTAGTTTTATGCACGAAATAGATGAGCACATTTGCAGAAATTGTGGTTGTCCGTTATTAAAATAATTTTTTTACCTAAGTAAGAATGTTAATTTTTATTCCAAAAAAATGGAGTTAATAAAATTAAAACAGTAAACAATTCTAGCCTTCCAATAAGCATTAGAAAGGAACAAAACCATTTTGCTGGGATTGATAAATGTGCATAATTATCAACCGGACTAACAGAACCTATTGCAGGTCCAATATTACCTAGTGACGAAGCCGCAGCGCCGATAGCAGATTGAAAATCTAATCCAAAAAAAGTTAAAATAATAGAGCTCAAAATAAAAATTAGCATATACATAATAAAGAATGCCAAAATATTATAAATAATGTTTTTTGGAACACCACTACCATCATATCTTACTGGAATTATTGCATTTGGGTGTAATAATTTTTTAAATTCATAAAAACTATTTTTAATCATTACAATGTGTCGCACAATTTTAATGCCTCCACTGGTTGAACCTGCAGATCCACCAATAAAAAAGAGCGAAAACATAAGCATAGTTGCAAATGAATTCCACATGGTAAAATCAGCACTAACAAAACCAGTTGTTGTAAGTACAGAGGTTACTTGGAATGCGGCATGTCTAAATGCACTTTCTACTTCACCCCAAGGTTTAGGGTGATTAATAGTAGTTGATAAATTAGGATCTTGATAGTTTACAATTAAAAAGCTAATTAAAAGTGTTAAACCAATAATTCCAAAAAAGTAATATTTGAACTCTTCACTTTTAAAAACTTTACCAATCTTTCCTTTTAAGGCGAAGTAAGTTAATACAAAGTTAGTCCCTGCAATTAACATAAAAGCGGTTATAATATATTGAATAATAGGAGATCCATTCCAATAGGCTACACTTGCGTTTTTAGTTGAAAACCCACCAGTACTCATAGTTGCCATCGCATGATTTATGGCATCAAACCAAGTCATTCCAGCAAATTTTAGTAGAAAAAATTCAGTAAATGTCAATAGAAAATAAATAAGCCAAAGCCTTTTAGCAGTTTCAGTAATTCTAGGATGCATTTTATCAGCTGAAGGCCCAGGTGCTTCGGCCATAAATAATTGCATTCCTCCAATTCCTAAAAGAGGTAAAATAGCAACAGTTAAAACAATAATTCCCATTCCACCAATCCAATGGGTAGCGCTTCGCCAAAATAAAATTCCTTTTGGCATTATTTCAATATCGTTTAAAATAGATGATCCTGTTGTTGAATACCCAGATAAAGTTTCAAAAAAGGCATCGGTATAACTTGGTATTGAACCGGTGAAAACATAAGGTAATGTACCTGTAAATGTTAGCATTAACCATCCTAAAGTAACAATTAAATAGCCTTCCTTTTTTTGTAAGTTTTTTTTAGCGTTTCTATTAAAAAACCATAATAAAAAACCTAAGAGAATGGTAGTTAAGCCAGCACTTAAAATGCCCCATTTTTCAGTTTCGTTATAGTATATGCTAAACGGAACCGCGGCTAACATAAATAAACCATTTAGCATAGAGGTTAGACCTAAAAAGCTTATTATAATTTTAATATTAAGATGCTTCATTTGCTAATTAAATAATTTTTCAACCTTAGTAATAGCTTCGGGTAGGCAAAAAACAACGGCTTTGTCTCCAGCTAGTATTTGAAAATCACCAAATGTCATCATCGCGATTCCATCTCTAATTACACCAGCAAATACTCCATCTTTTGTTAATTTAATATCTTTTACAAGCTTTTTTGTCACAGGAGAGTTTTCTTTTACTCTAAACTCTAAAACTTCAGCATCGACATTATGTAAGTTGGCTAATTTTAATACTTCTCCTTTTCTTACATGTTTAAAAATTGCACTTGCTGCTAATAATTTTTTATTTATTAAGGTATCAATTCCAATAGTTTGAGAAATATTGATATAGTCCATATTTTCAACTAAGGCAATCGTTTTTTTAACCCCTTTAGACTTGGCAACAAGGCATGACATAATGTTGGTTTCGGAGTTCCCTGTTACCGCCACAAATGCATCCATTTGAGCAATGTTCTCTTCTTCTAAAAGTTCTACATTTCTACCGTCACCTTTAATGATTAATGCATTAGGTAATTTTTCAGCAACATCTTTAGCTCTTTCTTTATCAATTTCAATTAATTTAACATTAAAATCACCTTCACATAAATTCCTTGCTGCTTTCACTCCAATTTTACTAGCTCCTAAAATCATAATATCTTTTAGACCAAATTGGGTTTTACCCATTAATCTGTAGAGTTTTTTAATGCTATCTTTGGGTGTTGAAAAATAAATTTGATCATTCGCATGATAAACCGTATTTCCTCTAGGGATAATTGTTTCTCCACTTTTTTCGGGTTTAATAGCTATAGTAATAAATTCAACATCCGAAAAGCGTTCACGAGCCTCTTGAACGGTTAAATTAATTAATGGAGAATTATATTCTAATGTACTACCTAAAATATTTAACGTACCATTTTCAAACTCAATAGTATCATTAAAAGCGGATTGATTTAACAACATTTTAATCTCATTAGCCGCTAATTCACCTGGAGAGATCATATTATCTATTCCTATTTCAGAAAAGTCAATTTCAGTTGTTTGCGAAAACTCGTGGTTAGAGATACGTGCAATGGTTTTTTTAGCACCTAATTTTTTTGCAATAACGGCAAGTGTAAAATTGGTATTTTGAGATTCTGTAACCGCTAGAAAAATATCAGCATTTTCAATTTTTACTTCTCTCAAGAGCGCTACTGAAGTAGCATCACCTTTTATGGTTATAACATCAATATGACTACTTGCATATTCAAGTTTTTCAGCATCCATGTCAATAAGGTAAATATCTTGAGATTCAAAAGAAAGTAGCTTAGATAAGTGAAACCCAACATCTCCGGCTCCAACAATAATAATTTTCATATGTTGAAATATTTGCAACAAATATATTACTCTTATTTGTAAATATTAAAAAATATTTTTATTAAACTTACTTCAATAGAAGAAATGACTATTGTATTGTTCGTTTTAAGAATTTATTTTAAAGGCTGGAAAAGTATTTTTATCGTTTTTTAACTTTAGAAAA
>Ga0316204_10007785_pt1 | contig 15380 bp, 14 predicted proteins | sample 6monrhotite_MG_2_FD_205661 | JGI IMG/M metagenome (GOLD analysis project Ga0316204, IMG submission 205661) | Microbial mat bacterial communities from mineral coupon in-situ incubated in ocean water Damariscotta River, Maine, United States -... | ecosystem: Environmental > Aquatic > Marine >...
ACAAATCACATCATTCTGACTTAATATTCGTGGTTGTCTTTTGGAATATTTTTCAAAAGCAACATCAGGAAAGACCAGATATGTTTTTGATTTTTTCTTTTAAAAATATTTTTACAGCTAACGCCGCAATAAGGGGCCTTTTACAGCGTTGGACTGTTTGTGGTAAAGTGAGCGATAGCGAACCACAAACAGACCAGCGCTGTAAAAGGTCCCATTAATTGTATTGTTAGAAATAAATACATAATGCACTCTTACATAGGAGAAAATTCTATGTAATCACAACGTACAGCATGTTCTTTTGATCGCCAATCATAAATATATTCTTTTTCATCGAGTTTCCTGCAAGAACTACCAGGAAAGAGTTGACCATTTGGGTTAGTTATTGTCTTTTTTGCTATAAACTTCCAAAACACTACTTTTGAATTATTCATTATCTCCGGTTCGAAGCGAGAAAGTTGGATAATACCACATGGACCTTCTGGGGAAGCTTTTACTACCCAAATACCTTCGTTTGATAAACTATCACGAACTAATTGGAAGCTTTGTTTAAAAGTATTAGAACTGACCTTACAGGTTCGCGTTTCTTTTTCGTGTGTTAAGCGAACTACTTTAAGAAACTCCTGCAACTCTCTAGTGTCACAATATTCATTCATCGCACGAGCAGAATCAAGAAGATCTTTTTTCTCTATAGCACTCAATTTTTCAATAGCATTTTCTTTTGGTGGGTTTATTCTACCCTCCAGGATATCCAAAAACTGGGAGTACATCTTACAATCACCATCAGAAATATTTACTCCGTTATTAAATTCAGCTCGGGCATCTTTCTGAATATTTTCTAAATTATTTGGTGTCGATTTTTTTATAATCATTGTTTGAGAAAAATTGCAATCAATAGTGTTATTGTTGATTTGATTGCAATTGTAAGATAGCGAGTGTATTTCATTAGTATTGTATAATAACCCCGCTATTGGCGCAGAAGTGGCAAATACGTTATTCAAATTTACCAAATTTAGACTACAAATAAACAATATTTGCAGTTTGAATAAGGAAGATAATATTTTAAACATCTATTTTACCTCGGAATATTCATTGCTTGTATTTCTAACGCCGCGTTAAGGGGCCTTTGCAAGTGTTGGCTGATTTGCGGTAAAGTGAGCGATAGCGAACCGCAAATTGGCCAGCGCTTGCAAAGGTCCCATTGAACGTATTGTTATGTGAAATTATGTACATTGTTTGGAAAATTCACAGATATTAATTATACAGGGCTTGTATTAGGGTTTAATGATACAAAGTTATCTTGAGGAAAACAGATTTTTAACACTTTAGGTAAGGTTTGTAGCATATCTTCGAAATCAGTTCGAGCAATATCATTTAAAAAAACCAAACCATCTGTTAATTCAATAAACTCTTTCATTTTTCTACCGTCTATATATTTATCTAGATCGAAATTTAATCGATAGTTGCTTTCGCTATTTGCTTGCTTTATTTGCGAATTCATATCTTCGATTATAAGCTTTTTTACGGGGGCAATATATTCTTCATGCAGTAAATGCCGCCTTTCGTAGATCATTACTATCTTGTGAAAAGACTCCTCTAGCTCTGCCAACTTTGCGAGAAATTTTACTTCATTATATTCAATAAGAAATACTAAATTTCTTAAATTTAAGTTCAATTGTTTGTTAGCGTACAAATCCTGAGACGGCATTAATAACCAGTACATATTATCTAATCGATAATTTCTTATGGTTGAAATATCAATAAAGTCGAGAGTTTTATTCATTTGAACTAGTGTAATCAAAGCCTCATTAGCGTTGGCAATATTAAGATTTTGAGACTTCTTTTTTTCTAATGTATTATTAAGTGCAAAAGCACATATCGCTCCAAAAAACGCGGCTACCAAAGAAGCAAAGGCTGTCACAAAACTATATTCATTCAACTTGTTAATATCCTTACATAAAGATCTTATATTGTCTGGAATAAATTATTTTTTTCACATAACGCCGCGTTAAGTGGCCTTTGCAAGTGATGGCTGATTTGCGGTAAAGTGAGCGGTAGCGAACCGCAAATTGGCCAGCGCTTGCAAAGGTCCAATTGAACGTATTGTTAGATGAGGTTTGATGCCTAACTCAATTTGATACATTGCACTTAAATGAAACTCATGCCCAGAAAACCTTAACAGTGGTAATAACTGTTGTATAGCGATCTTTGAAAAAATAATTGTGTTTATGAAAAAGTACAATGTTTAACCTTTCGTGGTTCGAGAGTTTTGAGGACTAAAACTATTTTCACGACTTATTTAGTATGAAAATTACTCAACTTGCTTAATTGAGCGGCTTAACGAAGCTCAGAAACCAAAAAACTCGCGTTAAATTCATTAGTTAAAACAATACACCGTTCTCTCAGAATTGAACAGCGAAAAAATCTTGCCGATACAAATAGTCGAATAACTGAACAAAGATACGCAAAAAAATTGAAGCTGATCATTCGATAAGTGAAAAGAATAAAAATCTACCCGTTTACGGCTGTTAATGCGGATCTATGATGAATGGATAGAGTATCGGCAAAATTTTCTTGCTTACTCGCACGCATTTGAAAAGAAGTAGACTTGAATAGGACTCGAATTGATGAACTCACTTATTCGCGGTAATTAGCGAAAGTACATAACTTAAAGTTGCGGCTTTTAATTTACTCTAGCAGTTGCCTCGATGGTTATTAGTCTTTCTGTGGGAAGAGTAGGGACGAACAATTAACATCAATACGGATTTGGACGTTGTGTTTAAAAGTTTTATAAAGTGATACCCTAAATATACTCGGAATCAATAATGATTTTGATTTTATTTTTTTGTAAACATCTAACGCCGCCTTAAGGGGCATTTTACAGTGTTTTTTTGTTGTGCGACAATGAGCGATAGCGAATAGCACAACAAAAACACGCTGTAAAAGGTCCCATTGAAGGTATTGTTAGCTGTAATTATGCACTCTCAAAACTATCCATGTCTATTTTTTCAATAACTCCAAACCCTGTTGTTTTCTTGAAGGACATATTGTGAACAAAATTTTCCATGCTATCTGATGGATCAATATTGTCCATGTTCAGGGACTCCAATGTTGACCGCGACACGCATATAGAAAGGATAGGTGATTCCTCTTGGTGTCCTGTTTTTTTGTTCAACATATCATCCACTGCGGTAGCAAAAACTTTGTCATCCGGGAGAACGGAAAATATTTCATTTGCTATACGCAATATACAACTACATACATAGTCTTGATAGATTTCGTTAAATCTACCTTTAGGCATTTTCTTTATCGACAAGCGGCCACTTTTTAGTAAACTCTTTACCTCTGTTGGGACAACCTCATCTCCGTGAATATTTATAATGACATCTAAATAGCCGCTTTTATGAACGCTGAAATTTAGAGAAGAGCCTAACGTTGATAGCTCAGAGAATGGTTCGAGTTCCTTGATAGCTTGAATTTTAGCCTGAGCATTCCCGTTCAAAACCCCCTTTGCCAGTTGGGTTTGTTCGCTCCAATCTATATGTTCTTTTTTCCAATTTTCAATGTCTTCTTGAAGTATTTTGTCGTCTCTCTCAATCGCATATAGTATGTCTTTTTCAAATCTCTCCTTTTTAGTTTCCACATTTTTGAAAATTTTATCAAAAAATCCAGGACTATAACTACTAAGAGCAGATCTTGCTTTATTCTCTAATTGGCGTGAATTTTCGGGCTTAAGCGGTTCGATTTGGGAGGCTAGGGTATTCCAATCAATTCTTTCACTACACTCCTTGTGTACTGATTGTAGTAGATCAATATGATTTTCATAAACTTCAACCTCATATTCAGCTTGTTCTAATTCAGCCATTTTCTCGTATTGTTTTTGCTGACGGTCAAGCTCTCGTTGACGGCGCTTTGCTGATCTGTCGGCGGCTCTAACTACTTTTCCAATGGTGCGAACCGTACGTTTGTAGCTCATACTGACATCTCCTATTTTGAAGTTGAAACTATAATATTAGAAAAATCTATTTATAACTTACCGGATTTTCTGATTTCAGCTAACGCCGCAATAAGGTGACCCTTTAAGCGTGGGTTGGTTTGCGGTAAAGTGAGCGATAGCGAACCGCAAACCGGCCCGCGCTTAAATGGGTCACATTAATTGCATTGTTATATGTACGATAGTGGTAGCCTATAGTTGCCGTTTAATTGACCGAGGTTGCCATATATTGCCTTATAACTCGATTATTGCACGACCAAAACGACAAACAAAGCCCGAAAACTAAAATATTGCATTTTGGAGTTATTGACTCACTATTATCGAGGCCCGATTAATCTTGCACGGACTTGCCGGGTTAAAATAGCATCGTTTTATGTGTAAATATACAGCTATTGCAGACAATTAAAATCTCAGAAGAATTGCGATGATTAATAAACACAGATTTAGACAAAACCATTATTATTCGTTATTCACATGACTTTACGCTACTTCTGAATTAATTATCACACCTACCCGAAAGAACCCACGGAATACGAAGCTATAATTCAGGGCAGGGTAATGCTGAATAATATTCTTGCTCGGCCTTTCAACGAGATTACATGACTTCAATTAACTATTTATGTTATTAAATGTTGGAACTAGAAGACCTCGGTTTCGTTTACCACCGGATTTATCGTTTAATACATTGCAAATTGAAAAACGATATTGAGAGAAAGGTAAGAAGGTTACTACACTTTAAGTTAATGTTTGGAAATATCAAAAAAATATTTCTGCTCACATATAACGCCACAATAAGGGGCCTTTTACAGTGTTGGACTGTTTGTGGTAAAGTGAGCGACAGCGAGCCACAAACAGACCAGCGCTGTAAAAGGTCCCATTGATTGTATTGTTATGTGAAAATACATTATCATATTAGCTTAGAGTGTTAGATAAAAATAATATGATAATTTGTTGTGTTTATTTGTTGTAGGTTACCAATCATCTGATTTTGAATCTTTATCTATAGAGTCTCGAAGTTTCTCACCGTAACTCATTAATTTAGGTTTAACCCCATCTTCATCCCGTTTAGAATACGCAATGCCACTACCTGAGTACTCACTTAATAAGTTGAAGAAAGAAAGTTTTATTTTATTGTCCTTGATATCTATTCTCATCGTATACGATACATTCATAGAGCCTTTGTTGCCACAGCCCATAAAACATGGGTAGGATTCGATTCCGTTGCCTATTAGTACACCTTCATCTCTATTTTCGTATTCTAAGACAGCTTTAGCGGATCGAAAATTTTGAGCAATCCAAATTTTTGCTCCATCAAATATTTGTTCCTTAGAATGTGAAGGTATCTCTACTATATAGCTAATTTCTTTTTCATGAGCTATATTCATAGATGTACATCCAGAAATTACTAAAATTACACCCATAATCATAACTAAAATAATTTGTCTCAAACTGAATCTCCTCTTGTAAATTATTATATTTCAAATGTCGATATTATTCTGTATATTGTTATATAGATAAAACTAAGTCAATAAATCCTTCTGGATGGTTAAATGCCCCTTGTGATTGCCAATAGCTAAAACCCTCAGAAATTAATTCACTTTTAATATTTATTTTTAAGCCTGGGAGTATTCTGTGTTCCCACATTTCTTCTGGTAGTAGATTATTCATATATAGCCAGTATTCTTCGGAAGTTAGATCAAAGTATTGTCTAATCACCCACTTGTTTTCGTGTGATAAATTTTCAAAAGTTTTCCCTTCTTCAGCAGCGACAGCTAATTTTGTCATTAAGTTAGAATAACGTTCGTTTAGATGGTTGTAATTTTGCCAAGTAAGTTGTTCATGTGTTTGAGTCATCTGTTTATTTAACGAATCTAAACTGCAATAAGTTAGATAGACACCAATAGCTGCGATAATAACTCCAAACATACTTACTACATTAACTATCCTGTTAATCATCAGATATGCTACCTAATTTAATTTTCAAAGGGCTGATTTTTTCACATAACGCCGCATTAAGGGGCCTTTGCAAGCGCTGGCTGGTTTGTGGGAAAATGAAGCGCAGCGAAATCCTACAAATTAGCCAGTGCTTGCAGAGGTCCCATTGAATGTATTGTTAGCTGAATACATTTTTATTTACAACTAGTTTATCTATTGTCTTCTGTAAGATATCATCGTTATCAATGTACTTTCTATCATCATTCTTTGGTATGCATAAGAAACTCATGAGTTTTTTATCTCCAAATATTATGTGAAGAAAACCAAGAATAAACCCTTTAGCCCCTTTTCGTTCAAAAAGTTCTGGTTGATCAACATAATATCGTAAACCCAACATACCAAGATTTTCATCAAGTAGGGCATAGTCAGAATGCATGTTTTCATCAGCTAAATATTCAATTCTTGAAGGGAGAAATTTCCAGCAGAATGAATCAACTGTTGCGCTCCCTAACATTAAAGCAAAGAATTTCCCAAAAAAACCCCGCCAAATATAGCGTTGTACAATCATGCCAGTCACTACAATAGTAGATATTACTAAATAATTAGTTATTGTACCGGATATTGTATAGTAAAGAGAAAGCCCCATTCCAAAGACAAAAAACAGTGTTGTTATCAGAAAAAATATCAATATAACATAAGCTGGAAACTCCCATGAATTAGTCTTCGCTTTTTTACCAAAAAGTGTGGAAACCAATAATGTTATTCCTTTGCTAATTTTTTCTTTGTCAGAGACTGGTGTGGGTCCGCTTACAAAATTTAATCGTCTAACTAAATTTTCTTTAATTGTATCGCTTAGATTGTCATTGTTTTCGATTTGTTGAATAACATGCTCTATTGTAGCATCTGTTTCCCTAAGTCGAGTTATGCAGAATTCCCATGCTGCTATATCTTCAATATTTGAATTGGAAATAGGTTCGTTGGGTCTGTCCTCTTTAAGGTTTGAGGAGTCTCTTTCGTGTAGTAAAAGTTTGCAATATCCGACTGCTCTATTATGAGAATTGAATTTATATAACAATATGTATAGAAAAAAAGAAACACCTAGTGACAACAAAATTGCGACAATTGGAGTGATAATGACTATATCCGATTCTATTTTAGAGAGAGATGCAAGACCTATTAGTGCAGCGCCTGATCCAGCCATTAAATAGCCAAAATAAGTGGTTACGCAGCTTTTTAGCCCATTAACTTCTTCTCTGATAACGCTATATTCCTTCATATTTCTTTTTAACATTTAGATTCCTTGGTTGTTGAACTCTGGATTTTTCAGCTAACGCCGCGTTAAGGGGTTTTTTACAGCGTGGTTTGGTTGTGCGAAAATGAGCGATAGCGATTTGCACAACCAAACCACGCTGTAAAAAATCCCATTGAACGTATTGTTAGCGGTGGCCACGGCCCGTAATGACGTTGGCATGTTAATACTTAAAGTTACCCACATGAACACCATAATAAACCCTGTTTAATACTTGTTCGAATGACACGTATGGTTAATTAAAAACCGAATTAGCTAATTGCTCGTATTTACATCAATAATAACCAATTGTATCAGGATAATCCCAAAACACGAAAAATAATGAACTGAGTGATTTGACGATCAGCAATAATTAACGAAACTTAATACGAGAATACAACGTTGCTGTTTTTTTGAGGAAGAGCATACTGTAAGGCCTATATTTAGTACTTAACGCAGACCATATTTAAACCTCTAATTCCTGAGTGAGATTGCACTGTTCTAATAGGACGATAATTTGACAATATTGCTTTTATAAACTGATGATGAGTAAATTGATTTTAATGAAGGGGAAGGGCGGACAGATTCATTTGAGAACAAAAGCCAACATGAATAATCTCGAAATCAATTTCAATAATTATTGAAACCCCTTTTTAAGGGATCTATTCCCTTCAAAAAGAGAACGTGATGTGAGTTTGAAGTTTAATAGAAGAATAAACTAAAAATATTTCATGGTTACCGCTAACGCCGCATTAAGGGGCATTTTACAGTGTTGATTTGTTTGTGTGAGAATGCAGCTTTAGCGGAATGGTACACAAATAAAGCGACGCTGTAAAAGGTCCCATTGAATGTATTGTTAGGCCTGTTATATATCCTTTTATTTTGTCAATGATGATTCACTAACTAGTATCTTTACTATTTTGTTCATTGCTCGATACATAATTCCAGAAAAATGATACGCGAAAAATAGAATTAATATTAATTCTATTACAACAAAGAATAGAGCTAATACAGCGGGAGAATGGCCTACTTCACCGAACGTTTCTATTCTAAACCACATATACAAATTACTGAGCGGCAATAAAATAGAAACTAATATTGTTGCAATAAATGTGGCTAATACGGCCATCATATCAGCTGATTGTACATAAGATGCTCTATATCCAAGTAGGAGAATTCGTTCAAAAAGATCATTTGGAGTTTTTGTATCATAATCTATATGTATATCGTCGTGATCGTCTATTCCGTAGTGTACGACCTCGTTGTCATAACTCAGTGTGAAACATCTTAATCCTTTTTTCTTATTTTCACATTCTATTTCTGTACACGGTTTTTGTCTTTGTGTTAGGCTTTTTGGGGAAATAAGCTGAACTAAATAATATGCAATCTTAATTAGGGTATTACGCTGTCTTCGAAAGAAAACAGCTCTTAGACTTTTATTGCTTGTAGGGAATTTGTTGTGGCTTAAATACAATATCTCAGCTTCGTACCATTCACTATTTGGTTTGTCACTTCTGTATTCTTTTTCTACCGGGTAAGAACCGCATAACAAGCCTGACATAGCTCTCTGGATACCTTCTCTATTGCAATTTAACTGTCTTACTGCAAGTGTGACACTAGATTTTATTGATAATATATGTCTAATTACTGCGGCACTCATTAAATTGACAGAAATTATAGCACTTAGAATTACAATATTTAGTAGGATGAAAAGTGAAGTGGTTGTGATTAGTACATCTGTTGAATTAGACAGCATATCAGAAACGATTTTGCTAGAAATGAAACCTTCTAATAGTGGGAGTGATGCTACGGTAGATACTCCTAATATTGCCATAGCAGCTAATTGGAACCGAAAAACTTGAAATTTTTTCAGTTCTTTATCGGCGATAAAGTTTATTAATGTTGTTTGCTCGTCTCTTAAAACCTCAACTAGACGAACTAGCTCGTCTCTTGAAACTCCTTTTATACTTCGTTTTTCTTTTTTATTATCCTTTTCTCTAGAGTTATTATAATCACCACGTTTAGGGTCAAATCTTTTTTCTTTTTCGAAAACCAATATTTTTGTTTCTTTGTATTCAACATCCATGAATTAATATCCTTTCAATTATGTTTCTAATTAGTTCGAAATATCATCATTTTTAAAATTCGTGGTAGGCCCTCAGAGATTTTAAGGCCTAACGCCGCAATAAGGGGCCTTTTATAGTGTTGGACTTTTTGTGGTAAAGTGAGCGATAGCGAGCCACAAAAAGACCAGCACTGTAAAAGGTCCCATTGATTGTATTGTTATGTGCATATTTATTGCTCCGTTAATTTTTCCAACTGACAAACTGTTTTCCAATTTCTGGTAGTAGCCGATACATCTAACTTTTGTTCAATGAATGTATTCGATAATTTGCTCTTACCATAACCATTTGGACAATATAAATATACATGCTTATTATTAACGATTAATCTTTCTGGTTCAATGATGTATTTTTGTAAGAATTCTATGGCTGATTTGGTCGGCTGGGACGATAAGAATGTTATTAGTACTTTCGTGTTATTTTCGATTAAATTGACATCATTAAATGGAATTGAAGAAATTAATTTTGATATTTCTTGCATTGTACGAATTTGCACCGGTACATGGAAGCCATAAGTGCTTTGAATTGCACTTTCAATCGCGGTTATGATCTCTTGTTTGTTCTGAGTTTGTGTGTCGAAAATTACATTTCCACTTTGGATATATGTAATGACATTTTCAAATTCCAAAGACTCATATAGAGATTTGAGATCGGCCATTTTTATCTTTTTCTGACCGCTAACGTTAATTCCTCGAAGTATTGAAATATATTTCATGTGTTTAAGCTATTAAGTTTATGATAGTGAAAAATGTAGACAAAAGAATTATTAAACCAAATATCTGAACACACCATTCACAATATTCTTTATCTTTAGGAGGATATTTTCCTAGAGTTAGAATTCTAAGAGTTATTTTTCCAATTATCAAACATGTCACATCCCAAAATACTTCGAGAATTATGAAAATAAGAATTCGAAAAATACCTTTGAAAATACTTCCTGCTAATTCTTCAACGGGCACTATACTATTTACCTTTTTCTGGAAACTTCAATTTTAATAATTTATATGTAGTACTGTATAATTTTGAATTATTTTTTGCACATAACGCCGCAATAAGGGGCCTTTTATAGTGACGCTTGGTTGTGTGATAATGGAGCGCAGCGGAATGAAACACAGCAAAGCGGCGCTGTAAAAGGTCCCATTGATTGTATTGTTATACCTGATTTTGTTATTAATTGCTATATGGTCCTTTACCGATTACACTTTCTATTCTGTTCTTGATTTTACTCTTAAAATCGGTCAGTTTTGTTTTCTCCCAGATAATACAATTATACTGTCTAATGTCAAAATGAAGGTTATCAAGATCATCAGCATTACAGGTCCAAATTACTTCAAGCCCAAGGCCTCTCGCAAATCCAGCTTCATAATATACACCCCCACGATGTCCAGTGAAATCTGCCAGGATGAATCTGCTTCGTCTGATTTGTGAAATGATTTCATCATCTATCTTATCGTTATGTTCTCTCTGATCAACCTTATGTGGCTTATATCCCGCTTCAGATATGCCTTCAGAGATTGTGCTGAAATAAATATCTTCCATGGTTTTATCGAACCACATTGCCACGAAGCCTTGAGCACTAGCTTTATTCTGTTCGTTAATTTCCTCTAATCTTTTCCAACCATGAGGAGATATTTTGTACAATTGTTTTTCTACTGAACCATCATGCGTTAGTTCTATACGTGCAGGAGCTGTTTGAAGGTATTTCAATATTTCATACAGTTCAGTATCGTTTACACACCATCCCCATGTTAACCATGAGTCATTTTTTCTAATATAATGTCCCGCGTATTCAGTATGTTTTTCCAGACAAGTGAGTATTTTATCTGCTCTATCATGAAAACTTGGTGGGGAAATTGCCTTTAGCCTGTCAATATTCTTAAGATATATTTCAAAACCTTGGTTCTCGAAAAGCCATGAAGATGCATTAGATATTTGTCTTGGAGAAAGGGACATGTTTCTAATTTCTTCTATTGCCTCAGTTGAAATTCGATAAGATCCACATCGTGTGCATATTACATTTATCATACCTGTTCCACGAACAGCTGAGTGAGTCATTTCGGAAAAACAAATTGGACAAGGTTCCATTCAAATTCCTTTTGGATTTACTAAGGTTTAGTACTGCCTGAAGGTATAACGCCGCGTTAAGGGGAAATTTAAGGGCTGCTTTTTGTTGTGTGAGAATGCAGCGAAGCGGAATGGACACAACAAAACGTAGCGCTTAAAATTTCCCCTTGAACGTTTTGTTAGCCGAAATTCCCTATTGCGCCCCATAACGACAACAATTTGATTAGCTGGCACAATTGACACAAATACACACTCTAGTATTGTATTGATGTAAATTCAACCTACTAAGGATTAAAGGCGGATGCCTTTGAATCCTAAACAACCATTTGTTTTAAATTGTATCAGAAACCTGAGAGCGCAAAAAGAAAACCAGATACATTCGTGAAATAGCCGCAAATATCGGGTTGTAAATAGATGTGATCACTAAATAGCCAAAAAAATTTTTAAAGCTACGCACAAACATCAGTCATGTTTTAAAGAACAGATGTACTACTGGCAGTTCAACCGGGCTTTGCGGCGGCCCCGAGGCTTCAAAAGAAGGTTGGGCTTGAATTCATGGATGAAAACTTAAGAACGTTGGAAGAATGATTTACCGTTTTATCGCAAACTGAATTTAATCGATTTACCGATACTTCCAACCCGTCTTTAGGACGACTGGGTTACGAGATGGAAAACGGATTATCTTATGCTGTGACAAAACAACGAAATGAGGGATAGGGAGTAGCGTCATATAGAGTGACCGAATATTATTTTCAATCCGAAATGATTTTCTCGGAATATTGAATAACTTTCCTCGTGAATTTTTTGTATAAACCGTTTTAAAGAAAAAACAGCCTCCCGTTCATTTTTTGCGTGACTGAATCAAAAAAGTTCGAAGCGCGAACTAGCGAGAAACGAAAGAGGTTGTTAAAAAACAGAAATAAAAATTTTCGATTTCGGCTAACGCCGCGTTAAGGGGCATTTTACAGTGTGATTTTGTTGTGTGAGAATAAAGCGCAGCGGCATGAAACACAACCAAATTGCGCTGTAAAAGGTCCCATTGAACGTATTGTTAGGCTATTAATACCACATATAGTTAATTGTAGCCTGAATAGATGAAGTTTCTAGTTTTAATTGACTATCATCTTGACTATCTATATTTGTAGTGAGAAGAGTTAGCTCATATTGAATATGTTTGCTTGCTTCGTAACCACCGCCGATCATAAATGCACTGCCAGTATCAGGTTTTGCACCACTTTCGAATGGTGCAGAAATATCTCCTGCACCGATTGCTCCTAAAAAATATACAGACGGTGAAGTAGGAGATAAATAGTATGTTGCGCCTATACCTGTTAATCCGATTGTATAAGTAATATCTGAAGTTGTAAATCCATCGTAATATGGCGCATTATACCATGAGGAATTTCTTACATAGTAGAGTAAGAATTGATTTGTGAATCCGCCACCTATTTTAAACGAAGTTGCTATACCATTTTCGGATTGGGAGGCAATGTTTGATCCATTATATTTGAAATCTATATCGATATTATGGTAGCCAACTCCTAATCCTATGAGGAAACCTTGACGATTATCGTCAAATGCATAAGCTACTTGGACATTCGCTAGAACTATTAACACTAAAAAACAAATTATATTTTTCATTATTTTCCTTTTTTTATAAGTCCGTGTTACAAATCAAAAAACAGCCTTCTTGTTGACTATTAATTCAGTACTCGATTTGGCCTAACGCCACAATAAGGGGCATTTTACAGCGTGGTTTTGTTGTGCGACACAGTGCACAACAAAACCACGCTGTAAAAGGTCCCATTGATTGTATTGTTATACCTTTTCACGAAATTTAATTAGTTTGTTCGACTCAATAGATGGAAATATAGTTGCAATATCTTCTATATTTCCAATTTCAAAATCAAATGTATCATCTTTCTGGTTGCTATTATATACAAATCTATATTCGCTTTGGTGAATGTGATAGTCAAATTTTCTAAATGGACCCATTTCTCCATGATAAGAGTCGTAGGGTACATATTCAACTAAATCACTGGTAATATAACCGCCAATTTGTTTAAGTTTTTTGCTAATTCTTTCCCTGAATTTAGTGTAATCAGTGATTATTAAAACTGAATCCCCAAAATCGAAACATTTTTCATCAATATAATTACCGGATTCTAGTAACAAGTGCTTTTCAGTGATAGCGTACGTACAAAATATGTGGGGATTAAAAGAGATATCTTCAGCTAATTTAATAGGGCCAGCCAAACCAGTAATTTTTTCCCCATTAATTTCTAATGCTATTTTATTTGGCTGATAAATGTGGCTTAAACCATCATTTTTATCACCAATTTCTTTGTGTTCTATATTTTGAAATGCTCGGAGTCGTTTCATATGTAGGACACCATTTAACAACATTTTTTCTAGATGATTATATTCCCCAAACTTTGCTATACAATAGACGCCTTTATTATTCAAAATAATTCTCCGTTCGGGTATAACGCCGCGTTAAGTGGCCTTTGCAAGTGATGGCTGATTTGCGGTAAAGTGAGCGATAGCGAACCGCAAATTGGCCAGCGCTTGCAAAGGTCCAATTGAACGTTTTGTTAGGCTGGCCTTTACGAACTTATTGTCCTTTGGTTAATAATATGTAAGATCGATAAATAATCAATTATTATATGGGATATATTTCATTTATCTTGATTAATCGTTCTTTCCAACGCCATCAATGATACATTGATGGCTTCTTTGATAATGTTATCTATTAGATTTAAGTTATTGTCAAATTTTTGTTTCGCGTAAGGCACATTAAGCGATCCATCAACAACTACATTTGAATTCATTGCACTTAATATCAGTACTAAATGACCGTGAGATCTGACTCCACCTAAACCGCTGGTTGAAACGCTTGTTACAATAACTGGCTTTAATATTAATGCATCGGTTGATACTAACCAATCAAGCGTGTTTTTTAGTACGCCTGTAATTCCGTGAGCATATTCTGGAGTACTAAAGATAATCCCGTCTGAACTTCTGATTCTTGACATCAAATTATTTACTTCATTTGGAAATGAATCTTCGTCAATTTCTGGATCAAATACAGGAATATCTTGGATTCTATCGAACACTGTAATATTGATATTATCTGCTGATAACATCGATGCAGCGTTTAATAATGCAGTGTTGTACGAATTTTTTCGAATACTTCCTGAAATTGCTAATATTTCCATAATAATTGATGTTATCTTTCCTTATTAAATGACGGACTATTTTTTGTTGTACAAACTAAATTTGGCTGGCCTAACGCCGCAATAAGGGGCCTTTTATAGCGTTGGGCTGTTGTGCAATAATGAGCGATAGCGAATGCACAACTGGCCAGCGCTGTAAAAGGTCCCGCTTTATTGTATTGTTAGCTTGCTTCTACTTGCCGCCTCAGTGATGCTTGTTTTTTGCACGAACATCCAGTACTTGCCAATATTTTATGAGTTAAAAGATACACTGATACTCGATGCTTGGATAGCAATATTGACGAGATCATTCTCTACGAGTACAAATAGTAAGCAATGTAGTTATTATATGTGTTAAATGGAAAAACTTTGCGCAAAATACAAACGAATGTTTTTTGTTTGTTTTTGCAACAACAGACTCAATATTGAAAGTATTCAGACTTTTTATATTAACAATCACATCGGGTCTAGATGAACTATTTTGAGATAGCGATGAAAAGGGTTTGAATGCTTTTAATTCCTCTCTTAAAGAACGCATTAGTGAAAATTTAATGATTTTCTCATTTATTGAGATGATCAAAATTCCGCTTTTACTCTCATTCAGGAAGCGGGTAAGGGGAACTGTACCAGCTTTCAGTTTGCAATAACGATGACGTAATTAATTTTTACGGAATAAAATAGATTTTACTGAAGAAAAAACATTTTAATCAGATTGAAAGAGGAATTAAAAATATTTTTGTTTTGATTTTTTATGCGAGCTAACG
>Ga0316204_10007786_pt1 | contig 15380 bp, 12 predicted proteins | sample 6monrhotite_MG_2_FD_205661 | JGI IMG/M metagenome (GOLD analysis project Ga0316204, IMG submission 205661) | Microbial mat bacterial communities from mineral coupon in-situ incubated in ocean water Damariscotta River, Maine, United States -... | ecosystem: Environmental > Aquatic > Marine >...
TTAACTAATGAGTGTATATGTCGATGCAGCCAGGCAAGGCTGCTGCACCTTTTAGTTGATCTGCCGATTAGCGCAGCAATAACAGGTCAAGAAGTGTTAATAATGGTTTTCTTCTATGAGTTGAAGGGATACTGCGTTGATACTGTTGGAGTTGATGCAGCAACAAAGCTCTCTGACTTAATGCCTCGAATGATCCGTCCGATGGAGTGGCGAGTGGGAATATCACTTGAGAAATCTCGATATTGTCTGAGCCAATTCAGTTGGGCATGACCGAAATTTTCAATCGCTTTCCCGTTAAAATATATGTACACTTGAAGTTAAAAATCTTAATCTAGGCGCATTGCATGAAAAGACGATTTTTTTTAAATAGTGTCACAGCAGCGATATGCAGCGTGTACCTGACTCGCCTTCCGGCACAATCCATCACCATAGGCGCTGATTATCAAATAGCCTCAGCGCTAACATTGACCCCTTCGACCCCGCTTAGCTCTGCTGGTCGAATTGGCTTTTATATTGATTACTCCGAACTAAAAGTACCAGGAGAACACGTATTTTATGCCTGCCGAACACATGGTGCAGAGGGTGAAGTATCCGTTGAATATTCCAGCCATGGCGATCCACACACAGCATCAACAGGCACCATCACATGGACGGATGGTGATCTCAGCATAAAAAGCTTCAAAGTCATCGTTCCAAATAAAACAAGCGCAGGCGAACATCGCATACATGTAGACTTACAAAACCCAACCGGCGGTGCCGCTCTACATCTGGGAGAGTTCACCCGAGCCTACGGAGTGATTGACGATGACACCATTGCTGAAGACTCCCTAGCTCTGTTTTATGACGCTACCGCCACAACAAATGGCAATGGAACTCAAGCCACCCCCTATAACAATCTATACGATGCCATTGCTAATATTGGTAATAAACGATACCTTTATGGCAAAGGCACTTTTATCGTTGATGGCACCAACACCTGTCAACCAGGAGGGGGAGGAAAGACTGGTTGCCTTTATGTACCAGGAACCCGAAACAATGAATCTGACCGGTTATACATACGAAACTGGCCAGGAGAAACATGGACGATTAAAGGAGACGGATCTGCCTTCTGTGCAGGGTTCTACGCACAATCAAACGAAAGCTTTCAAACATTCAAGGGGATCACCTTCCAAGATTTAGACAGCACATCACAATCAGTCAACGGATTCGCTATTTTCTACAGGTACGGTAGCTCCCGCGGTATCAATATTGAGCAATGTGAAGCCTATAACATAAACGGCGGAACCAACAACGCAGCCATTTTACCTTGGAGCACCAATGGCGTTAAAGTTTGGCGCTGTACTTTCAGTAACATCCAGAAATATGGCGATAGCTACAACGGCAATACGGCAGGCTTACTCACATACGACGGCAGGAATATATCTGTTCAACGCTGCGATATAGCAAATACTAAGAATGGTGTCTTCCATAAACGTACAGCTGTAGGTGATACAGCCTTATCCGCTCGCTTTAACATCTTCAGAACCCCAGTAGGGGTTCTCTACGGCGCGAGTGGTAGCTCGGGCGTGAGTCACTCCAATACCATCGTTCAATCCAATCTATTTTTAAATTGTAACGATATTGGCATTCACCATAGACCAGGCTATAACACCACCGACCTTGGGTATAAACATTGGTGGTGCTCAAATATATTCGACAATGTCGCGCGAGGTGAAAATGGCGCGATCACCCTTGAACGCGCATACGACGCAGCTATCTTTAATAACATTTTCTTTAACTGTCGTAAAACCTGGGCCGAGTTCACCGATTCAGAAAGCGTTAGTCGAGGCGTAGAATACGCAGATCACAACCACGATCACGGCACCACATTCGCCTCTCAACGCTACGAATGGAAAGGCGTGAACTATTCAAGCGCAGCAGCCCTTTATGCTGCATCAGGGTTTGCTAATACTGACACACAAGGCGACCCTCTATTTGACGATACCCAATACCACCTAAACGCAAACTCCCCCTGTAAAAATAGCGGCATAGGAGGCAGCGACAAAGGTGCGTACCTTATTGGCAACGAGATACTAGGGGTCACTGGAGAAATCATATCCACTGCCATCCCTCCCTCCGCCCCATCTAATTTGGTCGTCGAGTAGTTTACGACTGCAGGTAGCACGTAAAAACGCCACCCTACACCTTCCCGGAGATCATTATCATTGGCTTTATAGATGAGACGGACACGTTAATAAGCTACAGACTTAAGCTCTTTAATACTCTCATTGGCAAATTGGAGAATTTTTGGACTAGGTATTCCATTTTTGCCGACGGTTTCTAAATAGAAGGCTACACTTCCGATTGCGTCAGCTAGATACAGAGCTGTGACATCGAGGTTATCCTTCAGATACTCCTTAGAACTCATCGCTTGGATGAGATCGATACAGCTATCTGTTACCTTAATCAGTTTATTAAGTCTAAGCGCTTTCATCCCACCCTTGGCTTTAAACAGTTCATCGATCACTTTGTTGAGGGGCTGGATGTCTGTATGCTCTCTGACATACAGATCAAATTGTTGAACAGCAATACCAATATGCCCACTTGCGACATGACAGGCCGCTTGCTGTTCTTGATTGAGTTGTTTTTTATTAGGCTTTTTTGAGGACGCTAGCGTCGACAAGTTATGCTTTACGAACAATTCGCTCAATTTATGTATAACGCCCAGAGCAATATTGAGATCAGTAGACGACATAGGTTTCTGACCCTTAATGACTTTTTGTAAAATAGACGTGACCAGATCGAGTTTTTGAGATTCATCCTCCAATTGAACAGCATTTAGCAGATTTGACAGGTTTTCGACCATGGTCAAGAGATTGGTTTGCTCATCCAGTGACTCTGTGCCTGTACCTAACAAGCTTTCGATTTGTAAAAGTTCCTCAATGATCTCCGCGCCCAGAGATTGTAAATCTTTTGGCGTGGGAGCTTTTAGTACTGACATTTCGTGCTTAAAATCATCGTCATCCATCTGATTATGGAAAAGCTGATATTTTTTCTTTAAATTAGCGGTATGAAGATCTTTTGACTCTGACATGCTCACCATGTACAAAATCTCAGCAATCACAAGACGATTACTTTCAGCCTGAGATTGTTTTCGATCGGACAGTTCGATTAACCGATATTGTCTATCAACCATCGAGAATATTTTTACTCGCTGTGAATTAATTTTTAGCCCGCCCGATAAATATCCCTCCACCATACACAGTGCCGCTGTCCACATATCCGGTAAACTGTGTTCAGAATATTTTTCATCGACTCTCAGTAGTGAACGCCTCATCATTTTGAAACCGCCAATCACATTCGAACGTCTTATCACTTCAATAAGACCTATTTGAAACATTTTTCGAAGATGTCGGATATTCTTCAGATCAAAGTCGAGAACAGAGCTACCAAAATCCGAGTTTGTTGAAGCCACTTCCCCATTACTTATATTTACAGGTATTACAAAGAATACCGATTCTTTAAGTGCGGGAAGTCGATTTATTTTGCGAAGTCGGTTAATAATTGGTAATAATAGTTGCGGTGTTGATATGTTTTCTTGAGAGATATACTCGACATAACGAGACAATATTGCCAGCGCATAGCTTACCAGATGAAATACTTGTGCAACATCATCGCTTTCTTTTAATGTTGATAATTGTTTAACAGCATTGTTGGTTTCCTCAACGAGTGAAAGCGCACCTTGCATATTGAGCATCGTAAAAATGCCCTTTAGTTGATTTAACTGGTCTTTTGCCTGAATGATTGAGTCGTTCACTTTGTCATTTCGGTGAACTAAGTCTAAACTGTACATAGCGGATTTAATAATCGAATTAATATCATCGACAATTGGTTCTAACTCAATTAGCTGGTTTGTAGCAAGCATCTACTCTTCCGTATAAATTATACCTAACCAAAGATTATAAACTATCAATTAAGAGAAAATGATCGACTAAGTCTAACTACTTAATTCTAATTTGAGATATTTATGTTTAAACTTTTATTCAGTATTTACAACCCTCAAATTTGGGAATTGAAGATCTATTCTTCATTCAATAAATCTTCAATTAACATAACCGGTTCGATTTCAGCTCCTTCTAGATCGGAATTCCAATTGACACCAACGTAGATTTCATCTTCATCCATACCATGTAGCCATGTATCGATAAAATCGTCAAAACGGATTGGGGGTGGTTTGTAATCAACCCAATCTTCGACACAGGCAGCTTTAGCATCTTTTTCGAGTGACCAAAATGGCATCACTTGTTTATCATCAAACTCACTCGACTCACAAATGGCGAAACCATCGTCTGATTGCAAGTTCCACACTATGTCTAACTCATTGGCTTCATCAATAAATCGTTGATAGTTCAGTTTAAAATCGTTCGACATAAATTGCCTTTGGAAAAGATATAAATAATAAAGGCAGCTATTCTAGCAGAAAATAATCGGTATAATGACCGTCCTCTAACTATTTATTAGACACCATACAATGCGTCAGCAATCATCAGATAGTGATCAGATCGAAAACTGGAACGTATTAAAAAATCTTCTTCCTTACTTAACAGAATTTAAAGGGCGAGTTTTTTTGGCACTATTTTTCCTGATTGCGGCAAAACTAGCCGGTATTGGACTACCTCTTATCTTTAAGAGCATCATCGATAAATTAGAACGGCTACAAGGCTCATCAGGAGATCCCAGCAGCTCGGAGATCACTCAACTTTTAATTTTCTCACCGATCGCCTTAGTGATCGGGTTTGGCGCGCTAAGATTGTCGAGCGTTTTGTTTGGTGAAATCCGCGATACTTTATTTGGCAAAGTGACTGAGCGGGCAATGCGCAGGATTGGTCACAGGGTGTTTAAACACCTTCATTCTCTCGATCTGGATTTTCATCTCAATCGAAAAACCGGTGGACTATCTAGAGATATAGAGCGTGGCACAACCGGTATCAGTTTTTTGATGCGGTTTATGGTGTTTAACATATTGCCTACGTTGTTCGAAATAATCGTGGTCGTAGGGATTTTATTTACCTTGTATGGAGGCAGCTTTGCGATCATAACACTGGTTTCAATCGCCGTTTATATTTCGTTTTCTGTTTTTGTGACTGAGTGGCGTAACGCTTTTTTGCGCGAAGCCAATAAAGCCGATTCAGATACCAATAGTCGTGCAATCGACAGCCTGCTTAATTACGAAACAGTGAAGTATTATACTAATGAACAATTTGAAGCGAAACGATACGATGCCGATTTGGCTACCTGGGAAGGCGCTCGAAGAAAAAATCGGTTATCTCTATTCGTTTTAAATGGCGGTCAAGCGTTGATTATTAGTGCATCGATGACATCTATGTTGTACTTAGCTACTGTTGGTGTTTTAGACCATAAAATGGTGATTGGCGATCTCGTTCTGGTGAATATGTACATGATGCAACTTTTCATTCCATTGAACTTCTTAGGGTTTGTTTATCGTGAAATAAAAATGTCATTAATCAATATTGAGAAGATGTTTAAATTACTGAAAATAAAACCCAAAGTGCAAGACACCGATCATGCGACCGAGCTCAATATAACTCAAGGTAAGATTGAATTTAAAAATGTGGGCTTTAGTTATCAGTCAGAAAGAGAAATTCTCAACAAAATTAACTTTAGTGTTAAATCGGGTGAAACCATAGCCATCGTAGGTGCAAGCGGTTCGGGAAAATCAACGTTAGTTAAACTATTATTTAGATTCTATGATCCAACCAACGGTGTTATCTCAATCGATGGTCAAAACATCAAACAAGTTACTCAAAACTCGTTGAGGGAAATGATCGGGATCGTACCTCAAGACACAGTACTTTTTAACGATACGATTTTTGAAAACATCCGTTATGGACGTACTTCCGCCAATGAAGATGAAGTGAGACAAGCGATCACTATGGCTCATTTAGATGATTTTATTGCTCAATTACCGGATGGTACTTCCACCGCCGTCGGCGAGCGCGGTCTTAAGTTGTCGGGCGGAGAAAAACAACGCGTAGCTATTGCGCGGACGATTTTAAAAAAGCCTCCTATACTCGTTTTTGATGAAGCAACTTCTTCGTTAGATAGCAAGTCCGAACAAATGATTTTAAAAGCAATTAATGAAATTGCTAAAAATAATACCAGTCTGATCATCGCTCATCGACTTTCAACCGTAGTAAATGCAGACAAAATTATCGTGTTAGACAAGGGACAAATTGTCGAACAAGGTCATCATGATGAACTCCTGGATAAAAAGAAGTTTTATTATGAGCTTTGGATGGCTCAACAGAAAGAGGGCTCAAAGCCTTTGGTTCGAGTCATATGAAAAGAATCATCTTAGCCTCTTCTTCAAAATATCGTCAAAAATTATTCGCCAGACTTCAATTGGATTTTGAATCGATCGCGCCGGATGTTGATGAATCTAAAAAAGCGAATGAAGAACCGGCAGAATTTGTCAAAAGAGTCACGCTCGACAAAGCATATAAAATTGCCGAGAAACATATTGATGCAGTGGTAATCGCCTCCGATCAAATAGCGGTGTTTGGGGATCAAATTATTGGTAAACCTGGTAATCATCAAAAAGCTTTTCAGCAGTTAAAATCCTTTTCGGGAAGCGAAATTTGTTTTTTAACAGGCGTTACCATCGTCATTCATTCTGAAAAAATCGAAAGATATTCACTCTCAAAAGTTTTGGTGAAATTTAAAAAGCTCACTGATAGCCAAATAGAAAATTATTTGCAAATCGATAAACCCTACGATTGCGCAGGCAGTTTTAAAATTGAATCGCTAGGTATATCTTTATTTGAATATGTTAAAAGTGATGATCCGACTAGCTTGGAGGGATTGCCTTTGATTTCTGTTTGCAATTTGTTGGCGGACATTGATTTTGACGTGACAGCGCACTTTTCAAGTTTCTTGTTGAGATAGACGCAGCCTATTTAGTTTTCGCGATAACCATAACTAAGCGCTATTGTCACAACCGATTATTCATCAGTTTGTCTCTATATCATTGTAAAATCAACTTTACCTTCAGACTTCTATCCTCTCAGTGCCTTGATTAAGAAATCCATTTTTTTCGGCAAAGGTGCTTCGACCTGTATCTTTTCATCTGTTTCCGGCAACGTAAAACTAAGACGCTGTGCATGTAACATAAAAGTTTTAATTTTAAATTTCTTTAAGACGTCGTGATCTACGTCTAAATCACTGTATTTTTCATCTCCCAATAATGGGCAATGACAATGGCGCGCATGCACTCTTATTTGATGGGTTCTTCCAGTTACAGGTTTCGCTTGAATCAAACTATAATCACCCAGCTTTTCCAATAACGAAAAACGGGTTTCTGAAGGTTTGCCATTACTGTCGACGACGACTATTCGTTCACCCGAAGGTAATACTTTTTTTGTTAATGCTACATCTACTCGTTTGTGCCCTTTTGGCCATTTTCCTGAAACGATAGCAAGGTATTCTTTGTTCATCTTCCGATGGCGTAACTGATTTTGAAAATGGATCAAAAACGAACGCCGTTTAGCGATTAAAAGACAGCCAGAAGTATCTCTATCGATCCGGTGTACCAACTCAAGAAATTTCTCCTTAGGGCGCAATACTCTAAAAGCTTCAATCACCCCAAAGGAAAGCCCACTACCACCATGGACTGCAATTCCCGATGGTTTGTTGATCACCATAAATTGTTTGGTTTCTAGCAAAATACAGTTTTCCAGATCACGAACTTGATCGAGTTTTGATAAATGAGAATCATCTTTTTGATCGGCGACTCGAATAGGCGGAATACGCAGCACATCGCCACTTTTCAATTTGTAGATCGACTGTACCCTGCCTTTGTTAACTCTGAGCTCGCCCTTTCTCAAAATCCTATAAATCCGACTTTTGGGCACACCTTTTAAGTGGGTAAACAGATAATTATCGATCCGCTGACCTTCATGATCGACATCAATCGTCCAAAATTGAACTTTATCGAATAGATTTAAGATGTGGTGAGAGGTGTCGCTCAAGGGTTTTCATCAAACAGGAATATTGACACTAATTATCCGGTAAATTACTCGTTTTGGCGAATCTTTTGTTTTGCTATATAGAAAAGGCTCTAATTTTAAGGAACAAACTTCAACTTTACCCAGCATCATCGTCAAAAAATTCAGCCAAATGCTCATTTATCCGGCGATTTAGCCAAACTTCCATACTGGAGCCTGCTTTTTTTGCCGCGTCCATTACTTTATCTTGCTTATCTTTGGGTAGACTAACATTGTAGCTGCCTATAAAAGGAATTGAATCCAGGTATTTTTGTTCTTGATGAAGCTCACAATAGTCATCGATGCACTTGATGAAGTTGCGTTTTATTTCCTCAGCGGTTTGACCATCAAATTCCAGTAAGTCAAGCGCATTAAGTACTTCACCTGTAAGCTGAAGTTGCCGGTCATCAAACTCTATTTTTCCTATAAATCCTTTGTGCAACAACATCAATACACTCCAAAATTCTTGATTTAGCATTTTTTACATTTACACTAAATATAGCAGCTATATATTGGTTGGTTATATTATATTTAGCCCGTTGTAATTGATTTTAAACGAATTATTTCTTAGAGCCTTTTAACATTAATAAAATTAATAACAAAACCTTAATAGACCGCACTTATTATTGCCGGGAAAGATTTACTAACACTTTAACCCTTGGGATATTATTCAATATATTCAGTTAGTTAGAGGCGAATAAAAGGCTAAGCGTGGTTAACTCATTGATTACCACTAACAACTTTTGATGGTTTGGTATAAGCTAAGCCCTAACTGGGAAGAGTCGGCTTATTTTACGGTTTCTTTTTGGACGTCAATTCATATCATTTTTAACTCAGGGATCACAATGGCTAAATTATTCAAGAATTTATGGTACGGCTTTGATCTAAGCCGCAAGATATTTTTAAATTTTATTTTCTTTCTTATTATTGTTTTTATAATCAGTGCAATCGCCAGCTCTGGTGGAAAACCTAAAGTTGAAAATGGTGTCGCTTTAGTCATTCAACCGACTGGTATTATTGTCGAACAGTTGACTTATAAAGATCCTATTGAAAAAGCCATGCAAGGGGCGACTGGTAATGAAGAAACTCCTGAAACGCTGCTATATGATCTAATTGAAGCAATAGAAACAGCTAAAGAAGATAAACGAATTACTAGTTTAGTGATATCGACCTCGTATATGTGGGGGGGTGGCATGACCAAGCTACAAGATCTTGCCCATGCTATTCAGGATTTTAAAACGAGTGGCAAAAAAGTCATTGCTTTTGATGACCATTTGTCCCAATCACAATATTTTATCGCATCACAGGCTGATGAAGTGATCATGAGTCCTCAAGGGGGGATATTCCTGACTGGTTTCGCTCGGATTGGAACCTATTTCAAATCCATGTTAGATAAATTAGGCGTTAACGTTCATGTATTTAAGGTCGGCACATTTAAATCAGCGGTTGAACCGTTTATACGCGATAATATGTCGGATGCTGCAAAAGAGGCCAATAGAGAATGGATGGGGGATCTCTGGGATGAGTTTGTAAAAGAACTCGCAGAAACCCGTTCACTAACGCCTGATGATTTAATGAGTTATATCAATAATTATAAAGAAAATCTCATCGATAATAATGGCGATGGGGCAAAAATTGCTCTAGATGCGGGTCTGGTTGATCTGCTTATGACTCGTGTCGAATTTAGAGATAAAATGATTGCGATAGTTGGAATGGACAAAAAAACTAAATCCTTTAAGAACATTTCACATGTTAATTATTTAAAAGCGACTCGCTCTTCGTTCGACTACGTTGACCCGAATACCAATAAAGTTGCGATTGTTACCGCAAAAGGCAATATTTTAGACGGTGAACATAAAGAAGGAAGCATCGGCGGTGACACGATTGCGCGCCTGATCAGAAAAACACGAAATAATCCCAATGTAAGAGCAATCGTGTTACGAGTTGATAGTGGCGGCGGCAGTGCGTTTGCCTCAGAAGTAATTCGCCTGGAACTTGTAAAAGCTCAGGCAGATGGCATCAAAGTAGTTGCATCTATGGGCGATGTTGCCGCGTCTGGCGGTTACTGGATCGCAGCCACCTCCGATGAAATTTGGGCTAAATCGAGTTCCATCACAGGCTCAATTGGTATCTTTGGAATGCTCCCTACTTTTGAAAAACCGTTAAATGAATGGGGCATTCACAGGGATGGTGTTGGTACGACTAAATACGCAAATCCTGTGGATGTTGGAATGCCGCTTTCTGATGACGTTGGAGAAATCATCCAAACCAGTATTAATTCTGGATACGATAAATTCCTCACGCTGGTTTCAGAAGGTAGAAGCATGAGCAAAGAAGACGTCGATAAAATTGCACAAGGTCGAGTTTGGTCAGGGAAAAAAGCCTATGAATTAGGTCTGGTCGATCATTTAGGTGGTCTAAATGATGCGGTAAAGTCCGCAGCTAAACTCGCAGGGATTGACAATTACGATGTACTTAACGTAAAAAGAACACTTTCTGAAAACGAGAAATTCCTGCAAGATCTCTTTGGTCAATCTCAAGTGAACGATCTTGTTCAAGAGAAGCAACAAAACAAGTATAAAAGTGATTGGAAAAGTCAATTAATCAATCAAGTGAGTTCAGGACTGCAATTACTCGAGCAATGGAATGATCCTAACAGTACTTATGCCACATGTTTTTGTGAACTGAAGTAGAGTTTCCCATCTGTATAAAAGGATTTTAAATAGATATGAGTAATAAACGCGTTTATATCGCCTACACTGGCGGTACCATCGGCATGAAATCAAGTGAACATGGTTTCATGCCAGAAGCGGGGTATTTTACTGAGCAAGTTAGTAAATTACCTGAACTCGCCTATCCTGATATGCCAGAAATTGTGGTTAATGAATACAGTAATCTTATTGACTCATCGAACATCACACCTGAAGATTGGTATCGCATTTCCGAAGACATAAAATCTCACTATGATGATTTTGATGGATTTATTGTGTTGCACGGCACTGATACTATGGCTTACACGGCTTCAGCATTGTCATTCATGCTGGAAGATCTTTCTAAACCAGTCATTGTTACCGGCTCTCAGATCCCCTGGTCACAAATGCGCACCGATGCAAGAGATAACCTGATCACTTCTATTTTGCTAGCTTCGCAGTACGATATACCAGAAGTCAGTTTGTATTTTCATAATCGTTTGTATCGCGGAAATCGTGCTCGAAAAGTTGATGCTAGCGGCTTTCATGCGTTTCAATCACCTAATTTTCCGGCGCTGGTTAAGGTAGGATCACAAATCAGTGTTAATCAAGAAATACTATTAAAAGACCACTCTAAACCGTTGAAAATAAACAAAATATCTCGCCCGAATGTGGTTGTGTTAAGTTTGTTTCCCGGTTTCTCGGCGAAAATGCTAGCAGCCGTTATCAATTCTGGAATAGAAGGTTTAGTTTTAATGACCTATGGAATGGGTAATGCACCATCTAATGATGAAGAGTTGTTAGAAGCTATTTCTGAGGCTAACAAAGACGGTGTGATTGTCGTCAACTGTACCCAGTGTTTGAAAGGCAGCGTAGATATGACTCGCTACGAAACCGGGCAACGTTTAATGGACTCAGGTGTCATTAGCGGATTTGACATGACCCCTGAAGCAACACTGGCAAAGCTTAACTATCTATTAAGTAGCGAATGTACTATCGAAGAAATAAAACAGAAAATGCAAATCAGCTTGCGCGGCGAATTGTCGCGTTAACAGGGTAAATTCTCTCCTTAAATACTAACTTGTCTCCTTAATTAGATGTCCTACCAGAAAATTGATCTGTTAGAAGGTTATTTCATCAAATCGCTTTTCTATTGGTCAGGGACAAAGATAAAGTCGACTGATCAAGATATCCCAATTCACCTCCCACTGGTACTCCTTGAGCTAAACGAGTGACTTGTATGGAATTATCAACATTTTGTTGAGTCATTTGCGCGATATAATGAGCGGTAGCCTCCCCTTCTATGGTGGAGGATGTAGCCACAATCACCTCTTTAACCACCCCTTCGGCTAATCGTTTGGCAAGCAGTGGCATACCAATCTCATTAGGTCCAACACCGTCTAATGGTGATAGTTGTCCAAGCAGTACAAAGAATTTCCCATGAAAACAAGCGGTGGACTCAATTGCGACAACATCGGATGGCGACTCTACAACACATAATATCGCTTCATCACGGCGACTGTTTTGACAGATCTGGCATTCATCAACCTCTGTATAATCCCGGCACCGACTGCAATTACCAATGTCACGCATCGATTGCTGTAAATGAGAAGACAATAACAAACCACCCTGTCGATTTTTGTCTAAAAGATGATACGCCATACGCTGTGCCGACTTTTTGCCAACACCTGGTAAGCAGCAAAAGGCATCGATCAGTTCACTTAACAGAGATTGAGGCTTCATTCGTTCACACTATACTCATTAATAAAAAACTCGTTAATAAAATGCCTGTTAATAAAATACTTGTCAAAAAATATTTGCTAAAAGCAAAATCTATCTAAAAAGGCATTTTAAAACCGGGAGGCAAAGGAATTCCACCGGTGACTGATGACATCATATCTTTAGTTTCATCTTCGACTTTCCGAACCGCATCATTCACCGCTGCGGCAAGCATATCTTCCATGATTTCTATGTCTTCAGAGAGCAAAGTTGGGTCAATCTTAATCGATTTTACATCATGTCGACCGGTCATCACTACTTTAACCATGCCTGCCCCTGACTCTCCTAAAACCTCAACATTTGCAGCTTCCTTTTGAGCTTGCTGCATTTTTTCCTGCACCTGCTGAGCCTGCTTCATTAAGTCGCCTAAACCTTTCATAACTACCTCTATTGTTGGGATTAAATAAACGGGATTAAATAAATGGGATTAAAGTAAATTTGTCTATTCGCCAACATTCAATTTGACGGTCTTTCGATCAATACTAGCATCCAGAACTTGTTGTAATTTGGAAACACAAGGATCATCCAATAATTGCTGGTATGCTTCTTCGATCTCAGCTTGATATTGCTTGATCTGTTTTTGTTTAGGTGTTTCGGCAGATTCTTCAACAGCGATAAATTCGACGGTGAATTTATCATGGCTAATGCTGACGGCTGCGAAATGCTGTATAATTTGTTCTAATAATGATTGCCGGAGATTCTCAGTAAGTAGATGAGATACCTTCGATAAATGCCTGATTTTTAAAGTGTTATTTTCATAACAAGCGAGTGAATTTAGCAATACTTGCAAACCATTTCCTTCGATATTCATTTGATCCACAATGTAGTGCCAATTCTCGAAATTAGCCTGCTCTATCGAGATAGGTGCAGCATCCGGATACAAACGCTTATATTCAATATCAATAATTTCCGAGCTGTCAGACATTGGCATCGTGATGTCTTGTCGGTACCCAATTGGTGGTTCTGCCGTTCTTGCGGCTGTTCTTGTAGTTAATTTATTTTCGATAATTGAAACAGCAGTTTGAGCTGGTTTTGGCGCTTTTTTCAGCTCCGCTTTTGAATCAAGCAAAGCGGTATTATCCGCAACTAACCTTATTTTGCTCTCAGTTTTAATTTCATTTAGCGTTTTAGGTTGCTGATTTTGATTGACCACAGGTTCTAATTGGAGCGCTCGTAGGGTATTTTCGCTATTGTTGGCTATAGTGCTCACATCAGGGGGCGATGGCGCTAGTTTTTTTTTTGATGTCTCAGCTGGGTTAGCTGAACTAGAGGGTGATGGCACTTTTTTGGGTCTAAAAGCTAACACTCTCAATAACGCCATCTCAAACCCCTGCCTGGGATGCGGCGCATAGGGGAGATCTTTTTTAGCCTGCAAAGACAATTGATAATACAACTGAAGATCAGCGGCTGAAATACTCTGAGCAAGCTTAGCAATTTGCTCATCCTCTGTATTACCGGTTGCTTGAGCGACGGCGATACTGTGTAGCAGATTCAACCAGTCTGACATGACTTCAAAATAATCAGGTGAATACTGGGACATCTGCTGGATAACCTTCATCAAACCTTTAGCATCATTTTGCTGAACAGCATCAAGTAATTGGAAACAATAGGATTGATCGATACTTCCCAGCATTTCTAGTACCGACGGTAGCTCTAACTTGTCGCCACAATAAGCGATCGCTTGATCTAACAAACTAAGCGCATCACGCATACTACCATCGGCACCTTTGGCAATTGGTTTTAGTGCTTGACGATCAAATTGGATCTGCTCGGCGGTCAGGATCATGTCCAGATGATCAACTATTTCCCCCTCCTCCATCCGTTTTAGATTAAATTGCAAACACCTTGATAAAACGGTCACTGGGAGTTTTTGAGGATCGGTTGTCGCCAGTAGAAAAATAACGTGTGGAGGTGGTTCTTCCAAGGTTTTTAACAAGGCGTTAAAGCTGTGTCCGCTAAGCATATGAACCTCATCGATAAGATAAACCTTGTAGCGACCTCGACTCGGTCTGTATTGGACGTTATCTAATAACTCGCGAGTATCTTCAACTTTGGTCTTAGATGCTGCATCAATTTCCATTAAATCAACAAAATTACCCTGATCGATTTCCATACAGGCTGAGCATTCGCCGCAAGGCTGTGAAGTCACCCCTTTTTCACAGTTGAGGCTTTTAGACAAGATCCGCGCGATAGTGGTTTTACCGACCCCGCGAGTGCCCGAAAATAGATAGGCGTGGTGTAATCGTTGAGTTTCAAGCGCATTAATCAAAGCTTTAGCGGTTTGTTTTTGACCAACTAACTCTTCAAAGGATTTAGGACGCCATTTTCTGGCTAATACTTGATAACTCATTTAACGATCATCGACCTGATTGTTTTTAATAATGCTTGATCCAAGATAAATCCGTTGAACGGACTGATTAGAATTTGATTTCAGCCTAGGATTATATGCTAACCCAATACAAGCGGAAAGCGTAAATGTCAGTTTTAAAGGTTAATTGGTAAGTTGTTTGGAAATGTTTTGCTGACATTGGGTGATGTGGCAGTGCAGCGTGGCAATCTTATATTTTGCTCAAATTAATTATTGCAAAATTGAGATAATTTGTTATTGTACTTCTCGAAAATTAAATTCATAAGGACAGTTGGCACTTGATTCGAGTTAAAAGGACTTTTAAAGTAAATTCAGTTTTTCTGCTTTTTTTGGAATTTAAACATTCCCGACGTCTTTTTGTTCAAAATTGATACTGTTTTATGAAAAATGGCTGAATTTTGCTAGCTTTTGTCTGACCAGTGATAACACTTATGTACTTTTCTAAGTGAGAATAGGTCGCTGATCGAGAAATTGGTGATTATTTATTGTTGATTGAGACAA
>Ga0316204_10007788_pt1 | contig 15378 bp, 22 predicted proteins | sample 6monrhotite_MG_2_FD_205661 | JGI IMG/M metagenome (GOLD analysis project Ga0316204, IMG submission 205661) | Microbial mat bacterial communities from mineral coupon in-situ incubated in ocean water Damariscotta River, Maine, United States -... | ecosystem: Environmental > Aquatic > Marine >...
CGTCGACACCGACTCCTCCCCGGATTGACCTCGAGCCCTTGCAGCGCGGCGACGCCTGGCCGCCGCGCTGTCCACGTGCTCATCCAGCGTGACCGCTTCGTGATCACTGGGCGTGACTGGCAACACGAAGGCGGACGATCCGCTCCAGCCGAACTCCATCCTCGTCCCGAAAGTCGCCGAGCTCAAAGACCCCGTTCTCCTCGAAGCCGGCGTCGTCGTGGAAAGTCCCGTACTTCAGCCGCCCCGACAGCACCTGATCTCGGAAGACGGTGGGCACAACGAACGACCGCACGCCGTGAAACTCGCTCGCGCTTCGATACGGCGGCCCGAGGTCTCGGCGCAAAGTACTTTGGCAGCCGACGACGACGAACGTATCGCCGACCGGCGAGCGCAGTGGCGGCCGACGGTCCAGCAGCCAGTCTCGGATCGTGGGATCGATCTCCACCGTCGGCTGCTCCTCTGGCTCGTCCGAAGTCATCCTGGGCAGCATGACCGACCCCAGGGATGTTGGCCATCCTCGGCACTCGGGCGCGTTGCCTGGCTTCCACTTGGTATTGCGCCCATGCTCCGTACTTGCTCCTGCGACACCGGCTTGCCCGCCTGCACCGCTTCGATCGCGCCGTAGAGGTCCTCGCCCGTGACGGGCAAGTCGTTGCCAGGGCGGCTGTGTCGGCGGTTGAGGGAAATGAAGTGGGAAATCAGAGGGAGGCTGAGGGCAACACGCTGAAGTCGAGCGCGGGAGGCGGGGCCTTCACGAGTGGCGTGAAGGCAGCTCCCTTGATGCGGCACTCCGGATAGCTCTCCAACTCCCCGCCGGAAGGCTGGCCAGACACGCGTCCATTCGCTCCCCCATCGAGACCGAGCGCGCCAACGCCCATCGCGCAGCGCGAACGGCCTCGCGCGCTTGCGCTCGCAACGACCCGATCGGCACGTTACGTTGGCGCGTGGCCAACATGTCTACACGAGTGCAGCGGGCATGGAACGTGCTCGTCGAGACCACGAAGGATGTGGATGCCGTGGCCGTGAACTCGCTGCGAACGTGGATGGCAGGCGAGCTCATGCGGACCTCCCGAAAACTCCCACCTCTGCTCAAGGCAGCCGCGGCGGAGCCCTTGTGGAGCTGCGTCTGGGAGATGTCTCCCGGCACTCTCGCCACCAGTGAACGCGCCGAAGCGGAATTCCTGGCGGCACTCGGGGGCACTCCCCCGACCCACGATCCGGTTCGCGTGTTCGAGTGGGCCAGGAGTTCGCTTTGGGCACTGGGTGTATTCACGCTCCCCGACGACTGCTGCGACAACGACCAGTTCGATCTCGAGGTTTGGGTCGAAGCGTCGTCAGGCTCCGCGGTCTTGTCGTGCCAGCTCGGGGAGTGGTTCGCCTTTCGAGACCGATTTCCATCCGAGTGGGCCCCGCTGGAGCGGTGGACGGGTGACACGGCGACGCTACGCCCCGCCACGCGGGCAGAGGTCCGCCGACTGCTGCCGACCGCCGACTGCTAGGGTTCGAGGTGAGGGAAACGGGTGTCGGCATTCGTCTCCAGGGCGTGAGCGCCTAAGCGAAACTAGCAGGGAAAACCTGGCATCGGCATCGGCGCAGATGGCCGGAGACGAGTGACAGGCAACGGGGGCGGTGCCCACCGGAGCGCGGGGTGGGGCGGATGAAGACAGAGGCGAGCCAGGATTGGCCATACGGGTGTCTGAGGGACGCACGAGGGGGTCCGTGGCGTGCCAATGCGCGTACGGATGCCGACGCACTCGCGGTGAGCGAGGGCGTGATGGGGGCCAGAGCTCAGCCCAGAGACAACAGCAGTTGTCCGCGAGGTGAGGGTCGCGGTGGCGGCCGAGCGGCATGGAGAGCGTCGGCTATGTCAGCGGGGGAGGTCACGGCACGCAGGACCCGCATCGGCCCCTGGCAGCGCTGGCAAGCCGAAACGTCGATACGGAAGACCCGGGAGAGCAGGCTGATCGAGGACAGCCGATGCGGGGCGAGATCGAGCAGCTGTTTGTCGAGCGTGGGCTTGGTGATGGCCGCCAGCTCGAGCTGGCCCTGCGGGCAAACAGCGACAGCTGCTTGGGCTCGATGTTCGTGGCCTCCCGCGTGGGGACGATGCGAGCGCGCAGAGCGTGCCGGGGGGCAAGAACGCCGTAATACCGAACGGTGTGGGCACCCGGCGGAGGCACCAACGCACATAGCCGAGCCAAGAAGCGCCCGGGGCTCGTCTGGGCATAGGTGGCTCCAGTTCGGTCGGGCCGCTTGAAGTGGACGCGGACCTGTCCGTCGGCGGTGCGCTCCGCGGCACCGAGGGCGAACGGAGGCCGCAGGAGGTAGCGGCAGACGCGTTCGAGTCGCTCCCGGTCGCGGCCGTCAACTGTGACTGCTGCGTGCACCTGCATGCTGAAGGCCGAGACGAGCACCGGTTCTACGGCACAGGGCTGGGGGCGCACCGAGGACCAAGCCGGGCTGGGCCCGCCCAAGCCCAGCTGGACACAGGCCGTGACGCCCTCCTCGGGCGGTTCGCTCTCGTCAAGCGCATGCGCGGCGAGGTCGGCGTGCAGAGCCTGCGTGCGCAGAAGGTGCTCCCCGGCCAGCTGCTCGGTGGGCCGGAAGTACACCTCCTGCGTGTGGTCATCGGGAGCCTCGAAGCAGCCGTCGGTCACCAGTGCGTGCAGGCCATCGGCGACGTCATCCCTGGTCCGATGCTCGCGCACAAGGCCGAGCACGAAGGCGTCGCTGCGGTGGAGACAATGGCCGGCCAGCCCGGGCACGTGAACTACGACGCTATCCCCGGCATCATCTACACCCACCCGAGGTCGCGACGGTCGGCAAGACCGAGCAAGAGCTGAAGGACGCGGGCATCCCGTACAAGAAGGGGAAGTTCCCGTTCATGGCCAACGCGCGTGCGAAGGCGATGGGCGAGACCAATGGGTTGGTGAAGATCTTGGCCCACGCGGAGACAGATAGAATCCTCGGGTTCCATCTGTTTGGAGCGCATGCGAGTGGTTTGGCCGCCGAGGGTGCTGTGGCGATCGAGTTCTCGGCCTGCGCTGAGGACCTTGCGCGTAGCGTGCACGCGCATCCGACGTTGTCGGAGGTCATCACGGAAGCCGCGCTGGATGTTGCGGGGCGCGTCGTCAATATCTGAGACGGTGTGCCGCAAGGCATGAGAAAGCCCCGACCGTTTGCGCGGCCGGGGCTTCTCATGTCATCGACACCCGACCCTAGCGGCGGAGCGTCTCGCCGTTGCCACGTCGCCGCAAGAGAACGAGAAGGAACCACATGAGCCAAGGACCGCCCTGAGCCGCCCCATGCATGTCACACCCTCCGCCTGACGCCGCGTCATCGTCTGCAGCCGGAGAATCTTCCATTGGAGGCTCAGGAGGCTCAGGAGATTCGGGCGTTGGTTCGTCCTCAGGGTCAGCCTCACAACCCTCGGGGCGAGCGATGAAGCTTGAGTCGCAGTCGCGCCTCTCCAGCTGGATGAAGCCGGCATGCAGATACGCGATCGACTCCTTGCCTAGCGGATCGGTCGCTTTCACCCGCAACATGGCGAGACCCGACCCCTCGAAGACTCCCCCGAGCCCGATCTCGAACCGGCTCCCCTCGACGGGCATGTCCTGCACGAAGACGTTCCATTCCCCGGGCTCGCCTTCGACATTGAGGCTGTATTCAACGGTGAGCACGGTCCCGTTCATCGCGTCGATACACCCCTCGAGAACGTCCTCCTCGTCCTCGTAGGCGATGATTTCGCCCGAAGTCACGACGACCGCGGGTCCGGCCAAGTCTGGGTCGCCATCGTGGAGCTTCACCACGTTTCGCGAACGCGGAGACCATCGACTCCGGGGCGGATCCCACGTGTACCCCCACACCGAGTAGGCGCCGGCGGGAACCGAGGAGACATCCCATGAGACAGGCTCTCCTGCCGCCTCGAAGGTGATCGGGCGTCGTTGTCCGACCGTCGTGATCTCCTGCCAGCACGGAAACACATCGCCCATACGTTCCAGGATCGGAGCGTCCGGCTTAGAACCGACGATTCCGCTCTCTCGCGCCGTATCGACATCGGCGGAATAGACCCAGCGTGGCGGGTACGGGTGAAAAGGATCCTCGCAGAACGCGAAGAACTGCATTGTCCGGCCGTCCGGCACCTCGTCCTCAGTCCGGGCGTCGACAGGAATTGTGTCGTCGGGCGACTCCCGGAGAATGGAGTAAGAGAAGCGATACTCGACCTCCCTCTCACTGCGATCGACGAGTTCGATGCAATCGCGGTCCTCCTCCCATCGGACCGGAACCGACTCGCGGATGTGGTCGAATGCCCCAACGTCCGCGGGTGCCAGCAAACAGACGGCAAGGGTCACGCCTCGACCCAGACGACTACGCCACATTGAAACAGTGTGACAGTCGGGCCTCCCCCGAGCAAATCCCCGTTCTGATCCCCCGCCCGATGGTCACCTCGGCGGTGCTGGAAGAGGACGCGTGGCGATAAAGGATGGCGTCGCTGAGGGCGGTGACCGTAGGGGACGTGTCCCTGCTTCACGTTGGTCCGTGCGGCCGCTTGGAAGCGGGGCTAGCGTCCGCGAGGCGTGAGCAAGACACCGCACGACAAGCTGTTCAAGAAGATCTTCGGGCAGCCACAGCGGGCAGCGGGGCAGTTGCGGGCGGTGCTGGACCGGTCGCTGTCGACCTCGATCGACTGGGACACGCTGAAGGTCGAGGCGGGGAGCTACGTGGATGCGGTGTTGGCCGATCGGTACAGCGACCTGTTGTTCTCGGCGTTGGCGGGGCCGGAAAGGGTGCTGCTGTACGTCTTGTTCGAGCATCAGTCGACGCCGGAGCCGAGGATGGCGTTGCGGTTGCTCGACTACATGGTCCAGATCTGGAGACGGTTCGCGCAAGAGAAGGTGCACGTGGGTCAGCCGCTGCCGTTGATCGTGCCGGTGGTGCTGTCGCACGTGCCCGGCGGCTGGACGCCGGCCACCCGATTCGCCGATCTGTTCGCACCCGGCGCGGTTTCGCTGGGTTCGGACGCGGTGCCCGACTTTCGCTACGCGGTCGACGACCTGGCGAAGCTCAGCGACGCGGCGCTGCGTTCGCGGGAGGTGGACGACGCGGTGAAGCTGGCGTTGTGGCTGCTTCGGGACGCGCGGGATGGCGAGGTGTTCTTGCGCGAGGCGCTCTCGTGGGCGCGGATGTTGGAGGCGGTGTCGTCCAACCCCGCGACCCGCAGCCTCGCGATCACGCTCTTGACCTACCTGGTGTACGTGCTGGAGGAGGAGAACCTGCGCCGGTTCCGTGTCATCATTCACGAGCAAGCTCCCGCGACCGAGGCCCTGACGATGACAGCAGCAGAATCACTCATCATGCGTGGAAAAGCCCAGGGCAAGGCCGAGGGGGTGGCCGCGGGAAAAGCCGAGGGAAAGGCCGATGACATTCTCCTGGTCCTTCGGACCCGCGGCTTAGCGGTCCCCGAGGAGGTTCGCGCCCGGGTGCTGGCGTGCTCGGATCTCGACACGCTGTCGACGTGGCTCGAGCGGGCCGTCACGGCCGCGTCGATCGACGCGGTGTTTGCAGACGAGTAGCGGGCCACACAGGCCGAGGGCTACTCGTAGAGCCTCAGCCGCGGTGGGGGCATCTCGCCGGGGCTGTCTCCGATGCTGTAGTCGGGGACCTCGAGGCCCAGGATGTGGGAGCCCCAGCACGAGACGCTTCGATCCTCGTAGATCACGCACGCGCGTCCTCGATGGCCGGACCGTCGAGGTTGAGCTCGGGGGGGCATCTCGCCGGCCTCATCACCGTAGACCTCCTGCCGAGCGCGGAATGGGGTGGCTGTTGTGCTCAGGCCACGAACACAACGAGTTGTCCGGGGGGCGAGGGTCTCTGTGGCGGCTGAGCGGCGTGGAGCGCTGCGGCGATTTCATCGGGGCAGGTGACGGCACGAACGACCCGCATCGGGCCGTGGCAGCGCTTGCAAACCGAGAGGTCGATGCGGAAGACGCGGGCGAGCAAACTCATCCACGACAGCCGATGCCCCGCGGCATCGAGCAAGTGCTGCTCGAGCGCGGGGCCGGTGTTGGCGGCAAGCTCGAGGTGTCCTTGGGGGACAAGAAGGGAGAGCTGCTTGGGCTCGGTGTTCACGGCGTCCGAGGTCGGGACGACTCGAGCGCGCAGGGCGTGCCGAGGCGCGAGGAGGCCGTAGTACCGAACGGTGTGGGCACCTGGCGGAGGGACCAAGGCACACAGCCGGGCCAAGAAACGCTCCGGACTCATCTGGGCATCGGTGGCTCTGTTTCGGTTGGGCTTCTTGAAGTGGACGCGGACCTGTCCGTCGGCGGTGCGCGCCGCGGCACCGAGGGCGAACGGAGGCCGCAGGAGGTAGCGGCAGACGCGTTCGAGTCGCTTTCGGTCGCGGGCGTCAACCGTGACCGCTGCGTGCAGCTGCATGCCGAAGGCCGAGACGAGCATCGGTTCTACGGCACAGGTCTGGGTGCGCGCCGATGACCAAGCCGGGCTGGGCCCGCCCAGCCCAGCCGGACACAGGCCGCGATGCCCTCCTCGGGCGGCTCGCTCTCATCAAGCGCATGCGCGGCGAGGTCGGCGTGCAGACGCTGCAGCGTGCGCAGAAGGTGCTCCCCGGCCACCTGCTCGGTGGCGGCTCCTCGGCGTCGGTCGGGCGGTCGGCCGGGTCCAGCAGCGCAGGATCGTATGCGCAAATGCACGCCACCACGCGCTCGGTCGTTGTCGTGGCGGGTGGGCAGATCGCTTCGGTGCTGTCTTCGGCGATGCGCACCCCCTCGCCACACGCTTCGGTCCCCGTACTGCTCGACCCTCCGGTCGTGGTCTCGTCCGGCGGATCGCCCGATGAGAACGAATCGGCGCTCGTGGTCCGGTCACCTGAAGATCCGGAGCTCGTGTCCGCTCCCTGGCTCGTTCCGGGGTCGCCGGAGCTGACGCTGGTGCGCGCCTCGGTCCCACCGCCGAGCGTGGAAGACCCGCTCGCCGCGTCGGTGTCGGTCTCGGTCGCCAACATCTGCGCGTCGTCTGATCCACCGCATCCGGAGGCAAGCCCCAGGCACCCATCGCCAAGGGCCACAACGGCGCGTCGACCCCAATCGCACAGCGGCACGGCGACAGCATACCCGAAGGCGTGGCCTGACCTACGACTGTGCGGCGTGGGGACGCTGGGTGCCCGCCATCGCCGCCAGCACCGGCGCAACGAGACGTTCGAGGACCTCGCGGGCCAACGACCGCATCTGGGCGCGCCCCACCAGGCCGTAGGGCTCGAGCTCACGGTCGCCCTCGCTTGGCTCGGTTGCCCCGCGTTCTCGGGACAGCGCGGTCGCGACGGCGGCACGAAGATCGGCCAGTAGATCTGGCTGCTGCTCCACCGCCCAACGCACCGTGGACCAGGCCAGCTCGGCATGCCGCGTTTCGTCGAGCGCGATCGTGTTCAGCACCTGGGCCACCTCGCCCCGCGACCGCGATGCGCCGACCCGAGCAGCGATCGCCGCGGTGCCTTCGCCCCAACACCCCTCGAACAACGCATCGACCGCGACCTCGCGAAGCGACCGCAGCGGAGCATGGGTCAGCGGCAAGCGACCAAACCGATGCCGCGTTCCCCCCAACGTCGTGGCAACCCGCAGCGTCAGGTCAGCGTGCCGCGCTTCGTCCAGCGCAGCTTGATGACAGCGGCGAACCAGACTCGTCGGTGCGCCAAGGTGCATCAATTCGGTTGCGGCGCGCGAAAAGGCAGCGATCGACGCGTGCTCGTAGCGCGCCAGCTCAAGCCACCCCGCCGCAGCGCGCTGCAGGCAAGGTACGACCGTCGCCTGACCACCGATCGCAATGAGCGGCGCAAGCACCGGCGCACCCGCCTCACGAATCGGTCGCCCCCCGCCCGCAACGTTGGAGACAAAGCAACTGAATCCCCGGCGACGCCGCGTGACCTCGTCGTCTTCACACTGCGAAAGAGGATTCTGGCCCCCCTGCCACGCTTCGCAGGTTTGCGGATTGTCGTAGGCGGACTCCAACGCCTCGTCCATGGCAATGAGACATCTCTGCCCCCGCTGGGGCCGGAACCACCGACAGCTCCCGAGCTCATCCCCGGTGGACGAGGCCCAACAGGTCTCAATGTCCTCACCACACGCCTCCCGAATCTCACATTCGATGGCGCCCTTTTCTTCGACATAGTCCTCGTACGCAAGCTCGCCACACCCCGCCGCAAGCAAGAACGTACTCAGCAGCGCGGCGTAGTGGCGAGTGTCAACCATGGTGCAACCCGTTAGTCCCGCCCGACGCCAAACGGATTCCACGAATGTGCGATCAGGCTAGGGAGCCGGATCCGCCGTCGCGGCTTCGGCCTCGGCCAGCTTCTGGAGCGCGGCCTTCCGGTCCTCGACCAGCTGTCCTTTGGGCTGCCAACCGGCGTTGGTGGGAGTGTGCGGCCGGCGGTTCGGCCCTAGACGAGGGGGAGAGTGCGTGAAAACGCGGATCGGCGTGGACCGGTTGAACGTCGGGTCTTGCGATGCGAGCCTTGCCAACCCGTGAGTCACGATACCGTTCAGGTCCGCCTTGCGCAGCCCCCGAGCTACCTGATGGGAGCGGTCGTTCTCGCGTCGCTTCTTCCTCTGTTCGCGCAGTTGTTTGGGGCCGCGGACGGCGTCGAGCGCTTGCGTCGGCTCGCGTTCGCCGGAATGGATGTCCAACAGCTCGAGCCCCGCAACCTCGCGGTGGTCTCGCTCGCCCGCGAAGCTTCCGACGAGAACGAGGACACGAACGAGGCTGAGGTCATCGAGACCAAACCCGTCGTCGAGCCCGTCGCGCCGTCGAAGAAAGCCTCAAGCCGAAAAAAGCCTTCCGTTGTCACAAAAGCCAGATCGGCATGCGCCCGGAATGACAAGGACTCGGCCCGCGCCGCGTACAAGTCGCTCGAGCGCGGGGACCCACGGCGCAGGACGATCCGGAAGTCTTGCCGCAAGTCGGGCGTCTGGCTCCTTTAGGCTTCCGGGCTCCCCGAGTCAGCTCGCAGAAGAGGTCCTCCCCCGTGAACGGGGCCTGCGGCCAGCGTGCCCGCGACCGGTGATAACGTGCCGCTCCGTGGGTGCACGGGTTCATCTTGCCGTCTCGGCTGCTCTTGCTCTCTTGGTGTCCTGCGGCGCGTCCGAGGTCGGAGAGAACGACTTCACGGGTGTGTACAGCGTGTTCTCCCCCGACGACGGCACGCGCCGCGTGACCGGAATGGAGCTGCTGCACATCGAGCCTGAGTTCGCGACGCTCAGAACGCTCGACCCGCGAAGTCGTGCGCCCCCGCGAGCAGGGCGTAGTTCTGCGTCGTCGACCATCGCTTCGAACGCCGGACCGCGTGCTGGGTCGACGTTGGCGCGGTGGCGATAGGCCGTTCGCACTCAGGCGATCTGCTCGCGCTCGAAGCGGGCGCGGACGCCATCCCACCATCGTCTTTCGGACACGGCGTGGCTGTACCGGCTCGCCGGCAAGCGTTACGCCGGGCCCCGTCGTTCTGAGTGCGGACGGCTTGAATGCTTCGACCGACACCCGGGATTGAGTGTCGGCCGAAGACTTGAACGAATCGGAGGATTTGGAGTCGGGTTGCCCAGTTGCCTGGACACCCACTGCATCTACAAGCTGCGTGCCAGGTCGCCGTACTGAAGAGCATTGGGCTTTTGGGCGCGCGACTAGGCAAAACTAGCTGGGGAAAGCACGGTGCGCCGTTGGCGCAGGATGGAAAGCGTGCGGGAAGTGGGGTGAAAAGGTAAGCGCGGAAGGCAAGGACCGGGGCCATGACGAGGGACTGCGGACGGGCGAGGGCCTGATGAGGCGCTCGTGGGGCAGAGAATCGTTCGCTCGGGTCCGTAGGGCGCACCGGTGCCAACGCGCTCGCGGGCCAGCGAGGGCGGGATGGGATGGGATGGGATGGGATGGGATGGGATGGAGTTGTCCGGGGGGCGAGGGTCTCGGTGGCGGCCGAGCGGCGTGGAGCGCTGCGGCGATTTCATCGGGGCAGGTGAGGGCACGAACGACCCGCATGGGGCCGTGGCAGCGCTGGCAAACCGAGAGGTCGATGCGGAAGACGCGGGCGAGCAAACTCATCCACGACAGGCGATGCCCGGCGGCATCGAGCAACTGCTGCTCGAGCGCGGACTCAGCCAGTCTGCGCCATACCTCCAGCGACTCACACAGAGCCGAACACTCTCGACGACACCTCCACTGGGACCCTCGTCCGTCCCGGCGAACTGGAGGAGCATGGCGCTTGTCCCCTACGAGCGAAAGCCGAGCGCGCTCGTGCCTTACAACTCGAGGCCGAACGCACTTGTGACCCCGAGCACCGGCCCCGCCCCCGCCCGTTCCGCCGCCCTTCAACCGAACCTCGTTCCAACTCGTGAAGAGCTTCGCGTCGAGCGGAAAAGGCTTCAGCGGCACGAGTCAAAGCTGGTGGTTCACCATGCTCGTGATGGGAGGCCTGTTCTACTGGCTGGACTCTGAAGACCAGGGAGCGCTGAGCAGCGCCAAGGACCAGGTCGCGGCCCACAGAGATTCCTTGAAGTGGGCTGGCCGGGTCCACGCCCACACCCCCTCGCCAGTCATCGGCGCGGGCATGTGGGCAGCAAAGAAACTGGGGGTCTTTGATGTCGACAAAGCCGCCGAGTCGGCGATGGACGAGATTGCAGGACAAATGTCCCCACTCGATTCGGCCATCGCCGGACTGAAAGCGGGCATCGAATCCCGGCCCCTTCGTCTATACGTTCGAGGGGTCGGACCCGAAGTCGATCCTCAGGTACGCAGCGTTCCTTCTCGTCGCCACGGACGAGGATTGGCAAGGACTCATCCAGACCGTGGCGCCGGTCCGTTCGGCTCCCAACATCGTCAAGAACGTGAGGCAGGAGTTCCAACGTCTCGCGATGTACCCGGCCGCGGGTTGGCTTGCCGGAACCGCGATGGGCTGCGGGCTGCCGCTGAACATCCCGGTCGTCACGCTCGTCATGGCCTACAACCTCGTGGGGGCGTCTCTCGCGTACTCAAAGGGCATCGACGACCTCGACCGTGAACTGATGAAGTCCGCGATGCCCCACATCCACGACGCTCTCAATAAACGGATCGACCTTGCCATCAGCAGACGCATGCCAGGGGGGGGCGAACAAGCTCCGAGCGTCCTAACGAAAGGCGCATCCAGTGCGCCGCGCGGGTCCGCAGCCGGGGATGGACCCGCCCGCGTTGCCAGTACGGGAACTCGACGCCAGATCACTCGAGTGTTCCTCGACGTCGCATCCAAAACAGGAGCATGAGCAACAGGCCCGCGGGGGCGGGGTTCGTGGGGTGAACACGGCATCCACCCCCCTCGCTGTCGTCTGCACCTGCACCTGTGCTCGAGGCATCGGTGTCTGTGGACCGACCTGTCGTTTCGTCATCACCCGAGTCTCCGCCGGTCGACGGCTCCATCGGGGCCCCCACGTCGATGGAGACGGGCTCGGTCTGTGTCGTCAAGCCAGCGTGGTCCTCTGCCAGCGCGCTGACCTCGTAGCTCCCCTGTGCGAGCTCGACCGTCCACGTGTAGGGCGGCTCTGCTCGAACCTCGGTGACGGTCTCGCCGTCCGCGGAGTCGACCGACAGTGAGACCAAGGCGATTCCCGATCCGTCTCCGTCGTCCGCCTCGACGACGAACTCCACGCCGTGCGTACCATCAGTCAGGTCGGAGAATTGGTCGCCATCGGTGGGCGAGACGAGTTCGACGTTGGGCGCCGTCTCATCCACGGCCAGCGGCGGCCCGCAGCTGTCCAGGAAGCCGGAGCGCTCGAGCTCGACACATCCCTGCGCGTAGTCTCCGGCATCACCGGCCCCAGGATCCAAAGGGACCCCTTGGCACTCGAGTGACGGCTCCCAGTTGCCATCAATGTCGTGACAGGGCGTCACGTCGAACTCGGTGTTTGCTTCGACGAGGGGTGCAATCTGCCAAGCAGCGGTTGCGACCGAAACGGTCCCAGGCGTCCCGCAAGCCAAGGACACACCTTCCGGAACGAGTCGGTGGGAAATGATGCCGACCTGGCGCTTTGTGCCATCCGCTGCGACGCGGAAAACCCCTCCGCCGGAGTCTCCTGAGCACGTCCCGGGGGTGAGTTGGATCTCCCCGGATGCCTCGAACAATACGGTGTTGACTTCGAGGGCCCGCTTGACGCCTATCTCATCGTTCTCGTCGAGGCCAAAGCCCACGACGTCGACGGGGGTGATGCCTTGCAGCTCCGTGTAGTCGCACCCGTAGGCCAATGGGATGATTGGCAAGTTCTCGACCGGCTCGCTGAGCTGGCAGAACGCGAGGTCGAGGTTGTTGTATGGGATGCCGGAGGGCGCGTACACGAAGTCTGGATGCGCCATACAGAAGTCGATTTCGCGAACCAACGCAGGGTCAGCGGCCCCGTCCCCGAACAGGGCAAACGCTGGGCCGCCACTGGGGGAAAGAGCGCAGTGGCCGGCCGTTGCCACGATGGACGGATGGATCAGCGTCCCGCTACAGAAGAAACCACCGTCTTCGCGCGCGAGTTTGACGACATTGGGCCAGCCACATCCCGGGACTTCGTCGCCGCCGATGATCGTGGAGGGTTCCCCGGATGCGACGAGGGGAGCATCGGCCGGAGTGGGGGGCGACGCGTGTGCCGTCGCGCTGCTCGCGGCCAAAAGGCAGAAGGACAGGGCGAGGTAGCGCGAGGCCATCGGAGCCATACGATATGCCGATTCCCCTGCGGGACAACATCGAAGGGACGCTTCGACCCAGGGCCGAAAAGAGGCCGAGAAGAACGAACGTCGAGATAATAACCGAGGCCCCGACCACGTCGCCCGCGAGGGGAGGGGGTCAAGGAAATCGTGTCACGTCGCCTACCAGGACGGCGGGTTGCGCTGTGCGGCCGGGTGCACGGGGCCGCGCCCTCCTGACGCCGCCACCGAACTCCGTTGGGGGTCGCCTCATGCTGACACATCAGCACGGTGCTGAGCCGCGCCGTGTCCATACCTTGAACATGCTGAGTCTCCACGTACGTCAACAACGCGAGGTCGGCGTGCACGTGCCGCACCGAGACGTCGACAACCTCGATCGACGATCCCTTCGACCATGTTCCGAATGCACCCTCGAGTGCGCTCGAGAGCTCGGGCAAGGTCGTCGCGGTTCCGCGAGGCGAGACCATCGCAAACCCGGGGTCCATCACCTCCGTGAATCGTTTGAATCCTCGAGTACGATCCGAGAAGCCGCCGAGAAACCACGCTTGAAAGAAGCGGTGCAGACCGACAATCTCCTCTTCGCACGCCAGGGCGACATCCATCCCCGGAGGATGCAAGGCGGGGTGTGCTCAGGCCGTCTGTGACTCGAACAGGTCTGCCGCCCAGTCCATGACCGCTCGGACCTTCGGCACCCGAGCCTTCGTCGCGTGAACCACCATCCACAGCGCGCGCGAAGGAACGGCACCAACCTCGGCCGCACCCACCGCTGCGGGGTCCACCTCAACGACCCCGGGTAGCCGGGTTGCAAACCCCCTTGGCAGCACGGCCACGCCCAACCCATCTCGAACAGCAAATCCCAACGACTCGAGGTCTTCGACGAGGAGCTTGGCGGGCCGGTCCCCCACGCTCGCTGCGCGAACTGCTGCTCGGCGACCTCAGCCAGCGATCCTGAGAGTTCGAGCCACGGCATCCCCGGGTGTGCCTCGAGGTCACGGTGCGCGAACAAGGCGTCGTGCTCGCTGTGAACCTTTCGGGCGACCAACTCCCCTCGCTGGGGCCGCACGAACCGAAGCGCAATGTCGGCATCCCCCGCGGCGAGTGAGCTGACCCGGTTGCTCGCCAAGACTCGCAGACTCAACTTGGGGTGTATCGAGAGCCCTGTCCAAGTCCTGCCAGGGCGGTGACCAACAGGTTTGGAGGCGCAGCGTCCATGGCCCGCAGCTCCTGCACGACGCGCTCTCCGAGCGCCACCGACTGCTCAACCTCGCCTCGGTGGTAGAGGTTGTTTACGAGGTCAACGTCGGCAGACAGAACGTTGGGGTGGCCAGGCGGATGGAGTTCGACCCAGAGCTCACGGACCTGTTGCAGGATCTCGTACTCCTGATCGCGATCGCCCAGCGCTCCGTGGGCTCGGGCAAGCACGGAGTACGCGTCCGCCGTGATCGTGGGCAAGCCGCCCTCACGTTCGACCACCTCCCGAAGCGCGTCGAGGTGATCACGGGCGTCCCGGGGACGACCGGCGATAAACAACACTTGCCCCAACCGGACATGAAGGGCCACCGCCGCGGGATGTCCCACGCCCAGCCCTCGATCCGCGGCGGCGATGTTGGTTTGCAGGAGGTGAAGCGCTTCACTCACGCGACCGGCGCTCTGCAACGCCAAGCTCATGTTGGCCACCGCCAAGAACCGGTTTGGCACCGGTTCGTCGGGTTGCAGCGTCTCGAACAGAGCCAGCAGCTTCTCGAACGCGTCGACCGCCTCGAGGAAGTCCCCCGCACACGTCGCGAGGATGGCCTTCGCGCTGGCGGCGGCCTGTTGAAGGGCCGGCGTCGGTTCGGTCCGAGCGACCACGGCCAGCGCTCGTCGCTCGGTCTCCCGCGCCAAGGCAACGTCGCCGACAGTGACCGCGTAGTGAATCGCGAGTGCGAGGAGTGTTTTCGCGATACTCGCATCGTCCCCTCCCCGCTCCGCGGACAGGACAGCCTCGGCGAGGGCGCGGGTCCCCTCGGCCGCGGGCCGAGTATGCGCGGTGATGCTGGCGAGCACGGTTGTGATCTTAGCGGCGAGAACCCGGTCCTCGCTCGACTTCACGGCGCCCAGCAACACGCGCAGCTCCTGCTCGGCATCGGCGACCTGGCCAGCGGGGGCAACAACTGCGCCTGATCGAAGCGCAGCTGAAGCGCCTCGTGCTCCGGCGAATCGGTCAAGCTTAGGTCCGCGTTGGTGTCCGGGTCCGCACATGTCTCCGCACGCGGAAGCGCGTCGGCGATCTGAAGCGCGTGGGCGGGCCCGGCCTCGCCGATCATCACCAACGCTCGGTCCAAGGACAGCGCACTCCTGCGCAGACACTGCATTCGCCGATCGAAGATGAGGTCGGACTCACGATGGGACTTCCAGCGAGCCTCACAGGTGTCAGAGCGCGAAGGTCCTCCTTTTCGCGACATTGGCACACGAGCCCGGTCGGCCGCGGCGTGTCCGGTGTTGCAGGAAAAGATCCGACATGCACCGCGAGGGCAGGGGCACCCTGTCCCTCAGGGCCACTGGCCGATCCAAGAGGCTCCAGACTCCGCGACTTCCTTCTTCCAGATCGGCACGTCGTCCTTGAGCCGTTCAATGGCAGCTGGGCATGCCTCGAACGCCTCTGCGCGGTGCGGGGCGCTGGCGGCA
>Ga0316204_10007789_pt1 | contig 15378 bp, 10 predicted proteins | sample 6monrhotite_MG_2_FD_205661 | JGI IMG/M metagenome (GOLD analysis project Ga0316204, IMG submission 205661) | Microbial mat bacterial communities from mineral coupon in-situ incubated in ocean water Damariscotta River, Maine, United States -... | ecosystem: Environmental > Aquatic > Marine >...
ACCAGTCGCCCCGCGACGACCTTGACCGGAATGCGGCCCGACTGCGCGATCGCGCCAGGAGTGAGGCACGCCAGCGCACAGAGCGCGGCGACGGTGAGGCGGAGGAGGCGCGCGATCACGGAGCGGCAGCGGGGAGGGTTGGAACCTTGGGGGTGAAAGAGGGAGGCCCGTCGGCGACAGCGCGCGACGAGCCTCCCTGTGTTCGTTCGGCGGAGGGAGTGTCCGCCAGCTGGCGACTACTGGGCGTTCACCGGGGCGCCCTCGACCCGGCCAAAGCCCCAGTTGTCGACTTCCATGCTGACTTCGATCTCGACGTTTTCCGGCACGCTCACGGCGACCGGGACCCATCCCGTGCCTCAGCTGCTGCCGGGGAAGATCGCGTCGACCAGCACCTCGCCGGTCTCCTTGGCCTTGACGGTGAACTTGGGCGATTCGCCGCGCGGATCCCAGCCGGCGTAGATCTCGCCGGCGAAGCCGCGGTACCACACCTGGTCGGGTCGGAACTGGACCGCAGCGCCCTGTCGGGCGTAGTCGAACGTCGCTTCGAGCGGGCCGCCCCACTCGAGCACGAAGTCCTCGTCGGCCTCGACGTCCATCGGCGCGAGCTTGCCACGGGTCACCTCGACCTCACCCTTGCCGAGGACCACGCGGGCGTCCTCGAGGCGATAAGCACCCACGGGGACGCGCAGGCCGTCGCTGGCCTTGCCCAGGTCGAAGGAGTAGCGACCGGAGAGGTCGCGCACGACGAAGCGCTGGAGCTTGCCGTCGGTTTGGTACCCGTCGTGGACGTCGAGCACGCCGGACTCACCCTCGAACGACGAGAAGCGAAGCTCGGAGCCGTCCTCGGCGACCTCGAGCCGGAACAGCTCGTCACCGACCGTGACGACCTCGGACAGGTAGGCCGCGCTCTCGCCTCGGCCGACGACCAGCGCGTCCTTGCCGATGCCGTCGAAGCGGCCGTCGCAGTCCTGGTCGATGACCTTGAAGAGCACGCCGTTGAATTCACCGACGACCGCGCCGGCGGGGCCGAAGTGCCAGCCCCCGCGGTCGCTCAAGCGGATCGCTCGGCGCGCGCCGTCCTCGCCGTTCTTCAGGACGACGAGCGGAGTGGCTCCCTTCTCCGTGTCCTCGCTCGCGATGCGCAGGTCCGGAAGGCCGTCACCGTCCCCGTCGATGAGCAGCGCCGTGCCGTCGAGCCGAGTCGCGAACGGCTCGTCTCCGAGTCCTGCGAACGACAGTCCTTCACCAACGGGCATCCAGGTCTCGTTCGGGAGCGTGAACTCCCACCTGCGATAGACCTTGTACTTGGTCGTCACCACGTCCGGGATCGGGGTCGCGGTCGACGCCGCCACGAGGAGGGCAGTCAGGGTGAGCATGGGCTAACTCTCTTTTGGGTCAGAACGGGCGCAGTCGAGGCCTGCGGGAGGGCCATCATGCCCTAGATCTCGACATCCACCTAGGGGCGGCGCGAGCCCTACCCGCCTGGACGCCCCGGAGCGGGACTTCGCTGCAGTCGTCCGCGTGAAGGTTCTGTTTCTTGGCCCTGATGAGGGTCAATTGGCCGCCCACACGGGCCCGGCCGTGGGCGGCAGCGGCCTGGGGGCCGCCGACATTGCGGATTCCTAGGCGGACCTCTCCGCAGAGCCCGTCCAGTCGTCCAGCAACCCATCCCCCGCCTCGCGCCCCTGCCCGAACGCGAGGAAGCGCCGTCGCCGGGAGGGGCGACGGCGCTTCCAGCGGGGCGAGCGATGCAGGACGCTCGCCGCGCTCAGAACATCTCGAGCTTGACCGCGATCGGAGCCTCGGCGAAGGAGACGACTCGGGCGGAGATCCAGTCCTCGCTGTGCTCGCACCAGATGGGCAGGAGGGAGAGTCCGAAGGTGCCGTCGTCACCGATCTGGCCGGCGCCGATCAGGATGGGCGCCTGGCCCGACGGTCGCACCTCGACCTGGAAGCTCGCCCCGGGCTGCCCGAGGACCAGCATCTGATAGCCGCAGAGGCTCTCGGGCATCGCGACGACGCCGTGCATCTGAAAGAGGTCGAGTTGAAGCCCGGGTCCGGCGGGCGCCTCGGACACCGAGGCTGAGTTCATGGGGCCCGCGGGAGCGACGGTGTCCGGCGCGCTGAGCTGGGCGGCCGAACCGAAGGCGAACATGGAAGCCAGAGCGAGCGAGTTCAGTGCGGACATGGGTCGTGTCTCCTTCAGGTGATGCAGGGACCAGCGAACTGGTGGGGCGACTGACAAAACGATGAGCCGGACTCGACCGAACGAAAGTCATGGTTTTCTACTTCAGTTTCGCGAACGGCCTCGCCGGCCACCTCCGTCACTGTGGATGTCGCCCGAAGCCACGTTTACGATCGCAACACATCGGTGCGCGACAACGTGCCCCACACCGTCTCGGTCTCCGCACTCCACTCGCCGCTCAACGTGACCTCTGCGCCGCAACGCGACTACCTCGGCTGGGATCAGCTTCCGCTACCGAACGCGGCCAAGTGGATCGCCAACGAACTCGGGCCCGACCTGTCGGACGTGCTGATCGCGCTCCCCGCGGCCCGCGCGGGACGCAGGCTGCTCGAGCTCCTCACGCAGGGCCTCGGTCGCGACCTGCGCCCGCCGCGCATGGTGACCGCGGGTGCCTTGAGCGATGAGTTGCTTCAAGTCGACGGCGCGCCTGCCGGGCGACTCGCCCGCACGATGGCCTGGGCGCGTGCGCTGCGCGGAATGGACGACGCTCGCCTGAGGCACCTCGTTGCGCGCCCGCCCGAGAAAGACGACCTCGACGCATGGTTCCGGCTCGCCGAAGAAGTGCGCGGACTGTTCGGCGAGGTCGCCGCCGAAGGCCTCGACTTCGCGCGCGTCGCCGGTGACGACGTCCTCGCCGATCAAGTCGGGGAGCAGCGACGCTGGGAGACGCTCGCGCACGCGCAGAAGGCGATGCAGCAGCAGCTCGCCAAGGCCGAGCTCTCCGACCCTCACCTCGGGCGACTCGATGCCATCGAGAACGAACGGGTCACGCCGGTCGCCCACGTGGTGCTCGTGGGCGTCGTCGAGATCAACGAGCTCCTGCGGCGAGCGCTCGAGCTGACCGGTGCGCGCGTGACCGCGCTCGTGTTCGCACCCGAGTCCCTCGCGGACGCCTTCGACGAACTCGGCTGCCTCATTCCGAGCACGTGGGCGGCGCGTGACACGAGCCTCGACCTCGACCGCTGGCAGGTCGTCGAGCGCCCGCGCGACCAGGCCGACGCGGCGGTCGAAGAGCTCGCGCGCTGGGACGCGCGGTTCTCGGCCGACGAGATCACGATCGGCCTCGCCAACCCCGACGTCGGACCGTTCGCGCAGCGCGCGTTCGCCGAGCAGGGTGTGCACGTCCGCGACGCCGCCGGGTCTCCGCTCGCGCGCTCGGGCCCTGCCCAGCTGCTCGGACTGACGGCCCGCTTCCTTCGGACCCATCGCTACGACGACTTCGCGACGCTCGTTCGCCAGCCGGCCTTCGAAGGCGCCCTGCTCGCGAACCTCACCGACATCGACCCCGTCGCCAGCGTCGACGAGTACTTCCTGCGGCACCTGCCCAGCCTGGTCGACGGCACCTGGCTCGCGGCGAAGGAAGATCGCCGCGATCAGGCCTCTCAACGCCGACTGCAGATGCTCTGGCGCGAGAGCCTCACGCTCCTCGGCAACCTCTGGGAGGACCAGTCTCAGCCGATCAATACGCTGACCGGTCGCCTGCGCGAGTTCCTCGAGCGGATCTACGGCGAGTCGCCCCTTCAGCGCAGCAACGCGGCCGAGCGGACGACTCTGCACGCGCTCGAGAAGCTCGGCCTGGCGCTGGCCGAGGTGGAGGCGCTGCCGAAGGGCTTCGCCCCTCCGGGCAGCCCGGACCAGGCGATCGACGTCGTCCTCCGGGCGATCCAGGGTGAAGTCGCCCCGCCAGCGCCCGCACTCGGCGAGGCGCCCACGCTCGAGATGCTCGGCTGGTTCGAGCTCTCGCTGGACGACGCGCCGGGCTTGATCGTGCTCGGCTTCGAGGACGGTCACGTTCCGGAGTCGGTCCGCGGCGACGCGTACCTGCCCGATCGCCTGCGCCGCAGCCTCGGGCTCCTCGACGAGGAGCGCCGCCTCGCCCGCGACCTCTACGCCACGGAGCTGCTGCTGCACTCGCGCGAGGAGGTCTGCTTCATCAGCGGCCGGCGCAGCCTCGACGGCGACCCGCTCGTCCCGAGCCGCATCGTGTTCCACTGCTCACCCGAGGACGTCCCCCAGCGCGTGGAGCGCTTCCTCTTCGGCGGAACCGCCGCCACCGAGCGCATCGAGGATCAGAGCCCGCGCTTCGAGCTGCCGCGCCGCGAGGAGCCCTTCACGCTCGAGACGATCTCGGTCACCGACTTCAGGACCTTCCTCAAGTCACCGTACGACTACTACCTGCGGCGCGTGCTCAAGCTCGAGTCGCTCGACGACCGGGCGCGCGAGCTCGACCCGCTCGCGTTCGGAAACGTCGCGCACGAGGTGGTCGAACGCTTCGGGCGCGACACCAAGGTGCGGGAGTCGACCGACGCCTCCGCCATCGCCGCCTTCCTCTCGGGGGAGCTCGAGAGCGTGGCCAAGGAGCTGTACGGCCGGCATCCCCTTCCCGCGGTGCGACTTCAGCTCCGGCAGCTCGAGTACCGCCTCGCGGCCTTCGCCGAGAAGCAGGCGGCGCGGCGTCGCGACGGCTGGCGCGTGCTCGAGGTCGAGTGGTCGCCGCCCGGCGGCAGTGTGCCCTTCCTCGTCGATGGCGAGACGGTTCAACTGCGCGGGCGCATCGATCGCATCGACCATCGCCCCGAGACGAACGAGTTCGCCGTGTGGGACTACAAGACCGGCGAAGAAGTGCGCAAGCCGGTGACGGCGCACCGCGCAGCCGACGGTACGTGGCGCGACTTGCAGCTCCCGCTCTACTGCTGGCTCGTCGCCGAGCTCTGCGGAGAAGCGATGCCGTCGGAGCTGGGCTACATCGCGCTGGGCCGTGACACGCACCGCGTCGAGTTCGCGAAGGTCGAGACCTGGGACCGCAAGAAGGGCGAGTTCGACTCGATCGAAGAGGGCGTCGAGTCCGCGTGGGACGTTGCGAAGGACGTCGTCCGGCGCATCCGCGAGGGCGCCTTCTTCACCGAGGAGGGCTTCGAGCCCTACGACCCGATCTTTCAGGCCATCGGCGGCGTCGGCCTCGTCGAAGCGAGCGCGGAGGAGTCGGAGTGAGCACCCGCCAGAACCTGCGCATCCTCGCCTCGGCCGGCACGGGCAAGACCTTCCGGCTGACGAACCGCTTCCTCGGCCTCCTCTTCGACGGCGTCGAACCCGAGCGCATCCTCGCGACGACCTTCACCCGCAAGGCCGCGGGCGAGATCCTCGACCGCGTGCTCGAGCGGCTCACCGAGGCCTGCGTCGACGCGGACAAGCGAGCCGCGCTCGCCAAAGCCCTGAACGACAACGGCGAGCTGTCGAGCTCGTCGCTGACCGAGGCGCGCTGCGTCGAGCTCCTCGCGAAGCTGACCCGCAACCTGAACGCGTTCCAGGTCCGCACGATCGACTCGTTCTTCGTGCACCTCGTTCAGCTGTTCGCGCTCGACCTCGAGCTGCCGCCCGACTGGGGCATCGCCGACGAGCGCGTCGAGGCGCGCCTGCGCGCGGAGGCCCTGCAGGACGTGCTCTCGAACGAAGACCCCGAGGCGATCGTGCTGCTCCTGCGCGAGCTGTCCAAGGGCGAGGCCGGTCGTAGCGTGCACGGCTCCCTCGTCGGACGCACCGCGGCGCTGCGCCCGGTGCACCTGGAGAGCGCAGAGGGCGCGTGGGACTCGCTGCAGCCCGGCGCGGCGGTGAGCGACGACGACTTCGGCGCCGCCCTCGGCGCCCTCGAAGGCGCCGAGGTCCCCGCCAGCGCGAAGGGCGAGCCGAACAAGACCTGGCTCAAGGCCCGCAGCACCTTCGTCGAGCGCGCGCGCGACGGACGCTGGGAGGAGCTCTTGAAGGGCGGCCTCGGCGGCGCCTTCCTGTCGCCGGCGCAGATGTTCTCCCGCAAGCCGTTCCCCGACCCGATGGTCGAGCCGATGGAGACGGTCATGCAGCGCGTCGCGGGCGAGATCCTCGCGCGACTCGCCGCGCGCAACCAGGCAGCCGACAGCCTGATGAACGCCTTCGAGGCGGCGTTCGAGCGTCGCAAGCGAACCGAGGGCGCCTACGGCTTCGGCGATCTGCCCTACGCCCTCGCGCCGAACACCGCCCGCGCGCTGCCGCTCACCGAGCGCGAGCTCGACCAGTGGTTCCGCCTCGACGGTCGCATCGACCACCTGCTGCTCGACGAGTTCCAGGACACCGCGCCCGTCCAGTGGCGCATCCTCGCGGGCATCGCCGGCGAGATCGTCGCCGGCGGTGATGTCCCCCGCAGCCTGCTGTGCGTCGGGGACACGAAGCAGTCCATCTACTCCTTCCGCCAGGCCGAGCCGCGACTCCTGTCCGAGCTCACCGAGCGGCTCCCGGGGCTCGAGAACGACTCGATGGCGAAGAGCTATCGGTCAGCGCAGGCCGTGCTCGACGCCGTGAACCTCGTCTTCGAGGGCGTCGCGGAGAGCAGCGCGTTCGCGGACGAGGAGTTCGCGCCGTACCGGAGAGCGGCCGAGGGCTGGACACGCTCCTACGAGTCGCACACCGCCGCGCGCACGCTGACCGGCGCCGTGTACGCCGTCGAGGCCCGCGCGAAGCTCGACGAGGAACCCAAGCAGATCCCCCTGCTCGAGCGCGCCGTCGAGCGCGTGCGCGCGATCCTCGACGAGGCGCCCCACGCCGAGGTCGGGATCCTGCTGCGCAAGAACGCGGCGATCCCGAGCTTGATCCACCGCCTGCGGGCCCAGGGCATCGACGCGAGCGGCGAGGGCGGCAACCCGCTGACCGACGCGCGCGCCGTGCTCTGCTTCCTCTCGCTGCTGCACCTCGCCGACTTCCCGGACGACAGCGCCGCGGCCTTCCACGTCGCCTCCTCGGAGCTCGGCCCGAGCTTCGACCTGCCGCTGGACGCCGACGCGGACCGCAGGCGTGCGCTGTCGCGGGAGCTCCGCCAGCGGATCGCCGCCGAGGGCCTCGGCGAGTTCACCCGCGCGCTCAGCGAGCAGATCGTGACGGCCGACGCGTGGACCGCGTGGGACAGGGCGCGCTTCGGCCAGCTGCTGGACCTCGCCTTCGCGTTCGAGGCCTCGGGCGAGTCGCGCCCCTCCGCGTTCGTCGACGTCGTCCGCGCGAGCCGCGTGGAGGCGCCGGGCGGCTCGAACGTCCGCGTGATGACCGTCCACGCCTCGAAGGGCCTCGAGTTCGACGCGGTCGTGCTGCCGGAGATCGCGGGCCCGGTGATCGGGATGCGTGACAGCATCCTCACCGAGCGCCCCGACCCGTCCGCCACGATCACCCGCGCGACGATCGCCCCGAGCAAGGATCTGCTGCCGATCTCCGCCGACCTGCAAGAGCTCTACGACGGACTGACCGAGCGACAGGTCGAGGACGCGCTCAGCGTTCTCTACGTCGCGATGACGCGCGCCAAGCGGCGGCTCGACCTCATCCTTCCCGGGCCCGAGCCCGAGACGAAGTCGCGGAGCAGCTCCGGCCCCAAGGCGCCGAAGACGCACGAGCTGATCCTCGACGCGCTCGCGGCCACCGGTGACCTGCAGGAGGCGGACGAGGCCGGCGTCGTGTGGTCGCACGGCGACGGCGCGGCGTGGAGCGAGGGCATCGAAGAGGCCGCGGTCGCCCCGACCCCCCCGCCCCGTCCGCAGCTACGCTTCGCCGAGGGCCGTCCGCCGCGCAGCCTCCCGCGTCGCAGCCCCTCCGCCGAGGAGGGCGGCGGCCGGCTCTCGGCCGCCGACGCGCTGCGCCCGCGCGCCGCCGCGCAGCTCGGAACTCTGGTCCATGCCTGCTTCGAGGCCGTCGTATGGCTCGAGGACTTCGGCGCGGACCGCGAGGCCGTCGAACAGAGCCCGGCGCTCCGCCGCGCCTCCGGGGCGCAGCGCGCGGAGGCGCTGGCGCTGTTCGACCAGGCCCTCGGCCATGAGGAGGTCGCCGCAGCGCTCTCCCGCGCGAGGTGCGCCGCCCCGACCGGTTCGACCCTCGAGGTCCAGAACGAAGCCCGCTTCTCCATCCCGCTTCCGAGCGCGGACGGCGCGCTCGAGCTCTGGACGGGCGCCATCGACCGCCTCGTGCTCGCGCGCAGCGGCGACGAGGTCGTCTGGGCGGAGGTCCTCGACTTCAAGTCCGACCAGACGAGCCCCGGCGACCTCGACGGACTGACCGAGCACTACCGCCCGCAGCTCGAGGCCTACTCGCGCTTCGTCCAGGAGCGGTATGGTCTCGCGCCGGGAGCCGTCGTCGCGCGGCTCGTCTTCGTGCGCGCCGGACTCGTGCGGACGGTCTAGACCGAGCCCCGCGGAGCCAATCTGCTAGAGACCGAAGCGCCCGCGCAGGAACAGCGCCCAGACCAGGACCGCGGCGAGCGTGTACTTGCTCGCGTAGTAGAGCTTGCGGTTCATCCGCGTCTTGATCCCGCGGAAGAAGGCCTTGCAGTGGAAGAAGACCGGCGTGATGCGGTTCAGCGCGCCGGGCTTCTCGTCCGCCGCGTTGTGGCTCGCGGTGATGTGGTAGACGTGGTCGATGAGGAACTGGTTGAAGCCCCGCATCAGGCGCGTGTGGAGCGGCCGCGTGAAGTCCGCGAAGAGGATCAGGCGCGCCTCGTCGGTCGTGTTCTCCGCCCAGTGCACGTAGGTCTCGTCGAAGACGATGTCCTCGCCCTCCTTCCAGGTGTACTCGTCGCCGTCGACCCAGATGCGGCAGCCCTCTTCCTTCGGGCAGACGAGCCCGAGGTGGTAGCGCATCGAGCTGGCGAACGGGTCACGGTGGCGCCCCAGCTTGCCGCCCGGCGGCAGCATCGTGAAGGCGGCGGAGTTCACGTCCGGGATGCCCGCGATCAGCGCGGTCGTCTTCGGGCAGCGCTCGAGCGCCGACGGCAGGAAGTCGCCGTACCACTTCATGTGGAACCGCTTCCAGCCGAGCTTCTTGAACGACACGAACGCGAGGTCCTGCTGGCCGGCGTTGTAGTCGATCTGTCCGTCCTCGTAGAGCGCGAGGGCCTCGGCGCGGATCGTCTCCCAGTTGTCCTTGAGCACGCCGAGCTGTGGGAAGCGGCTCGCCGGCAGGAACGGGTCCTTGGGGATCGCCGAGAACAGGTAGAACAGCACGTTCAGCGGCGCGAACAGCCCGGAGTGCTCGGTGAACTGACGCTCGAAGCGCACGCGCGCCTTGCCGCGGAAGTGCACGAAGCAGACGCACGCCAGGTAGACGTACGCCGCGAACGCCCAGGGGCTGAGGAGCAGCTCGAAGAGGCTCTCTAGAAAGGTGGGCTCGTCCGTCGGCATCGGCCCCGAAGATCCCACCCCACCCGCGAGGAAACAACTCCTCCCGCGCCTTTCACGCCGCGCCGGGGCGCCGAATTCGAGACCGGCTCGCAGTCCCCAGAACGCGCGCCAGGACTCCTTGACGGCTCAGGGCGCCGCGCGGGCCGAGGGCCGGGGTCTGCGCGGCGGGCTCGATCCACGGACCCCGTTCGGAATGGCCCGGGGGGAGCGACGCACACGCAGGGATGAGCCGCTCGACCGCCCCTCTCGCAGTCCTCGCCCGGGAGACCCCGGGTCTCGCTGTCACCGTCGCGCTGTCCCTGCTCCTGCTGGTGCCTGGGGGTCACTCGCAGGCACAGGAGAGCGCGGCCGGCGCCGCGACGACGCTGGACCACTTCTCCGAACGCCTCGAGTCGGAGCTCGTCCTGCGGGAGGTCTGGCAGGGCGAGCTCGCGATGACCGACTACTACCCGCTCGACTACGCCCTGAACGCGCACCACGAGGTCGCAGCGGAGCTGCGGCCCGGGCCCCCCGGCTCGGAGGATCGGCGCCTCGTCGAGTTCACGGCGATCGGCGGGAGCCACTCCATCGGCTCCGAGGTGCTACCCGGCGAGGACACGGAGCTGGAAAGCGTGCTCGACGGCGCGGTCGTCGCCTTTCGCGACTCGAAGGACACGCGGCTCCTCGAAGGGCGCGAGGAGGCCGAGCTGCTGCTCGCCGGACTGCGCGACGGCTTCGACCGCGGGGCCTTCGGGCCGCCCGAGGATCTGGGGGACGAACCGAGCTGGACGCTGCACGACGCGGAGGCGCTGTCGCTGTTCGACGCCACGGGATCCCTCGGCCGTGAGTTCGAGGACCTGATGGAGCCCGCGCGCGAGGTGATCGTGCTGAGCGCGGCGTTCGAGCTCCGCGCGCTGCTCGCGGGCGACGAGACGCCCCGCGCCGACCTGAAGCTGACCCGCGGCGAGCCCGACGCTCGAACCCCTCACGACGAGCCGCTCACGCTCGAGCTGAAGGCCGACGGTGTCAGCGACCTCCTCCCCCAGCTGGAGCGGCTCGCGAACCAGGGGGGCGACGACAGCCTGTGGGACGGCGTCACGAAGCTGGAAGCGACCTGGTCGCTCGAGGCGAAGGGCGAAGCCGCGTGGGACACCGAGCGGCGCGTGCTGCACGGCATCCAGCTCGAAGGAGAGCTGACCGTGACCGCGGAGCTCACGTTCCAGCCGAACAACCCGGCGCTGGACTCGAACACCTTCGTGCTCGACATCGAAGGCACGGTGAGCCTCAACTCGGAGCACCTGCGGGAGTGACGGGCGGTGCTCGCGCGAAGCGAGACCGGCGCTACTCCGCCAGGCTCTCGAGCTCTTCCCAGCGGGCGTAGACCGTGTCGAGCTCGGCGCCGAGCGTCTCGAGGCGCGCGGTGTCCGCGCTGATCTCCTCGCCCGAGCGCTTGTAGAAGCCCGGGTCGGCCATCGCCGCCTCGAGCTCGCCCTTGGCGGTCTCGAGCTCCTCGATGCGCGCGGGGAGCGTCTCGAGCTCCTGACCCTCCTTCCAGGTGCGGCGTCGCGGGCCCTCCGTGGCGGCGCGGTGCTTGGCCTTCTTCGCGTCGGGCTTCGCTGCCGCCGGCGCCGCGGCCGCGGCCGCCTCACGGCGCCAGTCGGTGTAGCCGCCGTTGTACTCGACGACCTTTCCATCGCCCTCGAACACGACGGTCGAGGTCACGACGTTGTCGAGGAACTCGCGGTCGTGGCTGACGACGATCAACGTGCCGTCGAACTCGACGAGCAGGCTCTCGAGCAGCTCGAGCGTCTCGACGTCGAGGTCGTTCGTCGGCTCGTCGAGGATCAGGAGGTTGCTCGGCCGCGACAGCAGCTTGGCGAGCTGTAGCCGGTTGCGCTCGCCGCCCGACAGCTTCGTGATCTTCCCGAGCACCTGCGCCGGCGAGAACAGGAAGTCGCCGAGGTAGCCGATGACGTGCCGCCCCTGGCCGTTGACCATCACGGTGTCGCCGAAGTCGACGATGTTCTCCTGCACGGTCTTCGCGTCGTCGAGCACCGAGTGGAGCTGATCGAAGCGGCCGATCTCGACGCGCGTGCCCTGGCGCAGGGCGCCGGAGTCCGGCGCGCGCTGGCCGAGCAGCACGGACAGCAGCGTCGACTTGCCTGCGCCGTTCGGCCCGACGATGCCGACGCGGTCGCCGCGCTGCACCTCGAGGTTCACGTGAGAGAGCACCTTCTTCTCGCCGAACGCGACGCTGACGTCCTTCGCCTCGAGGACGAGCTGCCCGGTCCGCCCTGCGTCGTTCAGCTCCGCCCTGGCCTTGCCCACGACGTTGCGGCGGTCGGCGCGCTCCTCGCGCATGGCCTTGAGCGCGCGCACGCGGCCCTGGTTGCGGGTCCGGCGTGCCTTGACTCCGCGTCGCAACCACGCCTCCTCCTCCGCCAGCTTCTTGTCGAACTGCGCGTTCTGCTGCTCCTCGGCGGCGAGCTCGGACTCGCGGCGCTCGAGGTAGGTCGGGTAGTCGCAGGCGTAGCTGCGCAAGGCGCCGCGATCGAGGTCGAGGATGCGCGTCGCCAGCTTGCGCAGGAAGGCGCGGTCGTGCGTCACGAAGACGAGCGTCGCCTCGCTGCGCAGGAGCCGGTCCTCGAGGTGCAGGACCCCCTCGAGGTCGAGGTGGTTGGTCGGCTCGTCGAGGATCAGGACGTCGGGCTCGACGATCAGGGCGCGCGCGAGCAGCACCCGCCGCTTCGCCCCGGCCGAGAGGTGGTCGACGGACTCCGTGGGGTCCAGACCGAGGTCGACCAGGATCCGGTCGAGGCGCTCCTCCTTCTCCCAGTCGTGCTCGAGCCCGAGCTCGTCGAGAGCCGCGACGAGCTGGTCGTGGACCGTGCCGTGGAAGGCGGTCGGGACCTCCTGCTCGAGGGTCGCGACGCGGACGCCGGGCCGGCGGGTCGCCTGGCCACCGTCCGGGGTCAGGGAGCCCCCCAGAACGCGCAGCAGGGTCGACTTCCCGGCCCCGTTGCGGCCGACCAGGCCGACGCGCTCTCCGCGCTCGACGTTCAGGTCGACCCCGTCCAGGAGCTGGGGCCCGCCGAAGCTGAGCGACACGTTCGCGAGTCCGATCTCCGCCATGAGGGGCGAGAGGATAGCGCGCAACACCCGGAGGAGCCCTGGCCCGCCGGATCCCCGTGCGGAACGTTCGAATTCCACCCGAGTGCACCCAATCCGGCCCGCGCGCGAAGAGGGGGCTAGACTTGACCCTGGAGCGGCTTAGAAACACCCCTCCGCCCCCATCGACACGCCCCCCTCTCGACCTTCTATGCGCCCGATCCTCACCCCCCTCGTCGCCCTCGCGGCGCTCGCCCCGGCCGTTACGGCGGACGTCCTGCAGCTCTCCGCCACTCAGGACAACACGGTCTTCTCGGAGGTCGAGAACAGCAACGGCGCCGGCGATCACATCTTCGCGGGGCAGAACAACGGCAACCACTCGCGCCGTGCCCTGCTGGCCTTCGACATCGCGAACCAGATCCCCGCCGGCTCGACCATCAATTCGGTCAGCCTGCGGCTGCGCTGCTCGCAGACGATCTCCGGCAGCTGGCAGGTCGACCTGAACCGCCTGCTCGAGAGCTGGGGCGAGGGCGCCTCAGACGCGATCGCCCAGGAGGGCACGGGTGCCGCCGCGGAGGCGAACGACGCGACCTGGAACACCCGCTTCTTCCCCGGCATGCCGTGGACGACCCCCGGAGGTGAGTTCGTCTCGCCCGCGAGCGCGTCCCGCAACGTGATCGGCGACAACGCCTTCTACACCTGGACCGCAGCGGGGATGACGGCGGACGTGCAGCTCTGGCTCGACCAGCCGAGCACCGACTTCGGCTGGGTGCTCAAGTTCGCGAACGAGACCATCAACCAGAACGCCAAGCGCTTCGACTCGCGCACCAACCCGACCGTGAACTTCCGTCCGCGCCTGACCGTGGACTTCACGCCGCCGTCCACCTGCACCTCGACGAGCTTCTGCTCCTCGACGCCGAACTCGAGCGGTGGAGCCGCGCTGATCGCGACCACGGGCAGCTGCTCGGTCGCCACGAACAACTTCGGACTCGTCGCCCAGCCGGTGCCGAACACGATCGGCGTGTTCTTCTACTCCGCCGGCAAGGTCAACGGCGGGCTCGGCACGCCGTTCGGCAACGGCCTGCGCTGCATCGGCTCCGCCGGCAACCCGATCTTCCGCACGACCCCGGTCGCGATCTCTGGCAACACGCTGGCGCGCCAGATCGACTTCACGACGCTGTCGCCCGCCGGCGCCATCACCCCCGGATCCACCTGGAACCTGCAGGCCTGGTTCCGCGACCCGCCGGCCGGCGGTGCTCAGTTCGACCTGTCCGACGCGGTCGAGGTGACCTTCCAGTAGCCGGAAGCGCCCGCGCTACTCTCGAAGAGGCCGCCCGTTGCAAGACGGGCGGCCTCTTCGCATTCGACGTCGACCGCGTTCGCGGCTCCCGGGCGCTCAGCCCTCGAAGCGATCGCCGATCGTGATGCCGAACTCCTTCTCGACCTCATCGGTCGGGCGCATCTCGATCGCGTCCCAGGCGAGCTTGGTGCAGACGCGCACGCAGATGACGCAGCCGATGCACTCGTCGTAGCGGATCTTCACCGGCGGGATCGGCCGATCCGGCCAGTCCTCGGCCCGCTCGACCTCGATGCAGTCGACCGGACAGAACGGGATGCAGACCTCGCACCCGGTGCAGTTCGGCTCGTCGACCACGGCGAGCTGCTTCGGCCGCTTCTTCTTCCGCGTGTGCTTGTCGGGGATCTCCGGGATGTCGGAGAGGAGGTCCTTGATCTTCCGGTCGTTGTAGATGCCCATGGGCTCATTCTAGCGGCCACTCGCGCTCGCGACGATCGACTCTGATTTACCGAGACCAGAGTGACTCGATCGCGTCGAAGCCCCGCGGGTCGTGCTCCTTCAGCTCCGGCCTCACGAACGGGTAGAAGTCGTTCGTGCCGAAGTACGCCTCGGACAGCTCCGCGAAGTACTCCTTCGCGTTGTTCATGCCGTAGGCCTTCTCGCGCGAGCCGCCGTAGCGCAAGACAGCGTCGTAATCGCCGGACCCCTTCGCGAGCGCGTAGGCCTCGGCGATCGTCGGCTCGTCGTACCCGAGGACCTGATGGTGGTAGGCGTGCGCGAGCTCGTGGATCACCATCGACGGCTGGCTGAACGACCAGGACAGGAAGTTCTTCGCGTTGCCGAACTGCACGCAGCGCGCGAGCGCCGGATCGTGGCCGTTGCCGATGAGCCACTCGCGCGAGGGGTGGTAGACGCCTCCGGGGACGCCCTCGTAGTCCAGCTCCATCCACAGCTCGACCTTGCGCAGCTCGGCCAGGGCCTTGTTCGGAACGGTGCGCGTCACCTCCAGCAAGCGGGCCTCGAGCAGCTCGAGCACCTGGGCGCCCAGCTCCGAACCCTCCGCCGCGAGCCCGGGGTGCACGCGCACGGTCCAGCCCCGGACCTCGCGCACGACGTAGACCTCGGAATCGCCGGCGGCCGCCGGGGCGAGCGGCTCCTGTGCGGTGACGAACAGGAGGCAGAGCAACGAGAGCAGGCGTAGCGGCATGGAGGCGAGGTGCGTTGAGCGTCGGGCTGGCGCGGGATCGAGGCGATGGAATAGCCTAGCTCGCATGAACGCGCTTCGAATCGCCCCGCTGGTCGCCACCTCTCTCCTCCTCTCCTGCGCCCTCGCCTCCGAGGCGAGCCACGCAGAGCCAGCCGCGCCGGCCGCGGTCTCCGCCAGCGCGCCCCAGTCGGCGAGCGCGCAGCAGGACAAGGCGAAGGGTCAGAACGCGGTCGGCAAGTCGATTCGCTTCGGCGACGCCGTCGAGCTCGCGTACGACGCGGAGTTCTTCCCGGGCGCGACCTACGACGAGGCCATCCCGACACCCGACAGCCTGCTGGGCCAGCAGCACGGCTCGCGG
>Ga0316204_10007790_pt1 | contig 15375 bp, 16 predicted proteins | sample 6monrhotite_MG_2_FD_205661 | JGI IMG/M metagenome (GOLD analysis project Ga0316204, IMG submission 205661) | Microbial mat bacterial communities from mineral coupon in-situ incubated in ocean water Damariscotta River, Maine, United States -... | ecosystem: Environmental > Aquatic > Marine >...
GGACAAACTCGTGAAGAATGGAAGGCGCAGGTCGAAACCAACAAGATTCTCGGTACATCGGCAAATCCAACCCCAATCGATGGTATCTGTGTGCGAATTGGTGCAATGCGCTGCCATAGTCAGGCGATGACCATTAAGTTGAACAAAGACGTACCCCTAGATGAAATCGACAATATTCTTGCTGAGGCTAACGATTGGGTCAAAGTAGTGCCGAATGACCGTGAGATCAGCATGAAAGCACTGACTCCCGCTGCGGTAACCGGTACCTTAGATGTGCCAGTGGGCCGTTTACGTAAATTAACCATGGGTAATGACTATTTGTCGGCCTTTACGGTGGGTGATCAGCTGTTATGGGGTGCTGCAGAGCCACTTAGGCGTATGCTGCGTATCTTACTAGAACAGAAATAACGAATAATATCCTTTTAATACAATAGGATAGCGGTTTTTTGTACGACAACTTTGATCGCTGGTTAGGAAGACCTCCAGCCAGCGATTTTTTATTTTTGAGCTATTCTTTAATCTTCTTAATAGATTGAGATCTGGTCGATAGTTTTTCATCATGATATTTGTAAAATGCTAACTATAATGTATAGTTACAAAGACTATATAAAGGCCATTCTAGTTATTGGTCGATAACCCTGTGATAATCAGGGACAGACTGGCATTGTGAGTCTCTCAATGCGGTTAACAATTATAATGAATAGAGATGGAGTAGGGACGTTGCGCAAACTCAAAATATTTTTCATTACGGTGGTGTGCCTACTGGCCTCAAATATCGCTTTCACCTTAGGTGTTGGTGATATCAAAGTAAACTCAGGACTGAGTCAGCCATTAGATGCAGAAATTAAACTGTTTTCAGTTCGACCAGGTGAAGGCGAGAATATTCGCGTAACGCTTGCTACTTTAAAAGAATTTGATAAAGCTGGTATTGATCGCCCGCTTGGACTTTCTTACCTTAAATTTAAAGTTGTCGAAAAGGGTGATGGCAACGCTTATATTCGTGTTTATTCAGAGCGCCCAATTCGTGAGCCGTTTCTTGATTTCCTAGTCGATATTGATTGGCCAAGTGGTCGTCTGTTGCGTGAATACACGTTATTACTTGATCCACCTATTTTCACGCAAAATAAAGCAGCTCCTGTGCAATCAGCTGTAGTAGCCGCACCTACTCGTATTATTCGTGAAGAGCCGGCACCAGCAACGGTAATTTCAACACCGTTATCTGTGCCGACTGCACCGGTAGTCAGTGATAATGAAACGGGTTTGTTCCCACAAATTCAAATTGATGAAGAACCTGCACCAGCCTTTACAACAGGAACATCTAAGGCAATAGCTTTGGATGCACCTGCATTTTCTGGGGATAGCTATAAGGTTAAGAAAAGCGAAACACTTTGGTCTATAGCAAGAAGTGTTCGTCCTGACGATAGCATTAGCGTCTCACAAATGATGATCGCATTGCAGCAAGCAAATCCTGAAGCATTCTCAAATAACAATATTAATGGCTTGAAGTCGGGTTTTGTTTTACGCATACCTGATCGTGCCGATATTGAAGCGATTGCACACGACCAGGCATTAAGGAATTCACTACAGCAGAATGAGCTTTGGCGTGCTGCGCAAAATAATTTAAGTAGTGCAGTAACACCGAGTGGTACAACAGCATTAACAACAAATAAGAAAGCCACTGTTGCTCCGAAACAAGAAGAAGCTTTAATAAAACTGATTACACCAGATGCTAATGCAGGTACAGCAGCGCAAGGTGGCGGAGCAGATACAGGTGCCTCATCTGAGAAGCTGGCACTTGCGGCTGAACAGTTGGCTTCAAAAGATAAAGAGAATAATGAGTTACAAGATCGTGTTAAATCCCTTGAGGATCAAATCGGTTCAATGGAGCGTTTGCTTGAACTGAAGGAAGATTCACTTTCTGAACTACAAAATAAGTTAACTACTGAAACGCCTAAACCTGCAGTAGAAACAGCGCCTGTAATTGAAGAAACGACTGAGCCGGTGATCGAGAAAACACCTGAACCTGTTGTTGCCGAGGAAAAACCAGCGCCTGCACCGGTTGTAAAACCAACCGTAAAGGAAGAAGCTAAAGTTAATCCATACGCCTTATCTGAAGTGCCAAAAGCGAAACCAACTTCAGCACCTAAACCAACAGAAACGAGTTTGTTTGATGACCCAAGTATTTTAGCGGCAATGATTGCCGTGTTACTGGCGATACTGGTAATTGTTTGGCTAGTGATTAAACGTCGTCAGAACAATATGCAACAGTTCCCAGAAAGCATATTGTCAAGCAAGCCAGCAACAGTTAGTACAAGCAAATCAAAAGATGAGACTACCTTGTTGAGCGACTTTGCCCCAAGTGCAATGGATGGCGCGATTGAGTCAGATGCAAGTGAAGTTGATCCATCCGCAGAAGCAGATGTTTATATTGCCTATGGTAAGCATCAGCAAGCGGAAGAATTATTGCTAGCATCAATTGAAAATGAACCAGAGCGTCTTGATCTTAGATTGAAGCTAATGGAGGTTTATCACGCTACAGGTAATGCAGATTCATTCTTAGCGCAGGCTAGTCATATGAATAGCGTAATGGACGATCAGAGCACAGCCTTGTGGGACAAAGCTGTTGTGATGGGTCGCGAATTATGTCCGGGTAATGACCTGTTCGGTAGCGATAAAAATAACAACGAAGATGATTTCGCTGACTTAGAAGGGATTGCAGATCTAGATGATGATTTAGATTTAAACCTTGATATGGATGACACGCTCACAATTGATGAGCCAGATGAAATCTCAAAAGAAATATCGGATGATGAATTGTCATTAGATTTGGACATGGATTTAGAATCTTTAGATACAAGTGATAATGCTGATGATGGTCTATCACTTGATATGGGTGATTTAACTCTAGAGATGGAAGAAGATGTTAAGCCTGAAGTGAAGGCAGAACCAGAGGTAGTTGCAGAGCCTGAAGCTGCAATGGATCTTGGTGACCTAACTCTTGAAATTGAAGATGACACAGCCGACTCATCAGATGAAATTGAGCTTGATGTAGATGAGATGCTTGGCGATGCTGACTCCGCTGAAGATGATGGCATTTTGGGTATGGACGAGGTTGCAACTAAATTGGATCTTGCCAAAGCATATATTGATATGGGTGACCCAGATGGTGCCCGCGCAATTCTTGATGAAGTGTTGACCGAAGGTAACGATGATCAACAGTCAGAAGCGAAGGGACTGATTGATCAGTTGTAAATATGTCTGCTTTACTATGCAACCGGCACATTGATGCCGGTTGTTTGCGTTTTATAGCTATGCATCCTTTTATAAAAATTCTCTGTTTGTTAGCAACAACTATTTTATTAATATCCGCAAGTCCTATGCGGACACTTGTCATTGTAATTATTTTAAGTCTACTTTTATTTTTTATGGGTTTGGAATATTTTCAGGCTAGCTGGAAAATGTGTAAGCGAATGAAATGGTTTTGGTTATCATTACTGATTTTATACGGTTGGTTTATTCCTGGTACGCCAGTTTTTATATTTGATTACATATCCTTAGATTATATTCCAAGCATTGAAGGTTTGAGTGCCGGTGGATTGAGAGCCATTGCTTTATTAAGTATTGTGAGTGCAGTGGTATTAGTGATGAAATCAACTTCACAAGAAGAATTGATTGTTTCTATTATGTGGTTAATTTCGCCATTACGCTTATTCAAGATTAAAACTGCACAATTTGCAGCGCGATTAGTATTAACCTTGGATATGGTAACAAATACAGAAAATAGTATTAAAGCAGCGTTAGATAAGACAAATAAGAAAATATCGATCTTTCAACGCGGCATAGATTCAATGGCAACATTATTAGCAAACATAGAGACAAGAGCAATTAAACATTCAGATACAAAAATTGTATTACCGCAGTTAGATGCGCCTGAATTATACCAATGGTTGATTCCCATAATAATTATTATTGGCTTACAAGGCTTGTGATGAAAATAGCACTAGGTATTGAATATGATGGTTCTGCATATAATGGCTGGCAGAGTCAAAAGCATGGCCATGGTGTGCAAGAAGAAGTTGAAAAAGCGCTTTCAATGGTTGCTGATCAAGATATAAAAGTGATTTGCGCAGGACGTACTGATACGGGAGTGCATGCACTAGCCCAAGTGGTGCACTTTGAAACAACAGCAGAGCGTAGCGAACGATCCTGGGTATTGGGTGCCAATGCTAATCTGCCAAAAGATATTTCTGTACATTGGGCTAAACCGGTGCAAGATGACTTTCATGCTCGGTTTTCAGCACTCAGTCGTCGTTATCAATACATTATTCTTAATCAATTTTCACGACCTGCCGTGCTATCAAAAAAAGTTACTTGGCAAGGACTGGATCTTGATGAGGGATTGATGGCACAAGCCGCTGAAGCATTAGTCGGTGAGCATGATTTTAGTTCATACCGAGCGGTTGCATGTCAGGCTAATAGTCCGGTACGAACAATCCAGCACCTGCGTATTACGCGCAGGGGAAGTTTTATTTGTATCGACATACAAGCCAATGCTTTTTTACATCATATGGTGAGAAATATCGCTGGTGTTTTAATGAGTATTGGTTGTGGTGAGCAGAAGGTGGATTGGGCAAAACAAGTTTTGGAATTCCGTGATAGAAAGTTAGGCGGCGTCACGGCAGCGCCTGATGGATTGTATTTTATGCACGTTGAATATCCGGATGAATTTGCTATTCCTGAGATAGCAGGGAATGGCTTAGCTATGCCGTTCTAATCTAAACGCTATCTAATTTGGTTCGCAGTCTTTACATTCGAGCGGGTTACCCAGGCGTTTATCTCGTTCGCATTGTTCAATGACCCAAGGTCTGTTTTGCCATGGAGGGTCGTGTCGAACATGTTGGGTGTGTCCACATTCAAGATCGGCAACCCAGTCATGCACTTCATCTTGGTGAAAACCAACAATGCTTCTTAAAGCCATGATTTGGGATATGTTAGCCTTTTTTAGCGAATTGATTGTAACCGGTGAACAGTGGTTCATTTCTTTCAAATTGCACTGCAGGCTGGCGGCGTTCATTAAAACGTCGTTCAATATTATTCCATAATCGTTCACGCCAATTTAAGGAGCGACGATCATTATTTCCTGCACGATATTCATATTCACGTAGTGATATTGGTTTGCCATTAAGTTTCTTGCCGTGAAGTTTTTTAATAGCTTTTAAAGCGAGTTTCTCTGGCTCTATATCGACTTGGGCACAGAAATAAGTTGAATTATCAAATTTGAGTTTGCGTAATGAGAAAGTGGCGTTCTTGGCGTAGCTGCCAAAGAATTTACGCAGTTCTACTTCTCTAATATCTGACGTGATATTACTAATGAAAATTTCCATTTTCGTACCTCCATGTCTAGTGTGCCTTTAGCATACCCCTAGATTAAGAAGATGAAAAGTATTGTTTGGATCACTCGGATTCTAGTATTGCCTTGTGTGCAGGGACTATATTACAGGTTTCAGATTCATCATCGTAGCAAATTACGACTTTTCCATCGCTAAGTTGTTGATGTACTTGCGCAACCATTGTTTCACGGCTTACTGCTAACTCACCGTAATCGGTACCTTCTCGATCGATGAATTCTTCGATTAGTGCAGTCAGCGTGGTTGCCTGTAATTCTTGGTAAGGGATAAGCATATTGTTCATGATATGTCGGATGTTACTAATAATACAATGAGGAATTTGTGTGTCACAAAATATTCATCTATTTGTCACTGTAGCGTCACTGAAATTATTGAGACTACGCAACATGCAATATTGCATAACAGTAGGAGCAGGTTGATGAATTTATATATCAAGGAAATGACAGATAATAGCGCACTGTTAATGACCGATCATGGCAATGTGGTAGCCACATTTGGCTGTATGGATGATGCAGTACAAGAGTGTGCCGATTGGTTACAGTCAAATGATTTTACTTCAGATTATATGGAATGTTATTTCGCTGAGTAATTCGGCGAAGTGGTGTTTCTATTCTAGGATAAGGTTACGACCACCGAGAAAAAATACCCATGCCATGACAGTAAGCCAGTGCATGACTATCGGAACCCATAGTGAGCGAGAAAAAATATAACCGAGACTGCAAACCATACCCAGTACGAAAACGATAACAAGAAACCAAGGATCAAGAAAAAAGCTTTGTGCAGCAGGGTTAATGGTGAGTGCATTAAGAGGATGCCATATTATAAATAGCCCTGTGCTGAGTAAGCTATAAAACAGGACGGGTTTGATGCCCTTGCTGGCCGTATTATTCGGTATTAGTAATCCCCTAAAGATTATCTCTTCAAACATCGATGGAAATAGAAAAAGCGCGAAAGGCAGAATGTACACTAGCGTTGAATCGATTACTTCGTAATTGAGAAGCCCCGTGGTTAACCCTGTTGTTAATGCAATGACAGCGAATATTATGAATAATACGATATTAAGTATGAGTTTATGCTGTGGGGCCGTTTTTAGGCCGGTGATGAGGTTATTTCGTAGGTATTGGATCATCATTTATGTGCACAATTTTTTCTTAAGTATAACGTTTTATGCGTGTATATCTAAAGATTGTGTCTTCGGCTAAAATGAGCACACCATGATGAAAACACGGACTAAAATTTGCGGGATTACCCGTCCAGACGATGCTCGCGCCGCAGCTACAGCGGGAGTAGACGCGATTGGGCTGGTGTTTTACCCTAAATCGCCTCGCGCAGTAACCATTGAGCAGGCACAGGCTATTTGTGCTGTATTACCCCCTTTTGTCACGGTTGTCGCGTTATTTGTTGATGCGGAGCACTTCGAAATAGAAGATATATTGGCGGCTGTACCGGTCGATTTACTGCAATTTCATGGTTCAGAGACGCCCTCACAGTGTAATGTCTATGCTACTCCTTACATCAAAGCCATCCGTATGCGTGATGATGCCGATTTAACTGAGGCGGCAAGGCAATATGATTCTGCCCGAGGCCTGTTGGTGGATACATATAATCCGAATGAGGCAGGCGGAACAGGTGAAATTTTTGACTGGGATCGCGTGCCAGATGGCCTCGATACGCCTATAATTCTCGCCGGTGGTTTGGAACCGGGTAATGTGGGTGCCGCCATCCAGAAACTTAGTCCCTATGCGGTCGATGTCAGTAGTGGCGTTGAACAAAGTAAGGGTATTAAAGATGCCGACAAGATTCGGGCATTTATGAAAGCGGTATGGTCCGCGTAATTACGAGTTAATAATGATGAGTGAACAACAAGCCTATACTGATTACATGAATATGCCTGATGAAAGAGGGCATTTTGGCCCCTATGGCGGGCGTTTCGTTTCAGAAACATTAATGGCCGCGATTGAGGAATTGACCGAGGCCTATGAAAGCGCGATTAAGGATCCAGAATTCTTAGCCGAATTTGATTATGACTTACAACATTATGTTGGACGTCCCTCGCCTTTGTACCATGCGAAGAGCTGGTCTGAAAAATTAGGCGGCGCGCAAATATATTTAAAGCGTGAAGATCTGAATCACACTGGCGCACATAAGATTAACAATACCATTGGTCAGGCACTGCTCGCCAAACGTCTGGGTAAGAAACGTATTATTGCTGAAACGGGTGCAGGCCAACATGGCGTGGCAACGGCAACTGTTGCAGCACGTTTTGGAATGGAATGTATTGTTTACATGGGTGCCGAAGACATTGAGCGTCAGGCGCTTAATGTTTATCGTATGAAATTACTTGGCGCGAAAGTAGTGCCGGTTACCTCTGGCTCGGCAACATTAAAAGACGCACTGAACGAAGCAATGCGTGACTGGGTGACTAATGTAGATACGACTTTTTATATTATTGGAACTGTAGCGGGCCCACATCCATACCCTGCGATGGTACGTGATTTTCAGGCAGTGATTGGTCGGGAAGCACGTGAACAAATTCAACAACAGGCTGGGAGATTACCTGATGCCTTGGTTGCTTGTGTGGGTGGAGGTTCTAATGCAATCGGTTTGTTCTACCCGTTTTTAAATGATACTGATGTAAAAATTTATGGTGTTGAAGCAGCGGGAGATGGAATTAAAACAGGTCATCATGCCGCTCCGTTATGTGGAGGTACACCAGGTGTATTGCATGGCAATCGTACTTACTTAATGGAAGATTCAAATGGTCAGATCATCGAAACACATTCGATCTCGGCTGGTTTAGATTACCCCGGAGTAGGACCAGAACATGCATGGTTGAAAGATGCGGGTCGTGTCGAGTATGTTGCGGTTGATGACAAAGAAGCGCTGGCGGGTTTTCATGATCTTTCTCGTATTGAAGGCATTTTACCTGCACTCGAATCAAGTCATGCCTTAGCTTATGTCACTAAGTTGGCGCCGACCATGAATAAAGATCAAATCATTATTATTAATTTGTCAGGCCGCGGCGATAAAGATATTCATACCGTTGCGGCAAGCGAAGGGATTGAGTTTTAGTTATGAGTCGTATTGAGAAAAAATTTGCGTCTTTGCGCGCAGCAGGACGTAAGGCATTAATTCCTTATGTTACGGCAGGTGATCCGGTTGCTTCTGTTACCGTGCCACTTATGCATGACATGGTGAAGGCTGGTGCAGATATTATTGAACTCGGTGTGCCTTTTTCAGATCCAATGGCTGATGGGCCAGTTATTCAGAAAGCCAGTGAGCGGGCATTAGTACACGGCATTAGTTTGCACGATGTTTTTGCAATGGTTAAAGAATTTCGTGAAGTTGATTCTGAAACACCTGTGGTGTTGATGGGGTATTTAAATCCGATTGAAGTCATGGGCTATGCCCGTTTCGCTGAGCAAGCGAGCGCAGCCGGTGTGGATGGTGTTTTGACTGTTGATTTACCACCGGAAGAGGCTAGTGAATTTGTTGCTGAATTGGCTAAATACGATCTTGACCCTATTTTCCTGATTGCTCCAACCACCACAGAAGCACGGATTGAAAAACTTTGCGCGGCGGCCAGAGGATTTGTTTACTACGTATCGGTAAAAGGCGTCACGGGTGCGGCAACCCTAGATACCAATGCGGTTGCGGATAAAATGATGGCTATTCGCAAGCATACGGATCTACCGGTTGGCGTTGGTTTTGGCATCAAAGATGCCGAATCGGCTGTAAATATAGGTGAAGTTGCCGATGCAATCGTCGTTGGTAGTGTGTTGGTAAATCAAGCAGATATTCATCAAAATGAACCGGATGAAATTTCTCCCGCGATATGTGCGATTTTAGCAGATATCCGCCAAGCACTTGATAAATAGGCAGTATCGATTGCAGGCAGAGGCTAGAAACTGCGCTATAATTACACACAGTTAGAAAACACTTTAAGAAAGCAATAAATATTATGAGCTGGTTTGAAAAATTACTACCTTCGAAAATACGAACTAATAGTGCGAAAGGTAAAAGTGTGCCCGAAGGGCTGTGGACAAAATGTACGGCCTGTAATGCTGTGCTCTACCGTGCAGAACTTGAGCGAAATGTAGATGTATGTCCAAAGTGTGATCACCACATGCGTATTGGTGCACGACGTCGTTTAGAGGCTTTTCTTGATGATGAACCTCGTGTGGAGTTGGGCACTGAGTTGAAGCCAGTTGATATTCTTAAGTTTAAGGATAGTAAGAAATATAAAGATCGCATTAGCATTGCGCAAAAGAACAGCGGTGAAGATGATGCGCTAATTGTGATGAGTGGTAGTGTAAATGGTATTGCTTTAGTCGCCTGTGCATTTGAATTTAAATTTATGGGTGGTTCAATGGGTTCAGTTGTTGGCGAACGTTTTCGTCGAGCAGCAGAATATTGTATAGCCGAAGAAATCCCCCTGGTATGTTTTTCAGCTAGTGGTGGAGCGCGTATGCAAGAGGCATTGTTCTCTTTAATGCAAATGGCCAAGACCAGCGCAGCGCTGGCGCGTTTATCGCGCCGAGGAATTCCTTTCATTTCGGTGATGACAGATCCAACAATGGGTGGCGTTTCCGCAAGCTTAGCAATGTTAGGTGATATTAATATTGCTGAGCCAAATGCGTTAATTGGTTTTGCTGGGCCACGTGTTATTGAACAAACAGTGCGCGAAACATTACCAGAAGGTTTCCAACGTAGTGAATTCTTATTGGAGCATGGCGTCGTTGATATGATTGTTAGACGTGGTGATATGCGTAATCGTGTTAGCCAGTTACTGTCTATTTTGACACGACAACCTGCACCGCAAATTGCTGATGTAGAAATGGCGGATGCTGAAACTGCTTGATAGTTTGAAATGAGAACACACGTCACATTTAAAAAAAACGGATGTGATTCGAATAAATCCTTGCAAGAATGGCTCGAATGGCTGGAGACACTTCATCCAAAAAAAATCGAGTTAGGCCTTGATCGAATCCGCGAAGTTTTCCAAAAACAATCTTTAGCCCCTCTTGCTCGTAAAGTTATTGTTGTTGCTGGCACCAATGGTAAAGGTTCCACGATTGCTTTACTTGAAACTATGTTACTGAGCGCTGGCTACAGCGTTGGCAGTTATACCTCCCCACATCTGAATTACTACAATGAGCGTGTACGTATTGGCGGCATTGATGTGTCTGATGACCGTCTTTGTGGCGCGTTTAGTCGAGTTGAATGTGCGCGTGGTGAAACATCATTAAGTTATTTTGAGTTTGGTACTTTGGCGGCGTTTGATCTTTTTTCTCGACACAAGTTAGATATTGTTCTGTTGGAGGTCGGGCTGGGTGGCCGTTTGGATGCGGTGAATATTATTGATGCTGATATTTCGGTGATTACTAATATCGGCATTGATCATGAGGAATGGCTTGGTTCGGATCGAGAAGCGATTGGTTTTGAGAAAGCCGGTGTAATGCGTGAACAACGCGTAACCATTTATGGTGAACGTAATGTACCTCAATCTATTCGTGATGCAGCGCGTAAGCAAAATGTGCTTCTACACGTCTTGGGTGAAGAGTTTGATTTTCAACGTGATGCGGAAACCTGGCAATGGAGCTCTAGTGATGGTGTGCTGATTGATTCATTACCCCCACCAGCCTTAATGGGTGAGTGCCAATACACCAATGCAGCGGTGGCGATTGCTGTGGTACAGCAATTATTAGATTTCCCTGTTGATGCCTTTGATATTATTGAAGGTCTCGAAACAGTGATGTGCCGGGGACGCTACGAGGTAATCGAAGATAACTCGCAATGTATCTTTGATGTCGCACATAATCCAGCCAGTGCAGCAGCGCTGGCCAGAACCCTCACAGCTCAATCAATAAAGGGTCAAACTTACATTGTATTTGGTGTCATGGCAGATAAAGATATTGCCGCCATGGTGGCAGAACTCGTGGATGTAGCGGATAAATGGTATTTAGCCGCGCCAAAAATCTCTCGGGCTGCGGAACCTGCGGCGGTTGAAGCAGTCTGTATTAGTAGTGGTATTAAAACGGATGCATTGCAACAATTTGCATCAGTTAGTGAAGCCACAGAACAGGCTCTACGTGATTGCGCTGAAAATGATAGAGTAATCGTATGTGGTTCATTTTATACTGTGGCGGAAGCAATGCGCCAACAGCTATACTAATGATGATTTGTGCAGGATTAGAATAATGGATGAAACCAATTTAAAAGTTCGGCTGGTCGGTGCCATAGTACTGGTCTCAATGGCGGTGATTTTCATCCCAATGATACTGGATGGCCGTGAAATCGCCGGTACGCCTGTGGGCGAGAGTAATATCCCCCCGAAGCCTGAAAATGGTTTTATTTCCAAGGTGATCCCGTTAACACCTACTCTCGAGGTTAAACCCGTAGCGGCTGAGAAACTGGTGATAAAGAAGGGTTTGTCAGCACAAACCACCAAGACGCTTGAAACGGATGCAAAGCCGAAGGCAGAACCTAAAATACAAGCTAAACCCCAGTCTAAGCCGCAGTCCGCACCAATAAAGGTTGCCAAGGTTGAGAAAATCCCACCACATGCAGGTTTAAGCGCATGGGCAGTACAGATAGGTAGCTTTGACTCAAAGAAGAATGCATACGCTTTACAGGATAAACTACGCAAGAAGGGTTTTGCTGCCTTTGTCGAGACTATTTATACGAAAGATACACCTAGTTTTCGCGTCCGTGTTGGCCCAGAGTTAAAACGGGAATTGGCAGAAAATCTGCGCAAGAAATTGACGAGTGTCCATAAAGGACGCACCTTTATTGTTAAACATCCTTCTTAATCGGGTGTAATAAATAGCAATTTATTCGTGATCCTCCACGGTAGCTCTGTTAGGATCTGCCGCAACAGCAACAATGTTTCTAGGGGTGTCTGGCAGAATGTTTAGCTTGATAGCAGACTAATGATGGTCTGGGTCGATTACGCCATTATTATCATTATCGCGCTGTCTGCGCTGATTAGTGTATTACGCGGATTTGTTAAAGAAGCCCTGTCGCTAGCAGCATGGGTACTTGCCTTCTGGGTCGCCTTTACCTTCCATCAAAATCTTGCAACGACCTTGGCTGATTACATTAATACCCCTTCATTAAGGTTGATTAGTGCGTTTGCACTATTATTTGTTGTTACGCTCATTATTGCAGCGGTGGTGAATAACCTTGTTAGTCAAATAGTTAAGAAAACCGGCTTAACGGGCACAGATAGAATGCTGGGTGTGGTGTTTGGTATCGCGCGCGGCATGGTTATTGTGGCTATACTGGTACTCATGGCAGGGCTGACTCAATTACCAGCAGATCCATGGTGGCACGATTCAATTTTTATAAAGCATTTTCAAGAAGCAGCGATTTGGCTAAAAACATTCTTGCCAGAAGATATCGCTACAAATTTCAAATACGGTTGAGGCTGAAATAATGTGTGGGATTATCGGTGTTGTAGGACGTAGTCCTGTTAATCAAACCTTATATGATGGTTTGACCGTATTACAGCATCGCGGTCAGGACGCTGCTGGGATAATTACTTGTGACAATGGCAGATTGCACTTGCGTAAGAGTAATGGCTTGGTAAGGGATGTTTTCCATACTCGTCATATGCTTGAATTGCCGGGTAATATGGGTATTGGTCATGTCCGTTATCCAACTGCGGGCTGTGCCTCGTCGGCGGAAGCACAACCTTTTTATGTGAATTCTCCTTTTGGTATTAGCCTCGCTCATAACGGCAACCTAACCAATGCGGATGATTTGAAAAAAGAATTGTTCCGTGAAGATCTTCGTCATATCAACACAGAGTCTGATTCAGAAGTATTATTAAATATTTTTGCCCATGAGCTTCAAGTCTTGCGTAAATTACGTATTGATGAGAATGATATTTTTGCTGCGGTCGCAAGAGTTCACCAGCGTGTCAGAGGTGGTTATGCGGTTGTTGCGATGATTACTGGTTATGGGATTGTTGCATTTCGTGACCCGAATGGGATTCGTCCATTGGTATTTGGTAGTCGCCAGACAGAGAATGGTTCAGAAAGTATGGTGGCCTCAGAAAGTGTTGCGATTGATGCCTTGGGCTTTGAGTTGATTCGTGATGTAGAACCAGGTGAAGCGGTATTTATTGATTTGAAGGGTGAGCTGCATATGCATCAGTGTGCGCGTAAACCTGAACCTGCACCGTGTATTTTTGAACATGTTTATTTTGCCCGTCCTGATTCGATTATGGATGGCGTGTCAGTTTACAAAGCGCGTTTGCGTATGGGTGAGAATCTCTCGCATAAGATCGAACGTATTTGGCCAGATCACGATATTGATGTGGTGATACCAATCCCGGATACAAGTCGTACTTCAGCATTGGAATTGGCTAATGAGCTGGGAGTGAAATACCGCGAAGGTTTTATTAAAAATCGTTACATCGGTCGTACCTTTATTATGCCGGGTCAAAAGCAGCGTAAGAAATCGGTGCGCCAGAAATTGAATGCGATTGATCTGGAATTCCGTGATAAGAATGTCTTGTTGGTAGATGACTCTATTGTTCGCGGTACGACTTCGCAGCAAATTATTCAAATGGCTCGTGATGCCGGTGCGCGAAAGGTCTATTTTGCTTCTGCCGCACCACCAGTTCGTTATCCAAACGTTTACGGCATAGATATGCCAAGCGCGCATGAACTGATTGCACATAATCGCACTGAGGAAGAAATTGCTGAAGCGATTGGTGCGGATAGACTCATTTTCCAAGATCTCGATGATCTGATTGATGCGGTGTACAGAGGTAATACCTCATTGACGCGTTTTGATACATCTGTATTTAATGGCGAATACGTAACTGAAGGAATTACCCCTAGTTATCTAAAACAACTTGAATTATTGCGTTCAGATTCAACAAAAGAAGACCGTGATGAGAAGTCATTATCTTTGGATATGCATAATACTGCTTGATCTTGACAGCTTAGGCGTCACTGCCTAGACTTGTCCCCCAGTAACACAGCGCCGATTTGACTCAGATTGCGGGCGCTTTATAAATTCAGCTAAAGGGAGGGCAACCTGCTTTAGCGATTATGAGCGGGTTTTTTTGTGCCTGCTTTGCCTATAAACCAGTTAAGATGTATCCATAATAAATGGATGAGGAGGCGGGATGTCAGATAATGACTACCAATTCAGTACACGCGCAGTACGCGCTGGACAAGTACGCACGGCAGAGGGGGAACACTCCGAGCCGATATTTACAACATCGAGTTATGTCTTCGACAGCGCTGCGCAGGCGGCGGCAAGATTTTCCGGTGATGAAGCGGGCAATATTTATTCACGCTTCACTAATCCAACCGTACGCACTTTTGAGCAACGCCTCGCTGCTTTAGAAGGTGGTGAACGTTGTGTCGCTACGGCATCCGGCATGGCAGCGATATTGTCGACTTGCCTGGGTTTGCTGAAGACCGGTGATCACATTGTTGCATCACAAAGTATTTTTGGTACAACGACGGTTATGTTTTCCCAACATCTTGCCAAGTTCGGCGTGGAAACCACATTTGTAGCGTTAACGGATCAGGCAGCGTGGAAAGATGCAATTCAAGATAATACCGTATTCCTGTTTTTAGAAACGCCATCGAATCCATTAGGTGAAGTTGCCGACATTCGTAAATTGGCAGACATTGCCCATGAACGAGATTGCTTGCTGGTGGTCGATAATTGTTTATGTACACCGGCATTACAGAGGCCACTGGAGTTGGGTGCAGATATTGTGATTCACTCAGCAACCAAGTTCATTGACGGGCAAGGTCGCTGCATGGGTGGAGCCATCGTCGGTAAAGAAGACATTGTTGGCAAAGATATTTATGGTGTGGTGCGGACTTGTGGACCGAGTATGAGTCCATTTAATGCTTGGACTTTCTTAAAAGGTCTGGAGACATTATCGGTACGGATGAAAGCACATTGTGAAAATGCACAGCAATTGGCTGAATGG
>Ga0316204_10007791_pt1 | contig 15374 bp, 8 predicted proteins | sample 6monrhotite_MG_2_FD_205661 | JGI IMG/M metagenome (GOLD analysis project Ga0316204, IMG submission 205661) | Microbial mat bacterial communities from mineral coupon in-situ incubated in ocean water Damariscotta River, Maine, United States -... | ecosystem: Environmental > Aquatic > Marine >...
CCATTTTGCCAAACCATTGAAAATAGCCACCGGTGGTTTTGGGCATTTCTTGCCCCGCAGGATCCAGGACAATGCTGTTCAAGCTGGCCTTATCCAGTACGGATTTGAGTTGTTGATCAAAAGGTTTGGCCGCAACCACGCATTTTGCACCCCGAGATTTGGCCTTGTTAACAATATCCTGGGCGCTTCCGCCGGCTGGAACGGTGGTGAGCTTATAACGCTGCTCCAGGTACTGAAACTCATCCTGTAATACCACAAAAGGCTGGTTACTGACATTGTGCAACAGCTTATTAACCCGAATATCCAGCTCCCATAGGGCCTGGACAATCTGATCGGAATTGGCATTATAAGCCCAGTGGTTGCGTTGATCCAAACCCTGGAAAACCATCGTTATCGCTTCCAGGGCAGCCATGGCATTCAACGGGTCAAGCCAGTAATAGGTATCTATGGCCCCTTCAGGTCGAATAGTTTGCACCATGCCATATCCCTTACCTAAAGACTCCATGTGCGGATCTTCATCTTCATTCGATCCTGTCCAGTCTACTGGCGTCCGCTTGGCCAACTGATGTACTCCGGCTGCATCAATCAAGGAGACAGCTGCCTGGTTGGTTTGCGCCAACTGTTTCCCAAGCTCGGGTTCAAGTGTCGCGCCACTCCAGAAGAGTACCGTGAGACCTCCTGGAACCTGCCAGCGTCCTGCTCCATCCTTCTCCACCAACACGGTTTCAACCGGGCTGCCGTAGGCCAGGGCAGTAGCCAACGTGTACATGGGAATTTGTGTGACCCCAACACGGAACTTTATTTGTTCAGCCCTGGCTTGTTGAGCCTTGGTTTGTTGAGCATCTGACTGCTGAACCGGTGTTTGTTGAGCCTTTTTTTCAGGCATATCACCGGCATATACCGGTGCAATAATCCCTAAACAGAGGCCAATGACCCCCGCAACGAATTTTTTCATATCTACTCCAAATTCAATATCCATTATTTGGCGTTTTCCAACTGGCTGTTTTTCGCCATTTGAACTTTTACTTTAGTCAACAAAGTTTTAAACGCACCTAAATCGGCTAAAGAGAGGTGGCGGACCCCGCTGTAAGAGTGGAAATAGATGACAATTTTATGCCCATTCTCCATCTCCTGAAGGATTTTTTCAGTCACTTCCGGAGATATCATCAGGTTATTGCCTTTGGGGGCGGTAATCTCATGGCGTTTATGTTTATCGATACCAATAGAAACCGTCGTGCCTTCTTTAAATCCCAGATAGGTCGCAACCACAAACCCAACAGCCTCAGGTGTCCACGCAGGTCCCATCTGGACGAAGTTCTTGGTTTTCCATTCTCCAAACTGTTCAATATGAAACATGCGACAATAGACTTTACTGTTTTCCATCTCGTCGCAAGTTGCCTTCCAGGTACCTGCCCGCTCTTCAAACAGGTGATTCCGCTTGATTATCGGCATGGGCATCTGTTGCTGCTTCATTGCACCTTGATCCGCGACTTTGGCATCTGCCTCTTTTGCTATAGCAGGGTTGGCAGCAAAACCGATCAATGAGGCCAGAACAGCCGTGATGATAAACTTATTCATCAATCCGCCTCCGCATCATTACGCGCACCACGCAGTACCCAGTTGCTGACCAATTGCAATTGTTCCTGGCTCATCTTGGTGTAACGACGCATTTCTTTCAGATTATTACGCCAGTCAAACATAATCCATTTATCTCGTGGATAGGTTTTGTGACACAAATTACAATCCAGTTCATACAGATCGGTTACGTACGTCCAGAACTTCTCTTCACTTGGCCCCAGCGCTGAACGGGGTACCCAACCAGTAAGACTAATACGATTCCAGGTCAGCTCGTACTCCGGCTCTACTTTACTCTCCAGCTTTTCAATCTTATCCATACCATCGAAGTTCATTTTGGCTAGAATAACAGCACGGTTAAAGTCGATGAAGATCTGGCTACCTTCTTCTCGATCCCAGCCTTCACTTGTCACCTGAACCCAATCTTTCTCCTGTTTAACAATCCTCAAAGGTGTGCCACCAAAGATAGTTGCCAGAGGGCCTTCACCACCAGGATTCGCTGCCAACTCCACTTCTGGCAAGATTACAACCGCTTTATCGCCAAGTTGGGCACTACGCGCTTCAGTCTGATAACCCTGCTCCATTTCTCCATAAAGCTTCTCCATGTCGGGTAGCTTATGGGCAATCCCCTTATGACAATTAATACAGGTAGCCTCTCCACTTATGAGTCGTTTGTGCATCTTTTGCGCCAATGGAGTCTGTTGATCAATGACCATGGTTTCGTTGGTATGGCAGTTACGGCATTCGCGGGAGTCACTCTCCTCCATGGTACTCCAAACGTTTTGAGCAAGTTGCAAGCGATGTTCTTCAAACTTTTCCGGTGTATCGATAGTACCCAGAACCCAATGATACAACTCGCTGGTTGCTTTAATTTTTCGCCACAATTTGGGAACCCAAGGTTTTGGCACATGGCAATCGGAACAGATTGCCGGGACACCAGAGGTATTATGAGCATGTACAGACAGTTGATATTCTTCCTGTACCACATTCATTTCGTGACAGGAGGTACAGAATTCATAGCTATTGGTGTATTCCATAAAAGTATTGAAACCACCCCAAATAATAATGCCAGCAACGACACCAACACCAAGAAACAACCAATTGAGAGATTTTTTAGCCATCACATTCCTACCGGTTACAGAGTTGTGCATATCCTTGAAGAACAAATTATGTTAATCAACGAATATTCACACGAATTATAAACAAAAATATAACTTAAAAATAAACAACGTTATTGACCAAAATCACTATCGTGTAGTGGTCATAACACTAGAAACTATTTCAAAATTGCTGCGTTTATCGAAATGGTATTATTAACGCACTCAAAAGATCATTTATGTCAAGTAAGCGACTTTTTCGCGTATTATTACCTAAGTTTGACCTGGGCGCTCGCTAATTTTGAGATAGCCTCTAAAAGAATAAAAAAATGGAGCCAGCCCAGAGGACTGGCTCCATCTATTCAGGTGATTATCACCTGTTTACTGCATGCTACTGCTGCACTTACTTCTTCTGTTCAGCAATGGCTTTTAGCGCCTTCTTCATGAACTGCTGGTGCTCGAAGCTATCCATCACGCCTGGTGAGGAAACCTTCTTCCAGAAGTCAGGATTGAAGCGCTCTTCGTGACAGCCGATGCAGACACCGGTTTTCTCGATAGAGTCACGCTTCTCTTCCGGCAGAGGACCGGTCAGCGGCCAGTGAGAGCCCACTGAACTCAACTGTTCGCCATCCTCAGTAACAATCGCAGACCAATCGTAGGTCAGACCGGGGATGCCAGGGATCTGTACCTGGGTCTTCTGAGGAATGATCTTGCCAGTTTTGGAGTCCTTCAAATCCAGGACGAAGTCCTTGTCAGCTCCCAGCAGGAAGCGACCACCTTCAACACCGTAACCCAAGGCCTTGGGGTTGTCGTGACAGGACTCACAGCTACGGGCGCTACGGCCAGCGGTGTGAGGCTGTACGGCGGCGGTATCAATACCGGGGCCTTCAGGAGTTTCCCAGATCTTGTTATTAACCAGAGTCTTACCGTCTTTGTCGATAACCGTGGTGGTTACCTGGCAGCCAGGCATCATCGGACTCACACGGCCTTCACCGTTTATACCGAGAACCGGAGTTTCCCAACGCAGGTAGGAGCGGGTTTCCATGACTTTACCAGGACTTTTCATGCCATTAGTATCAGGAGGCGCATCCGGAGTCAGACCAGTCTTGGGATCACGGTTGTTGGCGTTGACGAGCCAGTCGGTACCCATATTGCCTTTGGAGTAGTCAACTGTGACGTGACAACCGTAACACTGTGGAACCCAGTCGGCGTGACAGGCGTAGCACTCCATGTTGTTCTGATGCTGAGGGATCAGGAACATGGAAACCTTGGCCAAAGTCGACTTGAAGGTGCCTTCGTCGCCAATGCGCTTCAGCAGAGGTGCTTTGAAGTCCAGACCGTTGGCAGAGTGAACGATAACGTCTTTACCCTTCTTGACCACGTTGCCCAGAGGATTGCCGCGAGCAGTCAACAGGTAGCCATCTTCTGGCTTGTACTGAGTCGCATCTTTCATGTACTCAGGCCACTTCTTGCCGAGACCACGAGGCTTGGTGTTGGCGGTAGGCATACCGTCTTTCATCTCACCGAACTCTTCACCACGTCCCAGGGGCAGATCCCAAGGTAGCGTGTTAAAGGTACCGTGGCAGTCTTCACACTCGACCTCAACCTGAGCCAGGGTGGTGCCGGGGATGTTACCGTCACCGTGCAGATCGATGGTGGTATGACAGTCTTGACACAGCATGCCACCCTTCGGGTTACCCGCAAGAGAGTTCATCTCGTGGTGGAGATCCTCTTTGATGAACAGGTAACGCTTGGTGTGCATCTTGGGTTGTTTCTTACCCTTGGCATTGAAAGGTGAGCCGTAAGGTTGTTCCATGATGCCCTGATAGCTTACGCCCACGCGCTTACCGCGGTTGTGACAAGATACACAGGTTTCAACTGGAATACCGGAGTACTCAACTTCGCCCACTTTAACCTTGGTCTTACGGGTGCCCTGCATGCGGTGAGTCAGCACGTGACCCGCTTCGTCCTTCTTGATGGAGGGGTCGCCACCTTCGTAGAAGCCATCATTGGAGTAAGGCACATGACAGGCGGAACAACCGGAACCACGGTAGTCACCACGCTTGTCGCGACCGGTAACACCAACGTGACAGCGCTGACAGTCATGACGGGAGTAAGTAAGGCCAGCGTGATTGGGATTGTCGGTCAGCTTGGACAGATCCACTTGAGGCAGCTGTTTCAGACGCTTGGGCATCTGATCAGGATGTTTCTTGACGAAGTCCTTCATGTACTTCTTATACGCTTTGGTACCGACCAGAGGTACAGGACCATCTTCGTCCATAATGTCGTAGTTGCCCCAAACAACCTTCATATCTTTTTGATAGCCCCAGGACCACATGTTACCCTGCAGTTTACCGGCTTCGGTATTCATCAGGGACTTGTTGAGACGATCAAAGTAACCGGAGTGACACTGACCACAGGCCTGGTCGTTAACCGGCATAGCACCAGGGTCAGGCAAGAAGTTCTTAGGACCACCTTTTTTGGCAAGCGTCTTGGGTGAGCCCATATGGGCTTTCATCTTGTCTTTTTCTTCTTTGGGATTACCACCATGACAGACCACACAGCCCGCTGGATCTCCCAACTCAGCTCCCATCTTTTCGATGTCTTCCTGCATAACACCGTCACTAAAGCGTTCAATACCCTCGTGACATGCCAAACAGGCTTTACCTTTGGCTTCAGCGATGGGGACGAAAACAGTACCTCCGCTGCCCCATGCAACTAACGCCACTACCGCAAACAATGCTAGGCGTATCATTTTTGTTCTCCCTTTACTAACCCCTAATTATTCTTAAAATGTCTGTGATCATTGCCCGCTGAAAAACTCACGCAATGAAAGCACTATTACAAACGTAGCAAAATTCACACCAAGCACTATCCAAATGAAGTAGAAAAGACAAAAATCATACGAAGGCACAATTCCAAAGTTGTGATGATTTTCGAATACTCTGGAATAACAGAACCTTACACGTGCTATCGGCTTAGAAGTATTTTGATAGACTTCGAAAGAGTTCGAAAGAGAGTGATTCGTTGCAGTGTGTGATGGAATAGAAAAACTGAACGAATCGTTCAATTAACATCCTTTCAGGTGAATAAACTGTTCCAGCCGATTCCGCCAAACAGCAGCTATGATAGGTCTTATTTGACTCTTGTTTGATAGAGTTAGTGTCCGTACTGAGATACCGGCATTACCATTTGCGGCAACGACTATAAGTGAAGTTGTAAGTTTTGCCCTTCCAACCACCACCCCATTTACGGGTCAGGTTCATTTTCTCTCCGTCAAGCTCCAAGATCTCGGTCACTGGCGTTCCATAACCGCGGATAGTCTTGGTCTCACATCGGGTATAGGCGTCATCGCAAGAGAGCGCTGCCTCGAGGATCCGGCCACTACGACCGCCTCGAATGTGCAGCTCCCCCTCTTTGACCGTGTACTGAGTAATTCTACGTTTTTTCACAAAACACCACTTTCCACGAAGCCCAATGGATTGATCAACGGCCCCGTGCACCTCCTGTTGCTCCGGCATAAGCTCACCGGCCAAACTGGTATCAATTCCCCAGGCCACAACGAAAATCAGTAACCAGCACCGGTGAACCATCGGTTTTTCTAACCACTTCATGCCACACCTCCACTTCGGAAAATAGGAATTCAGGTACACCCAAGACGAATGCTCCCTATAAAGAATGGGCCGATAGTACCATGCCCATTCCAGCGGGTAAACCAAACGTTCCTGCCCAATGGACGCGGCCAGAGAACATACTATAGCGCCACCTTCAGCCTGCAATTTTAAAATCTATGAGTAAGATTCCCGGTGTGGTATTTCATACTAGAGACTTAAATCAACTGCAAAGATCAGCATGCCCAGCAACAGTAGTAAGCCCAGGATGACCATGGCCAGGCCAAAACTGAAGAAGGCGATTTGCACTACCCGAGGTGGTTGGGTGATGATGCGTTCCTCTAATTTGCCCTCGGCCTGCATGCGCTCAACCCAGGCCGGATGCTCCTGCTCCAGAGCCTGAAGTTCTGAGGCGCCGTGGAATATGTGAGCGTTCAAGGGAAAGGCACTGGGTCGGTAACTCTCGATGAAAAAGTGCACGATAAAAATATGGCTCATAGCCAATACCGCCTCGATCTTGTGTACCCAGCGGGCTACATTCATCATCCAGCCCGGTAGTACTGAAGTGGTAAGCACTGAGTCAAACATCACCAGGCCAGTGGTTCCAACAATGACAAGCCCCCACCAGACTGCCCAATAGTCGAACTTATGCCACCAGGACCAACGGTCGAACTTATGCCACCAGGACCAACGGTCGAATACCGGGTGCTCCCTCCGTCCAAACAGCCAGAGCATATGCTGATGAACGGCTTTGAAGTCGTTCCAGGTCCAAACCAGGCTGTCCGGACCGCTTAGGAAACCTCGCTTCCTTCCCAGTGCTGAGCGGACCATGTAGGCAATGTGGGCGGCAAAAACGGCTATGAGTATCAACCCGAACAGGCGGTGTACCCATACTGCACCATCGCCCCCGCCAAAGGGCCACGCCAGGGCTTTACCTAATCCTGTTTCAATGTACATCCAGGCCACACCGGTCACCGACAGGGCCATGAAGCAGATGATTAGAAAAGTATGCGTCCACCTTTCGCCCCGGGTAAAACGTTCTACCAGTAATTTCTTCTCCGGTGTTTTTCTTTCTGCATGTCGGTTTTGCAAGTGATGTCTGACCTCGCGCCACGCCCATAGTGTGGTATAGGGCATGAAGAACACGAATACCCCACCTGCCAGAGACAGCATTAGCACTGTTGACCAATAGAGGGCGGGAAAATCTTCACGGGTATGTTTCGACCAGGGGCGCTTCTCGTGAACCACATAGCTACCCATGCCGGGACCAGCCCCTTCATGACACCTGGCGCACACCTTTTCGTAACGGTGACTGGCGTAAGCCGCTGCGTTGGGATTGTGTATGCCGGCGACTGGTTTTGATATGTGACAGTCCCGGCAAATCAGCTCGGTACGAGCATAATGCAGGTTGTTCTGCTGCCCCTCATGGCAGCTGAGACAATAGCGTGCATGGTAGAACGATTTTACGCCCTCATGTACGTCTGATTGTATAGAGTTCCGACGCACTGGTCCCTGCCCGGGACCGATGGTGTCCAACCAGCTGTTGTTAGTTTTTTGCGAAGGAATGAACAAGTTGGGATCATTTGGATCTTCAAAACCACTCTCAGCCAACGCTGAGGAGGAAAACACAACGATCAGGCATAGTACAGACAAAAGCTCGGATAGAAAGCCACGAACAAAGTGATGACTGTTTATAAGATGTATAGCCATTGTAATACCACGTGTTTTAGTACTATTACAGTTTAGAGTGTTCGGCCTCAAATTTCATCCCGCATTCCACCGGGATTAATTTATCCAGAGACAAATGCAATCTTTGCTGTATTGAAAATTTCGGATAATAAACTTTTCTATGCCAGGAAATATGTGGAACCAGGTCAGATGAAATGACAAAATGCGAGGTACTTATAAGCAGCTAGCAAATGGTATAGTTTTTCAATAAGTTATTTCTTTTAGCCTTTTCGAAGTACATTACAAGCCCTCAGGGGACGCCACATCTTTATTCAATTTCACCGACTTTAACTGGCAAAATTACTTAATGAACGATTGCGTAATTTAATGTAAAATTATGTGTTTGAGAACATACTTTTCATTCAAGCCAGGACCTAATCGGAGCGATAGAATATGGTTGATACATCGACTAATCCCACTATTATTTACACTGAAACTGATGAAGCTCCGGCTCTGGCAACGCACTCATTTTTACCCATAGTAAAAGCTTTTACCCAAACTGCGGGAATTACCATTGAAACCCGCAATATTTCACTGGCTGTCCGTATTCTAGCCAGTTTCCCTGATTATCTGAGTGAACAGCAAAAAACACCGGATGCATTATCAGAATTAGGGGAATTAGCCAAAACACCAGACGCGAACATTATCAAGTTACCTAATATCAGTGCCTCGCTACCGCAACTAAAGGCAGCCATCAAAGAACTGCAGGAGCAGGGTTATAAGTTACCTGACTACCCTGAAGTACCGCAAAACGATGCTGAAAAAGATGCCAAAGCACGTTATGACAAGGTAAAGGGTAGCGCAGTCAATCCTGTTTTACGAGAAGGGAACTCTGATCGCCGGGCACCCGGATCGGTCAAGCAATACGCAAAAAATAATCCCCATAGCATGGGAGAATGGCGTTCCGACTCCAAATCTCATGTTGCCAGTATGAGCGAAGGTGATTTTTATGGCAGTGAAAAATCCGTCACCGTTGATCGGGCCGGTGAATTTAAGATCGAATTGCATGCTGACGATGGCAGTGTGACGGTTTTAAAAGAAAATTCACCATTACAGGCTGGCGAAATCATTGACGCTTCGGTTATGGGCAAGAAAGCCTTACGCGCTTTTCTGGCTGAGCAATTTGATGATGCCAAAGCCAATGATATTCTTTTATCCTTGCATCTAAAAGCCACCATGATGAAGGTTTCTGATCCGATTATTTTCGGTCATGCCGTATCGGTTTATTTTCAGGAAGTGTTTGACCAACATGCGGCTGAATTTGCTGAGCTAGGTGTTAATGCAAATAATGGTCTGGGTGATCTTTATACCAAGATTCAAAACCTGCCTGAAGCTCAACAACAAGCAATTAAAGCCGATATTCAGGCTTGCTATGATAGTCGTCCTGAACTGGCAATGGTAAACTCTGACCAGGGTATAACCAATTTACATGTTCCCAGTGACGTCATTATCGATGCTTCGATGCCGGCGGCCATACGAGCTTCGGGTCAGATGTGGGGTGTGGATGGCAGATTACATGATACCAAAGCCATTATCCCGGATCGCTGCTATGCAGGTATTTATCAGGAAACCATTGATTTTTGTAAACAACACGGGGCGTTTGATCCCACGACCATGGGCACGGTACAGAATATTGGTCTGATGGCACAAAAAGCCGAAGAGTACGGCTCCCACGATAAAACCTTTCAGTTGCCCTGTAATGGTGTGGTTCGTGTAATCGATGGCACAGGGGCAACTCTACTGGAACAAGCAGTAGAAGAAGGTGATATCTGGAGAATGTGCCAGGTTAAAGATGCGCCGATTCAGGACTGGGTCAAACTGGCGGTGAATCGGGCAAGAGCGACCAATATGCCGACAATTTTCTGGCTCGACAGTGATCGTGCTCATGATGCACAACTGATTAACAAGGTCAATCAATACTTAGCACAACATGACTCCACCGGTCTGAAGATTGATATCATGTCTCCAAAGGATGCCACTCGTTTCTCTTTAGAGCAAATTAAAGCAGGCAAAGACACGATTTCTGTAACCGGTAATGTGCTGCGTGATTATCTCACTGACCTGTTTCCAATTCTGGAATTGGGTACCAGTGCCAAAATGTTGTCGATTGTCCCGCTAATGAATGGCGGCGGTCTCTTTGAAACTGGCGCCGGCGGTTCTGCGCCCAAGCATGTGCAACAATTTTTATTAGAAAATCATCTGCGCTGGGATTCATTGGGTGAATTTCTGGCTCTCGCGGTCTCACTTGAACATCTGTCCAGCACATATTCTAATGATAAAGCGAAAATTCTAGCTGAGACCCTGGATCAGGCAACAGCAAAATTTCTGCAAAATAACAAATCACCTTCGCGACAGGTTGGCGAACTGGATAATCGCGGCAGTCATTTTTACCTGGCCTTGTATTGGGCTCAGGCATTAGCAGAGCAATCTGATGACACAAAATTGCAAGCTCAATTTAGCCCGCTGGCAAACACGCTTGAAGCCAATGAGGCGAACATCATCAAGGAATTAAACGCTGCTCAGGGTAAGAGCATCGAAATGGGTGGCTACTATCATCCGGATAGCCAACTGGTCAGTGATTTAATGCGCCCTAGTTCGACGTTTAATTCAGCATTGGATCTCATTGGTTAATATTTTTGGAATCGACAGCAATTTAGACTGTCGATTTCCAGGTAGTATTAAACAAAAAATATGACTATCCACCAGTTTTATCAATGTATCTCTGGACCAGTGTTACCTTTTTGTATTTTTTTGATAATGATATCCAAATCATTAATGCCATTATGCACACGCTCAAAATTCTTTTTTGCAATTTCAAATTCGATATCCTCGGATAACTCGGTTATCTGAGGATAGCCCATTACAGAGCCCAAACCTTTTAATTTATGAAGCTCGGATGCTAATTGATCCAGTTCATTTTTTAACAACAGGTCTTTACAATTATTCATGGTTGAGGGTAATTTTTGAACAAATTTATGTGAAATTCTTCGTATACTAGAATTATCATTTTGGAAATCGGCATGGATAATTTCATTATTGAAATTATTATCATCTTTCATTTTGAGATGTTTGCAGATGACCTGATTTAAATGTTCACGATCAACCGGTTTGGTTAAAAATCCATCACAGCCAGCATTCAGACACTTTTCCATATCCCGTTTCAAAACATTGGCAGTTAACGCATAAATTGGCCCCATATATTCAGACAATCTCAGTTCTTGCACAGCTTCCAGACCACTCATCACTGGCATTTGCATATCCATTAATATCAAATCATAGGTTCCTGATAAAGCCTGTTCAACCGCCTGTTTGCCATTCTCGACAACGTCAACATTTGCGCCAATATTCTCAATTAATAATGTCAGCAATTCCTGATTGGTGGAATTATCTTCAGCAAGCAATACCAGACCTGAAACCCTTGATAAATTGTGTCTGGAAACTTCTTTTTTGTGCTTTATTTGTAATTGATTTTGCACAAGCAGTGGAGTTTCTGGCGCTGTATAGGGGATACCGATTCTGAACCGGCTGCCAACTCCGGACACACTCTCAACCTTAATGCTGCCGCCCATTAATTCAACCAATTGTTTAGTTAATGATAATCCTAATCCGGTACCACCGTATTTTCTGGTGGTACTGGAATCTGCCTGTTGAAAAGCTTCAAACACTTTCTCAGTTTGCTCTTTGGTCATTCCGATACCAGTATCGACAACATCGATAAATAGTAAATGATGGTCGCTATCATAACTAATGAGTAATGAAATTTTGCCGATGTCGGTAAATTTAATGGCATTACTACAAAGATTAATCAATATCTGTTTAATGCGCAGAGGGTCTCCGATAATATTTTTTGGAACCGGGAGACTATATTCAATGGAAAAAGCGATACCCTTTTCAGTGACTTGAGGCTCTATAAGAAAACGAATTTCCTGGATTAGTTTAACAAAATCCAATTCAATGCGTTCGAGCTCAATTTTATTCGATTCAATTTTTGATAAGTCGAGAATATCATTAATTATGCCTAATAAATGTCGGCCACTTTTGATGATCAGTGACGTTAATTCGGCTCTTTTCTCCGAGTTTATGCTGCTATCATAAATAACTTCAGCAAAACCGATAACGCCCGTGAGCGGTGTACGTATCTCGTGACTCATCGTAGCAAGGAAAGCCGATTTTGCCCGCGTTGCCGATAGTGCAGCGTCACGCGCTTCTTCAAGTAGTTCGTTTTTTAATATTAATTCCTGGTGATTCCTGGTGACATAACGGGTAACGGTAATCGAGATATAGACCGCAATAATCACCAATACCGCAAACAGAGCCAGCATTCCAAGAACAAGATTTTTATTATTTTTATTGGCCTGTATGGAAATGTTTTCAGCATAGGCTTTTTGTGAAATGACAAGTTCATCGAGAATGGCCATTACTTTAAACTGTTCTTCGGTTGCTAAAGTAAGTAATGCATAGCCTTTTTTAAGGTCAATTTCATCAATATTTTCGGCCAGCTCCTGGTTGATCGGTTGTGCAATTCTGGTTTGTACCATCAAACGCTGATTAATGGCTTTTTCGCTTTCATCACTGAGCAATACAGATAATTTATCTCTGGCAATCCTGTAATCTGTCGCTTTTTGATAAAATGCAGTAAGTTGGTCATCACGAGAAAAAGGATCATCCGATATCAGCATTTGATACATCAGAATCTGTCGTTGACGGATGGCATCACGCATATCGTGAGCGTATTGCAATTTTGCATTGGTGACTTTAACCAGATGGTCAAGTTTGAGCGTTACTTCAAATGTCTGATATATCCCAATGCCTCCAAGCAAAAACATTAAAATCAATATCACTAAAAATCCATATTTGAGTAACGATTGATTGCTTGGTGGCGGATTTACTTGAGACATACCGAATTTTTCTCAGACAAATAAATAAATATAGGTGAAAATTCAAAACTTTACAAGCTGTTAATGTAGCGCCATGATTCTGGCTTTTAGCTCTTTCAAGCGGTTTGTTGGGATTAATTAGCCGCTTTTATGACAGGCTTTTAACAAGGTGAGTAAGTTCGACGAATTTGAGTGCAGGAATAAAATTAACAGGATTTCAACTAATAACTGACATCCGGCGATTGTAACCGGTCAAGTCGCATCATCGGTGCAGGCAACGCAGGCATCATGAGTGTTAGTTGTTGATGACTGGTATTTCCATCTATTTAAATGCTGATAGCAAACTTACTATCAGCCAGATAATGTTCGTATTCACAGGGCCCATTCAATAGCGCTGCGGTTAGAAATAAGCTGCAGTCTAATCGATTTTATTTCGCTCTAATTCATCAAAATAAACCCGTTTACGAAAATTGATCAGTCCATTGGTAGATGAATCATGATTGTCCACATCACCGGGTGTTGATAAATCTTTCTGGATTTGACCCGCAAGAACCTTGCCGTATTCTACTCCCCACTGATCAAACGAATTAATATTCCAGATAATCCCCTGTACAAACACCTTATGTTCATACATAGCCAGAATAGAACCCAAAGTTTTGGGCGTCAGAAGCTCAAAAATGATAGTATTGGTGGGTTTGTTGCCATCAAAAACTTTATGCTGAATGACTTCTTCAATGCTGTCATTATCAAAGCCCTGATGTTTCATTTCTTCCACGGCTTCGGCATATTTTTTACCTAACATCAATGCCTTGGTCTGGGCAAGACAGTTGGAGAACAACACTCGGTGATGTAAACCCAGAGGGTTTTGACTGAGCGCCGGGATCAGAAAGTCGGCCGGAACGGGTTTGGTGCCCTGGTGTAATAATTGGAAGAAAGCATGTTGGCCATTGGTTCCTGATTGTCCCCAGATAATGGGGCCGGTGAGATAGTTTACCCGATGACCATTTCGATCGATGGTTTTGCCATTACTTTCCATATCCAATTGTTGCAGATAAGCGGGTAACCGTTCCAGATATTGGCTATAGGGCATAATGGCATGGCTTTGAGCATCAAAAAAATTGTTATACCAGATCCCCAATAAAGCCATGATAACCGGAATATTTTCTTCCAATGGCGCTTTTAAAAAATGCTGATCCATATCATAAGCCCCTTCCAGCAAGGACTCAAAATGGTCCATCCCCAGATACAGGGCAATGGTCAGACCAACGGACGACCAGAGAGAATAGCGGCCACCAACCCAGTCCCAAAAGGCGAAAGTGTTTACTTCATTGATACCAAAATTGGTAGCCAGCTCAATATTAGTGGTGACTGCGACAAAGTGCTTTTCTATGGCTTTTTCATTACCCACCAGATCCAGAAACCATTTTCTGGCACTAAAGGCATTGAGCATCGTTTCCTGGGTAGTAAAGGTCTTGGAAGCAATCACAAACAGGGTGCTTTCAGGTTCAACACACTTTAATGTCTCAACCAGGTGGGTGGCATCGGCATTAGAGACAAAATAAACATTTAAACCACGTTGAGCATATGGTTTCATCGATTCACAAACCACATGAGGCCCTAGATCGGAACCCCCAATACCGATATTGATGACATTTTTTATTCGACTGCCATTATATCCCCGCCATTCACCTGAACGAACCTGCTCAGTAAAATCCCGCATATGAGCCAAAACCGCCTTGACCTGTGGCATGACATTGCGGCCTTTAACGCGTATGGGTTTATTGGAACGATTTCTCAGAGCCGTGTGCAATACCGAGCGATGTTCAGTCGAATTGATCACTTCGCCGGAAAACATATTATCACGCCATTCCTCAATATTGGTCTGACGAGCCAGATCAAATAATAACTGCATGGTTTCATCAGTGATACGGTTTTTTGAGTAATCCAGCATGATATCATTCAAGCTGGTTGAGAATTTGTCAAAACGATGAGGATCGTCAGCAAACATATCGCGCATATGCATATCTTTGATATTTTCGTAATGTTCTTTTAGTGCCAACCAGGCAGATGATTCAATTAAATCTTTCATATTAGTTCTATGATCCCGATAATATTTTCTTAAATGCAGTACTCAGAAACTGGAAATTTTACCAATAATCTTTTGACTTCCAGCACCCGAGCCGAATAAATTCTCAGACAAATTCAAAGGTTTCTCATCGCTTTATAATATAAAATTCCCCCAATATTATCCATAAGCAATTGATAATTTAATGATTATTTTAATTTTTATTAAATATCCCAATTAATGTTTGACTAATTAAAAACTCGGCAATATAATATGCGCACTTTCTAGCTAATCGCTACGAAGGACCTCCCAGTGACATTCTGAGCAATCAGAAAAGTTCTGAAACGTCCCCTTCGTCTAGTGGCCTAGGACACCGCCCTTTCACGGCGGTAACAGGGGTTCGAGTCCCCTAGGGGACGCC
>Ga0316204_10007792_pt1 | contig 15368 bp, 9 predicted proteins | sample 6monrhotite_MG_2_FD_205661 | JGI IMG/M metagenome (GOLD analysis project Ga0316204, IMG submission 205661) | Microbial mat bacterial communities from mineral coupon in-situ incubated in ocean water Damariscotta River, Maine, United States -... | ecosystem: Environmental > Aquatic > Marine >...
CCTACCCTCACCCGTGCCCATCGACCCCCACAAACGCGCCACCACCCGCCTCGCCTGCGCCCAGCACTGTGCGCCATTGCTCAGGCAAGAACTCGAAGCCCTCGGTTTCGAGCCCCAAGACGAGCACCCCACCGGCATCGACGTCGGCGCCACCCTCCCCGAAGCGATGTCCCTCGCCCTCCGCCTCCGCACCGCCACCCACGCCATGTGGCAGCTCAAACGCTTCCGCTGCCCGTCGCCCAAAGCCCTCTACACCGAGATCGCGTCCTTCCCGTGGGAAGAGGTCATCCCCCCCGACGGCTACATCACCATCCGGGCCGCGTCCGACACCCCCACCATCGACAACCAGATGTACCCCGCCCTGGTCTGCAAAGACGCCATCGTCGACCGCATGGTCAGCAAGACCGGGCAGCGCCCCGACGCCGGACCCGACCGCTCCGGCGTCTGCCTCAACCTCTACTGGAAGGGCGACCGCGCCCAGGTCTTCCTCAACCTCAACGGCTCGCCCCTCTCCAACCGCGGCTACCGGCGCCTCCCCCACAACGCACCCATGCGCGAGACGCTCTGCGCCGCCGTCCTCCAAGCCGCCGGCTACGACGGATCGACCCCGCTCATCAACCCCATGTGCGGCTCGGGCACCCTCGCCATCGAAGCCGCCCTCATCGCCGCCAACCGGGCCCCGGGCCTGCTCCGCTCCGACTACGCCGTCCTCAAAACCAACCTGCCCATCGCCGACCTCTGGCAGCAGGCACGCGCCGACGCCCAGACCAAGCCCCCGCCCGTCATCCCGCTCATCACCGCGACCGACCGCGATCCCCTCGCGATCGAAGCCGCCCAGAAGAACGCCAAGGTCGCGGGAGTCGACCACCTCATCCACTTCGGCGTCGAGTCGTTCATCGACACCGAGCTTCCCGACGACCCGGGTCACATCGTCCTCAACCCCGAGTACGGACAGCGCCTGGGCATCACCGAGGAACTCGAGGACACCTACGCCGACATGGGCGATTTCTTCAAGCAGCAGGCCACGGGCTGGCGCTGCCACATCTTCACCGGCTCGCGCGAGCTGGCCAAGCGGATCGGGCTGCGACCGACCAGCAAGCGCCCGTTCTACAACGGGCCGATCGAGTGCCGCCTGCTCAGCTTCGATATCTACGCCGGTGCGCGCCAGAGCGCCGAGTAAGCGATCAAGCCGCCCGGCGCCACCCGCCCAGGCCGACGTCGCCCAGCCCGTCAACGATGAACCGCTCGGCATCCGGCACCGAGAGCGATTTGGCGAACAGGTAACCCTGCCCGAACTCGCAGCCCATGGCCTGGAGTTGCACGAGCTGTTCCTTGGTTTCGACCCCCTCGGCCACGACGCGCAGGTCGAGCGCGTTGGCCAGCGAGACGATCGCGGCGAAGACGGCCGAGAACTCGCGCCGGTCTTCGAGGTTCATCACGAACGAGCGGTCGATCTTCAGGTAGGACAGCGGGTAGTTGTGCAGGCAGCTCAGCGACGAGTAGCCGGTGCCAAAGTCATCCATCGCGATCGGGTAGCCGCGCTCCTGGATCTGGGCGAGGATCGGGCCGAGATCGACGCGGTCGTCGACGACCGCGGTCTCGGTGATCTCGATGATCAGGCGTGAGACCAGCTCGGGGTGGCGCTCGGCGATGTCCTCGAGTTGGCCCATGAAGACCGGGCTGAGGAGTTGCTTGCGTGAGACGTTGACCGCCATGCGGAGGGCGAGATCCGGAAACTGGCGGTCCCAGGCGGCGAGGCGATCGGCGGCGGTCTCGAAGATCCAGTTGCCGATGCGGTCGATCGCGCCGCATTCCTCGGCGATGGGGATGAACTTGCCCGGGCTGACCTCGCCCTCGGTGGGGTGGGTCCAGCGGGCGAGGGCCTCGAAGCCCGAGAGGGTGCCGTCTTCGATATCGATGATGGGCTGGTACTCGAGGCGGAGTTGGTCGACGACTTCGTCGCGGACGAGTTCGCGCTCGAGGCGTTGCTGCTCGGCGACCACCTCGTGCATCGCGGCGTCGAAGACGACGAGGCGGGCCCGCCCGGCGCGCTTGGCTTCGTACATCGCGATGTCGGCGTCGCGGAGCATGGTCTCGGCCGAGTCGTACTGCTGCTCGGAGAGGACGAGCCCGATGCTCGCGGTGGAGACGATCTCGTGGCGTTGGACGGTGTGGGGCTCGGTGAGCGTGGCCAGGAGGGTGCGGGCGTTCTCGAGGATGTCGTAGGACGAGTTGCCCTGGAGGAGCACCGCGAACTCGTCGCCCCCGAAGCGGGCGACGAGGGCGTGTTCGGGGAGTTGGGCGGTGATCCGCGCGGCGAAGCTGCACAGCAGCCCGTCGCCGACGGCGTGGCCCAGGCTGTCGTTGACCATTTTGAAGCGGTCGAAGTCGAGGAACATGACGCCGAAGGCGGCCGCGGGTCTGCTGTGGCGTCTGGCGATGCAGAGGTCGAGGCGGTCGGCGAAGAGTTTGCGGTTGGCCAGCCCGGTGAGCATGTCCCGCTCGGCGAGGTCGCGGAGTTTGGTTTGGGTCTGCTTGAGTTCGGTGATGTCGGCGAGGGAGCCGACGAGGCGGATGGCGTGGCCTTCGGCGTCGCGGTGTTCGGCGGCCCGGCACAGCACCCAGCGCTCGGAGCCGTCGCGGTGGTTGATGCGGATCTCTGTGTCGAGCGTCAGCTTGGGGTCGTCGATGACGCGGGCGACTTCCTTGTTGAACGCCGGGAGGAGTTGGGAGCTGATCCGCCCGAGGAGTTCGTTGGGCGAGTCGGTGATGTCGGTCGGGCGGACGCCGATCATTTCCGCGAAGCGGGGTGCGAGGTAGAGCTTGTCGGTCTTGAGGTCCCAGTCCCAGATGGCGTCGCAGGAGCCCGCGACGGCGAGGCGGAAGCGGTCTTCGGAGGACTGCAGCGCCGCCCAGTTTCTGCGGAGGCGGCGGACGAGCGGCTCGAAGATGAGCACGGCTTCGATGAGGAGGACCAGGAAGGTGATGCCGCCGAGGGCGTACTCGATGTAGTCGAGGTGGGTGATGCGGGCTCTGCCGTCGGCGGCGTGGGCGAGCACGATCGTTTCCATCTGCTTGAGGAACTCGTGCTCGTGTTCCTCGATGATCTTGAGGCTCTGTGCGTGGTCGTCCGCGCCGTTGTCGATGATGTCGCGGGCGGCGTCGCGTATCGCGACGAAGTGCGGCTGCATCTCGGTGTACAGGGCACGGATCTCGTCTGGCATCTTGTGCGTCGAGCCGATTTCTTTGGCGCCGTGCACGAGGATGTCGTGGGCGTGTTCCCACTCTTCGAGTGATGCTGTGAGTTCGGAAAGGTCGTTGGCGATTGCCGCCTTGGTGATCTTTTGGCTGAGTAGCTCTTGACGCCCGGCGGTGTGGAGGACGTGCTCGGTGCCGATGTGCTCGTCGAGCATGCCGTGGATCAGGTATTGGCCCAGCAGTGTGAGCAATGCGATCATGCTCAGACCGGTGAGGTAGCGCAGGCGTAGTCGGCGGGGCATGCCAGGGAGTGATGCGGACTGGCCCGGTGTCGCGGCGTCGTGGGTGTGGGTGGGCATGGAACGGAACATCGACAGGTCGGTGTGCCGGGTCCAATGGCTTGGGTGATCCTGGCGATCTCGACATCCTGAATAGACATCGGGGATCGAGAGTGCACAGGGTTGGGGCGGTATTTGGGAACCAGCGCCGCGCAAACATCGAGATCGGAGACTGATCTCGTGTTAAGGCCACAGATTTGCGTGCCCAATGCGGGGGAACGCCCCTTTTATTCTCCGATCATGCCGAGCTGCCACATCATGAAGAGGCGTTGGTCGGCGATGTCGCGGATCTGGAGGTGGCGCGGTTTGCCGCCGCCGTGGCCCGCGTCGCGGTCGACCCAGAGGAGGACTGGCTCGGCGTCGGGGTCCGAGGCGCTCGCGGCCTGCATGGCGGCTGCCATCTTGCGGGCGTGGAGCGGGTGGACGCGCGAGTCGTTCTCGCCGGCGGTGATGAGCGTGGCGGGGTACTTGGTGCCGGGCTTGATGTTGTGGTAGGGCGAGTAGCGGCGGATGTATTCGAACTGGCTGGCGTTCTCGGCGGTGCCGTACTCGGGTACCCAGTAGCGGGCCATGAGGAAGTTCTGGTAGCGGACCATGTCGAGGAGGGGGACGGCGGAGATGACGGCGGAGAAGAGGTCGGGGCGTTGGGTGACCATCGCGCCGGTGAGGAGTCCGCCGTTTGAGCCGCCTGCGACGCCGAGCTGGTCGGTGTTGGTGTAGCCCTCGCTGATGAGCCACTCGGCGGCGGCGATGCAGTCGTCGAAGACGTTCTGTTTGTTCTCGAGCATGCCGGCTTCGTGCCAGGATGCGCCGTACTCGCCGCCGCCTCGGAGGTTGGCGATGGCGTAGACGCCGCCGTTCTCGTACCAGGGGAACATGGTGGAGGAGAAGCGCGGGGTCATGGAGATGTCGAACCCGCCGTAGCCGTAGAGGATGGTGGGGTTCTTGCCGTCGAGTTCGAGGCCCTTCTTGTGGACGAGGAACATGGAGACCTGGGTTCCGTCCTTGGAGGGGTACCAGACCTGCTTGACCTCGATCACGGAGGGATCGACGGGGACTTCGGGGCGCGCCCAGAGGTCGCGCTCGTTGGTAGCCAGGTCGATGTGGAAGATCGAGCGGGGCATGTTGTAGCTGGAGAAGGTGAGGAAGGCCTGGGTGCGGTCGTCGGAGGTGGTGAGGCCCGCGGAGCCGATGCCGGGGAGTTCGAGGTCGCCCCGGGGGGTGCCGTCGAGGTTGAAGAGGGCGATCTTGGTTTTGGCGTTCTCGAGGTAGTCGGCGGCGATGATGCCGCGTGCGAAGGAGACGGAGTCGAGGACGAGGTCGTTGCGTTCTGGGATGATTTCTTGCCAGTTTTCGTAGGCGGGGTTGTTGAGGTCGATGGAAACGACGCGTCCGTTGGAGGCGCCGATCGAGGTCTGCATGTAGAGGCGGTCACCATCGAAGTAGGAGCCTCCGACGCGGCCCGACATGCCGCGGACGGCTTCGACGAGGTTGAGTTCGCCGGTGCGGCGCCAGTGATCGAGGTCGGCGACCCACATGTCGAGCCCGGCGGTTCCTGTCCAGTAGCCGACGCCGATCCAGCGTCCGTCTTCGGAGGGCGAGCCGAAGGGGCCCCAGGTGGTTTTGAGTTCGGCGAGCTTGTCTTGTGAGTAGCCGGCGTCGGCGTAGAAGAACTCGATGTCCTGCTGGCGGAAGAGGACGGGGTCTTGGATGTGGTGGGTGCCGATGGTGTGGTGCTTGAAGACGCCCGAGTATGCGTTGTCGGTGTCTTCGAGGGCGGAGTAGAAGAAGCCCTTGGCGTCGGGGTCCCACTGGGCGAAGTTGACCTTGCCGGGGATCTCGTCGGCGAGCCACTCGCCGGTGGTGACGTTCATGAGGTAGAGGGTGGAGTTCTCGTCGCCCGAGCGGTACATGCCGAAGGCCATCATGGAGCCGTCTTTGTTGGGCGCGGTCCACGAGACGGTGGTGAGCCCGGTGGGGTCGATCTGGGTGGGGTCGAGGAGGACGCGGTCTGCGCCGTCGACGCCCTCGCGGACGTAGCGGACGGCTTGGGACTGGGTGCCCTCGCGTTTGGAGTAGAAGTATCGGTTGCCGTAGACGGAGGGCGTTCCGATGGAGGGGACTTCGAGGAGTTGGCCGATGCGTTCTTCGAGTGCTTTGCGGCCCGGGAGGGCGTCGAGCATGGAGCGGGTGTAGGCGTTCTGGCTGTCGGTCCACTCGGAGACGGGCTCGGTGAGGAGGCCCATGTTGTCGGCGTTGGAGTTGTCGCCTTCGAGCCAGCGGTAGTTGTCGGTGACTTCTACGCCGTGGATGGACTCGGTGACGGGCTGGGTCTCGGTCGCGGGCGGTGCGGCGAGTGCGGGGGCGGTCGTCAGAGTCATGGTTGTGGCGAGGAGGATGGCGAGTCTGATGGGCTGCATTCGTGATCCCTCTTGAGAAGCGGGGCTGTATATTGGGCTGGTTGGGGGATCATACCGGGGATTGGAGGATTTGTGGCAGGATCCAAGTCATCGGATGGGCAGATGTTGTGCGAAGCGACCGAGCTGGAAGACGCCGGGGAGGCGTTGGAGATGGTGCGTGGGTTGTTGGATTCGGGGATGAGCCCGAATGCCCGGGGCTGGGACGGCTGGGAGCCTCTCTACGGGGCGGCTCGAGACGAACGCTGGGAGATCGTGCGCCTGCTGCTCGACCACGGCGGCGAGTGTGCGTGGCCTGACGTTCTGCCTTGGCTCGCGCAGAGCGGTCCGATGGACATCGTGCGGGATGTGCTGGGTCGGTCGGGAGGCTGGGAGTGCTTGATTGAGTTGCGGCATGGGGAACAGGCGATCGAAGAAAATCCGATCGAGGATTTGATCTATCGTGGCGATTACGAGCGGCTCGGTCAGCTTTGGGATCTCGGCCTCAACGTCCTGCTTGAAGCGCACAGCTCAGATTTAGGCAGGACGCCGCTGATGGATGCGGCTGACCGGGGGGATCTCATCGGCGCTCGCTGGTTGCTGGACAAGGGAGCCAACGTCAACGCCTACGCGGAGTCTTGTGATAGCTACACCGCATTAGATTGTGCAGTCCACAATCTCGACGTCGATATGGCTCGGTGGCTGCTCGGTGCTGGCGCGAACCCGAACTTTCATCATGGGTACAGCCTGCCCCTCGAACGGGCGACGCGCGAGGCAAACAACCTCGGGCGCTCACAGGAAGAACGTACGAGGGCGCTTGAGATTCGGGAGATGATGCTGAAGAAGACGGGTCGATTCCCTCGGCCGATGGATCACCGGGGTGAGTTGATCGAACCCTGGCCGCCCGTGTTGAAGTGGCTACTGGACTAGGCCCTTGGTGAGGCGCATGAAGGCGGTTTCGAGGTTGACGGGTTCTTCTTGGAAGTGTGTGATGCGGAAGCCGTTGTTGATGAGGACGTTGGGGATGTCGGTGTAGACGCCGCCGGCGGATTCGTCGTAGGCGACGTGGATGAGTTGTTCGGCGTGGCCGTTGACGGCGGTGCCGTCGCCCTGGACGACGGCGGCGGTGGTGACACCGGGCATCTGGGCGAGGATCTGGGTGGCGGCTTCCATGCGTTCTGCGACGGCGACGTGGATGACGTGGCCGACCTTGGCCTTCTTGAGGATGTCGTTGACCGAGCCTGAGAAGAGGAGTTGGCCCTTCTCGATGATGCCGACGGTGTTGCAGAGTTCGGCGAGCTCGTGGAGGATGTGGGACGAGATCAGGATGGTTTTGCCCATGCGCTTGAGTTCTTTGAGCAGTTCGCGGATCTCGATGCGGGCGCGGGGATCGAGGCCTGAGGCGGGCTCGTCCATGAGCAGGACCTTGGGGTCGTGGAGCAGGACGCGGGCGATGCTCAGGCGTTGCTGCATGCCTCGGCTGAGGGATGAGACTTCGGCGGTTTGCTTGTAGGTGAGTTCGGTGAGTTCGAGGACGTCGGCGACGACCTTCTTGCGCTGGGCGCCGTTGATGTTGTAGGCGGCGGCGAAGAACTCGAGGTATTCGTGGACGACCATGTCCTGGTAGGCGCCCATGAAGTCGGGGACGTATCCGATGAGGGGTCGGATCTGCCGGTTCTGGTAGCCGACGGTGAGGCCGTTGATCTGGGCCTGGCCCGACGAGGGCTTGAGGAGTGTGGCGAGGACCTTGATGGTGGTGGTTTTGCCGGCGCCGTTGGGGCCGATGAAACCGAAGCAGTCGCCCTCGTTGATGGTGAGGTTGAGTGCGTTGAGCGCGACGAGGTCGTTGTAGCGCTTGGTCAGGTTGATCGTTTCGATCATGGGCACGGGGGTGGTCCTCGTCGGCGTTGTTGTGATCTTCGTTGGGACGGTTTCGGTCTGGTTGCGGGTTGGTTGCGGGCTGGGGCTGGTCTGTGGGCTGGATTAGTCGTCGGGCTGGTTTGGGGCGGGCTGTCCGGGGTCAGGCGGGTCGCTGGGGGCGGCGCTGGACCAGAAGGGCGGGGATTCTGGGAGGGGGTAGATCCAGGTGACCATCGTCAGTCCCGACGCGGGGACGGGGCGGTTGTCGACGTAGAGGGGGTAGGGGATGCCGTCGGTGGTGGCGTCTTTGGCGGCGACCTGGACGAAGCCGGTGATGATGACGCAGGGGGTGGTCAGCCAGCGTCCCAGGTCGAGGCCGTGGGTGGAGAAGCGGCGTGCGAGGCGGTTGTAGACGGTGTCGCGGTCGTCGCGGTAGTTGGGTGGCGCGAACTGGGACATGAAGCGTGCGGCGATGAGGCGGTCGGCGAGCGGCTTGCCGAGGGCGGGGTTGAGGGCGGCGGGGTTGATGCCGTCGCGGACGGCGCTTCGGAAGTAGTCGAAGCGGGCCGACGCACGCACGGCGTCTTGGGACGTGACGGCGGCGAGGTCGAGGGGCTGGGAGGGCAGCCAGCGGTTGCCTGGGAGGCTGGGCGCGAGGACGAGGGTGCGGACGACGGGCTCGCCCCGGTACAGGGTTCCCGCGGGGCGGACGGGGAGTTGTCCTTGCGAGATGAAGACGCGGACGTTGGTGAGCGGGGCGGGGAGGTTGTGGGTGAGGATGCCGGTGAGGGATGCGCCGTCGCGGGTGATGACGGCTTGTTCGAGTACGCCGGTCTGCTGCTGGACTGATGGGAACTGCCAGTTCGCGGGTGCGGTGAGGTCGGCGCGGAACTGCTTGATGGTGGCGCGGGTGGGGACGGTGATGGTGTCGGGCTGGCGGGCGTCGATGGTGTAGCCGGTGTTGTCGGGGAAGCCCTTGTTCCAGGTGCCGGTGTTGGAGGGCGGCTCCCAGGGCGAGAGCAGCGCGTCGGTGCGTGGGCGGGGGGCGTTGGCGTCGGGGGCGTTGGCGAGGGAGACGGTCGAGCGGCCGTAGGACGGGAGCATGATGCTGATCCAGCTGCGGACGCGGGTGGTTTGTGCGGCGTCGGGGCTGGCGTCGGGGGAGTGGACGCTGTCGATGATGGTCAGGTGGATGGCGGCGACGCGTTTGGGGCGGAGGGTGGTGGCGCCGGCCCAGGCGAGTGCGGTGAAGACGGCGGTGCAGGCGACGAAGGAGACCCACGCGTGGTGGTGGAGGTTGCGCTTCTTGAGGAGGTAGTAGCCGACGGGGCCGGCGACGAGCCAGTAGATGATGAAGACGACGAGCCCGAAGAGGATGCCCTGGATGGCGCGCCCGGTGCTGTTGATGGCGGAGGAGATGTCGTGATCGAAGTCGACGGCGGTGCGTGAGGCGGCGTCGCCCCGTTCCTGCTGGGTGAGCTGTTCGGGTTGGCGGAGGTCGCCGCGGCGTCCCAGGATGCGGTGCCAGAAGGCGTCGGCGTCTGGGAGGTTGAATCGTTGGAGCGGGCCGGCGGTGAGATCGATGCCGACGATGGTGACGGCCCCGAGGCCGATGGTGCGGCGGATGGCGATGCAGTCGCGGTCGGGGGTGGTGAGGATCTGCTGGGCGTCGGCGGGGTCAGCGTCGTCGGCGGGCTCGAAGGTGTGGATGACCGCGTTGGGCGGGAGGGGGATGTCGAGCGATTCGGTGAGGATCGGGCGGAGGGCGGCGAGGTTGTATCCGTCGCGCCGGTTGGGGCGTTTGATTTTGGGGAGGATGTCGGAGAGGGGGTGGGCGGCGCCGAACCAGGGGTCGCCCGCAGGGGGGAGTGTGATGACGAGGTGCCCGCCACGGTTGATCCAGGCGCGGATGGCGCGGGCCTGTTCCGGCGTGAGGGCGGTGGGCTCGGTGGCGCGGGTGGTGGACTCGGTCCAGGCGATGACGGAGGTGGCGGCGAGGCCCTGCCACTGGTCGGGCAAAGCGGGGACGTTGAGTCCGAGGGCGAGGCTCGTGGGTTCGTGGGCGAAGGGGATGGCGCGGTTGGTGCTGGCAATGGAGTAGGCGTACTGCTTGAGCCCGCCGGCGTAGGGCCCGACGACGGCGGTGAGGGAGACCGTGGGCGACAGGATCGGGACCTGGTTGCCGGTGCTCGGGTCGTAGCGCCCGAGGAGGCGTCCGGCGCGATAGGAGGTGATGGAGGATTCGGAGGGGAGTGCCTCGAAGACGAGGACGGGGGGCGGGGCGCTCTCGGCGTTGAAGGGGAGGCGGGCGTAGACCCAGAAGGACTGCTCGACGCCTGGGTTGGCGGTGACGACGCGGTCGTAGTAGGCGCGGTCGCCGTCGGCGTCGCGGGCGGCGATGCGGATGATGACTTCGCGTTGCTGGGGGGCGGAGTCGAGCAGGTTGACCTGGATGCCGGCCCAATCGCCGGCCCGGGCGGCGTTGCCGAGCCCGTAGTGGACGATGCCGACCTGGATTTCGTCGCTGGACTGGGCGGATGCGGGGGCGGCGGCGAGGGCGAGGATGGCGGCGAGTGCGGCGGTGAGGATGCGGGCCGCTCGGTGGCGGGTGATCACAGACGTGCCGAGGGCGAAGCGGATCAAGGGTTTCGTGCTCCTGGCGTAGCGTCGGGGCGGCGGCCTTGGGGGGTGGCGGGCGTCCCGGTCGTGGTTGGGTCGCGCAGATTGTACCGTTTCTACCCCGGGTGCGGTTCGGGATGAAAGTAGGAAGGCTTTCGGACCGATGGTTGGGGCGATGATTGAGAAGGACTGGCTGGTTTGGATCGTGGTGGGCGGCGCTGGGGGCGTGAGCGTGCTGTCGATGCTGGGGGTGTTTGCGAACATCATCCGGTACGAGTCGCAGCTGCACACGCTGCGGAACCGGGTCACGGATCTCCAGTACGAGTATGCGCTGCGGATCGCAAAGTTGCACGGGCAGGTCGCGGACGACGATGACGAGGGCGAGTTCGAGATCATCGATGATGATCCGATCGAGGCCGGCGTGGAGGTCGTCGCGGCGGATTCCGAAGTGCCGACGCCAGAGATGCTCGGGGCTGACGGGGGCGGGGCCGAGGCGGCGGAGATCCCTGAGGTAGCCGCGGCTGCTGCTTAGGCGGGGCTGTTGAGCGTGCCCATGAGCGCCGCGTGCGAGCGGGCGCCCAAGCGGAAACAATCGAGCTCGAACTTCTCGTTGGGCGAGTGGACGCGGTCGTCTTCGAGCCCGAACCCCATAAAGATGGTCTCGATGCCGAGCTCGGTTTTGAGGAGCCCGGCGACGGGGATGGACCCGCCTGATTTGATCATGGCGGGGGGCGTGGCGCAGGCTTGCTCGATGGCGGCGCGGGCGGCTTGGAGGGTTGGCGAATCTGTGGCGCAGGTGGCGGGCGCACCGCCGCCGTGGTCGACCTTTTCCCATCGGCAGCCGGGCGGGGTGTGTTCGTCGAGCCATGCGAAGAAGGCGTCGCGGATCTTTTCGTGGTCCTGATCATCAACGAGGCGGAAGGACACCTTGGCGGTGGCGTGGGCGGGGATGACGGTCTTGGCGCCGTGCCCGGTGTAGCCGCCGAAGATGCCGTTGATTTCGGCGGTGGGCCTGGCCCATTCGCGTTCGGTCATGGAGAATCCGGCTTCGCCGACGGAGGACTCGGGGGTGAGCCCGACGCCCTTGAGTGCGGTGTTGTCGTCGATGCCCAGGCCCTCCCACTCCTTGCGTTCTGCGTCGGTGAGGTCGCGGACGCCTTCGTAGAAGCCCGGGATGGTGACACGGCGGTCATGGTCCCAGAGTTTGGCGAGGACCTTGGTGAGTTCGTTGATGGGGTTTGGGATCTTGCCGCCCCACAGGCCTGAGTGGAGGTCGTGGCTGGGGCCGTGGAGGGTTACTTCGGTGTAGGCGAGGCCGCGGACGCCGTAGGTGATGGCGGGTCTGCCCCGGGCGAGCATGCCGGTGTCTGAGATGAGGCAGACGTCGCACTGCTTGAGTTGTTCGGCGTGGTCTGCGACGAAGCGTTCGAGGTTGATGGAGCCGGATTCTTCTTCGCCTTCGAGGAGGACGGTCATCTTGACGCCGTTGGCGGGTTTGCCGGTTGTCTCGAACCAGGCGCGGGCGGCTTCGAGGAACATGGCGACCTGGCCCTTGTCGTCGGATGCGCCGCGTGCGACGAGGCGCTCGGCGGCGGTGTCGTCGGCGGGTTTGCGCTGGGGGTCGAAGGGGTCGGCGTCCCAGAGTTCGATGGGGTCGACGGGCTGGACGTCGTAGTGGCCGTAGAAGAGGACGTGGGGCCCGGCGTAGTCGGGGTCGCCCTCGGAGGTGGCGAGGACGATGGGGTGGCCTTCGCCTGCGGGGTCGCCGGTCGGGATGATGTCGACGGAGAAGCCCGAGGCTTTGAGGTGGTCGCTGGCCCAGTCTGCGGCTTTGGCGACGTCGGCCTTGTAGGCGGGGTCGGTGGAGACCGAGGGGATGCGGAGCCACTCGATGAGGCGGTCGATGGCGGCCGGCTCGTTGGCGGTGAGTCGTTCGAGGGCGTCTTGGAGCATGGGGGCTGTGGTCATGGGTGAGGGTAGGGAGTGATGTGCTTGGCGGGCGGAATAGGCGTGCTGATGGGTTGGTTGGCGCAGGATCGCATAAGGAGAAAGCATGAACCACGGGAATCACAACGGGCGGCGTTTCTTGATCGGGCTGGCGGCGGGCGTTGGCGGGGCGGCGACGCTCGGGCTGGTGGGCGGCTGGGTCGGCGAACCGGGCACGGGCGGGGCGGAGCCTGAGGTTGCCGAGGAGATCGCGCCCGAGGCTGCGCCGGAGGTCGGTGCAGAGCCGGCGTTCGAGTTGGTTCGGCGTGCGGGTTCGGTGGACCTCGCGGGCGAGTATGACCTGGCGGGGTTGCTGATCCCTGAGGGCGAGATCCACACGCTGCTGCCGCGGGACGCGATCCCGGCGTTGACGGACCCGGCGCGTGAGTCGGCGCGGGAGGCGGATTGGCTGCCCGGTGATGCGCGGATCCTGGTGGTGCGGGCTGGCGGGGAGGTGCTGGGCGTGCCGCTGCGCGTGCTCAACTGGCACGAGATTGTAAACACGACGGTGGGCGGCGAACCGGTGGCCGCGACGTATTGCCCGCTGTGCGATTCGGCGACGGTGTTCTCGCGCAGGTTCGAGGATGCTGAGGGCGAGGCGGTGGTGCTCGAGTTCGGTGTGTCGGGCGCGTTGTACAACTCGAACGTGCTGATGTACGACCGGACGGGGCGCGGGCTGTGGAGCCAGCTGGCGATGCGTGCGGTCAGCGGTCCGATGGCGGGCACGGAGGCGACGATGCTGCCCGTGGAGATCGTGCCGATGTCGATGTTCCTGGTCGAGCATCCGTTCGCGGAGGTCGTGGGGCGCGAGACCGGGCACGAGCGTGACTACACGGTGTCGCCCTACAAGAGGTACTTCGGGAGCGACGGATTGATGGTGCCGGTGCGGGGCGTGGGCGATGCGATGGCGCGGAAGACGTTGGGTGTGGGGATCGCGTTCGCGGGCGACGCATGGTTCGTGCCGGTTGAGGCGATCGGTGGCGAGGGCGTCGAGATCGAGACGGGCGGCGGTGTCGTGCGGCTGGAGCGTGCTGGGGCGGGCGTGCGGGTCTCGGCGGTGCCCGAGGGCGTGCAGACGGCGCAGACGTTTTACTACTCGTGGTCGGCGTTTTACCCGCGGAGCGTGGTCGTGGGCGAGTGAGCGGATAGCGAGCAATCCGGGTCAAAAAACGGAAAGCCCGCCGCTCGGATGAGCGGCGGGCTTTTTTTGTTGCGTGCTGCGGCTGCTGTTTAGCGGCGGCGGCGGCCGGCGGCGATGAGGCCGAGGCCCATGGCGGCCAGACCGGCGGGGGCCGGGAGGTTGGCGGCGCCGGGGGTGTAGTCACTGAAGTCGGAGAAGTCGTGGCGGACGATGTTGTCCGAGCCGTCGCCGGCGCGGTAGAAGCCGGGGGCGAGGAAGGTGCCGTCGGGGCCGACGGTGATGTCGGGGGTGATGACGGTGCCGGCGTCGTTGGCCTGGTCGCCGACGTCGGAGTCGAAGAAGAAGATGGAGTTGACCACGGAGCCGCCGCCGTCGCGGAGGATCAGGGTGTAGGACGAGTTCTCGATGGAGTTGTTGCCGAAGAAGGCGTCACCGACGAAGCCGAGCTCGGAAGCCGCGACGCCGTTGGCGATGGTCCAGTAGCCGCCGGCGGCGATGGAGCCGGAGACGTTGTAGGGCGCGGTGCCGTCGGAGCCGCCGAAGCCCGAGCCACCGGCGTCGAAGTCGGAGTCCCAGAGTTCGATGGTCCAGCCGGTGAGGTCAACGGCGGCGGCGCCGGTGTTGTAGAGCTCGATGAACTCGACGTCGGAGCTGGTGGTGGAGCCGACAACTTCGTTGACGACGACGTCGGCGGAGGCGATGCCGGTGGCGGCCACGAGGGCGAGTGCGAATGCGGTCTTCATTTCAATCTCTCCAGTTCTCTCTCGGTGCATGACAGGTGAACGCAAAGTGTCCTCGGCGTGGGCACGGTGTTGTGTGTCGTCGGCGTGACGGGCGTTCGTGGCACGAATGCGCGTCCGGCGACCCCCCACAATCCGGGGCTTGGCCGGTTTCTCTCTTGGGCAAGCATAGCGGGTTTTGGGGCTGGCTACAACGGTGGTGGGTGAAGGTTTCGTTCGGATGGACGGGGGTTTTGGTCGCTTGGGCGTGCGGGATGGCGGCTAGTGGGTATTTGGGGGGGATGGGGGAGATGACGAAAAAAAAGCCGCGGATGAACGCGGCTTGATGGGGCGGGGATGTGGTGGCGGGTTTGTTGGGTGAGAAGCTGCTTAGTTGATTCTTGCGACGGGGCGGTTGCCTTGCTGGATTTCCATGAACTCGATGGATGACTCGGTGGCGCTTTCGCCGGTCCACTCGCTGCCGGTCGGCCACCAGGGGTTCGGGTCGGTTGATGCGTCTAGTTGGGTGGTGTAGGAGACGTGGCCGTCGAAGAAGGCGCGGTTCATGCCTTCGCTGTGGCGGAAGGAGAGTTGCTGGTTCGTGGGGACCAAGACTGAACCCGGGATGAATGGGTTTGCGCCGTACGCGGTTGAGCCGTCGATGATGGGGTTGTTGTCGGTGAAGGAACCGAAGTGGTCGGGATTGTGGTTGGGATCGAAATCGAGGCCTTCGACCGGGCTTGCGTAGCGCGTGCCGTCGGCGGCGAGGACCTTGTTTGAGGGCTGCGTGCCCACCTGCGTGATTTTCTGTTTGAACGATGAAGACTGGTTCGCGCCCGAGCGTGAGACTTCGACGAATGTGATGGTCCCGTTTCTCATGTCACGGATGACCTGCGACGAGCCAGCCGGCAGGAAGTACAGCGACGATGGGGCCAGGTAGCTGATCTGCTTGTAGCCTTCGACCTGGCTGATATCGACGAACTCATCGCCGTCGTCGACCGCGGCTGGGCGGTAGACGCTGTCGTTGAATGTCGTAGCGGATGCGCAGCCGTACTCGTTGAATAGCTGGGCCGTCTTGCGGGCGCGGTTGCTGGCGAGGCCGACTGAATCG
>Ga0316204_10007793_pt1 | contig 15366 bp, 9 predicted proteins | sample 6monrhotite_MG_2_FD_205661 | JGI IMG/M metagenome (GOLD analysis project Ga0316204, IMG submission 205661) | Microbial mat bacterial communities from mineral coupon in-situ incubated in ocean water Damariscotta River, Maine, United States -... | ecosystem: Environmental > Aquatic > Marine >...
AAACGATGGACCCGTCGGCCCAAAGGCTGGGCTCAAGCCGTCAACCAACTCGCCCTACACTTTGAGGGCCGACTGCCCATCTGAAGCTTGCGGGGTCTCCGCAAACACAAAGAATCGGACACACTCGCTTAGATCCTTGGACCACCCACTCTGAGCCCTTTCAGCCCTCACGCGACCCAGGAGGTCGCAAGGGAAGCCGAAACCACGTCCGCGTATCACGGACCCAGGACATAACACGCAGTCACAGCGCATCATCCTCCCTGACAACACACGGTAACAGCTCCACTGAGGAACACGGCCCCGCTAGCAGGCTCCGGCGCTGGGGCGCTGCATTCTCCGGCAACGTACTCGACGGAGGTGAGTTGCGCGTAGAGTTCAGGACGGTCCGGCGGCGTTAGGCAAACGGGGTCGCCGGACGTGGTCGAATCGGTCAACAATGGGGTCCCGTTGCACGTATTCTCCTCAAACACGCCCCAACTCATTTCGCACGAACCTCCCGATACACCACATTCACACGAGAGGGGGCAGAAGCGATCGTCGTCCATGGCTTCATACAACACCTCTCGCTCAGGGAATCCCCCAGGACAGGATAGATCGCCTGGAGCGACGACGCATAGACCCGGCTGGGCGGGCTGGCTGGCTGGGGGCACGCAATCCATTCGACCCGCGCACAGACCATCGATCCTTTGGTCCAAGAGGCAAAGGTCCAACTCGCCGACCGGGGTCGGCTCCGGGAAATGCTCCGACAATGTGCCCGCGCACTGCTCATCTTCGGGGTCGAGACTATTCGCTACGTGGTTGACCCCGTTGGCAGGATGGCTAATCTGATAGCACGTAAGTGTCGTCGACCACGAGTTGGACCCAATCAGTTCGCCGGAGCAACTGCCCGAGTAGGCGGAGCGTGTAGCGGCACACTCGGCGAGTGGAGTGCCGCACTCGCACTCGCACGTGCCTGGAACCACTTCAACCGCCGCGACTACGGAGGTCATCAGCGTTGAAAACGGTTCACCGCACCCGGCCAAGGAGCGGACGGCAGGTCGGGACCATGGGCGGCGGGGTGATGGAACGCAGACTCCCCCCGCTTCTTCGCAGTTCTGCGCCGACGTCCCGACCTCGGCGCCCACGCCATCACCAGTTGTTGAATCATCGCTGGAGGGAAACGCCGTACTGGTGAGGCTCGATCCGCCTCCAGACGAAGACGTCAAACCACCACTCGGACCGGTTGGGAGGGGCCCGCCAACCGTAGAAGAAATGCCCTCCGTCGTTCCCGAGCCCTCGTCGCTGCCTGCCTGTGGGCGGGTCTGATCCGGGCTGAAGCAACCTGGCATGGCAAGCAGGACCGCGGATATCAGGATTGGCTGTTTCATTGCGGCGCAAGTAGCTTGCCACCGGGCCACCGGGATCGCAACGCGCGACGCTCCTCGTGGGCAGGTATTGATGCTACAATCGTTCGGCCCCGCAACCGGCCGGCCAGGCGCTTGCGTTGGAAGTTGGAAGAGTTCGGCTCGGACACTCGCAGGATGAAGACTGGTGGTCTTAGCACCTGCAGAGTAAGTGCTCGCCGTGCCCCGCGTAGACGGACGCAGCGGGCGGGTCACCACCCCTCGCGGTGCGAATGCGGCTGATCGCAGCGAGCTGAGACGAACGCTGGGAGCGAACGCGGCGGAACGCTGCCGGCCGTCGCCTGTTCGATGGAGGCGTTCGTCGTGAAGTTGTGGACTACGGCCGCGCCCAGAAGGCCCATGAACTCCGTCGCCGCCCATCCGCAGCCCGGCGGCCCCAGGCATCGCTCGGGATGGCGATGAGATCTGGATGAACCCATCCTCAGAAAGATCGCTCCGCGCGACCAACCCGATAGTACGGATCTCTGCCAGCTCGGCGACGCGGACGATGGCGGAGTTCGGGGGGGGGCGCGCGTCTGCTGCAATAGCGAAAGAGACCACCGCATTGCTGGGTCGTGCCTTGGCCTCCGCCAGCAATGCCTCCCGAACCTTCGCGCCCGGGGCGTCCTCTGCAACCGGCGACCGTGGCAGACGCCCCTCCTCCAACTCGAGGACCTCTACGCCACCAATCCGTCGCTCCGTCAGTGCCAACTCGAGCAGGATTACGCCTGCGGGGACCCGGCGTAGCTCGCCCTTCACCATCGGGAGCCTCTGTTCGGGACTCGACCCGTGTTCACCGTCGCCCGGCATCGGCTCCGGCCGCGTTACCCCGGACACGGCCTCGCTCTTGGTCTCATGTACCGGAGCGGCACCACCGCAGGCACCGGTCGAATACAAGGCAGAGGCAATCCCGAGCAAGCGCGACACAAGAGGACAACGCGCGAACCGGGTCAATACCGCGGTGCCTACCAGGCGAACCGGAAGTGTTGACGACGCCGCGGAGCGCGAAGAAAGCGGTTGAGACGACGTGCGGAGTTTCACCACGGGATCCTCGTCCATGAGCCTCACAGCAAAAGCCCCGCACTCCTTTCGGAGAACGGGGCTTGGTCAACCTCGGTTTAGACAGCGTCAGCTGCAGCCGCTGGTGGCTCCGCAGGCGATGCACTTGAGGCACGAGCCGTTGCGGACGAGCGTGAAGCTCTGGCAGGCCGTACACGCGTCGCCTTCGTAGCCTTGCATGCGTGCCTTCTGAACCTTGGCGCTCAGCTCGGCAGCCGCCTGCTTCTCCGCGCCGCGCTTGGCCTGCCGGCTCTCGGCCACTTCGCCATTCGCCGCCGCCGCCGCGCCAGCACTCACCGAACGATCTTCGAACTCGATCTTGGCTTTGCTGTCGGCGAGGAACCCTGCGCTCGATGGCAAGGCGGCCTCGAGCTTGAGAGGGCCGGGAGTCACGTGGTGCTCTTCGACCACCTCTTCGGCTTCGGCGTAGTCGACACCGCGGACCATGCCATCATCGGGGGCCGACTCGGACTGACGATCACCGCCCGTCGTATCGGGCTCGAGGTCCTCGGGCGCGACGTGGGCCAGGTCGTGGCGGCCCAGGTAGCTGACGGCCAGCTCGCGGAAGATGTAGTCGATGATGCTCGTACACATCTTGATGCTCGGGTGACCGTGCACCATTCCGTTGGGCTCGAAGCGCGTGAAGGTGAACGCCTCGACGTACTCCTCGAGCGGCACGCCGTACTGCATGCCCAAGCTGATCGCGATGGCGTAGCAGTTCATCAAGCTGCGGAAGGCGGCGCCTTCCTTGTGCATGTCGATGAAGATCTCACCCAGGGTGCCGTCGGTGTACTCGCCGGTGTGGATGTAGACCTTGTGGCCGCCGATGACAGCCTTTTGGGTGTAGCCACCGCGACGGTCGGGCATGGAGCGGCGCTTCTTGAGGTAGCGCGTGACGACCTTCTCGGTGACCTTCTCGATGACCTGGGGCTGCGAAGTCGCCGCGATTGGAGCCTCGACGTAGTCGGCTTCGTCCAGGTCGAGGTCGTCGGAGACCTCGTCCAGCAGCGAAGCCGACAGCGGCTGGCTGAGCTTGGAGCCGTCGCGGTACAGGGCGATGGCTTTGATCGCGAGCTGCCAGGACTGCTTGTAGACGTCCTCGACCTCGGTCACCGTCGCGGTGTTGGGCATGTTGATCGTCTTGGAGATCGCACCCGAGAGGAAGGGCTGAGCCGCAGCCATCATGTGCACGTGGGCCATCGCGGCGATGAAGCGCTTGCCGTAGCGACCACACTTGTTCGCACAGTCGAACACCTCGAGGTGCTCGTCCTTGATGTGCGGCGCGCCCTCGATGGTCATGGTGCCGCAGACGTAATCGTTAGCCTTCTGGACGTCGTCTCCGGTGAAGCCGAGCTCGCCCAGCATGTTGAAGTTGGAGTCGCCGAGCTGCTCCTCAGTGAAGCCGAGCGTCTTCTTGCAGAACTCATCGCCGAGCGTCCAGCGGTTGAACACGAAGCCAATCTCGAACGCGGACGCCAGCTCGGACTCGATCTTCTCCAGCACCTCGGCGGTGAAGCCTTTGGCCTTGAGGTCGGCGTGCGAGATACGAGGGCTGCCCACGAGGCTGCCCGCGCCCTTGATGTAGCGGACGATGTCGTCGGCCTGGGCGACGCTGTAGCCCAGATGGCCGAGCGCGCTCGGGACCGACTGGTTGATGATCTTGAAGTAGCCGCCACCGGCGAGCTTCTTGAACTTCACCAGCGCGAAGTCGGGCTCGATGCCGGTGGTGTCGCAATCCATCAAGAGACCAATCGTGCCGGTGGGCGCGATGACGGTGACCTGTGCGTTGCGGTAGCCGTGCTCTTCGCCTTGGCGAAGCGCCCGGTCCCACTCTTGCTGGGCGGGGCCGAGCAGGTACGCGGGACACAGGTCCTGCGGGATTCCGACCGGCGGGGTGTTGAGGCTCTCGTACTCGTGCTTGGGCGCGTCGTAAGCGGCCCGGCGATGGTTCCGCATCACGCGGAGCATGTGCGCCCGGTTGTCGTCATAGCCCGCGAACGCGCCCAGCTCTTCGGCAAGCTCGGCTGAGGTCGCGTAGCAGGTCGCCGTCATGAGGGCAGTCACGCCGCCGCAGATCGCAGCGCTTTCCTTCGAGTCGTACGGCAGACCGCGCGTCATGAAGTAGGTCCCCATGTTGGCGTAGCCCAGGCCGAGCGTGCGGTACCGGTAGCTGAGCTCGGCGATCTGCTTGCTGGGGAACTGCGCCATCAGCACGGCGATCTCGAGCGTGACGGTCCAAAGGCGCGACGCGTGCCGGATAGCCTCGGTGTCCAAGTCGCCGCTGTCGGCCACGAACTTGATGAGGTTCAGCGACGCCAGGTTGCAGGCCGTGTCGTCGAGGAACATGTACTCGGAACACGGGTTGCTAGCGTTGATGCGGCCCGACGCGGGGCACGTGTGCCAGTCGTTGATCGTGGTGTCGAACTGAAGGCCCGGGTCCGCGCAGGACCATGCACCAAACGAGATCTTGTTCCACAGCTCGCGAGCACGGAGCGTCTTGGCGACGGACTCGTCGGTCCGCCGACGCAGGTGCCAGTCGTCGTCGTTCTCGACCGCCTCGAGGAACGAATCGGTGAGACGAACCGAGTTGTTGGAGTTCTGACCGGAGACGGTGCCGTAGGCCTCGGAGTCCCAACCCGTGTCGTACTCCTGGAACGCGATCGACTTGGCACCCTGCTCGCCCAACTGAAGGACGCGCTGAATGTAGTTCTCGTTGACCTCGGCCTTGCGAGCGACACGCATGGCTTTACGCAGCGGCTTGTTCGCGTTCGGCTTCCAACGGTCCTCGTTGGTGATGTCCGCGTTGCCCCAGCCAGCCTGAAGGATGGCGTTGAGGTGCTCGTTGCAAAGGCGCGACCCGGTGACGAGCGCGGCGACCTTCTGCTCCTCGATGACCTTCCAGTCGATGAAGGACTCGACATCGGGGTGGTCGATGTCGACGACGACCATCTTGGCCGCGCGGCGCGTGGTCCCGCCCGACTTGATCGCGCCGGCAGCCCGGTCACCGATCCGCAGGAAGCTCATCAGGCCGCTGGAGCGACCACCACCGGAGAGCCGCTCGCCCTCGGCACGAATGCGCGAGAAGTTGGTGCCGGTACCCGAGCCGTACTTGAACAACCGAGCTTCGCGGACCCAGAGGTCCATGATGCCGTTCTCGCCGACGAGGTCGTCGTCGACCGACTGGATGAAGCAAGCGTGGGGCTGCGGCCGACCGTAGGCGGTCTGGGACTTGCGGACGCGACCGGTCTCGGGCTCGCAGTAGTAGTGGCCCTGTGCGGGACCGGTGATGCCGTACGCCCAGTTGAGCCCGGTGTTGAACCACTGCGGGCTGTTGGGTGCGGCGCGCTGCGTCGCCAGCATGAACAGCATCTCGTCGTAGTAGGCACGAGCCGATGCCTCATCCGAGAAGTAACCGTGTCGCCATCCCCAGTAGGTCCAGCAGCCAGCGAGACGCCCGAAGACCTCGCGACTATCCTGCTCTCCGCGGGTGCGCTCGTCGGCCGAGAGCTCCGAGAGCTCCTCCTCATCGGGCTCGCTGCGCCACAACCACTCGGGCACGCCGGGCTCTGGGACCCGACGGGTGCGCGAGGGGATGCCGGCCTTGCGGAAGTACTTCTGGGCAAGAATGTCGACCGCGACCTGAGACCAACCCTTTGGCACTGCGATGTCGTTCGCCTCGAACACGACCGAGCCGTCGGGGTTGGTGATCTTCGAGGAGCGGTCTTCGAACTCGATCCCTTGGAAGTCACCTTCGGAAGGGTTGGAAGCGTCAGCGGAGGTGAAATGACGGGCGAGTTTCATCGGTCGGCCTGGAGAGCGAAGCGGTGGAGGCGGAGGAGAGTGCGGAACGGGACGGGGGGAGAAAAGCTGAACAGAAGCTCAGACTCGTGGTGCGGGACGGCGGAAAGGATCGAGAAACGGGGCGGCGACAGCAGCCTGAGCACGCTTTCTGGGGGAGAAGCGTGGTGCACCAAGGAGCGGTGCCGTTTTCGAGGTTCGAGGTCCCCGGGAGAGCGCCGAAGCCGCCATGAATTCGGTGGCGGATCCGAGGAAAACGCGTGAGTCACGCATCCACGCCGACTAGACGTGGTAGAGGGTGGGACAACCCTCGGTGCCCCCTCATGTTGGGGCGGTTGGTATTAGAACCACAACATGTTGGGGTGTGGCAAGAAGCTGACCCCAAGTTTCGTACCGAGGTTGTCCACAGAACCGGCCCTCAAGACGGCGCGGGTACTCCCCAAGTTCTCCACAGGGTTATCCACAGCCGTTGTGGTCTCCCGCCCCATCGCGCACACCGCGGGTGATCCTCCGATCACGTCGAAGATCGTTTGAAACACTGTCCCACAGCATCCTACGCCCAGACCGCCCCCCTGATTCGGCCGCGCGGCCTACGCCCACCGGCGGCTTCAGCGCTATCGACGTGGTCACAGCTCCGCAACAGGCTGGGCCCAAGACAGGCCACGAACCCCGAGAGGAGATCTCCATCTTGGGACTCGGAGGTCCCCGGAGGCAGTAAGTGGAGGTCGGTTTTGAGCCTACCCAAGTGGGCGTTTTCGCTCCGTTTTCTCGCCTCCGAATCCTGCACTCTGCGCCGGTCTCTCCCTGGCCGAGAGGGGATGTTCTCGTTTCGGTTTCGGTGACCGTCTCCTCCGCTTCGGGAGTGGTCCGGGCTGGGCTCCGGCTGTCTGTCCAAGCGTCCTCGTCGCGGGCGTGCCCAAGCGGTCACGGCTCACGGGTACGCCGCCACGTCAGGCCGCAGACACGCCGCTGCGCTCTGTCGCGCTCCCTTGCGACCGAGGGCGGCTTCCCTCATGATCGCGACCAGGTTCGGACGGCTGGTGGCGGATGGAGCGGATTGTTCCACGTCTCCGGGAGTCGCGGTTTTTGACCATGCCACCCAGCAGCACAAGCGACATGCTCTCCCCTGACGCGTCCGAGGACGAGCTCGAGCGCCTCAGCGCCCTCGAGACGCTCAAAGGACTCAAGAACCCCGACAGCGTCACCCTCGGCGACCTGGTCAAGTTCCTCAACGCGCGTGGGCTGTGGAATCAGTTCGCGAAGATCACCCTCGGCGACCTCCGGGACGGTTTCACAGAGAAGCCCAAGGCCAAGAAGACGGCAACTAAGCGGCGCAAGAAGGAGCGCATCCTCGAAGACGAGCTTGGCGACGCGTACGCGGAGAAGGCCGAGAACGAGAGCAAGGGCAAGGCCAAGGCCGAGCCCCAAGACGGCGGTATCGAGCCCGACGAGTTCGCCCGCCAGGTCCTCCCCTTCATCGAGGGCAACGGCGAGGTCACGCTCGACGACATCGAGGAGTACACCCGACTGGACCGAAAGGTCCTGCGGCACCACCTCGGTGCGCTGGTCAAAGAAGAGCGGCTCGAGCGGATCGGCGTGGGTCGTCACGCGATCTACTCCTCGCTGCTGTAGCCGCGGACGGCGTCAGGCGTCGATGCAGATGCCGACGTGCTCGACGATCGGGAGTGGAAGCGGGGCTCCCTCGTCCCACCCTGGAGCGGAGGCTCACCGGTCGAAGACGAAGACCCTTCAGGCGGGGAGTCTGTGGTCGCGGTGCTTATGCTCGAGGGCCCCTGCGTCGAGCTCGAGCTTGCCCCCGCTCCTCCCGCCTCGGGACTCACGGAGGGACCACACGCGGCCACGACAAGGCAGAACCCCATCAACCCGCGCGTGAGCCTCTGTGTCACCACTCAAGGGTAGCAGCCTCGCCCCGCTCAGCCGCCGCACTTGCAGTTGAGCAGGCGGAACTCGATCCGCCGGTTCTTCGCCCGACCTTCGACACTCGCGTTGGTGTCGATCGGCTCATCCGGCCCCGCGCCTCGGGTCTCGACCCGGCTGTCTTCGACGCCGTGCTCGACCAGGTAGGCCTTGACCGACTCGGCACGGGACTTCGAGAGCTCGGTGTTGTGCTCGGTCGACCCGGTCGAGTCGGTGTGTCCGCTGATCTCGACGGTGACCTTCGGGTACTTGGTCAGCACCGCGACAACGGCGTCGAGGTTCTTCTTGGAAGACGAGCGCAGACGAGCACTGTCGATCTGGAAGTTGACGCCTGCGAGCGTGCCTTCGAACGCCCCAAGGTCCTCGGGCATCGTGTCGGGGCAGCCGTCGGCGTCCTCGAACGCGTTGAACGTCTCCGGCTCCTGCGGGCACGCGTCCTGCCCGTCGCCGATTCCATCTCCGTCCGAGTCGGTCACCGGACACCCATCGGGCTCCGGCCCCTTGTCGTTGGGACACGCGTCGGCGTCGCCCAGGACCCCGTCGCCGTCCGGGTCGGGATCCGGGCATCCGTGTGGTGCGACGCCAACCTCTTCGGGGCACGCATCTTCGTCGTCGAAGAACCCGTCCCAGTCCTTGTCGGTGCGAACGGCGGGTTCCGGCTCGGCAACGGGGGGACGGCGGGGGGGTCGAGCTTCTTCGGCGGGGCGCCGGGTCCAGCCGAAGCCGAGAAGAATCTCAGGGCTGTTGGTCCCGCCGCCGGTCTCGCCCTGCTGGGGGCTGATCACGTCGCGCACTTCGAGCCGTAAGGTGAGCGCTCGGGTGAGGTGTGCAGCGATACCGCCGCCCAGATGAAACGCGAGGTCGGAGTCATTGCCGACCGCCTGCGCGCCACTGCGCACCCCGAGCACGCCCGCGCCCGCGAGGACGAACGGCGTCACGCTCCAACGCGGGATTTGGCCGATGACGTGACCGCGGAACGCCCACAACGTCGCACGTTCGTCGCCTTCAACTTGGCCTAGGCCCAGCGCCCCTTCAGCCTCGAGGCCCAGAAAGTCGAGCGGAAAGTAGCCGATGCGGGCGCCGAACTCCGGAGCCACGGCGCGGTAGGACTTGAAGCCCTGGTTGGGTTGCGCGTCATCGATCTGGAACAGCTCGATGTCGCGGGCGGGAAACAACACCCCCCCGAACACGCCGAGGTGGAACATGTTGCGCCGCGGTGCGTGACGGCGGATCCACGGTGTCTCGTTGGGGCTCGGCTGGGCATCAACCGACGTCTCGACAGGCACGTCGGCCGCCTCGGCTTCGGGCGCTGCGAGCAGCCCGAGAAGCGCAACTGAACACGGTACGAACACGATCGACAACAGCGTCCCAGGCCGCCGCGTACCAGTCAAATAACCGCGCCCGGCGAACGGGACACGGGTGTTCGGGTGCTCAGCTGAGCTTGGCCGCAGCCAGCTCAGCCAGAGCGCCGCCGACGTCGCTGCACTTGGCAGCACGGTCGGGACCGACGAGGTCAACGGTCAACGGCGCACCCGCCTCGAGCAGCTCAACGACGGCTTTGTCGATGGCGTCCGCAGCCTTGGCAAGCTTGTCGTCGCCTTTGCGTCCAGCGAGCCAGTCGAGACCTTCCTTGACGGAGATCACCGTGGCGATCGGGTTGAGGCGGTCCTTCCCCGCGTCTGAGGGCGAGCTGCCGTGAATCGGCTCGAACATCCCGTGCTCCGTGCCGACGTTCGCGCTGGCGGCCATACCCATGCCGCCCTGCAGCACGGAAGCGAGATCGGTGACGATGTCGCCGAACATGTTTGTGGTGACGCAGACGTCGTAGCGCTCGGGCTCGCAGATGAGCCATTGCGTGAAGGCGTCGACGATCGCTGTCTCCTTCTCGATCTCCGGGTACTCCTCGCCGATTTTGAAGAAGATGTCGCGGAACAAGTGGTCACCGTTGAGCACGTTGTCTTTGAGGATCGCGGTCACGCGGAGCTTGCCGTCACGCGGGGCACCGGTGTTGCGGCGCTTGCACAGCTCGAACGCGTGGCGGATCACTTGCTCGGAGCCCCGCCTGGTGATGACGCGTGTGTCCATCGCGACCTCGGTTGTGCCCCCTGGGGACAGCTTGCCGCCCATGCCGGCGTAGAGGCCCTCGGTGTTCTCGCGGACGATCACCATGTCGACCTGGCCCGGCGTCCACACCTGCTTGTGTTGGCCGTGAATACGGTGCTGCACGCCCTTGTAGAGCTTGACCGGACGGACGTTGGCGAAGAGGTCGAGGTTGGTACGGTTGCCGATCACGGCGGAGTACCCGGCCATCTTGCCGTTCGCCATCGTGACCGGTCCCTTGCTCTTAGGGTCGGGCCACCCGACGGCGCCAAGCAGGATCATGTCGGCGGCCTTGCACTTGGCCTCAGATCCTTCGGGCCAATCACGGGACCCGTGCTCCAAGTAGAACTGCCCCCCGCAAGGGATATCCTCTACGTTCCACTCGATGCCCAGCGGTTTGCTGACGGCTTCGAGCACGCGGAGACCTTGGGCCATCACTTCGGGACCGATGCCATCCCCGCCGAGTGTCACGACGTTGTACGCCATTGGTGTTGGTGTACCGCAGCCCCACCCGGCGCCATGTTGCGGTTTCTCACCGGTCTCTCAGCCGCCGCACCGGGCCGCTCGTGGGCACGTGCGGCCCATTGGTGCACGAGTCGCGTTTACAGCGACGCGGCTACGCCCACAGCGCAACGAGCTTGTCGTGCTGTGCTGCCGCGTCGCGATACCCGAGCTCGATGAGTTCGTGAACGTAGTCGGGGTCAAACAACACGTAGCTGGCCAGGTCGCTCTCGGCCAGGTCGTCCGCGTCCTCGGTCATCCGTCGCAACCACCGGGCCATCATCCCGCTGTACGACTTGAGCCGGGTCCGCTGCATCACCTCGTGGGCGACCTCTCCCAGGTCTCGGCTGGGCTGAATCAGCACCAACTGAACCTCCTTGTACGGCCGGCCCTCCCGACCGCGAATGCCTTCGGCGATCTTCCGCGAGAAGTCCGGGCCGTAGATCTTGGTGCCGGCGCGAATGAGCTCGTTGGTGCGTTCGATGCGAGCGAGATCGGCCTCGAGCTTGTCGAGCAGCAACGCGTTGAGCATTTTTCCGAGCATGAACACCGCGTTCGGATAGATCGTGCTCGCCTCTTCGCGCGCCCTCTCTTGAGCCGTCTGCGTCTCCTTGTCGTGTCGCAGGCCGACCACCAGGAGCCGCTCCGCACCCAGATGCATCGCGGGGCGGATCGGCGTGTTTTGGCGAAGGCTGCCGTCGACGTAGAGCTGGTCGCCAACCCGAACCGCCGGGAAGAGCACTGGGATCGCGGCGGAGGCCAGCGTGTGTGCGGCCGTGATTGCGGTGGGAACGATCTCCTGACCGGGCAATCGCGGCCACTCGCCGATCGCTCCGTCTCGCGTCTGCACGAACACCGTCGTCACGCCCGTCGCAAGCTCCGTGGCGCTGCATGCGAACGCGTGCAGGTGGCAGCGATGGAGGTTCTGTGTGATGCCCTCCCAAGGGATGAGGTCTCGGACGACCTTCTGCATCAGTTGCGCGTCGACGAGCCCGCCCACGGTCGAGCCGTGCGTCAGCTTGGGCAGGTCGCGACCGAACAAGACCTGCGGCAACGTCCGCATCTGCTCCCAACCGAAGCGATAGACTTCGTCGAGCTTGATCTCGTTCCACACCCGGGCCAGCGCGCGGCCCTGGGCCTTCGGGCGATCGCAAGTGGCCGCGATATAGCTGCCATTGATCGCACCGACACTGCTGCCAGTGATGACGTGAAACGGCGTCGGGATCGGAAGCTGCTCGCGGACGTAGCGGAGCACGCCCACCTCGTACGCTCCCCGCGCGCCGCCGCCAGAGAGAACCAGGCCGACTCTGGCCGCCGCGTCGCCCTGGGGCTTAGAATCCAACTTCGAAACAGTCGCAGGCGCTGCCGTCGTCGCCGCAGTCGGCTGGGGGTGCCGCGTGGGAGGCCTGGATACTGAGCGGCGCGCCACTGACGATGCGTCCGGGGTCCTGAGCGTACTGGGTCATCCGTTCCTCGATCACCGCCGGCGATCCCGCCGACGCGGCGATTGCGGCCGCATCGGCGTTGGAGAAGAACGGAATCTCGAGCTCCATCGTGCCCTGGACCGGCGCGCCGTCCCCATAGGTCGGGTCGATCGTGAGCGTGACCGGGTTGGTGTACTGGCACTGGTTCGCTGCGAACTGGCCGAACGCATCCTCTGGGCACGCGCCCACCGAGTCGACGTTGAGCCAAAGAGCCGCGTAGGCCGAGCACGTGCTGCCGGTGCAGCTCCACGAATGCTTGAACTCAAACCGCGCAACGTCGAGGCACGGGTGTAGGCAGGGGTTCATGTAGACCGGGAACGGCTCCCCGGCTGCCGTCTCCGTGACCGTACAGACCTGGCCGCGGAAGAACGGAATGTCCTTGCCCGTGAAGCTGGCCTGCGCTGGAGACTCCGTCGCATTGGTTGGGAGATCGATGAGCTCGCAGACGGCTTCGTCCGTGTTGCACATCTCGCCGCGTGGGCACGGCGATCCCTCAGAGCACTCCCCAGCGTCCACCGCCGGACCGCAGCTCGCAGCAAAAAGGCCCGTCGACAGCAGGCCGGTCACAATCAAGAGGCGTTTTTGGAGTTCCATGCGCTGTTCTCCCGCTGCCCCGAGTGTACGCGAATCTACAAATTCCTGCCGGTTTTCGTGCCCCTCCGATCCTTCATGGAGCATGCTTTGGGATCCTCACGGGTTTTCTTTTGCCCCCAAAACAACGCTGTGGCAGGGTCACTGGATATCCGGGTCGTGATCGAGGTGCCGTTGTTGGACGACGGAGCCCAGCCCGGGAGATGGGTCCTACAGATGCTCCGTAACAAGCTTTCCTTCATCCTTGCTTCCAGCCTCTCCCTCGCCTTCGTCGGTTGCGACGACGGAGACGGCGACGACACCGGCGCCGGCACCGACTCCGGCACCACCGACGCCACGACCACCGACACCCCGACCACCGACACCCCGACCACCGACACTCCGACGACGGATACGCCGACCACCGACACTCCGACCACCGACGGCGAGACCACCGACACCCCGGACACGGACACCTCGGACGACAGCAGCACGACGGACGACACCTCGGCGGATCCGTGCGAAGGCGTCACGTGTGATGACGGCCAGTCCTGCGTGGGCGGGATCTGTGTGGATGACAGTGAGACCGACACCGGCGGCGGCGATCCCGACGCCAACTACCCCAACCCAGCAGACGGGTGTCCGAAAGGTACCGTCGACGCGAGCGCGAACGGCATCGCGCTGTGCGTCCCCGAGTGTGACGGCGCAGCTGCCGACATCGCATCGGCATGCGTCGATCCGGAAACCGGCACAAGCCCAGGCGTCTGTCTGCTCTACCCCCCCGGCGGGTCGGGTGCCGAGTGCACGATGGAGGAGTTCGGTACCTCGGCGGCGTGCGAAGCCGATGGGGAGTTTTGTACCTCAATTGCGGCAGGCGCCTTCACCTGCGAGACCGCCGGCTTCTGCGCGATCTCGTGCACCCCGGACAGCACCTGCCCAGATGCCATGACGTGTAGCGCCATGGGTGTTTGCCAGTACGAGTAGACTCTGCGCCCGCGCTGACACAAACGCCCGATCGCGGACTCCGCGACCGGGCGTTCTTGCGTCCAGAGTTCCTCGTACCGATTGAACTCGGAGGATCAGAAGGGGATCAATCCCGTTGTTCTCGACTCCGTCGTCGCACTCATCACTCATCGCCGGCGATGTTGTGGTCCACTCGCGGCCACAGTTCAGGCGCGAGGCCAGTCGGCCTGGTCGTGACCGCACGGGTTGGCTCGCCTGTGACCTTCGGCTTCTCTCGATTTGGCTTGATGGTGCAAGTACTTCATCCGAACTGATGCTCGTGCCTTCTCCGGAGGAGGTCTCGGTAACGAGTTCCGGCTCTACTCCTCAACACAGTAGAACGTTGGCCATGAACCGACCGTCCCTGGGCCGGTCCCCGTGGCGCAAGTCGTGGTCAGGCCACGCAGGAATTCGGTGGAGGACGACATGTCTCCAAACGAGAGGGTTTGATCCTCCGAGTTCGACGACCAACCATTGCAGCTGTCAGTGAGCGCGAGCGTCCAGTCGTTGTTCAGCCCCGTCGGCCTCACAGATGGGAAGCAAAACTGACCGGCGGGGATATCCACCACGCAAACTGGCACGACCGGGTTTGTCAGAGGTTCGGGTGCTCCGGCCCGGACTCCAAGCAAGGGAGTGTCATCGGTGATCCAGATCGGAGTCCCGTTCGTCCGGACGTAGGCTGTGAAGGGCTCAATAGGCCAATCGAGAATCGCATCCGCTGTGTAGGGCGTGGCAACCGTCGCTTGCCGTACGCCGGGCACAGCCAACAGGGCCTGAAAGCCTGTCGGACACTGCCCGTCAGCATGCCCCACGGGGTTCGGTTGGTAGTTTCCGCCCTCGGTCGAGGTACTCCCTTGGATCACCTTCTCCTCGATCACCGTGGAGCAATCGGGCGCGCACGCGCCAACCTCCAGAATGTTGTCGTCCGCCCCGTCGTCGCAGAACTCATCCGGCCCGAGGTTGCTGTCACCACAAACGTTGAGGTTGCAGTCCGGCAGGCAGCTCTGATCGAGGGCGTTGTTCTCGAGACCGTCGTCGCACTCCTCGCCTGCATCGACGTTGCCATCCCCGCAGAACGAGTCCTCTTCGCCGCCAGTCGTCGTCGGGTCGGACGGGTCCCACGAGGTGGTCTCATCGGTGGTTGGGTTGGCCGTCGTCGGCTGGCCCATCGTCATCCCACTCGTCGGGTCCGCTGTGGTCATCCCCCCGGTCGCCGAGGCGGTGGTCGCAGGAGCGGTGTCTTCAGTCCCGCCCGCTGCCGTGCTCCCATCGGCTGCCCCGTCCGTTTCGAGATCGACGGTCTCATCGGGCGCAAAACACCCGACGAAGATCAGTGACGCAGCGGCGAACGAAAGCGATTGTCCTAGTCTCATATGCAGTCCTGCTTCGCGATGGTAGCGATGCCTGCGTGTGCGTTCGGGTGAGTGCCCTTGACAGCGACGCGGAGCGGAGCGGAGCCGGCCGACTCAGGAGGATTCGCGGCGTGCTTTCCAGCGGTGCGGCATCATCTCGGGCACGTCGACACGGCGGAT
>Ga0316204_10007794_pt1 | contig 15366 bp, 13 predicted proteins | sample 6monrhotite_MG_2_FD_205661 | JGI IMG/M metagenome (GOLD analysis project Ga0316204, IMG submission 205661) | Microbial mat bacterial communities from mineral coupon in-situ incubated in ocean water Damariscotta River, Maine, United States -... | ecosystem: Environmental > Aquatic > Marine >...
TCCAGAACGTGATTACACAATTCGTATTCGCTGTCCTGAATTTACCTGCCTCTGCCCCAAGACGGGTCAGCCAGATTTTGCTGAGTTATTTATTGATTACGTTCCCAATGAGCAATGTGTCGAACTAAAGTCACTTAAGATTTATGTGTGGGCCTTTCGTGAGCAAGGTGCTTTCCACGAAAAAGTCACCAATGAAATTCTTAGCGACTTGGTCGCCGCATGTAACCCTCGCTTCATGCGCCTCACCGCTGAGTTTGGCGTACGAGGTGGCATCTATACAACCATCGTGGCAGAACATCACGACCCACAATGGATACCTCCCACGCCTGTTACCCTGCCCTAAATGAGCAGAGTACTCTATGTGGGCATCGACCTTGGCACCTCCGGGTGCCGGGCGATCGCCATCGATGCACAGCAACAGATTCATGGTGAAGCACGCGTCGCCATGGCCGACCCCATTCAAAAAGGCAACGGCTTTGAACAAGAGCCGCAAATTTGGTGGGATTGCGTCGCAAAAACGCTACGGGAATTATTACAAAATATTCCTGCTGATGAGGTCACCGCGATAGCCATCGACGGCACCTCCAGCACATTACTATTGTGTGATAACAATGGTAAACCCATCGGCCCAGCCATAATGTATAACGATGCCCGCGCCACCGCTGAAGCAGAGCGTATGCAGCGCATCGTACCCAAGGAGAGTGCCGCCCACGGCCCCTCTTCCAGTTTAGCCAAACTCTTATGGCTGCAACGATACCAACCCCTCGAACATATTCGCCATGTCTGCCATCAAGCTGATTGGATAGTAGGCCAACTCAGTGGACGCTTCGATCGCAGTGACACCAATAACTGCCTAAAACTGGGCTTTGATCCAATCAACCACCTATGGCCTGACTGGCTAGGTCATCTTGGCGTATTACGTGAGTGGCTACCCAAGGTATACCTACCCGGTCAACCCATCGGCACCATTAGTGAGGCCAGTGCAGAACGCTTTGGCCTCAAATCAACTACTCAAATTGTGGCTGGCACGACGGATAGCACCGCGGCCTTCATCGCCACAGGTGCCGACCATGTGGGAGAAGCGGTGACCTCCCTTGGCTCCACTCTGGTGATGAAAGTTATCTCGGCAGTCCCTATTTCCGCCCCCGAATATGGCATCTACAGTCAACCACTCGGTGATCGCTGGCTAGTGGGTGGTGGCTCTAACAGTGGCGGTCGGGTGTTACGCCATTTTTTCAGTAATGAACAATTGGCTGAACTCAGCGCCAAGATTGATCCACAACAGCCCAGCGGACTCAATTACTACCCTTTGCTTAGCCCCGGCGAACGCTTCCCAAGCAATGACCCCGAACGACCACCTTGTATGGAACCTCGTCCAACCGAGCAGAGCTTATTCCTACACGGCTTATTAGAAGGGATGGCGCGAATTGAGCAGCAAGCCTACCAACGCTTATCTGAGCTCGGCGCACCCTACCCCACTACGCTACGTAGCGCAGGGGGTGGAGCAAAAAATCAACAGTGGCATATCATTCGCCAACAACTACTTAATAACGTAAAGATGGAACCCGCCCACCATCAAGAAGCGGCTTTTGGCAGCGCACTATTAGCACTAAGAGGCATCACCGGAGAACAACCTAATGATTAAATCCATACGCGGCGCTGGCTACCTGTTACGCGGTCTCGCATTGTTGCCAAAAAAAGGGATCTTTCCTTATGTGGTTGTGCCGATGATTATCAATGCTCTGCTCTTCAGCTTGGCACTCATTTTAGCCATTGGCCAAATCGGCGAACTCATTGATTGGGCGATGCTACAACTTCCCGAATGGCTGCAATGGCTAAATTGGCTAATGTGGCCGCTACTCGGACTCACCGCCCTGGTATTCTGCTTCTTACTAGTCGCACTGCTGGCAAATATCATCGCCTCCCCCTTCAACAGCTTGCTTGCCGAAGCAGTAGAGCGTCACCTCACGGGCCAACAATCAGAACCACAAAATAGCAGCAGCTGGAAAAATGCCCTAATAGAAGCCCCAAAAGCGATCAGTGGTGAGTTCATCAAACTTGCCTATTTTGCCAAGTTTGCGATCCCACTGGGCATACTTTTCCTCATCCCAGGTCTTAATCTATTTGCCCCGATACTGTGGTTTATCTTTAGCGCTTGGATGCTCTCTCTAGAATACTGCGACTATCACCTGGGTAACCATTGCATTAGCTTCCCCAACCAGCGTCAACTGCTAGCCAATGAACGCATGCTCACCCTAGGCTTCGGCACGGCCAGCACCCTAGCTACCATCACACCGATTATTAACTTTATTGCCATGCCCGCCTCTGTCGCAGGATCAACCGCAATGCTCGTTGAGAAGAAAATATTAAATAATAGCCCTGCCAAGCCAAAACCAGTGGAATCACATCACACCAAAAATTAAAAGAACCTGACGATCAGGACATCATTCCTCATAAAATTGTAATAAAGCAACAACACGGATGTTTTCAATCTCATTTAAACCCTGGCAACAGGGTCACCTCTCTGAATTTAGGTTAATCATAACTATCTCTATCCATAAGCTGTTGAAGAACAATTCCGTCACTTTCATCTGACCTACATTGTCACACAGCCCCACAATGCAGTAATCAAAGAGTTAAATTTACAAACTAAAACTATCAAAAAAAACCAACGACTACCGATCATACAATGTAATTAAGTAGCCGCACATTTCTCACCAAAACCTATTATTTCAAGCATAACAAATCAACTTAACTTTTATCATAAAAATTATAATGTAAATGTATTTAACATGCTTAAATTTACATTAAAATAAATATTTTATTTATTTTTTAAACATAAATTTAATTTTAGATTAATTATTAAAAGGTAATTATTATCCTGTTTTTTATAAAAAATTATAAAAATAAAATGTGTAAACACGTTTATAATCTATTGAACAAGCTAGTAACTTAGTTTATGTTTACGTGAAATTAATCAAAGATGAAAAAATTGAATACTATGAATAAAACATGGACGCTTGAGGAAGTTGAGAAAAAAGTTTTTGAGATTGTCAAAAGTGAAAAACAACTTGATGATTCATTCACCACAACTACACCACTTGAGAATGTTGGCCTAGACTCCCTTGCTCTAGTAAGAATCCTGGTGAACATTGACCAAAACTTAGGGGTTTGGCTAGAAGGCGGTGCATTAGAGCCAGAAAACCTTGAAGACGTCAAAAATTTAGCCATATGTGTTAACCAAGCCATAAGTGAAACAGCATAAATAGCCCCTATTCCCTGTTAAATTAATATAGATATTATGGAAAAATATTCATCCCCTATGGAAAATGTAGACATACTGGTCGTTGGAGGTGGTGTCGCAGGTTTAGCCGCGGCTATTAGCGCAGCTGCGACAGGTGCCAAAACCCTACTTATTGAAAAAAGCGATCTCCTTGGTGGCAACATCGCCCTGGCGAATGTCCACACTTTTTGCGGCCTTTATGATGTAAGCCAAGAGCATGACTTTAAGTATTTAAACGCGGGATTTACGCCTTGGTTTGTAGAAAACCTACGGAAGTTTGGAGGCGCACTCTCCCCCGAGAAACATGGCCGGGTAGGTGTACTGCCTATTTTTCCTGCAAAAATGGCTGAGTTTGCATTAAATACGGTTAAGGCATTCCCAACGCTTACGGTGATGCTAGAAACAAACCTAATTGCACTTAAGATAGAAAACACCAGCAGCAGCCCATCCCGAGCAGCCGTCATGCACAAAGGAGAAGAGTATTTAATCTCAGCAAAGACTGTGATTGATTCCAGTGGTGATGCCATGGCAGCCGCCTTATCTGGAGCTGAATTAAGCACACCTGAACCCGATGAACTCCAGAACGCGACATTAATATTTAGAATCGCAGGTGCCAATGCAAATGACCTCATTGGCTACTCACGCTTAAAATTAAGCGCCGCTATCGCCCGTGGAGCCGCTAGCGGAGCAATTCCCGCAGATTGTGAAGCAGTGTTAGCTCGCCCCGGAGAAAACTCCGATGAGGCGTATATTTCCCTGAATTTACCAAAATTAGATGACCATATTTTTGCCCCGCTAGATAAAAATTTCATGCGTATATACGAACAATACGCACATAACCTTGCTCTAACTTTAATCGCCTTTTTGAAGGAAAACTTACCCGGGTGGTCCAAATGCCAGTTACTAGAATGGCCTAGGTTAATTGGAGTGAGAGAAACACGCCACATAGTTGGGCAATATATCATGACTGAAAAGGACGTCCTAACAGGTGCAACATTTTCTGATGCTGTAGCTCGCTCAATCTGGCCCATTGAGCTCTGGCATAAACACACCGGTGCTGATTTCAAATACCCTGAGAATATTTCTGACATCCCCTTACGGTCACTTATAAGTCAAAGCCATCCTAATCTCGGCATGGCGGGTCGTTGCATGTCTGGCACCCACACTGCACTTGGGGCATTGAGAATCTCTGGCACCGCAATGGCAACAGGGGAAGCGGTTGGTATAGCGGCATCCATAGCTACAGAGAGAGGAATTTCGCTTGCAGAAGTATCTTGCGATGATGTGAAAACACACCATAAAAAATTAATAGGAACGGTCTTCAAGCTATGAACATAATCGACGAAATTCGATCTCGCGCCAACCAACAACCCAATCATCCCGCACTTATTTGTGACCAAGGAAACGGTAAACCCGAGCAAGTCATCTCCTATTCAGATCTTGTAGAGCGTATGGATAACTTTGCAGACCGTCTGCGCCAAACACACTGCAATACAGGTGAGCGAGTCGGACTCTTAGCCCCCCAAGGCATTGAGTTTATCGAGGCGGGGCTTGGAATATTAGCGGCTGGCCTATGCTTCGTACCCATATCAGATGATTACGATGGCGATGCACTAGAAGGCTTTGTCAATCGAACTCAGTTGCACTATCTGATTCGTCAAACTGATGAACTTCAGATTCAGCGCTTCGATGAAGCTGGATGTGTAGATGGCCAAGAGGACGAAGCTTTCCGAAAGCTACAACCTGCCTATATTAGATTTACCTCAGGGACGACCAACGAACGCAAAGGTGTCATCATTGGTCACAAGACGATACTTGAGCGTCTAGAGAACGCTAACCAAGCCCTTAACATTGAGCCTGAAGACAAAGTAATGTGGATGCTACCAATGGCTCATCATTTTGTCGTATCGATCCTTCTCTACCTTCGCTATGGTGCAACGATACTGCTGCCTCGCAGCTATCTAGCAAAGCCCGTGCTTGAGTTTGCAAATACACATTCTGCCTCGGTGTTTTATGCTTCACCCTACCACTACGATTCGCTCGCTAAAGATGTATCAGGACTAGGGCTTCCTCAGGTGCGGCTGGCCGTCTCAACCGCGAGCGGCTTAGGTATTGATGTTGCCGAAAGGTTTTTTAATCGAATGGGCGTTCCGTTATCTCAAGCTTTAGGTGTCATCGAGGTCGGCCTTCCAGTCATCAATATAAAGCGCGCGAAAGAGAAGCCTCTCAGCTTGGGGCAAGTTCTTCCTGCATATGACGTTTGGCTCCGCGGTGAGGATGGACACCCGGTATCTAAAGATGAAAAAGGTGAGGTATGTATTCGTGGGAAAGGGATATTTGATGCCTATATGGACCCATGGAAGCCGTCAAGCGAAATCATGGGGGAAGATGGGTTTTGTACTGGCGATCAAGGTTACTTTGACGAAGATGGTGACCTAACCCTATGTGGCCGTCGTAGTAACCGCATCAACATGGCAGGCATGAAGTTTTTCGCCGAGGAGGTTGAGGCAGTCATCAACACCCATCCATTAGTTGAAGAGAGCCGTGTCTATGGTCAGAGCCACCCCCATCTTGGTGAAATCCCTATGGCTCAGATAGTGCCCTCAGATCTGGATCAACCACCCTCCCCCACAGACCTCACAAGCTTATGCAAACAACAATTGGCCGCCCATAAAGTGCCATTTAGCTTTAATTTAGCAAATCAATTAGAGCGCACATCAACTGGAAAAATAAAACGCTGGTAACGCTTACGCCTTGAAATTTAATATCCAGCCCATCGTAAACACTTAAAGGGAATTACGTTCCGTCAAATCTATATGTGGCGGCATGGATGCCTTGGAGTTATATACCAGGAGTGTAATCATGCTATTCAAACGGAGTGAAAAGAACATCGATAAAGATGAATTGGTAAAAAGTCTCGTAGCTTATATTTTTAATGATCAAAAGTTATCAATGCCTGTTTATCTAAATGAAATTCAATCTGAGCAAGATGCAGATAGCCTTGGTCTATATCCGGTTATATATATCTGGAACGAGTGCAGAGATACAGGAAGTTTTAGCGTTTCTATCAATACAAAGCCTATAGCACACTTGCTTGAGGGACATATACCAAGAAGCCATAGTAACTTTAACCAAGTTAGGGATAAAGTTGCTTCAATACTATCGAACGTATCTCAAAGCACCGTTATTTCAACCTGCCAAAAAGTGGGAGCATATCCGAGTGATGTGTTTGCATAACCATACTCTAGTAGGGACAGTCTTCAACGCTGGTCGTTTGCGCATGAATCGCACAAGCCTCCCAAAGCTCCAGCTTAGCCAGTTTCTCTACACACTGGCGGCACGCCTATTAAAACAACATCCGAACAAATTAAGGTAACTTCAGATGGACTTTAAGATGAACTTCATTGGGATAGGATCAGGAAAATGTGGATCCACATGGCTATACCAAAATCTAGTCAAACACCCCCAAATATGTGACCGTAACTTAAAAGAGTTAAATTACTTCAGCGATCTATATGAGGCCCACCCACTCAGCTGGTATGAGTCACAATTCGCAGGCTGCCCTGCTGATAACTTGCGTGGCGAATTTTCAGTTACCTATCTCTCGCATCCGATGGCCGCTCAGAGAATCCATCAGGATTTCCCAGATGCTAAATTACTTGCAATCGTACGCAATCCGGTGAAAAGAGCCTACTCAAACTATCTACACTCGATACGTAAAGGAGACATTCCTGCCAATCTCCCATTCAATGAATATATCAATGATGAAAAGCGTCTAATCCCAGGACAATATGCACAACACCTTGAGCGTTTTTATGCCCACTTTGATCCCGAGCAAATTAAAGTCATTGTAACTGAGCATTTTTCAAAAGATCCACTCGCGGGATATCAAGATATATATCGCTATATCGGTGTCAACAATCCCGAATTTGTTCCACCAAACTATAACCAAAAACAAAACGTAGCAAAATCCTACCGTTTTCTCTGGTTGGAAAACCTGCTTGTTCGCAGCTATCGCGGTCTAAGCAAGCGTGGCTATACCCGACTTGTTAAGCACATAACTGAATCGGGAGTAGCGGATCGGCTACGTATGCTAAACAGCGACAAACGCCCCGTTCCAAAAATCGATCAAGAGAGCAAAGAGCGACTACTCGCCTACTATCGCCCCTTCAATCAAGAGTTAGAACAACTCATTGGTAAAGACTTATCAAGTTGGGAAAGCCTCACGTAATGAGTACAGAAAACAGACCGGGTTCAACGTCCCTTGCCTTTATCTTAGGTGCACAGCGCTCCGGAACAACCTTATTGGAACGACTACTCTCCTCCCATTCTGAGATCAAAGGGGGGCCTGAGCCCCATCTTTTAACACCACTTGCATACCTAGGCTATTGGGGGCGAGTTGAAAAAGCACCCTATGACCATGTGGTAGCCTCACTCGGGCAAAAAGCATTTATTGATGCCCTACCGAATAAGGACCAGGACTACTGGAATGCCTGCAGAAGTTACTGTGACCAACTTTATGATGCCTATATGGATGGGGGCCCCGAGTCTATTTGCTTGGATAAAACACCGGAATACGCCACAGTGTGGCCATTCCTAACCAAAGTTTTTCCAGATGCAAAGTATATTGTACTAACTCGCCACCCCGCTGCGATATTCTCATCCTTTGCCAATTCATTTTTCGACGGTGACTTTAAGGCAGCGCAACAGCACGAAGCTATTTTAGAACGCTACATCCCCGCCCTTGCAGGCTTTCTTCGCCAGGACGAAGTTCCTTTTTTCCATCTATGCTACGAAGACTTGGTTCGCGAGCCAGAAAAGTGGATGCGTAAACTTTACGACTTTTTAGAGCTTCCATTTGAGGCTAACACCGTCGAATATGGCGCTAATCACGCACACCAAGCGTCAAAATCCGGCTTAGGAGATCCCATTGGGGTAAGCCAACATTCACGCCCAACAGATGCAAACATCTACAAATGGGCAGAGGAATTTTCCGGCAATGAAGAAAAACGGCAGTTATTAGACCAAACAGTCAAACGCCTCGATGCTAACGACCTCGCCACCATCGGGTACCCACTCGATACCTTTTGGGAACCATTGGAGTCCAGTAATCTAACTACCCGCAAAAAACATAAACGTAGCAGACTGACAAGCTACCGTCTCCAACGTAAACTCATCGTCAAGGGGCGCAGTCTGGCACAACGCTCTAAGAAGGTTCGAGCCAGTCTGACATGGCTAAGACTAGCTTGCGATGTGATGTTGCGGGAATATTAATACACTATTTCTTCATGTAAGCTCTAGCAGCCCGCCTAAAACCGTTATTAAGTAAAGGCTTTAGGAGCGAAATAAGCAAAAAGACGGATGCCCGCATGGATGCAGGCAATTAAAGCACAGCAACCACATATTGCCGCATTCACAGTCATAAAAAACTACCAAATCCCCACCATCACACCTTACCACCTTATAGAGATAAGAAGTTTTACGATTTCAAACACTTCCATAGTATCAGCACAGGATATTACTAAAACATTTTTTAATCAGTTATCACGCCGCTACCACCCACCTCCCTGATGACCTATACCTTATCCCATTAAGATAACTAAAGCTCACCACTGCCCAGCCGATCTAATTAAATATTGAAAATACAGAAAAGTTATGTTAGAGATAGCGGGAGAGTAGTCATGGCATTCTTTAAAATGTGGAAAAGCAAAAACACCCGTGTAGTTACACTAGCCTCGGAACATCTAGGTGTAAGTGAACATGAATTATTCGTGATCGCATATCGTGGTTGGCACAAATGTGAGCCTCAAGCGAATGAAATTCAACATACTTTGAATGTGTACACCGCAAAAGGAGCGGTCCCGCCATGGCTTAGCCATTACCTCAGCCAACTGGATGCACGCACGCACTTTAAATCCAACGGCCGCACTCCTTTGTTACAAACCCATCGACTAGCGGAAATCGTCACACTAATGACCTTAATGTTACTGCTTCACGCTTTTTCCTCCAACGCTCGGTTACACGTAAATGAAGAGCAGATTCTCAGCTGCTAGCGGTAGATTAGATTACCAAAAGCATTTCCCCTCGGATCAATCCCTTTCCCATAAATAGAGCCGCACATGATGCCCCTCTGTTACTAGCTCCATCGATTCATGAATGAAACGAAACAGCTCTTTACCCAACACTTGCTGGACAGGACCTAGCGGAGTAGCTACAAACCAGACCCGTTTATGCCGTAACAAAACATCTTTAAGCTCTTCTTCAGTACGTAAAACCGGGTTCCCAATCCACTTATCAGAGTAGTGTGGTAAGCCTCTATTTGGCTCATAAACAACAATACTTGCACTTATTTTCTGCAATGCATAGTGCCCCTTTAGCCCCGTGTAGAGATGCAGTAGGAACGGCCCTCTAGCAATAATGATGTCATCCTGACTAAACCTTTCTCCTAAAATATGCGCCGTATGCCGAAAATCAACGCCAATAATATCTGGACGCAGCTCCCAAGGCGGAGGCCCCCTATAGCGAGAGTTCAACTCAGATAAATTCAAGCCCGAATTACTTATAGCAAGACCTTGCAAAGCAAGAAGTACCATGACACAGCTTGTGCTAAGCACTTTCAAGCTTAATAACGACGATAGCCCTCGCTTTATTACGGCCCAATCCAACAGAAAAAATGTCGCGGCTGAGGCAGAAATTAAAAAGAGAGGAAATAAAACATATACATAACGAACCGCCTGTACCGGAAGCAGTAGTGTGTATGCCGCTAAGCCTAAAAGGGTAAAGCCATAAACAAAGCGCAAAGCCCAATTACCACGCAGAAAAAAAACCCCGGCCAGAAAAAAAGCACTTAGAACTAAAAGTTGCTCACTCGCAAAAATATTTTCTAAATAGTAATAAGGATTGAATGTTGGCTGCTTCATTGCCAGCTGTGGAGTGGAAATATCTGCCCGACTAGATCCGACAATAAGGTATGACTCTCTCAACATAGTTCGCCGTACCAACTGAGCAATTACCACAACGCCTACAATCAATAAAGCAAACCAGGCGTGGGGGCTTCGTAGATAATCCCAGCGCCCCCATCGCAACCACAGCGCCATCACACCGTAGACCAAAAATAACATTCCACTGGCCTCCCAAGAGAGGTAGGTAAAGCACAGAGAAATGGCCATGGCGTAATAGCACCAAGCGGGTGCCTGATTCTCTTTAAGAACTCGGTATACAAGAATGGTACTGAGCAGGGTGAAAAATTGTACTTGGGATGGATAAAAGCAATTTTGTGCCCAATAAAGACTCCACGGCGATATAGCATAGAGAAAAGAGGCCCAAAGTCCGACTCTGTTTCCAAACCAAGCTCTAGCTGCTATAAAAATCAGACACAGTGTACCTAACCCAAAAATAGCAGAAGGCAAACGAACCGAAAACTCCGACCAGCCAAGAAAATACACCACTGGCGCGATAAAATATGGGAGCAATTCATACGTCGCCATCAACACCTCACTCTCGCCGCGAAGTAAAGCTGGATAGCCATACTCGAGAAGACCTTTGGTGAATTCAAGCATTGTGCTTTCATCCTGAGTGAGAGAGTGCCCATCAAGATTCGTAAGGCGAAGTAATGCGCCTACACCCAGGATAAAGAGAAAAATGACTAAACTGAGGGGATTAACTCTGCTAAAAACATAGGATGCAACGCGCTTAAGTGACGAAAAAGTCATCAGTCTCTACCTTCGGATGATTCGTTCGAACAAAATTAAGCCTTCCCATATCGCGACAGACACCGCGATAGCAACTAAAACAGAGGTTTGGAAAGGAAGATCAATATTGATGCGTGCGTCATAACGGATCAATAGCAACACGCCAATCACAACAGTTCCCCAAAAAAAAGGGAGTACTAAAGTCTCTAACTCTTGCCAAGCATGGTTACTTGATAAGGGGGAAACCACTAGATACAGGGCATATACCGTAATAAGTGTGGTCAAAAAAATAACGGTTGCGACCACCAATAAACGCTTCACATCCCTCAACTCTATTGTTCCGGGTGTTTCAAGCTCTTTATAGGAGAGGCTTAGAGGGCGGCTATTCATTGACCCCTGGATTTTTGATATGATGCTTACAGGCCCCATTCCGTCAACTCCCTTGGAAGTACTTGCGCCTAACCTCGTTTGCCAGCTACCATCAGAATTCAAATCAAGCACACCCGCATCTGTTTCCACATAGCCACTAGCAGTGAGCCTAGCACCCAAAACTGTTTCGCTCTCCACCTGAATTAGTAGTCGATTATTCCCAAGGTTCAGATAAGGGCCGATATCAAATAGATCCATCATTTTCGATTTTCCCGAACCTGAATATAACAAGAGATCATTTAAGGTAACAGAATATCCCCCTACTACGCCTACCGCTAACCATGCATCCGATATGTCTCCACCCCTCACAACAAACTCACGTGAAAAAAGCGCACCATTACGTCCATCGTCAGACTCCCCCAACCAGTAGCCATGGGGTAATAATTGATATACTTTTTCAGGCACTCTGGGAGGATAAACAGGGTAAAGGTCAGTTGATGCACTCACCGTGGCAACTGACCACTCCAAATCCAAGAACTCAGGACTACTCCAAGCGGCATTACGAACCCTCTGATACTCATCCCGAGTAGATACACGCCACGAAGCATCACTCACAACAGTATTAGTCGAACCATCAGGATTTGATAACACTAGCCTGGCAGCGAGCTCTGGCCGGGAACCTCGCGTATGATTATCCACGCTTATCGCCACCAGATTATTCCCTGGACGAAGATGTTTTGTAATATCAAAAATTTTCGACACCCTAGCACCAAAGAAGCGAGCGGTTCCGACCGTATTGCCATTAATAAAAACTGAAAATTCATCAGTGCCCGCTACGACGAGATAGCCCTTCGTATGCTGCGATGAGAGAAAAAAGTTCTTACGAAAATATCCAGAGGTAGATATTTCTTCTGGTGTTATCCACTGCGCACCATACCATTGAGGTATCTCTCTCTGTGGAGAGTAACCATCAAAAGCAACTACTAGCAAGTAACCATAGGCGAAAGAAAAAAGAACCAGAACCCCTGGGATAAATGTAAAACGAAAGATGTTCACATTATGTTCCGCATAGCACACTAGGTTCCACCTAGGTTGCGGACCGCTCGGTAGTTAAAAAGCGAGTCATTATCAAAACATTGCCGATATGCTTCTCGAGCTTGCAACAAATAGCCTGAATCTTGGTATGTTTCACCAATAGTACAAATCAGGTCGGCACGCAGCGGCTTGTTCGTAATGGTTAACAATATGCTATTCAGGGTGGAGATGGCGTTATCAAATAGACCAAGCTCTTTAAAGATATGAGCGGTAAAGAACTGTGCATGAATTTGGCTTGGATCACTTTTTAGAGCCTGTTGAAAAGCCACCAAACTTGCTGAAAGATCCCTCTTCTCATAAGCATTGTGCCCCTGTGAGATCAATATCCTGATATTTTCATCAACTGATTGATTCATAATAACACGCTGTAATGGTGTGCTTGAATATTCTTTATTTGACCCATCAAGAAACAGTAACCTAGCCCTATTAAACCCGTTACTATCCGATTTTTTCCCGGATTTCTTAGTAATGCTTTGTGCGTTAGCTCCCGCAAGATAGAGGTATGCCAACGCAGAATAGTCCCCGTCAAGAAGGTAGTATGCATGTGAAGATTTCATCGCAAAGGGTCTAGAGTAGCCTAATGCCGGATACAAACGCAGAGCCTTATCATAGGCTGTAATCGCTTTTTCTGGATAACCGGAACTAAGCATGGCATCCCCATGACGCTGGCTCAATTCGGCTTTAAAAAATGGGTACATAGCCGTGATGATAAATATGATTAATACAGCCGTCGCAAGTATAACCGGCCATACCGTTACCCGATCAAACAGAGCATTAAAATATAACAGAGCCATACCTGAAAATGTAAGCACCCAACCCCAACCAGCCATATGCCAAAATAGAGCAAGCTGCTCATGCAAATATTCAAACTTACTGAGTAAAATCGTAGCAGGCTCCGGGTTTAGATTTGGCCAATAGTATCGATTTAAAGTATTTTGTAAAAAGGTCCGTTGCTCACTTTCCGTTATATAAACAGCAAACCAGTGATGATCAACACCCCATATAAAAATAAAAAAATATACGAATAGACCCAGAGCGACAACTGATGCCAGTGCACTAAAAACCCGAAGTTTGAATAGCCAACCAATAGCAATGATCAGCATCATCAGCAATAATAGATCTTGCAAACTACTTGGAATTAGATTAAATACAGGTGAAGAAAAATCAGTAGCGAAAAGAGAGGACGATAAAGGAAGCTTTATCCAAGGCCCCTGCAAGCCACCTAAAACCAGAGCAATCCCCCCGCTGCCTATCAGAGGGAACGTATAACGATGACTCAAGGTCATTTATCCTCGCCCTTATCGCCGCTACTCGAGTTTTTTTTACCTTTTTTAGGCATGGCTGCTAGCAGCTGAGATATCTCATCCTGACTTAGAACCCGCCATTTATAGACCATAAGCATGTAAAGTACAAAAAAGCCCACAGATCCAGTTATTAAGCTTGTGAGTGAGGGAGAATAGAGAGGCCACAAAAGCACCCCACCCGCCAACACGGTAACAACAACCGGTTTTAATAGCAGTCGTAAAAATGTGCGTGGCAGTCCGAGGCGTGACAGCAATATAGCTGAGGAAATAAATAATACGGCTTCGGCACAAAGCGTAGCCAATGCGGCTCCAAGGATATCAAAATGAGGAATCAGTAAAATATCAAGCACAAGGTTGAGTAGCACGCTCCCCCCTACACTACTCATATACAGCATCTGTCGATCCAAAGCCGAAAATAGATAAACAAAAAGGCTATTCATGAATAAAAATACAACGACAAGCCCCATGACCTGGAGCGTTATCCCCCCGGCTTGATAATCTTCTCCGAAAAGTAAAACTATAATTTGCGAGCCGAGCACCAATACCCACAACCCAATTGGCAGCCCGATGAGCATAAGTATTTTCTGCACCCTCGTATAAAGGGTGTAAGCTTTTTCAGGAGACTCTTGGGCCAAACGAGATAGAGCCGGGAAAACAGGCATGGATAAGGTAAAGGGTATTACGCTGATCATCTGAATAATTCGATAGGCAGCACTAAAGAGTCCCACTGAACTGGCAGTTGAAAGCGCGGTCAGCACGAAAATATCCACATGCCAGGATACTCGCTTAAGTACCATCCCAGCCCCAATTGGCAAGCCTTCTCGAATCAAATAACGCCAATATTCAACATCTTTGCGCCATACATATTGAGAGTATCGCTTTCTCACTAAAATATAGAAGAATACCCATTGCGCAAAACGTTCCCCAAAATAACATAAAGCCAATCCAGGCAGACCAGCATCCATGTACAGCGCTATAATGGTAAATATCAAGAGAATAACGCGCTGCAATACCAGGCCTACGGCGTTATACTCCATCTCCTCAAAAGCCCGGCAGACTGAGCCATACACAGCAGCGTGAAATGTTAAGAGAACGGTAGCCCCCATGATGTACATAGCCAATTCTGTATCTGGAGCAAGATTCAGCAATTGGACAGAGAGGATAATTAACACATAACCGGAAAAAGCAAGAAGGGTAACCAAAGGGATACATGCACCTAGAATACGGTCTACTTTCTCTTTTGCACGGGCAATATCTCGAACCAAAATATTCGTTATGCCAAAGTCAGCCAGCATATGAAAAACGGTAACGAAGGCGAATACAAAGGAAAAGGTCCCAAAATTCTCTGGCCCTAAATGCCTAGCCATAAGAAGTGCAACGAAGAAGAACAGCCCACCGCCAATCGCTTGGCTTGCGACCCCATAGAATGAGTTACGGATAATTCTCTGCCCGGTTTTCATGATGCCTTTCTTTTTAATTTTCGGTCAGTCATGGCCTTTCCCTTTTAGGCTATTGAGTACGACTAGGAAACAACATATCCTTGGTATCTTTTTCTCCCCCACCCTCTGTAACAACATCCCCGTCTTGCAGATACATTTGACCCGAGACAACAATGCGCTCGCCA
>Ga0316204_10007796_pt1 | contig 15365 bp, 14 predicted proteins | sample 6monrhotite_MG_2_FD_205661 | JGI IMG/M metagenome (GOLD analysis project Ga0316204, IMG submission 205661) | Microbial mat bacterial communities from mineral coupon in-situ incubated in ocean water Damariscotta River, Maine, United States -... | ecosystem: Environmental > Aquatic > Marine >...
GTGTCCACCGGGTTGATCGACGTGACAGCGCCCCACTTCTTTGACGGATTGGCTGAAACCATTCTCGAGACCTACCAATTTCTTGAAAACAGATAACCTACTGCGCTTTGCCCCCGGAGTAATGTCACGTTCCGGATCAAGTCCGAGGTTTCTCTATCATTTAGACGAATTGGATAATGGCCGCTCGAGATCAGGTTCGTCTGCTTACCACCCCTTTTCAGCCACCTTGGGCCTGGAGCCGACATTCGCGGCAGCCTGCAGGAATGGCGGCAAAGACCGCAAAACCTCCGGATCAACTGTCCTTGCCATTCCACCTTGCCGAGATCAACACAGACACCGCCCCCTTCAAAGCACCTTCAGGACCGATTCCAGATCACCGTATCCGGTGTAGCGCCGCTCGAACGCGAGGCCAAGTTGTGCGGCATGGTTGCGGGCCTTCGCGGTCAGGTCCGGATCATCGGTCTGGGCCTGATAGATCAGTTTTTCGTAATTGCCAAAATACATGTCGCGCAGTTCGGGGTGGCGGTCCAGGCCCATGGGCTTGATGATAAAGGCCTCAAACTGGCGCACCAGGAAATCGGTCAGGTAAAAGCTGGTGAATTCGGCGTCAGCTTTGGCAGCGAAAGCGTCGTTGCCTTCGAAAAAGCTGTAGCAATGGGGGCCCGCGATCATCTGTACGCCCATCTCGTCACAGGCCGTCTGAAGCAGGCCGCCAGTGCCGCAATCGGCATAGACAATAAAGATGTCGTCATAGGCATGGCGGTGTTTGCATACTGCATCACGGACGGCCCCGGTGATCTTGTCGGGATAGAGGTGATATTTGGCGGGCAGGCAGGTCAGGTCCAGATGGGTCCAGCCATTTGCCGCTTTCAGGTCGAGGATTTCGCGCGCCAGCGCACCGCAGGCGATCAGCAGGATGCGGCCCTTGCGGGCCTCCAGAGGCAGTCCCGTTTCGGTCAGGCGGGTGTCAGAGGGGATCATCGGCGCAACACCCTGATGGCGAGTGCGGCCAGCAGGACGGCGGGCAGGGCGGCAATTGTCACACCTGTGCCGCCCATGGAAAACAGCCATACGGTCACTGCGCCAGCAAGAACGACCGCCGCCAGGATCGCGGCAAGATAGGTGAAAGGCATGAGCATTCTCCTCCGGTTGCCAACATAAGCACTTGGCCGGACGAAAAAAGGCCCCGCGCACGCGAGGCCCTTTCCATCACCCGGTCAGCGCCGTTTACGCGGATTTGGCGCTGTTGTGTTTGCGCGCCATCCATTCCTTGGCCGTCTCGACCGCCACCGCAGCATCGCGGCAATAGGCGTCGGCGCCGATGGCCTTGCCAAATTCTTCGTTCAGGGGCGCGCCGCCCACCAGCACAATGTAATCGTCGCGAATGCCCTGTTCGACCATCGTGTCGATCACGACCTTCATATAGGGCATCGTGGTGGTCAGCAGGGCAGACATGCCAAGAATGTCAGGCCCTTCCGTTTCCATCGCTTCAAGGTAGTTTTCCACCGGGTTGTTGATGCCCAGATCGACAACTTCGAAACCGGCACCTTCCATCATCATGCCGACGAGGTTTTTGCCGATGTCGTGAATGTCGCCCTTCACGGTGCCGATGACCATTTTACCCACACGTGGCGCACCGGTCTCGGCCAGCAGTGGTTTCAGAATGGCCATGCCGCCCTTCATCGCATTTGCGGCAAGCAGAACTTCTGGCACAAACAGGATGCCGTCGCGGAAATCCGCGCCCACAATGGTCATCCCGCCAACAAGCGCCTTGGTCAGGATGTCGTAGGGTTCCCATTTGCGCTCAAGCAGGATATTGACAGCCTCTTCGATCTCTTCCTTCAGACCGTCGTAGAGATCGTCAAACATCTGTTGGACAAGCTCTTCGTCGTCGAGTTCGGACAGGATGATTTCGTCTTCGTCGGACATATTGGTTTCCTTCTGCCGGTCTTGCAGCTGTTTCGCAGTTGCGTCCTTTTGTCACGAATTACGTTTGCGTGGTGCGCGATTTGCGACATTGATCGGGTTTTGCGCGACGTAAATCAGTCGGTTTTACTATGGCGTTTTCGACAGTGCAGACAAGGGATTAGGCGTTATCAACTTGCACCACCTTGCAAATGTTCCGCATTTGTTCTATTCCCTTTCCATGAACAGGGAAGATAAGCGATATGTGGTCAAGGGGCGCGCGGCAAAAAGCAACCACGAGGGGCGCTTTGAACCCTATCAGAGAGAGGCCGTGTCAGATGGCTGGGACCGGGAGGATGACCTGCCGGTTCTGAGAACCCGGACCCGCATCGAGGTGCCGCGCCGGATGATTACCTACAACCGCTCGCCCGACTTGCCCTTTGACCGCTCGATCAATCCCTACCGGGGGTGTGAACATGGGTGCGTGTATTGTTTTGCGCGCCCAAGCCATGCCTATTTGGGCCTGTCGCCGGGGCTGGACTTTGAGACGCGGCTGATTGCCCGGCCAGAGGCCCCGGAAGTCTTGAGACGCGAATTGGCCGCCCGCAAATACCGGGTTGCCCCGATCGCCATCGGGACAAACACCGATCCGTACCAGCCCATCGAGAAAGATCATCAGATCATGCGCGCCTGTCTTGAGGTGCTTTCTGAGGCCGGTCATCCGGTGGCGATTGTCACCAAGGGCAGTTTGATTGAACGGGATCTGGATATTCTCGCTGACATGGCACGGCGCGGGCTGGTCCGGGTCGGCATTTCAGTGACCACTCTGGATCGAAAACTGAGCCGGCTGATGGAGCCACGCGCCCCAGCGCCCGCGCGGCGGTTGCAGATGATCCGCAGATTGTCCCAGGTCGGCGTCCCTGTCCGGATCATGGCCTCGCCGGTGATCCCCGCGCTGAGCGATCCCGAGTTGGAGGCAATATTGCAAGCCGGCAGGGACGCGGGGGCGCGGCATGCAAGCTGGATCATGTTGCGGTTGCCGCAGGAGGTGTCGCCGCTGGTGCAGGAATGGCTGGCGGAACATTATCCGGACCGGGCAGAGCGGATCATGAACCGGATGCGTGAAATGCATGGGGGCAAGGACTACGACGCCCGGTGGCACCGCAGGATGCGCGGTGAAGGGCCTTATGCGGAGATGATCGCGTGCCGCTTTGAGGTGGCGGTCAAGCGTTTGGGGTTGGGCAGGGCGGCACCGCCGATGCGGTGCGATCTGTTTCGGGCGCCGGTCCTGCCGGGGGGGCAATTGTCGATGCTGTAGCCGCGTTCCTGCACCATCGAAGGCTCAGGCGCGCCTGCGGCCCCGGCGAGGTGCACGTTTTGGGCCTGCATCATCGGTGCCGTCACTGGTTGACGAAAAATCGCCCAAGGTCGCTACGATTTCCGCCAGTTCAGGCGCGCTGCCTTTCGGGGTTGTGTCGAGGGCTTCGCGCATCGCTTCGAGATGGGCTGGCATGGTCCCGCAGCAGCCGCCGACAATCGACGCGCCGCAATTGCGCGCCATAACGGCGTAGTGACCCATCAGTTCCGGTGTACCGTCGTAGTGGATATGCCCGTCTACGTATTTTGGAATGCCGGCGTTGCCTTTGGCAATGATCGGCAAGCTGCCCTGTTTGCCCGTGAATCCAAGTACCGTGCGCAACAGATCGGATGCCCCGGTACCGCAGTTGGCCCCATAGGCCAGCGGTTTGTTGTCCAACTCGTCTACCATTTCAACCATCGCCTCGGAGGTGAGACCCATCATGGTCCGTCCGGCCGTGTCAAAACTCATGGTGCCGCACCACGGCAGCCCGGCAAGCGCAAACCCTTCGGCAGCGGCGCGGTATTCTTCCGGGGCACTGATGGTTTCGAGCCATCCGACGTCCGCGCCCCCGGCCTTGAGACCGTCGGCGGTTTCGTGGAACATCTCTACCGCGATGGCATGGCTGAGCGTACCAACCGGTTCCATGATCTCGCCCGTTGGTCCGACCGATCCCGCAACAATAACCTTGCGGCCCGCGGTGTCGGCCACTTCGCGGCCAAGCTCGGCGGCGACCCGGCTCAGTTCATGGGCGCGCTTGGCCGCATCGTGCAATTTCAAACGGGAGGCATTGGCCCCGAAACTATTGGTCAGGAACAGATCACTGCCTGCATCCACGGCACCTTTGTACAAGGTGATGATCTTGTCCGGCGCATCCGTGTTCCAGAATTCGGGCGCATCACCGGACATCAACCCCATATTGAACAAATTGGTACCGGTCGCACCATCCGCAAGCAGCGTGCCTTTTTCAGCGAGCAATTCAGTCAGTAGGGATGTCATGGGGCACTCCGGGCATTTAGGAACGTGCCCTGATGTCACGGGGCCAGCCGGGGCGCAAACTCATAATCTTCATCTTCATTATGAGCCATGTGACGGGACAGCGCCTGCCGCTGCACCGCCGATCCCATCAAACGCGCGCCTTTGCAGCATGTTCAATGATGTAAACCGCCTATTCCCGTTTTGTGGTCGCGGTGGATAGCCGCTTTGAGCGGCCCCATGTGTGATGGCCAACCTATCGGTTGCCGTTGTGCGGTTTCGCTCTGGTCTGTGTTGTGGATGCGAAGCGGATTCGCCCCGGCAGCAAAGCGATCTCGACACCGGACTGATTTCAACGCCGGCAAAGAAACTAATCCCGTCAAAGTAATGCGACAAGAGAATACCTTGGAGATCTTGTCTGGACGTGTTTAGGTTTTCCGGGCGGGCACGTCGACCTGAGTTTGGGGTGAACGGTGCCCTGGCATTTGGAATGGCCGGTGGCCAATTGCATGGAGACGGAACATGACGGATATTTCGGTAATTGGCCTTGGAGCCATGGGCTCTGCTCTGGCTCGGGCGCAAATTGCGGCAGGCCGATCAGTTACGATTTGGAACCGGAGTCCGGAGAAAACCGCGCCGCTGGTGGCTGAAGGCGCAATCGCCGCCGCGACCGCATCCGAAGCGATCGCGGTCAGTCCTGTTACGGTAACTTGCGTAAAGTCGCATCCTCAGACGATGGCCATTCTTCAGAACGCCGCAAATGCGCTGCCGGGCAAGACGATCATCGAACTCTCAACCGGCGGTGCAACAGAGGCCGAAGATTTGGCGCATTTCTTGGAAGGCGCAGGGGCCGAATGGATGTTTGGTATTATCAACGCTTACCCCCACATGATTGGCAATGAAGATGTTGTGCTTTCGGTCGTTGGTACAGAGGAGCAATGGGTCTCGAATGGTCCAATAATCAAGACGATGGGTGGCGGTTCGGTCCATGTCGGCGATCAGGCGGGGATGCTGGCCGCTCTTTTTGCGGGGCTATTCACAGTTCGCCAAGGCTTCATGTGGGGCATGATTTACGGCGCGCTTGCGTGCAAGAAGGCAGGTATTTCCATGCAAGCCTTTTCTGATCTGGTGCCGATCTCGATGGGCATGATGAAGCCTTACTATGAATACTTCGCCGCAACCGCGCCAAACGCCACCTATGACGATCCTCCAGCGACCATGCAGACCTACGCTGCCGCACTTGAAGATGTTCTGGCGAGCTTCGAGGCCCTTGGTGCACGAGACGAGCTGCCGCGACTGTTCGTGGATATGGCTCACAAGGGCATGGCAGCCGGATATGAAGACAAAGCCCTTACGGCTGTCATCGACGTGTTGGCGCAGGGCGGCACTGAATAGCTACGCCACTTTGCTTCGCAGTCATACTCCGGCGATTTGACGTTCGAAGTCTCCAACGTCAAAGAAACCTCGGCAATGTTTGACGCGCATATCGCCGTCGAGTTCCCACTCGTGCCAGCCGGGCAGGGACACAAAGTTTCCAGTTTTCGCGTGATTGCCCTCGAGGGTCCAAATGAATACGGCTCTATCTCCGGCGTGACGTGTTTCGTGACATCGCACGACCAACCCCGGAAAGGTTGCCAACAATTCTAGGGCATTTCCCCCAATTTCGGCACGACCTACATGCGGCTCTCCACCGTTGACGGTGATTGATCCATTTTTTGCAAACAACCCTGCAATCTTGTCTGCGTCTCCCGCGTTCCAGGCGGCGGCGTGCTCCATTGCCATCCTTTCGACTCGTCTGGCTTTTTCAGTAGTCATTTGTTTCTCCAAATTCCAGTTACGCAGTGAATTCGTACCTCAGGGATATAGGATCGAAAAAGGACTAAGGAACGGATCGGGCGGCCTCGCCGTCCCATTGACCGCGCCGGTCAGCCCTTATGACAAAAAAACCCTTCGGTCTGTTTTCCAAACCACAGGGCATTTGTGCTGACCTGCATCAGAGATCAGTCGTGTTCGTGCAGGATCTGCGATTTGGCCTCGGTCATCAGGCTTGCCATCTTGGCGCGAATCGTCGCCTCGTCGGCCTTGTCGCCCAGATCGCCTGAGACCTTGCGATAGACGTCCTCGTGTCCGGCTTCTTCGAAATCGGATTTCACGACTTCCTGAGCGTAGGCTGCGGCATCGTCGCCGGTTTTGCCCATCAGCTCCGCCGCCCAGAGCCCCAGTAATTTGTTGCGCCGGGCATCGGCCTTGAACTGCATTTCCGCGTCATGGGCAAACTTGCTCTCGAAAGCTCTTTCTCGGTCTGTGAAGGTGTTCATGGGGCGTCTCCTGGGGCTGCTGGTGTTTGTTCAAATATGCGGTGCCGCCCGCCGGGTTGCAAGATGCGCACGCACTTGCAGCCCTATGCCCCATCGACTAAGAGAAATGCAACCTGACCTGGGACGTCCCCCGGTCTTTTCGGAAAGGACGCCCATGGCCCGGCGCAAGAAGATTTACGAAGGCAAAGCCAAGATCCTTTACGAAGGTCCGGAGCCTGGCACGATCGTTCAATACTTCAAAGATGATGCAACTGCTTTCAATGCCCAGAAAAAAGACGTCATTGACGGCAAGGGTGTGCTCAACAACCGACTGTCCGAATATTTCATGACGGGGTTGAACCAGATCGGTGTGCCGACCCATTTCATCAAGCGTCTGAACATGCGCGAACAACTTGTACGCCAGGTGGAGATCGTGCCGCTGGAAGTCATAGTGCGCAATTATGCCGCAGGCACGATGTCCAAACGGCTGGGCATCGAAGAGGGAACGCAGCTGCCCCGTCCGATTGTCGAGTACAGTTACAAGGATGACAGCCTGGGCGATCCGCTTGTCACCGAAGAACATATCGCCGCCTTTGGCTGGGCCAGCCAGCAGGACATGGATGATATTCTGAGCCTTGCATTGCGGGTGAATGATTTCATGTGTGGCGTCATGTATGCGGTGGGTATTCGTCTGGTGGATTTCAAGATTGAGGTTGGCCGGGTCTATGATGGAGATTTCCAGCGGCTTATCGTTGCCGATGAGATCAGCCCTGACAGTTGCCGTCTTTGGGACATCGAAACCGGCCAGAAGCTGGACAAGGACGTGTTCCGCCGTGATCTGGGGTCGTTGACGGATGCCTATACCGAGGTTGCACGGCGGCTGGGCGTGATGCCGAAGACATCGACACCGATGACAAAGCCAACGTTGATCAACTGATGCCGGCGTCGGGATTGAGTTTATTTGGAAAGATGAAGCAGGGGAGTGTGGCGCGATGAAAGCTCGGGTGCATGTGATGCTGAAGAACGGGGTTCTGGATCCGCAAGGTGAAGCCGTGCGCCACGCGCTTGGTGCCTTGGGGTTTGACGGCGTGAAGGGCGTGAGGCAAGGCAAGGTGATCGAACTTGACCTTGAGGACGGCGCGACAAAGGCCGATGTGACCCGGATGTGCGAGAAGCTGCTCGCCAACACGGTCATCGAAAGCTACTCGGTGGAGGTGGGTTGATGCGCGCAGCCGTTGTCGTTTTCCCCGGATCCAATTGTGATCGTGACCTTGCCGTTGCGTTTGAGGCGGCGGGGGCCGATGTGCAGATGGTCTGGCACAAGGACAGCGATTTGCCTGATGGCATTGATGTTGTGGGCATACCCGGTGGATTTTCCTATGGGGATTATCTGCGGTGCGGGGCCATAGCCGCACATTCGCCGATCTGCCGCAGTGTTGCCGCCCATGCGGCGCGGGGCGGTTATGTTCTGGGGATTTGTAACGGGTTTCAGGTCTTGACGGAGACCGGATTGCTGCCCGGTGCACTGCTGCGCAACGCGGGGCTGAAATACATCTGCAAGACCGTGGGTCTGAAGGTCGCGACATCAGACAGCGACTTTACCGCAGGGTACGCAGCGGGTGATGTGATTGATATTCCGGTCGCCCACCATGACGGCAATTATTTTGCCGACGATGAGACGATTGCGCGGTTGCAGGACGAGGACCGCATTGCCTTTACCTATACCGACAATCCCAACGGCGCGCGCGCCGACATTGCGGGCATTGTGTCGGCCAACCGGCGGGTGTTGGGCATGATGCCGCACCCGGAACGGGCGGCGGATGCGGGCCATGGCGGGACGGATGGGGCGGCGCTCTTTCGCGCATTGGCGGGGGCGCTGACGACGGCGTGACTTGAGTGCGGGACGCGGCCTGCGTAGGATTGCTGTCATGAGTGGGTCGAACGACACCAATTACATACTGGCAATATCCTGGCGGGTGCGGCTTGCCATCGGCTTGGTGTTGATCCTGGCTGTGGCGGTCATTTCCGTCACCAACAAGTTGCTGACCGATCGTTTCACTGACAGCACCCGCAATCGCGCGGAACTGCGCATCGCACTTTACAGCGGCAATTTGCTGTCTGAACTGCGGCAGAATGCAATTGTGCCCCAGCTTCTGGGCCGGGATCCGGCGCTGATCACGGCGCTAGAATCGGGCGATTATTCCCTCTCAACACAGCGGTTGATTTCCTTCGTGAATGAAATCGGCGCAGCGTCCTTGATGCTTTATGATATTGACGGGCGGACCGTGGCGGCGACCGACCGGAACCAGCTGGGGTCGACCCATCGGTCCGAGCCCTATTTTGTTGACGCAATCCGGTCAAACGCCACGATTTTCACCACGATCAAAGGCGAGGCTGGCGGCTATCGCTTTGTCTATTCCCGGCGCATTCAGAACGCGGGCAGCACCTTGGGTGTAATTGCCGTCGATGTGGACCTGCAGAAATTCGAGCGTGCCTGGGCCGGCATTTCGGACGCGGTAATCGTGACCGACAGCAGCGGTGAGATTATTCTGGCGACCTCGCCTCGATGGCGCGGGCTGACGGAACCGCAGGCCCTTGCCGATACCACGCCGCAAACCGCCATCGAAAGGGCCATAAAGGCCACTGCCGATTGGAGCACCCTGCCACCCGACGCCTATTTGCAGGGCGAGGCGGTGATGCGGCTGGAAAGCAAGATACCGTTCCGGGGCTGGCGTATGGCCAGTTTCACCACTTATGCCAGCGTTCGGGAAAAGGTGAACGGGATGCTGGCGCTCGAAGTGATGGGATTTGCGATTCTTCTCGCCCTCACATTCTATTTCCTCAGCCGCCGCACCGCCGGGAGATTGGCGATATTCCAGCGGGAGTCGGCCAAACTTCGCGCATTGAATGCGGCCTTGCAGCGGGAAATCGCTGAACGCAAGCGCGTGCAGGAGACACTTGCGGTGGCCGAACAGACGCTGGAACAGTCCAGCAAGCTGGCTGCATTGGGTGAGATGTCCGCCGCCGTCAGCCATGAGTTGAACCAGCCGCTTGCGGCGATGAAAACCTATCTGGCCGGGGCGCGGTTGCTGTTGCGGCGCAATCGCCCTGATGAGGCGCTGTCGTCCTTTGGGCGGATTGACGATCTGATCGAGCGTATGGGCGCGATCACCCGTCAGTTGAAGTCCTATGCACGCAAGGGGCAAGAGGCGTTTTCCCCTGTGGATATGGGCGCTGCCCTTGCGTCCTCCCTGTCGATGATGGAGCCGCAACTGCGTCAACGCCATGTTCAGATCAGCCGGATATTGCCCGATGGCCCGGTGGTTGTGATGGGCGACCGGATGCGCATTGAACAGGTGATTGTAAACCTCTTGCGCAATGCCCTTGATGCCACCAAATCTGTACGGCACCCGGCGGTTGAGATCATTCTGTCGGTGGGCGAAACCGCAACTCTCACGGTGCGCGACAATGGCCCAGGCATCAGCGATCTCGATGCCCTGTTCGAACCGTTCTACACGACCAAGCAGCCCGGTGACGGGGTAGGGCTGGGGCTTGCCATTTCGTCTGGGATCGTGAACGACCTTGGGGGGCGGCTCACGGCGCGCAATGGCCAACACGGCGGTGCGGTGTTTGAGATGCAACTGCCCATCATGGGCGAACAGACGAGCATGGAGGCGGCGGAGTAACCAGATGGCACAGGCAATGAAAATCGCGATTGTCGATGATGAGCAGGACATGCGCCAATCCATCAGCCAATGGCTGGCGCTATCGGGGTATGATACCGAAACCTTTGCCAGCGCCGAGGATGCGCTAAAGACCCTTGGGCCGGAATACCCCGGCATTGTGATTTCTGACATCAAGATGCCCGGCATGGACGGCATGCAGTTTCTGAAAAAGCTGATGGGCAGTGACAGTGCGCTGCCGGTTATCATGATTACCGGCCACGGCGATGTCCCGATGGCCGTCGAAGCGATGCGTGTGGGGGCCTTTGATTTTCTGGAAAAGCCCTTCAACCCTGACCGGATGAGCGAACTGGCCAGGAAAGCCACCAATGCGCGCCGTCTGGTGATGGACAATCGCGCATTGCGCCGGGAATTGTCCGATGGCGGGCAATTGATGAAAAAGCTGATCGGTCAGTCGCCGGTCATGGAACGGCTGCGCGAGGACATTCTTGATCTGGGTCAGGCGGACGGGCATGTGCTGATTGACGGAGAAACCGGGACCGGCAAGACGCTGGTGGCCCATGCGCTGCACGCGGTGGGGTCGCGGGCGGGCAAGAAGTTTGTTCTGGTCTCCTGCGGGGCCTTTGAAGAAGAAGCGCTCAGCAAGCGGCTGTTCGGCCCGATGCTGCCGGAAGATGCACGGTTACCTGCCATCGAAGAGGCACGCGGCGGCACGCTTGTTCTGGAGGATATTGAGGCGCTGAGCGAGACCTTGCAGGCGCGCCTGCTCAGTGTGATCAATGAACAGGGTACCCCGGCCGAGACCCGGATCGTGGCTATTTCGAACCTGCAAGAGGCGGGGCGCACGTCGGAGGACGCGTTGCGCAGCGATCTGTTCTACCGTCTGGCGGCTTTGCGTATCACTGTGCCGCCGCTGCGACAGCGGGGCGAGGATATTCTGACGCTGTTTACCCGGTTGTCAGAACAATTCGCAGATGAATATGGCTGTGATGCGCCGCAGGTCAGCGCCCAGGAGGCCGCGCAATTGTTGCAGGCGCCCTGGCCGGGCAACGTGCGCCAGTTGATAAATGTGGCCGAACGTGCGGTTTTGCAGTCGCGGCGCGGGTCGGGCACGATTGCGTCACTGCTGATGTCGGATCACGAGGAAATGCAGCCCGTGATGACCACCGAAGGCAAGCCGCTCAAGGAATATGTCGAGGCGTTCGAGCGCATGTTGATCGACAACACGATGCGGCGACACAAGGGGTCGATTGCGTCGGTGATGGATGAATTGTGCCTGCCGCGCCGGACGTTGAACGAAAAGATGGCGAAATACGGGTTACAGCGGTCGGATTACCTCTGACCGGAACGCGGTAGTTGCGGGGAGCTGATGCGGGGCGGGGAGAGCTTGGCTTTGACGCTGCCGGGAAATGCGCCTGAAACGAGATGCAAAAACAGGGCGCAAAAACGTCTGCATGGTCGGCTTCCTTCAAGTTTTCCGAGCCAACGGGCCGTGATCGCGTGACGTGTTCCCAAGCCGCAATGGCTTGTCAAATTCAGCACGCTGAAACCAGCATCCGAAGATGGTGATTCCAAGGGGTGAAAGTCTCAATATATCAGATACTTGAGACATCCAGCGAAGGTGAGCGGCCTTTATGAACATGTGCAGCCAAGGTCAAGGATGGCACGGGCAGGCATTCCTGTGTCTTTGGGATCAACTGCGGTGCGCCGCCGTGGTCAGACGGCAAGTCAGGTCAACCGGGTGAGGCAAGATCACCCAACCTGCCCCGAAGGCGCTTTCGGAGATTGTGACCCTTGCGTCGCCAGAAGTCATAGATTTCAACACGTTAAGTGATGATCTGGGAACCAGCAGTTTCGAGAGCTCCGCTAAATGGGTATTTGATGTAACGGTTTGTGGATTGCCCATTGTCATTTGAACAAGAAAACCCTTAATTAGGTAGAAGCGCGGTGATGCCAGTTGGCGTCTGCCGGGCTTTCAAAAGTTTCGCTGTTGGCGCCGGTCAGAGAATGACGCGCCAGGCAGACCGATTGGGCCAGAAATGGTCAACGAACCGCTGATGATTGGCAAGGTGCGCCTTTGGCCAGTTACAGTAAACAATGGATGGGGCGTTGCCCCATCGGAGAAAAACCGCGATGACGCGCGCAGAAGCTTTGAGCAGACGATCAGAGGCCCATTTCGGCCCCGTCCTTGCCGCGTTCAACATTGCCCTGACAAGACACAGCCCACACTCAGAGGCCCCACCTGGGCCGCCCTTGCTTCGTGCGTTGTGCATATTGGAAACATGCCTAAAAAAATGCTTATCGATGCCACCCACGCGGAAGAGACCCGCGTTGTGGTGGTTGACGGAAACAAGGTTGAGGAATTTGACTTTGAATCCGAGAACAAACGCCAGCTTGCTGGCAACATCTATCTCGCCAAGGTAACACGGGTCGAGCCGTCCTTGCAGGCGGCCTTTGTCGACTATGGCGGGAACCGCCACGGTTTTCTGGCGTTTTCGGAAATCCACCCGGATTACTACCAGATCCCCGTCGCCGATCGTCAGGCGCTTTTGGAAGAAGAGCGCGCCTATGCCGAGGCACAGGCGGCCAAGGATGAGGACGAACCCAAACCCAAACGACGCTCGCGCAGCCGCAGCCGGTCCAAATCCAAGGCAGAAGAGGCCGTCAGCGACGATGCCATGACGTCGACCGAGATCGAAGGTATGGAAACCGTCGACCTGACGGAAGAAGACGAAGTCGAAGTCAGCGCGGACGAAGCGTCCTCGCCGATGGAGCGGGTTCCCGAGACACCAGTTGAAACGCCTGAAACAGACGAAACCGACGCCGATTCAGACGACGCCGAGAGCGATGGCGACGACGAGGCCGATGAGGCTGGCGGGCCGGATGCTGCCGCCAAGGATGAGACCATCGAATCCGTTGCGGATGAGGACGATCAGGAAGACATCCGTCCGGTACGCAAACCGCGTCCGCGTCGGTACAAGATTCAGGAAGTCATCAAGGTCCGTCAAATTCTGCTGGTGCAGGTGGTCAAGGAAGAACGCGGCAACAAGGGTGCCGCCCTGACGACCTATCTCAGCCTTGCGGGCCGCTACTGCGTTCTGATGCCCAATACCGCACGTGGCGGTGGCATCAGCCGCAAGATCACCAATGCCGCCGACCGCAAGAAGCTCAAGGAAATCGCCTCCGAGATCAAGGTGCCTCAGGGCGCCGGATTGATCGTACGCACCGCCGGGGCCAAGCGGACCCGCGCCGAGATCAAACGCGATTATGAATACCTGCAACGCCTGTGGGAACAAATCCGCGAGTTGACGCTGAAATCCATCGCGCCGGCAAAAATCTATGAAGAGGGCGACCTTATCAAACGCTCGATCCGCGATTTGTATAACCGCGAGATCGACGAGGTCTTTGTCGAGGGCGAGCGCGGCTATCGCATCGCCAAGGACTTCATGAAGATGATAATGCCGTCCCACGCGAAGAACGTGAAACGGTATGAAGAAAACCTGCCGCTGTTTGCGCGCTATCAGGTCGAAAGCTATCTGAGTGCGATGTTCAATCCAACGGTGCAACTGCCGTCGGGCGGGTACATCGTGATTGGTGTGACCGAGGCGCTTGTGGCCATCGACGTCAACTCCGGTCGGGCGACAAAGGAAGGGTCGATCGAGCAAACCGCGCTCAAGACCAACCTGGAAGCTGCCGACGAAGTGGCGCGCCAACTGCGCCTGCGTGACCTTGCGGGTCTCATCGTCATCGACTTTATCGACATGGATGAGCGCAAGAACAACGCCTCCGTCGAAAAACGGATGAAGGACAAGCTCAAGACCGACCGCGCCCGCATTCAGGTGGGCCGCATTTCCGGCTTTGGCCTGATGGAGATGTCCCGCCAGCGCCTGCGCCCCGGCATGATCGAGGCGACGACGCAGCCGTGTCAGGCGTGCCACGGCACCGGGTTGATCCGGTCGGACGACAACCTTGCGCTGAACATTCTGCGCCAGATCGAGGAAGAAGGCACACGCCGCCGCAGCCGCGAGGTTCTGATCAAGGCACCGGTGGGGATTGCCAACTACCTGATGAACCAGAAGCGTGAACATATCGCACAGATCGAAGGGCGTTATGGATTGTCCGTGCGCATCGAAGGTGATCCGCATCTGGTCAGCCCCGATTTCAGCATGGAGAAGTTCAAGACGGCAACGCGCAATGTCGCGCCGGTTTCCGATGCTGTTGTGTCTGTCGATACGTCATTGATGGATCAGATTGACGAAAGCGAGGCTCAGGCCGCAAGTGCCGTCGAGGAAGCCGACGAGCCGCAGACCAACAACCGGTCCGCAGACAGCCCCCGGCCTGGCGACACTGAAGACAGCGACGGCAAGCCAAAGCGCCGCCGTCGTCGCCGTCGCAGCCGTGGGGGCCGGGGGCGTTCCGGTCAGGGTGACGATCAGCAAAGCGGCACGGACACGGACACCGAAGAGGAGGCCGCAGCGGCACTGTCAGACGAGACTTCGGACGAGACGCGAGCGACCGATGCGGTCGCTGACGTGCAGGTCCAGCCGGAAGAGACGGCACCGGTGGCTGATCCTGAACCAGCGAGCGTTGAGCCAGTTGGTGAGGAGCAAAAGGCTGAAGAAAAGCCGAAGGCGGCCAGAAAGCCGCCTGTCCGCAGATCAAGGGCGAAGGTTGAGGCGGAAACCGCAACGGACGAGGATGCGAAAGTGTCCGAGGAGGTGACTGACGCTGCCGGTGAACCTGCCGAGGCGGAGGAGAAACCAAAGCCCAAGCGCACCCGTGCTCCAAGGGCGAAGGCCGCGCCAAAGAAGAAGGCGGAAGCCGCTGAAGAAGCTGTAACCAACGCGGCGGATGCCACCGCTGAAGCAGAGCCGGAAGCGGCGGAAAAGCCCAAACGAAAGCGGGCCCCGGCAAAGCCAAAAGCGGCACCCAAGGCAAAACCGGCACCCCGCGCCAGAAAGGTCAAGGAACCCGAAGCCGACGCGGCACCTGCAGCGCCAGAGGCGGCTCCGGAACCGGCTGAGGCTCCGGTTGAAGCAGCTCCGGTGGCGGCGCCCTCTGAGGTGGCTCCGGTAGAAGCAGCAGTTGCCCAGGCGCCGGCGGAACCCGCTGTTGTGGAACCAAAAGCGGAAGAGACGAAAAAGTCCA
>Ga0316204_10007797_pt1 | contig 15365 bp, 15 predicted proteins | sample 6monrhotite_MG_2_FD_205661 | JGI IMG/M metagenome (GOLD analysis project Ga0316204, IMG submission 205661) | Microbial mat bacterial communities from mineral coupon in-situ incubated in ocean water Damariscotta River, Maine, United States -... | ecosystem: Environmental > Aquatic > Marine >...
GGCAATCGACGTCGCTCACTTCATTCATGCAAGCGAAGAACTTAACACTGATAGTGAACAAATAGGCGTATCTCCAGCAGACATTCGGAGATTTGCGGGTCAAATATGCGAACAAATGCGACTTGCGGAGCCAACGCGACGCGTTCCATCGCCGGACGATCTAGCTGCAAGGCTTCTGAACAGCCATGGGCTGCTTGTCCAAAAATCTGACGGTGCGTATGGATTTTCACACCGTTCGTTCCAAGAGTTCTTAGCTGGGCAGTATTTTGCAGCGGGCGCCAACGATAGAGAAGCCCTTGAGAACGCTTCGAAACTTCACTGGCGTGAGCCGTTTCGTCTCATGGCAAGCTTCGCAGGACACGAAGGGAACAACCTATTTTATGTGATCATGTTGATTTCGAAGTTGGCGCGAACTGCGAAAGCTGATGAATCATATATCTCCAAGACCCAACTTGGCGCGGAAATGCTCGCAGAAATCGGAAAACGACGCCTCGCACTTCACAAGTATGAGCGCGTGTTCAACGAAACTCAGAATACAGCGTCTGCAGAAAGCGGCCTATGGGACTTTTGTGCGCAAGAAATGCTGGGCCAGGTTGAGGAGCCGAAACTGGGCTTGGCAGAGCGCGATAGGGCTGGGGTTGTTTTGGGGTTCATTGGTGACCCGAGGCTTTGCGACACGAGTGGTGCGGCCCTCCTAAAGAACGTTGTGACTATAAGTGCAGGAGATCGAACTGTAGGAACCAAGCGGCTGGAGAAGGCTGAACTTGCCAACACAGGCGGATTTCTTGGTGGAACGAGAACCCTTCAGATTCCCGAATTTCGCATATCTCGTTATCCGGTTACGAACTTTGATTTCTCTCTTTTTTTAGAAGGCGGCGGCTACCAAGATGACGACCTTTGGGAGGGAAGGCTTGGAAAGGGTTGGCTCCGTGGTGACGAGGAAGTTCTCTCCGAATTAAGGGATCACTGGTTGGAGACGCTTCACTTGCATCACGAAAAAGAAATTCGCGATGGTGAGATATCTTTGGAGGATGTCGAGCAAGAAGCGGCGCATCGCATATCACCAAGAATTCAGCCATACTATTGGAATGACCGTCGTTTCAACGCGCCGAACCAACCAGTCGTTGGAGTAAACTATTGGGAAGCAAAAGCTTTTTGCCGCTGGGCAACTAAGTTTGCGAAACAAAATGGTCACCTTCAATCCACTGAGGAGGTTGATTTGCCAACAGAATTCGAGTGGGAGTGCGCTTCTAGACCTCGGGATGACGACAGGATCTTTCCGTGGGGAGATGGCTGGGATGAGACACTTGCACACGTCCGTACCAATATCCTGAACCTTAGGCAGCCTACTCCTGTTGGGGTCTATCTGGAAAATTGGCCGGGCGGGCCATGTGAAATGTCTGGAAATGTTTGGGAGTGGACCGATAGCTTGTTCGTTGATTTTGACGCGAAGTATGATGCTGTGAGGTATAATATCGATAGTTTGGAACAGAGAGTTGTCAGAGGAAGCTCATGGCAAAACAACCCTATTGTTGCGGCATGTAGCGCCAGAGCAGTTGATCGATCCTACAACCTTTTTTACGATGTCGGCTTTAGGTTTATCGTTCGCACCTCGTTACATTGATTCTGATGGAAAAGCTTTGTTTTCCGTGTCGAAGCTCAAACCAGCACATTGTTAGAAAAATTCAGCACAAAGGTTTTTTCGGTTCCGAGCCAGCAAATGGATAGGAAAGAATTTGGTTACTGACCTAGGAGGTATAAGGTCGATTTTCATATCGTGAAGTATCGATGCGTTAGAAGGTGGAGAAGGTTCGACCCCAGTCCCGTTCCCTCCGCCATTATCCCCATTGCGAACCAGTGACACCGCCCTGACGGGCACGGATTTTTCCGTGTTATCAAAGGGGTTTGCGGGAACCGACCGAACCTCTTAGACGCGCCGCCTCGCCGAAGCTGGGCTCAGAATGACCCCCAGTCTCAGTTTGGGCGAACCTCGTCCGTTCCGGTTCGGTCCCGTTTTTCTTCTATCTTTCAATGGTCTGCCGTCGAGCCCCGCCAAAACCCAAAGTCGCGTTCCGAACGACATCAATGGCAACATAGCCAGAACACGCGGTAGGCGCGTTGCTCGGGATGCCAGCGTAAATCGGCGGATTTCTTGGGTTGGTTCGCATCCCATTTCCCCGACGAAACTGCTGATGACAAATGATTTTCGCGTGTCTAGCCTGGCCGCATGTCGAACGGGCCTTGGACAGATACAGAGAATGACCTGATCGTCGCGGATTACTTCGCGATGCTGGCTGCGGACTTCGCTGGCCAGACCTATAACAAGGCCGCGCACAATCGCGATCTTCAGACCCAGATCGACCGCAACCGCAGTTCGATTGAGTTCAAGCACCAGAACATCAGCGCGGTTCTCAGGGCCCTCGGAGAGGACTGGATCCCCGGCTACAAGCCCGCGCAAAACTACCAGGGCACACTGGAAGATGCGGTGGCGCGTTGGCTGGAACTCAACCCCGGCTGGCTGTCTCGTATTGCGGAACGGCCCGCGATGGGCCTACGCGACGCAGCTCAACTCTGGATTGGACCGCCCCCGACGCTCAGCAACCAGCCGCCTCCGGCTGAACTTGAGCAAACCATCGCCACCGCCCGCAAATTCGATGTGGCGGAGCGTGACGAGCGCAACCGCGCGCTTGGCCGGGCGGGAGAAGAACGCGCGCTGGCGCATGAGAAAGCGGTGCTGGCTGGCTCCGGGCGCTCTGATCTTGCTTCAAAGGTGCGATGGATCTCGGAGGAGGATGGCGATGGCGCAGGGTATGATATCGCCAGTTATGCGCCGGATGGTCGGCCCCGTCTGATCGAAGTGAAGACGACCAACGGCTGGGAACGCACGCCATTCCATATTTCGCGGAACGAGCTGGCTGTTGCCGACGAACGGCGGGCGGACTGGTGCCTCATGCGGCTCTATCACTTTGCACGCGAGCCGAAGGCGTTCGAACTGCGCCCGCCGCTGGACGCCCACGTGTCGCTGACCGCCACGAGCTTTCAGGCCAGCTTTCACTGACCCTCAGTCAAACACGCGCCCCGGCTGCTCAACCCATGGCAGCTCCGCCACGCCGCATAGGTCGAAGATCGACAGCACCGTGGGTTCGCGCCGCAGGACCAGTCGCTCCAGCACCGACGGCGCGAGCCATGCCAGCCGGATCACGCGGCTGACGTAGCGGTCGGAGATGCCTTCCTCTCTGGCGAGATCGGCGATGGTGGTGACGTCGCCGCGCTCCAGCCTGCGCCGCCACTCCCATGCACGGCCGATGGCGCGCAGCAGACGGGCGTCCTGGCCGCGTTCCATGGCCACCTCGATCTCCTTGGGCGGCAGGATGCGAGGGCGGCCGCCGCGATTGCGCATGGTGAGCGGGATGTGGACGCGGAGGGTTTCTGGCTCTGCCATCATGCCACCTCTGGCTTGGCTGGAGCCATTAGGGCGGCAATCGCGCCCAAGCCCTCATGCCGGAGATCGACCGCCAGCCCGGCCTCACTGGCGGTGACCCGCGCCACCAAAAGCCGGACCACTCGGGCCTGTTCGGCCGGGATCAGCGCGTTCCACATGTCGTCAAACTGGGTCAGCGAGGCGCTGATGTCCGCCTCGCCAAGGTCTGGCCGATCCTTGCGCAGGGTCCGCGACACCCGCGCGGCAACCTCCGGCGTGCGCAGCAGGCGACGGATTTCGCCGACCACGGCATCCTCGACCATGCCACCCGGCAGCCGCTGCGGTCCGCGCAACTCGGCCTTGGGCCGTTTCTTGATCACGTCCATCGAGACGTAATAGCGATAGCGGCGCGTGCCCTTTTTGGTGTGGTGCGGGGTCATCGCGACGCCGGTCTCGGTGAAGATCAGCCCGCGCAGCAGCGCCGGTGAAGGTTCCTGAGCCGCGGCCTTCCTCAGATACCGGTTGTTCGCGATCACCTCGTGCACCTCGTTCCAAAGCGTCTCGTCGATGATCGCGTCGTGCTCGCCGGGATAGGCTGTGCCCTTGTGGACGGCGAGGCCGCGATAGACCTTGTTGTGCAGGGTCTTGAGCAGCGAGGTCTTGTCGTAGGCTCTGCCGGTCTTGGTCAGGATCGCACGCGCATCTAACTCGCGGATCACCTGCGCCGTGGAACTGGACCGGGCATAGAGTGTGAAGATCGTCCGCACCGTCTCGGCCTCGGCTGGGTCGACGATCAGCTTGCGATCCTTCACGTTGTAACCAAGCGGCACCGGTCCGCCCATCCAGATGCCCTTCTTGCGGGACGCAGCGACTTTGTCGCGGATCCGCTCGCCGATGACCTCGCGTTCGAACTGGGCGAAGCTGAGCAGGATGTTCAGCGTCAGTCGCCCCATGGATGTCGTGGTGTTGAAGGACTGGGTGACGGACACAAAGGTGACGCCGTGCTTGTCGAAGATCTCGACTAGCTTGGAGAAATCCATCAGCGCGCGGCTGAGGCGGTCGATCTTGTAGACCACGACGATGTCGATCAGCCCGTCCTCGATGTCGGCGATCAGGTCCTTCAGCGCGGGCCGCTCCAGCGTGCCGCCGGAAAAGCCGCCGTCATCGTATTTGTCGCGCAAGCAGACCCAACCCTCAGCCTTCTGGCTGGCGATATAGGCCTCGCACGCCTCCCGCTGGGCATCGAGGCTGTTGAATTCCATGTCGAGCCCTTCCTCGCTCGATTTGCGGGTGTAGATGGCGCAGCGCAGGCGGCGGGGCGGTTGTGGCTGTGTTGGGCGCGTCATTTGCTGATCCTCGGGCGTGGTGTGAAGCCAAAGAACTTCCAGCCATTCCAGTTCGCCCCGGTGATGGCCCGCGCCGCGCCGGAGAGCGACTTGTACCGGCGTCCCTGCCACTCGAAGCCCTTCGTCAGCACCGTGACAGTGTGCTCGACGCCGTTCCACTCACGGACCAGCTTGGTGCCCGGCAAAGGCCGTCGTGGGTCGGTCATCACCTGACCGGGTTCACCAGAGACCACCTCGGCCGCCAGCGCATCCAGCGTCCGCCGCGCGTCGCGACCAATGCCGCCGAGGGCCAATTCCTGGATGCGGTAGCCCAGCCGTAATTCGAGATTCTGGCGACTGGTGTTCGGCGCGGGTGCGTCAAAGATCGCCGCCCACTTCTCGCGCAGTTCCGGCACGGTCATGGCCCTCATCGCGACCAGGTCCGCCAGTACAGCGTGGCCCTGCGCAGGGCCAACGCCTGTTCTCTTTCCTACTGATTTCGTTCTGGTTTTCGTCATTCGTCCTCTCCAACTCGGGTTCGCAACTGGTGACGACGACGGCGAACAAGGGTGAGGATGTCCAGCGAACTGTCTTCGTTGTTCGCAGAATTGTCGTTTATTCTCGGAGGGTTGGCGCGATCCACGGCTGCAGCGAGGAGTCGGGCAAGTTCCGCCAAACGCTCATCGGTCGTGAGCGTTTCAGGCGGTGGTGCGAAATTGACGTTGGTATCGGGCATGGCGGGCGAACCTCAGGAGCTGTTTTCCCCTGTGGTGGCCGCGATGTGGAAGGGATTTCAAGTTAAAACAATGGGTTGTCGTATTCGCGCGGAGCAGAGCGCAACTGGTCGTATGCGCCATGGAGCTTCCAACCGTCGAGGCTCAAGATCCAAGCGCGGCCTGGATCAATATCGGAAACCAAGAAGGCTGCCACTAGCATCCGTGTCGGTCAGTCGAAGGCGAACCAAGCTTTCGAAATCGAAACCCTGTGAGAAATCATTGATTGGCACCATGTCGGTATTCATGGTGCATATGTACTGAAAGTTGAATTCCTTCGACATTGCGGCCGCGAGCTCTAACGCATGCGCTCGTTGCCTTACCATCCTCGTCAAACTCCTCGGGAAGGGGGTCCGGGAGAAGTACGTTTTCAGGAAGAGCTGGTTCAGTCCTGTAGTCGCCCCACGAAATCTTCGCCTCGATTTCCTTTACATCCGGCGGCAACAAAACTGTCAGGCCAATCGAAGAGGGCAAGAAGCGTCGTCGAGTGTTGGGGGCCTCAGGCTCCTCGTTGTCACCTGCCGCGCCACCGGCACCCTCGGAGTCAGTTTCTTCGACGTCGATTTCCATCTCCTCCTGCGCGGATGGATCATCGTCGTCGCCTTCGCCATCCAGCCCTAGCGGATCCTCAGCGGGCGCCAAGAAGCCAGTCAGATACCAGCGCGAGGGGCTTTCGTTTAGCCGTTCCAACGCCAGATCAGTGTCTTGGTCCCCCGGACCGATCAGGTCGCGACGAAACATTTCAACAATCTTTGAGCGGATATCTACCGAGGCTGTCATGACCACTGAATTCCTTCTGAAATAACGAGTTCGCTCAGGGTCTTGGCCAACCACTTGCTCGTGTACGCTGTCTTCAGGGGTTGCTTAGGGCGATAGCCAACGGCATCGAGAAGCTGCTCCAAAGCGCAAAGCTGATCTCGAAACCCCGACCGAACGCCAAAGCGGAGACTGGCCTTGTCCGGCCCACACAGAACCCATCCGTCAGTTCTTATGAGAGCATGCGCCCAAAGCGAGTGCTCACCGATGTCCAGATTGATGCCAGATGCCCTGAGCAAAACCTCCGCACGTTCGCGATCACTCACATCGTGCACGGCAGCCAACGAAGTCCGAAGTGCTGCTGAATCGATCAGCTCTTCGGTTCGCCGACGCTGAAAGCCTGTTAGAGTTTCCGTCACACAATCTTCCACGGTTTCAACCGAGTAGCCGCCAGATAACGCACGCCACGCCCCGATCCGGTAGGATTCGAGAATGACGTTCGTATCAACAAGGACAGGACCCGGGTGCTTCGCCATGGCAGCCTCACAGCTCTGCAGGGGGTTCGACCCCGTGAGCGACAAACAGATCGGTGAGGTCTTCAACCGTTTGATCGAGCAGCCCTGCAGCGCGGCGCGTCGAAACCCGCCCCTCGTCAACAGCAAGACCGATCACTTCCATCAACGGCTTGGAAAAAAGAACTGGTACCTCCGCATCGCCCACATCGCGGCCATTGTTTCGAAGCGCCGCATCATTCAGCGCTTTGGCACGGGCGGGCTTGAGTTCGCCGAGCGCCACCAAGCGCCATTTCAGAGCAGATGCGGTCACCTGAAGCTCTTCGGCAGCGGCGTTCAGTTGTGAGATCAGCTCGCCGTCCTCGAGGCTCGCCCAGTCGCCAAACCTGCCGAGTATGGCCTGCGGCATGAGGACAGCCGATGCAAAGTTGTTTGCCAATTGCTCGACGCGGCTCCCACCGGTTTCCTTCGCTTCCTCGGAATGCTCGGGGGGCATCGCATCCCAAGTCAGGATATGAAACAGTTCATGTGCCAGGTCGAAATGTCGGCGGCCGACGACCTCCTTGCGGTTTATCAGCACGACGTCGAGCTCTGGCAGCCGACAGGCCGCGCCGGAGATTCCGTCGAACGCGTCGACCATCAGCACCAGTATGCCAAGCTCTCGTTCCATCACCTCTGCGAGCCGCGCGGCGGGAACGTCGCCCAGATCGAACTCTGCGACAAACCGTTCGCCCGCATCCATCGCATCCTCAAAACTGGAACGCTTGGTCAGGCCCAGTGACCTGCGAAGCAGTGGGGCGGCACGACCGACCTGTGGGGCGATAGCTCGGAACGCGGCAATCCAGCGACCGGCGTTTCGCTCATAGCCATTCAGCACACCCGCACTGACATTGGTCTGCCGCCACGAAAAACGGCCTTCACCAACCAGCATGAACGGATCGGTGAAATACTCGAGCGTCGCTCCAAGCTTCTCGACGGCCAGCATCAGCTCTTCCGCCGTGACGCGGCGCTCACCGGTCTCGATGGCAGACACAGTCTGCCGGTCCTTGAAGCCGAAAAGTTGCGCCAGATCGTCCTGCGAGAGCTTTCGCTCCTCGCGCAGGGCCTTGATCCGAGCGCCGATGAGTTGTGTCGCCATGGTGTGCCTCCGTGGCGCTACATAATCTTGCAAATTAGCAAATGCAAGAAATTCTTGCGAAGAGCGCCTCAGGCGACCTGATCCGCCTCTTCGATCCGCGCGGTGCCTGCTTCCTCTTCGAAGTAGCGATCGCCGCCGCTGAGAGATGAACAGAAGAGGTCGGCGAGGACGCTGCCGATCCGGCGCATATCGTCATGGAAGAGGTCGAGCGTCAGCGTCTGTGCTGCGCCTCGCTCGGCATTGAACTCCACCCGGAAACCTGCCAGCAGCGTCTTTCCCGTTCGGGCGGACTGCTTGTGGATCGATCTGATCGTCCGTCCGTCTCCATGCGCCAGCGCGTCACGGAGCCACTTGAAGAAGTTCTCGGCAGTCACCCCTGCCTCCACCCTGACGTGCGGGTCAATTCCTGCTATTTGGTGCTTGATGACATGCAGCGACAGTTTGACGTGTCATACACGACGCAAGCCCGCCGTGCTCTGAACGCCGGGAGCAACGAACGGGGCGCAAAAGTCAGGCGCAGTTCACCGAAGCCGTCGCCTATGCGGCGCGCCGGCGAAAGCCGGTTTTCCCGCGAGCCCGTGCCATGCCGAGCACTCTGACTGCTGCGGCGGGAGCCAAAGGGCCGAGCGCGATGCAGGCCACCGTGGTGCGAGCGGCTCACGCCACAGCCAACAGCGCCCGTCCAATTTTCTCGACATGGACATAGTCCGTTCCGCAACACCCGCCGAAGACATTCATTTTCGGATGCGCATCCCTGATATCAACATACTGGCGCGCCAATTCATCGGGGTCGCCTTCCTCGAGGTGGCCCAGCTGACACAAGGTTCCATGATCCAGCGACGACGCATTGGCGCGTAGTCCTCGGATGCGGTTCGCCCAAGGTTCGCTGGCAAGCGCGGGGCCAAAATCAACGGGGTGCGCGCAATTGATCATGTAATAGGCTGGTGCGCTTGAAGTCGCCGCATCAACCGCTTCAATCGCCTGTCTCAATGTCTCACCGCTGCGGAGTTTGCGGTCTTTTTCAATCGTAAAGGCAATGACCGACGGTAAATCTGCCTCGGCTGATGCCCGTGCGATGCCAATAGCCTCGTCGGTTGTATTCAAGGTTAGCGCCGTTACGATATCGGCACCCGCAGCTTTGAATGTCTCTATCTGTTCGCGGTGGTATGCTTCGGCACTATCGGCGGTCAAGTCCCGGTTTGTTTGGTATGCGTCGCCCCTTGGGCCAATGCAGCCGCTGATCACGGTGTTTTGCGGTGCCAGCCCGGCGGCGGCGGCGCATTCACGATAAAGCTCAAGACACCTGTGGTTCATCTCGGCCAGACCTTCGGTGGAATACCCAAGCAAAGTTCCCCAGTCCCGACTGGCGCGGTAGGTCAGGCTGTCAAAGATGAAAGGCGTTCCAAGCGTCACGGCGACTTTGGCGAAGGCAGTGTAGTAGTCCCGCAATGCCCGCGCTGACCGCTCATCATTCAGCAAATGAAATGCGCTGAACTCCGGAAGCTCGAAGCCGCGTTTGTACATAAGCCAAGTTTCCGTTCCACCGTCCGTCAGAAAGATTTCGTCCGTTTGGTGTGGCAATCGGGCTGTCGTCAGGGCCATGATGTGCTCCGTAATGTGCAAGATGTGTGCCTTTGGGGTGGGGATGCGTTCGCCTCAGACCCTCGGCGCAATATTTTGATTGAAGCGGAACCGGTTTTGCGGATCGTATTTGGTCTTTATCTCAACAAGCCTTTGATAGTTTGGACCAAAACTTGTCCGTGTCAGCGCCGCGTTGTCCTCGCCATGTCCGGCAAAATTCAGATACGCGCGCCCTTGGTGGCCAAAGCGTTCCGAATTGGACCAGCCATCGCGTGACCAAGCAATGTTCGCGTCATCGTCACCGGGATCGGTCCAAACGCCATCCAGTGAATACATCCATCCCATGGATCGGTCGCCAAACGCGGTGGCGTCGGCGGCAACCTTGGCCGTCGCTCCACCAAAGTTCCAAAGCGATGACAGAGAGTTATCGGAAGGCGCGGCCAAGGCGTTGGCGATGGCCAGATCAATCATCTCATCCGTCAGGTCCGTCAGATAGCGGGCTTTCCAATAGCAGCGAAAATCTCCGGCGGGCATGAGCGTGTCAAACAACTGTTGCACGTCGCAATAGTTCATCCGCCCGGAAAAATCGACCGACATGTCGCCAAGCTCGCGAAGGGGCTGAAGCAGCGTTTCACCTATCGCGGCGTCACCGTTATAGACGCAAGCCAAGGTAAAGACCCGCTTTCCCCAGTGTTCCTTTGGGAAATCCTCGCCCCCTGCGGTGGAGAATTCGCAAAGCGATCCAACCCTGTCGCCATGCTTGGCAAGAAAGTCGCGCCATGCGCGGATTGGCTCGGGACCATCTTCGACGAGATAGATTGGCGCCGCGAACATGACTTCGGGGCCGATCGGGTGCAGCGCGAAATCGAATTGCACCACCACACCGAAATTTCCGCCGCCGCCTTGCAGGGCCCAGAGCAGTTCGGGGTTTTCGTCAGCACTGGTATGGATCAACGAGCCGTCGGCGGTGACGACATCAGCGGCCACCAGATTGTCGATCGACAACCCATGCTGTGCGCGCAGCCAACCAATCCCCCCCGACAGCGTCAGACCTGCCACCCCGGTGTCGGAAATCAGGCCTCCGGGTGTTGCCAATCCATGCGCCTGCGTTGCGGCGTCGACATCACGCCACAACGCTCCGCCTTGCACCTGTGCCACCCGTGCCGACGCATCGACCGTCACGCCGCGCATCAGCGACAGGTCGATCATCACGCCGCCATCACCGACCGCGTGACCCGCAACATTATGCCCGCCACCTCGAATGGCGATCGGCAGGTTCCGGGCAACCGCCAGCTTGACAGCGGCCTGCACGTCACCCGCAGTTCTGCATCGAGCGATCAGCGCAGGGCGGCGATCAATCATCGCGTTCCAGACACCCCGCGCTGTATCAAATCGCGCGTCCTCGGGGCCAATCATATCGCCACCGAATTCAAGTGACAGCGTATCCAGCGTATTCAAAAAGTCATCCATCCGGTGCGTCCTTTGCCAAACTTGCCTTCAGGCTATCCCAGCGGAACCGTTTAACAGAGTGGCATTATGGCCAAGCACAAGGCATACTGGACAGGTGACTATGGCAATTTCGCCAAAACCGTGCCTAATCGGACAAGGATCCGTCATGAGCCAAGCAAAGAAGCCTCTGATTGTGCTGCTTGCTGCACCAGAAACATCCGCGTCCGTTCTCTATGGATTGTATGATGTCTTGCTGTCTGTCGGCGCGGTTTATTCTGACATGGTCTCCGGGTCGCCCGGTGATGAACTGCTGGACATCAAGATTGCATCGGCAGACGGAAAACCATTCCATTGTATTGGCAATATTCCGGTCGAACCGCATATGTCGATTAACAATCATGCGACACCTGCTGCGGTTGTCATTTGCGATATGTATACGTCGATCTACGATGCTCCAAAGGGCCGATACTCGCGAGAAACGGCTTGGTTGCGAAATATGCACGCCGATGGAGCGATGCTGACCTCGGTCTGTTCCGGATCGCTCCTTTTGGCCGAAACCGGTCTCTTGGATGGGAAAGAGGCGACGGCGCATTGGGCCTACCGGGATATGTTTCAGCGCCACTATCCAAAGGTCGCCTTTCGCAATGAATCGATTTTGTGTTTGGCAGCCGAGGCCAACCGCCTTGTGACGGCAGGCGGCGTCAGCGCGTGGCATGATCTGGCTGTCTATTTGATCGCCAGGTTCTGCGGATACCAACAAGCGATTGAAACCGCGAAAGTTTTTCTGATCAGCGGCCACTCTGAAGGCCAGTCACCGTATTCTGTCATGACGCGTCCGATGGAAACCTCGGATGCGCAGATCTCTGATTGCCAGGTTTGGATCGCGGACAACTACGCCCTCGCGAAGCCGGTCGAACAGATGGTCGCGCGATCCGGCCTGAACCCTCGGACCTTTTCACGCCGGTTCCGCTCGGCAACCGGGTTTGCCCCCATCGAATATGTGCAGGCGCTGCGGATCGAAGAGGCCAAGCAGATGCTTGAAACAGATGTCCATTCCGTGGATGAGGTTGGCAGCTCAGTCGGCTATGAAGACCCCGCTTCGTTCCGCCGGGTATTCAAACGAGGCGTCGGCCTCTCACCAGCCGCCTATCGAAAGAAATTTCAACGCATCTCGCAGATTGCCAAGCCAATGGCTGCGCGATGACGTCGAAGCCTTCACGACGCTGGCGCAGTTGCGGCGAATGCCTCTTGATTTCCCACTCTGCCGCCATTCGGTGGTCGGGCGGGGTTCAACCCGATCACCATCTGCGGCTCCTAGATCTTGATGAATGCCGCCGTCACATACATGAAGCCGATCCCACCCAGAAATCCGCCCATCACGGCGGGCGAAAACAGCGCCGATTGCCGGTCCGGGTTTTGGCGCAACAGATACGCGCCGACCTCGACGATCACCTGCAAGATCGCGCCGCCACCGATTGACAGCGCCAATGCCGACCATTGCGGCGCATAGGCCAGACTTCCGACCCACATGCCCAGCACCGCAGGGCCACCGGCCAGCAGGGTCAGCGCCGGAAACATCCACAGCGCCGGTCGCGATTTCAGCATCGGAGCCGCGATGCCGATACCTTCGGTGACATTGTGCAGCGCAAAGCCGAGCACCAGAAACGTGCCAAGCCCCGCGGATCCGGCAGCAAAAGCCCCGCCAATCGCCAGCCCCTCGCCAAAATTGTGCAAACCGATGCCAAGCGCGATGTAAAACGCCAAGGCGATGCCCACCGGCGCCCCGCGCCATCGGCCAATCGCCATCAACAGCAGAAAACTCGCCAGCGCCGACAGCCAGACCATCGCCGACCCCTGAAACACCGCCGCCGTCTGGGCGGCCAGTTCCAGTGCCTCATTCAACGTGTCGATCATCAGGAAGGCCAGCAAGCCAACGGTGAGGGCGAGCAGGAAATTCATCCCCGCGCGCCCGACCCCGCGCATCGCCGGGAAGAACATCAACCCCAGCGCAACCGGCAACAGGCCAACGATCGCCCCGACAATCGCTTGCGGGATCAACTGATTGAGCGTGGGTTTGGGGGTCGGCAGCGCGACCGCGATCTCATGGTCAAAGCCGGTGCCCGAGTTTGACAGCATGGTCACCAGATGCGCCTCGCCCAGAACCCACGGATAGGGGATGCTGATCCACGCCGTATCACCGCGCGAAATCGGGCCTTGCGGGTCTTGCGCAAAGGTCCAGAAGGCATCGTCGACCGTCACCTGCGCGATCACCATCGGTTCGGAGCCGCCGGCGCGAACCAGCAGTCGAATGCCGGCCTGATCCAGCACCGCGCGTTCCACGGTCAGCGCCTCGACCGGCGGGGCACCGTTGTTGAAGCTGCGCAACGGATCCAGCGAGGCGATCCAGACAAAGGACACCAGCATCAGCCCCAACGGCACCAGCACCGTCAGGAACCGAGCAAGCGGCGAGCGGGTGGCGGCGGAGTGTTCGCTCATTGGCCCGGCTCCCGCACATCGAACAGGCCAACCCAGCCCAGTTCAGTGAACTCTGCCTGATGGGCGTGGAACATATACATCCCGGCCTCGTGTTCGGCAAAACTGAATTCCAGGATGCCGCGCTGCGCCTGACATTGCATGATCAGATCGACGGTATTCAGCGTCGGAGTCAGCGTGGTTCCGGTATCAAAATAGTTGAAGAAATTGCCGTGCAAATGGAACGAGTTGATCAGATCAAACTCGGTCGCGTTCATCAGATAGACCCGCACCGGACGCGATTTATCGATGACAATCGGCTCGTTCATATAGGCATGTGCGACGGTATTCGCGGCGTAAATCTCGTTCGCGCCGTCGAAATTGGTGTCAAAGCCGTTCATCACAATGGCCAATTCCTGCCAATGGGCATTCTCGGGCGTGCCCAGAACGCGCGACTTCGCCACCGCTTCGTATTCAGGATGCAGCGCCGGATCGGGGTCGACCACGAACAGCCCATACATGCCCTTGTGCATATGGCGTTTGAGCGGAAATGCGTGGCAATGATAGAGGTGACAGCCGAAGGGCTTGGCGTCGAATTCGTAGATGAATTCATCGCCGGGGTTGATCACCCCCGAGCCGAGAACGCCGTCCATACGGGCCGCATGAATGCCGTGAAAATGCATCGAATGCGGGTGCGATCCGAAATTCCTGAAGACAATCCTCAGCCGTTCGCCTTCGCGCGCGCGCAGCGCCGGGCCGGGCACCCGGTCGTTGAAGGTCCATGCCGGAAACAGGATGCCGGGGGCGATTTCGATGTCCTTGTCGGTGGCCTCGACTTCGAAGGTCCGCAGCGTGCGACCGTCGGGCAGCACCGAGGTCACGCCAGTGTCCCAATCGGTCAGCATCGCGGTCGGATCGAAGCCGTTGCGGCCATGATCGACCCGCCCGACGGTCATCATATCGCCCTGCCCCATTCCCGGCATGGGCGCTGTAAAGGGATCGGATTGCATCGCGGGCCTATCCCGGCCCGCCAAGGGACCGGTCGCCGGATCAATTGCGGGTCTGATCTGCGACTGCGACTGCGCGCCTGTCGCCAGAGCGGCCGCGCCACCAGCAGCCACCAGCCCGCCCATCAGCACGGCACGGCGACTGGAGTTTGCGGCCAGTGAGTCAAGTTTTGGCATGTCTGGGTGCCTTCATGCAAACGATAATCATTCGCATCTATGTCCCGGTCTGCATTCTGTTGCAAGCGTGAATTCTACACAAAGGCGGTGGCAGCACGGGTTTCGCTGGTCATTTGGGCGTCGGATGGGTCTTGCGCATCGGCTATTCGCCCCGATTTGATTGCCACCCACCCCGATCTTGGCGTGCCGACTATCGCCCGCCGGTCAGGGCAACAGCGGTTCAGCGCCTTGCGTCCGGGTCTTGCTGTTGGATCCATCCAGTTTGCGGCCATGCGCGCCGATGCGGGCCACCGGCCACAGCCCTCATCGGGTGGCCAATATGAATATCTGTGCAGGCCCTCCCCTGCTGCGCGGCGGGGCTGTTGGCCCGTCGGTTTGCTATCGCGGCGACGTTGCACGCCGTGACCGCGCCAAAACGCTGGGTGGCAATGCCGGGTGACCAAGACAGAGGCTTGCGGATTTGCCCCGGCGCGATGTTTGCGTGCCATTCGCGGCACTTCCACGGTGTCCTGCACGCGCCGCGCCGCCCAAATCGCGGTGTTGGCAGCGATTGGATTGCCGCCGCGCGCATGGCGTCGAATACCGGCTCAGCGATGTCGATCCAGAAACGCATCGATCTCCGCCTGTGTTGGCGCTTCGCCGGCAAATATCTCGGTATAATGGCACCCTGCAATGGCGCGCTGCAAGCGCGGCTCGGACACCTGCATTGAATAGTAACCGGTCTGCGTAAGGATCACCGTCAGAGCGCGGTAAT
>Ga0316204_10007798_pt1 | contig 15365 bp, 12 predicted proteins | sample 6monrhotite_MG_2_FD_205661 | JGI IMG/M metagenome (GOLD analysis project Ga0316204, IMG submission 205661) | Microbial mat bacterial communities from mineral coupon in-situ incubated in ocean water Damariscotta River, Maine, United States -... | ecosystem: Environmental > Aquatic > Marine >...
TACTTCTTAACTGATACTATTGGAATCTCGCTTGATTTTATGGATAAGATATCTGGGGGCTCTGTCAACCTAGATTCTTTAGATATGAACATTGTAATTAGGAATGGATTCAACTTGATCGCTCAATCAAAAATAACCCTACTTGAAGGAGTTAACTCAAGCACCATGAACTCAGTTCCATTAGGCTTTCCAGACTTTAACACTGACATCAATATCAACCCTGCAAGTGGTGGGTTGTACGACTATGTGCCGTCAGAATATCCAATGGTTATTAACAATTCAAATTCAAACGTTCTGCCGTTTTTAGAGAATTTGTCAGATTCGATCGTATTGGGTTACGAACTGTTTGTGAATCCTTTTGGTAATGTGACGGCAGGTGCTGATGAACTATTTCCTGGTTCAAGCATGGAGCTCTTTCTAGATGCGGAATTCCCAGTTAGTTTTGCCGCCAACAATATGGTTCTCAGAGATACATTTGATTTTTCATTTGAAGAAAGCGCTACTGTTAGTGGTGAAAATGCCAGCATAGCACTGAGTTACGCAAATGGGTTTCCGTTAACGGCTAACACTTCTTTATACCTAATAGATGAATTGGGAACTGTTCTGCATACCATAACTGCTGACTCTCCTATCCTGTCAGGTATTTACGACAATATCACATTTGAAACCACTCCCACTTCCGGAATCGCAGTGTTTACTCTAGATCAATCTACAATTTCACTATTGGGCGATACTAAAAAATTAGCCTTTGATGTTACCTTCAGTACTGAAAACAGTGGGAACGTAAAAATTCAATCTGCTTCAACAATTGATTTCAGTTTGAATTCAGATTTACAAATAAAACTGAATCTGTGAGAAGAGTCATTGTTTTCATATCCTTAGCAATTGCTTCTACTTCGTTCGGTCAAGAGCCTACATATGTTTTTGAGGACACTGTAAATAGTGATAACCTTCTTAAAATCAGCTCATACAACACCTATTCAAGTAATCGATTCAATAATGATTTGATTGATAAATTCTTGTTTGGTGGTGAAATCACTACTGAAATTAAAGATAAGGCATCTTCTAAGCTAGGAAAGCTCAATGCCATAGGAGGAGAATTTGAACAAAGAATTGACAGCTATACTCCTTCTATCAACATGTTCAAGAAAGAAAGATACGGGATGAAACTATCTTTTTCAGACAACCACTACTTCTCAGCCAACCTTTCAACCGACCTTTTCAACACTGCAATGTATGGCAACTCCCCATATATTGGAGAAACTCAAGATTTTACATTTTCTCATGCTCAATACTTACACTATCAAAAATTTAGTGTGGGATTTTATGATGAAGCAAACCTTTCTTCTATCCAACTGAGCTATGTGGCCGGATCTAAGGGACTAGAATTTGGCCTTTCAGCATCTTCACTACTCACTCCTTCAGCCCTAGATTCTATAGCAGTTGATTTGACTGGAGCAGGGTTCGTAACAGATACTTTGGGACCATATTGGGCATTTCAAGGCGGCGGTTTTTCTTTTGATTTGGACTACAATTTTATATTTGAAGGAAAGGTTAAGAATAGGCAAATTATAAACTTTAAAATCAACAACTTAGGGGTAATTTTTTGGAATAAAAAAACAGATAATTACATCATTAATACACATGCAAAATATAGTGGATTTGAGGTGTCTCAAATCTTAAGCGGAGACTCTACACTTTTCGACTTTGATATTCAAGACACCCTTGATATTACACATGACAAAAGGAATTATGTAGATGTTTTACCTATAGAATTAGTTGTTCAAAAGCTAGCAGATAATGGGATAGATCAAAAGCTTCAAGCAATATTTGGATTCAAAACGATATTAGTTCCAGATTACTTTCCATATTTATATGCTGGCGCGTACTACAGACCCGTTGACAACTTCGCGGTATCTACACGACTTTCTTATGGAGGCTTTGCTGGCGTTAGATGGGGACTTAACGTTAATTACTGGTTAAAAGAGAAATTGTACTTCTCATTGGGATCATTTGATCTCATTGGGCTAGCATCAAAAAAGATTGGATATGGTAGAGGGCTTAATTTTTCAATGTATTATAAAATTTAAGGGATGAGGAAGATAGCTTTAGGAATAATATTCACAATAGCAGCTCAAACGCTACTTGCACAGCCAATTAGTTTTTTTAAGAGCTATGGTGGCAATGGTTACGATTATGGGCGTGACGTGGTAGAAGATTTTGATGATGGATATGTTTGTACGGGCTCATCAAGTAGTTTTCTTTCCGATCAAGGAGACCTGTTTGTTATGAAAGTAGATACAGGTGGACATTTTAAATGGTCTTACAACTATGGTGGAGAAGGTTCAGACTGGGGCGAATCAATATTATTTGACTCAGACACAAATTATTCAGTAGCCGGATACACTAACTCTATTGGATATGGTGGGTTTGATTTTTATTTTCTTAAAATTGACTCTAACGGCACAAAGCTTCTTGAAAAAACTTACGGAGGCGCAGATTGGGATAAATGCTATGCTCACATCCAACTTCAAGACTCTGGCTATGTTATGGTAGGTGATTCCTATAGCTTTGGAAACGACTTACAAGCATACATTGTAAGAACTGATAAATGGGGAGACACATTATGGACAAAGTCCTGGGGTGGAATTGAAGAAGAATCTTTGAATGACGTCATTCTTGACGGAGACTCCATAGTTGTTTGTGGACGAACTACTAGTTTCGGAAATGGTGAAGATGACGGTCTTATCATAAAAATGGATCTTTTAGGAAACATTGGCTGGTCTAAAACAATTGGGCAAGAGAGGTCTGATTACTTCAACTCGATTGAACACTTCAATGACTACTATGTGCTAGGAGGACAAAGATCTTACAACTTTGACGACGACAAAGAAGATATGTGGGTTTATAAAATCCAAGATGATGGCTTAACTGTTGTGTTTGATTCTCTTTATGCAGATTCTGAAGACACAGATATTACAATGGACTTAATGATTAGAGACGTTAACCAAGACATAATTATAGCCGGCTTCACAAAAACTTGGGGAGTAATTGACGGATTTGGAGATATGATCACATGTAAATACACAAGCAACTTCACCTTCGTAACGAACTACACCTTTGGAGCGGATCTTAGAGACCAACCTTTTGCAATAAAAGAAACCTCTGATGACGGTTACATAATGATTGGAGATTTCAATCATCAATCTTCAGGTGGCGGTAATATGTTTCTTCTAAAAAACACTTACTTATGGGAGTGGTTTGATGTTTATAATGATATTGAAAATGAGCAAATTACGACTTCTATCAATAATGAACCACACAAGCTTGAGAACGAGATCTACCCCAACCCATTTCAAGACCAACTAACTATCAATCTTCAAGAAGATTGTGAAAAAGTTGAAATTCTAAGTATTAATGGAGCCAAAATTTTAGAAGTATACAAATCAGGAGAGTATGACCTAGGTCATTTGGAATCTGGAATTTACATTGTGAACTATGTATTTACAGAAAAATCTTTCCGTTCAAAAATCGTTAAAAACTAGGCTACCCAATCCCCATTCAGGTATCGAACGACAAGATAGAGCTGAAAAGTAAGTAAGAAGACGGTCAAAAACAACTTATTCAAGTCATCCAACATAGCGCTCTTTCTCTTTGAAGTTATTAGCGCTAAAACAAGGACAAGCACTATTGAAACAGCTGTGAATTTCAGTAAAGTTTGAATGTGAACAAAAGAATTAAACAACAACCAGTAAACTTCTAATGCAAGAAACGCAAATAAGTAATGCTTAGGTTTGAATTTAAATCCCTGCTTGTAGATATAATCTAGAAACAAGAGCATAAAAGGGCTGGCGAACACAAATCGATTCAAACTAAATAAACTACCTCCCCTAAAGAGTAAAACTGCCATAGAAATTCCTGAAATAAAAAGAATTGAAAACAAATGATAAGTTGAAATTTGAATTTCTTTCTTTTGAAGTCGTCTTAATATGAATTTGAGAGAAAACCCTATTGCGACTAATCCAATCAAAAACGCCACACCATCTAGACGAATTATGAGACCATCAGACCAAGATCTCAATGGCAATTGTGGTATCTGCAATGTATTCCCCCATAATGCTTGAGCTTCAAAAAAAGTGAACCACTGCCCCGTATCTAAGTACTGAATCACTCCAACTATCAAGGTCCCAAGAACTAAGACTCCTATTCCACCGAGAACAAATCTTATAAATATCTTTTTCTCTGCTGACAACAACCAAAACGTAAGTATTAATGAGGGAATAAATACTGTATACGAAGGTCGTGAAATAGCACATATCAACAATCCAAAATAAAAATATTTTAGGTTCATTTTCTTAAGACCAATCAGAGCAATGACTGATGAAAAGAAGAAAAAAGACTCGGTATAGGGAACCAAGAAAAACACCACCGAAGGGAGCAGTAATCCTAGAATAAAAACTTTCCGTGAAAAATTAAATGTCCTATCTAAATAATAATATCCTCCAAAATAGATTAAAGCATTTATCATTGACATAAAGATTCCACTAACACCGATAAGGCTCCATACTTTAGGAAACAATGGAAAAAAAGCAGTTCGAAAATCGTTGTATCCGTTCTCTGCTATAAAACTGTAATGAACAGCATCAAATCTCAACAGAGAGGCTTCAGAAAGAAGTGATGATTGTGCAAGAGAAATCAGCACCAGGGACACAATTAGCAACCCTAGGTAAAGAAACAACAGATGAAGTTTTTTAAGGCTTCTCAACATACTTCTTACTTAATATTCTGTTAGTCACTGTTTCATAAACTAGTTTTAGCTCGTCATCTTTCAACAAATCCAAGTGTTCTTGAATCACCTTTTCATCATTCCTTTTAGCGGGTCCAGTCAATGAATTTACCGCACCATTATTGATGCAATTAGAAATTGTTTCTTTTATCAAAGGAACGAGTAATTCAAAGTTAAGATCATTATCTTTCATCAAGCCCTCTGCCTCAATGAGCATTTGAACCGTAAAATTACTTGCAAACACTGCAGCCACATGAAGTTGTTTTCTCTTGGTAGAATCTGCAAACTCGACACTTGTTGACAAACAAGAAGTTACAAAACTCTTCAGTTCTGCACTAAACTGCTCAGTTGATCCTTCAATCAAAAAAGGAACATCTTCAAGATTAATATTATCGTTTTTCCCTAGTGTCTGCAAAGGGTAGACCACTCCGTAGCGATCAAAGCTATCAAGCAAACCAATGTCTTTTGTTCCACTCGTGTGAACAACAGCTTGATCAGATGGTATTTGTTTGGCAACCTCAGAAATCTGATCATCACTGATTGCAATAATTAAAAGATCAACTTTAGGCAACTGCCCCACCTTCTCAATGGCACTAGTCCCTAAGAAATCTGCAAGCTTCTGGGCATTTTGAAAAGTTGACGAATGAATAAACCTCAGTTCAGAAGAATGCTGTAATTTCATTCCTAAAATTCGAGCAACATTACCAGATCCAATTATCCCTATAGTTTTCATATTTTCAAAGTGAGGAAACTGAATTGTCATTTATCCCCTTCATATCCCTCAAACTTATTAAATTTGAAGCAATACAGATTCAAATTCATAAACTAAATCCAAACAAATGAAAGATGTATTTATCGTAGATGCTATCAGAACGGCAATTGGCAACTTTGGTGGAACCCTTGCTCCAGTGAGAACTGATGACTTAGGAGCTCACGTTATGAAAGCTCTTATTGATCGTAACCCAAACTTTGATCCAAAAGATATTGAAGACGTAATTTTCGGTTGTGCTAATCAGGCAGGTGAAGACAATAGAAATGTAGCTCGTATGAGTTCGCTTTTAGCTGGCTTGCCATGGACTATTGGAGGAGAAACTGTAAATAGACTTTGTTCATCAGGAATGGCGTCAACAGTGAATGCAGCAAGAGCTATCAAGGATGGAGCGGGTGACATTTATATTTCTGGAGGAGTTGAACACATGACGAGAGGCCCTTGGGTTATCTCTAAAGTGTCTAAACCGTTTGGTAGAGACGCACAAATGCATGATTCTTCTTTTGGATGGAGATTTGTAAATCCAAAAATGAAAGAAATTTATGGAGTTGACGGAATGGGAGTTACAGCAGAGAATCTTGTTGAGATGTACGGAATCTCTAGAGAAGACCAGGATTTATTTGCATACAACAGTCAAATGAAAGCGGCGAAAGCACAGTCGTCAGGAAGATTTGCAGAAGAGATCGTACCAATTGCAATCCCAAGAAGAAAGCAAGAAGATCTAATATTTGATCAAGACGAATTCATTAAACCAAATTCTTCATTAGAAGTATTAGGAAAACTTAGAGCTGCATTCAAAAAAGAAGGCGGATCTGTAACTGCTGGAAACGCATCAGGATTGAATGATGGAGCTGTTGCTTTATTATTAGCTAGTGAAGATGCTGTGAAATCAAACAATTTTAAACCAATGGCAAGAATCGTTTCTGCTGCTGTTGCTGGGGTTGAACCTAGAATCATGGGGATTGGACCAGTTTACGCTTCTCAAAAAGCACTGGCGAGAGCCGGACTGACTTTTGATGACATGGACATCATAGAAATCAATGAGGCCTTTGCTGCACAAGCTTTAGCATGTACAAGAGAAATGGGATTAGCTGATGATGATCCGAGAATCAACCCAAATGGCGGAGGTATTGCAATTGGACACCCACTTGGCATGACAGGAGGACGTATTCTTCAAACGGCAGCAATTGAATTAGCAAAACAAAATAAGAGATATGCCTTAGTAACACTATGTATTGGTGTTGGTCAAGGTTACGCTACAATTATTGAGAGAGTTTAGTGAAAACTAGGTCGTCTTTTTTCTTAAGTTTTCTATCGCTAGCAGTAATTATAGTCTCTAGCCTTTTAGGATATTTAGACGTCATCTCTGCCCTATTCTATTTTGTTGGTGAAATAGCTGTAATGGTTGTAATCACAATGATCATGCACATTCAGTTTGGTGATATTTTCAAAGCTATCCAAATTGGCATCATGTCGATATTCCCTCTTGCCATGGGATACTTACTGGCCTACTTCCCTGTTTTATTCTTAGACCATGTTGACCTAGCGCTCAGAAATGAAGTTTACGATTCGAGTCAGTTTCTACCTTATATGCTCAAAATTACTTGGCCATTTATTCTAATCAGATTAATCACCTCCATTGCGGCTTACCTCTTAATTCCTAAAGCTAGACGAGAAGAAACAGTAATGAACAACCTCTTTACCCCAATTTTTCTAATCTTAGGTGTTGGAGTTGTGAATATTGCGCTTCTCAATTTCTTTGATGGCGTTTTGACCGCCAATATTATACTGATTGTTATTTTATCAATCAGAGTTATAGTCGAATTGATTCAGTACAAATCTATTTTGGGAATACGTTTTAAGAAAAAAACTACTCCCCAATAAAATAATTCTCAAGGGATAGGATTTCGATTAAATTCACTGTATTTGCAGTATCCACTGAGTCTCGTTTCACCAATCCAATATCTTTAGCGAAATAATCGTAATAAACATTAATTGAATCGCCACTCGTTTCTTTAACTACCCACACATCATTATATGAGATTCCATTCGTAACAATTGAGGTGTCGGGATTATAAGTATCCCTCCAACAGCAAGGACTTGAGCAAAACCAATAATCAATATGCCATTGACTAAAAGGAACGACAGCATTTGGACTGATTGATAAAGCACCATCAAAAACACGAGAACTTCTCCAAGTTGCTGTTCCCGGAGCTTGACCTCCCTGAAAGCTTTTAATTCTGGCATCATCATAATAGAAACCAATTCCTTTAAATTTTGGCGCCAAGATTGAATTATACTCGATTGGATAATACCCAGTATCCATTTCTAGTTTATAATCCTCACTACCATAAAGTGAATACTCCCACCAACTGCCTGGATAGGCAGGGAAATAAGAATTTGGAATTGATTTTGGAAGCTCAGGACCAGGCTCATCTTTTGTGCATGAAACAAAAAATAATGCAATTCCTATTGCTAATATTAAGTTTTGGGCGTTCATACTTTGAAGGACGTGAGTTTTCGAGAATCCGTTTGCATCAGGTCAAAAAAAAAGCAGCCCTAAAGCTGCTTTTCACTATTACCAATAGTAATTCTTATCTTTTATCTAAATCAACAAAGTCTCTAGCGTTTTCACCAGTATAAACTTGTCTTGGTCTTCCGATCGGATCACCATTATCTAACATTTCTTTCCATTGAGCAATCCATCCTGGTAATCTACCTAATGCAAACATTACTGTAAACATCTCAGTTGGAATACCGATAGCTCTGTAAATGATTCCTGAATAGAAATCTACATTAGGATATAATCCTCTAGACTTGAAATACTCGTCTTCTAAAGCTACTTTCTCTAATTTCTTAGCAATCTCTAAAGTAGGATCATCAATTCCTAATTGATCTAAAATGTCATCACATGCTTTCTTAATGATTGTTGCTCTTGGATCAAAGTTCTTATAAACTCTGTGTCCGAACCCCATTAATCTAAACGGATCTTCTTTGTCTTTTGCTTTCGCAATCCACTTTTCTAGATCTCCTCCATCTTCTTGAATCATTTCAAGCATTTCAATTACTGCTTGGTTTGCTCCACCGTGAAGTGGTCCCCAAAGAGCCGAAATACCTGCAGAAATCGAAGCATATAAGTTCGCTTGTGAAGAACCTACAATTCTTACAGTTGAAGCTGAACAATTTTGTTCGTGATCAGCATGAAGAATTAATAATTTATTCAATGCTTTAGCAATTACTGGATTAGGCGTGTAATCTTCAGTTGGCATTGCAAAACACATGTGCATGAAATTCTCAATGTATCCTAAATCATTTTTAGGGTACATAAAAGGATGACGTACAGCATTTTTATAAACCATAGCCGCTAACGTTGGCAACTTGGCAATCAATCTCTTAATTGTTAATTGGAAAGCCTCTTGTGATCTGTTTGGATCTTGAGATTCTGGATAGAAAGTTGACATTGACACAATCATTGAAGCCAAAATACCCATAGGGTGTGCTTTCGCAGGATAAGCTTCAAAGAAACGCTTCATATCTTCATGAACCAAAGTATGGTGATCAATTTCACTCTCAAATGATTCTAACTCAGCTTTCGTAGGAAGTTCTCCGTTCAGAATTAAGTAAGTCACCTCTAAAAAAGAAGCTTGCTCAGCTAATTGCTCAATCGGATATCCTCTATATCTTAAAATTCCTTTTTCACCATCTAGAAACGTAATTGCACTCGAACAAGACCCAGTATTCTTAAAACCTCTGTCTAAGGTAATGTATCCAGTTTGGGCTCTCAATTTAGAGATATCCAATGCTTTCTCATTTTCAGATCCAGTTATAATAGGAATTTCAATTGTTTTCCCATCTAATTCAATTCTTGCTATTTCGTCCATTTTTGTTTCCATGTTTACTTTGCGTCTTTTAAAATATTCCCCCTAAATATAGCAGGAATTTTGTGATTTTAGATAGCTAACCATCAAAATATTTTAGCCACAGCTTGCATTCTCACCTTGCTAGAGTTCATCTTCAGATAAAACAACCAAGAAATCACCTTCATTTATAGTTACTTGCTCATCTTTCGGAAGATTTAGTCTCACTCCAAAATTTGAACTTGAATCTTTACTCTTATCGCCTTTTCTAATTCCTAAACAAACTTCTTCTCGTTTAAGAGCTAAACCAATCAAGTCTCCGAATCTTACCTTAACCGGAAACTCTTTGAAGTATAAATCAGCAGGTTTCACATAAATTTCTGAACCATCTTCAGAGAATAAATCATCATAAAGCGCCTTAATTAGTGGTTCTTCAGACAGCTGAGCTAATATCATTGTGATTAATTTATTACTAATAATAAAGTCATCTACATCTGTTTGCGTAATGATTTCTTGATTCTCAGAATTCAAGACCTGCGTGATTATGTTCGTTTTAACTTCTAATCCGCCTTCTTGTTTAATGTTTCTTAAAAGCAACAATATAATTAAGGTATCTGAGTCAATTTTATCAGCTGACAATTCAGAAGTGTTTTGAGATAAGATAATAATGTTGTCGTACTCAAATGGATCGCTTGATTGTAAAGTCTCGAGCTTTAGTGGATCTGCATCTCTTAGTGTAATTTCAAAGTCACCATACTCTTTTTTCATCTCTTCAACCTTAGATATCAAAATATCATCAGGCTTATTGAAAATAATATCCACCTTCGTTCCGCTTGTCAAATAATCAGCTGACTCTCTAACAAAAATCTCAGCCACACTGTGCCATCCCAGAATAAGGATATTCTTACTCTTTTGTTCGAGTTTTTTACCCGAAAGCTGCAATTCTATTGGTTTCATTATTGCACCCTCTTGAAAATCAATTGTTGAATCATCTTCTGCCAAAATGATTACTTGATCGTCAGGCACAAGCATATAGTTCTCTTCAGGTCTTAATCTAATTCCATCTTGCTCATTGTAAACTCCTAAAGGAATTCCATCAATGAAATGGAAAGGCAATCTTCCAAAACTCACTCCATTCCAATCTGCCTCATAAAAATAGACCTCACAACCATCAAAAGAGAGCATTTCATTGTAAACCATTTCTAAACCTGAAGTAAGAGAAGTTTGCACCAAGAGTTTCCCCATGATATCCCAACTATCTAAAGCAATGATATTCTCATCCTTGAAGAACGATATTAGCTGACGCTTTTCTTCAGAGAATATCTCTGCAATGATTGGCAGTTCATTTTTTCCGTCTTGACAAGAAATAATCGCCATAATTGCTTTCACAGAAAGTACGTCAGAACTGAGTTTTTCGTCTTGAGTAGAACTTTCAGAGCAGGTCGCCAATAAAATGACTGATTTTGCCTTCACAATATTTACCCTGTGAAGTTCATTTATATTTGCGAAATCACCAGTTGTAGTTATAATTCTGGTTGTTCCTGTAGATGGCAATCTCTTAGCAATCATGTCATCCATCTCTTCTTTACCCATGGTTGACAGAATCACAACACTTGCATCTTTTTCAGATTCATTCGCAATAATCAACTCTCTAATAATATCCACTACTCTTTCATTCCATCCTAAAATCAAAGTATGATCCTCTTCTATCACCACACCTCTACCTTTTCTGAAGTTATAAAGTACCTTCTCAAGAGATGTTGTAATGAAGGCAATAAGCATTGAAAGAATAATCACACCTACTAATCCTGCTAGAACCGTAGAAATTTTTACCCAAATTGACTGTGTATTATCCTGATTCATATTACCTGGATCAGTCATTTGTAGCCAGGTACGCCAAACATCATCTTCTTGACCATGGTAGTATTCATCCACTGAGGGATCTACATCTACTCCAGTCATATTGACTATTAGAACTCTGATTCCGACTATAACCAAGAATAATACTATAAATACTATGAATAGACTAACAAAGATGGACGCACCACCTTTACTTAAGTATTGTCCGAAACGGTATCTGAGCTTTTCTTTTATTGAAAATGACATAGGGTCTACATTAATTTGAGGCCCTTAAGATAAGTAAAAATGTCTTTTAGAAAATAGCCTACTTGTTCTCGTATTTTTCGAGAATTGAAAGCAATTCTTTTGGTTTTTTGAAACCATTAATGGTTCCGATTTTAACCTGTCTCTTCGAAAGAACTACGAATGTAGGAAAACTCATTCTCCCACCTAACAAGTTGTATGCAAGCTCATTGTAAGTTTTGTTGCCGTAAGTCTTAGATTCATACAACTTCTTCTTAAAGGCTATTGCATCTTTAGATTCAGCATCCATTTTCACTGCATAAAAGTGTTCATTCATATACGAAACCACCCTTGGATCTTTAAAAGTTGAATTATCCATCTTTACACACCACCCACACCAACTGGTGTAGATATCAATGAATATAGGTTTTCTGTCTTCTTCATTTGCATCAATAGCAGCTTCGAAGCCATACCATTTTATCACATCTTCTTTATCATCTTGAGAGAATCCGATAAAACTAGAAATTGATATTATTAATAGAAGTAATCTCATACTGTACTTGACGGATAAAATGACTAGAGGTTTGCCTTGGTAAAGGTTAACATTTTGTTAAATAAATGAAGTCTAGTATAACCTCCATAAATCCCATGTGTCTTATTGGTATAGATAAACATGTCAAAGTCTTTATTTTCTTTCACTAGGGCATCTACCATCTCCATTGTGTTTTGAACATGAACATTATCATCTCCCGAACCGTGAACTAAAAGGTACTTACCTTTCATTTTGCTCACATGATTAATTGGAGAATTGTCTTCATACCCATCATTGTTTTCAGCAGGTGTTCTCATAAATCTTTCAGTATAAATATTGTCATACCATTTCCAGTTTGTTACTGGTGCAACTGCTATCCCCATTTTAAAGACGTCAGCTCCTTTCGTCATGCAAAGGGAGGTCATATAACCTCCATAACTCCAACCCATTATTCCGATTCTGTCAGGATCAACAAATTTCCATTTCTGAACTTCTTTTGCGCAGGCAATCATATCTTCAGTTTCTAACTTACCTAATTGCAGGTAGGTAGACTTTTTAAAGTCAGCTCCACGATACATTGTTCCTCTTGTATCAACAGAAACTACAATATATCCTTCTTGTGCTAAGAGCTGATGGTAGTGAAAATTCGCCCCACCCCATGAGTCAGTTACAGTGTTGTGACCAGGCCCATTGTAAATATTGAAATAAACCGGATACTTTTTAGATTCATCAAAATCTGATGGTTTCACTATAAATGCATTCAGCTCATCACCCGCATGACCTTTGATTGTAATGAATTCTTTTTTAGCTAAGTTGTAATTCCCTAACTTCTTCTTTAATTCTGCATTATCAACCAAAACGTCTAGCTCCTTCCCTTTCGCATTGTGTACAGATATTCTTGCTGGTTCGTTTGCATTAGAATAGTAGTTAATGTAATATTTCATCCCTTTACTAAACATGGCATCATTCGTCCCTTTAAGCTCTGATAGTTTCGTTTTAGAAGAACCATCAAACTTGATTGAGTAAAGCGCTTTGTAAATTGCTCCTTCTTCAGCAGAGACATAATAAACAAGTCCTTTCTTTGAATTCACCCCTTTTAACTCAACTACATCCCATTCTCCCTTAGTGATTTGAGTAGTTTTACCGTCTAAACCTACTTGGTAGATGTGATTAAATCCATCTCTTTCAGATGTTCTTAAAAATGATTCTCCGTCATCAAGAAAAATTAAATTATCATCTACATCAACATATGTCTTTGATTCATCTTGATGTATAATCGCTCCCTTCTTCCCAGTCTCGTCATATTCTGCAATTGCATAAACCAAATTGTTTTGATGTCTATTTAATGATAGGTAAACAAGCTTGTTGTCGTCTTTTGTCCACTTCATCCTAGGCACATATTCAAATGGGCCTCTTTCAATCATCACCGTTTTAGCATCCTCAAGATTATACATATGAAGAGATAACTTTGAGTTATCTTCTCCAGCTTTAGGATATTTAAAGGTGTATTGCTCTGGATAAATCTCATTTCGATAGTAATCCATAGTGAAGTCTTTTACTTCTGATTCATCAAATTTTAAAAAGGCAATTTTTGTCCCTTTTGGTGACCATTCCCAAGCCTTAGTCAGTGAAAATTCTTCTTCGTAAACCCAATCAGTAGACCCATTGATTACTCCATTAGTACTTCCGTCAGATGTAATCTGTGTAACGGAACTTGATTTCAAATCTTTATAAAACAGATTGTTTTCATACACAAAAGCCACTTTAGAACCATCAGGGGAAAATTCTGCCAACATTTCTTTAGACTCTTTATTGTAAAGGGCTTCTGCTTCACCCGACTCCAAGTCAACCACATAATATTTGGCAGTAAAACTTCTTCTGTAAATAGATTTGACTTCGGTAGCTAAAAGCATTTTAGTCTCATCTGCATTGAAAAAGTAATTATCAATGGTGATGTCCTTCAGTTTAGAACCGTCCAAAATTGTAGAAACCGGAGTTCCGAAATCTGTGTAACTATATTTTACAATTTTATCCTTTTCAAGAGCTGAAAAATGTTCTCCGTCCTTCATTGAGCTTACTGAATAAACATAGTCAGCAGAGAATTCACGAGAAGCCCAAATAAGGTCGTTTGTTAATTCATTTTCTTGTGAAATTGCTGGAGTTGAAGCCGTTAAGAAGACTAGCAATAGAGGTAATAGTACTTTTTTCATTCTATATCTTGAATATTTAAATCAAATATATCAATTATTCTGCCAAGCTTTATCCCTTTAGTTCTCATGGTTTAGGAAAGATATTAACGGTCATATTTGAGCATAAAGAGAAAGAACTTTCTCCTTCTTGACTTCTAAAGGGTCGGCAGCATCAATCCAATGAATTTTGTACCCATTCTTTTCCATCCTTCTAAACCAAGTCATCTGACGCTTAGAGAATTGATGAATCGCCGTATTTAAACCTTCGAACAACTCTTTCTTTGTTACTTCATTTCTCAAGTAAAGGCTCAACCATTTGTATTCTAATCCGAAAAAGGACATTTCATCATGAGTAAGATGATTTTCAATTAAAAACTCAGCTTCTTGTATCAATCCATTGTTCAGCCTATAACTCAGTCTTTTGGTAATCTTCTCTCTTCTTAAATCTCTGTCAATATTCACCCCTATTATTAAAGAATCGATTTCTTCATATTTTCTCGGTTTCCAAGCAGGGTTTTGGAGCATGTGATTGTGGATTGCAATGGCTCTTATTTTTCGAGCTGAAGTCAGTGCATTTAATTCTAAGCGCAATTCTTCTGGCAATTGAGAATATTTTATTTCAAGCTCCTTATCACTAAGTGCTTGCAATTCATTTCTCAGATCTGGATTCGTCTCAATTCCTAGATATGAAGAACCCTTGAGTGCAGTCTCAATATACAATCCTGAACCCCCACATAGTATGGGAGTCTTTTTCCTTTCCTTTATATCTTGCAAAGCTTTGTGAAAATCGATTTGATATTCAGCAATATTGTATTTGTAGTTTGGGTCTTTGATATCGATTAGATGAAAAGGAATTGATTGACCATTAATGGTATATTCTTCAATATCTTTTCCTGTACCAATATCCATGTATTTGTACAATTGTCGGCTATCAGCTGATATGATTTCTGCGTCTAAATCTAATGCTACATTACAAGCTAACTCTGTTTTACCAGATGCTGTAGGACCCAATATGGTAATTAATTTGTCCATCAAGAATTCCAAATCTCCCAAGCACGTTCTGCCTGCTGCTCTAACATGGTTTTTCCGTTCAGAGTCCATGCCCCCTTCCCTTTGCATCTTCTTAAGAATTCCGTTTCCACAGGATTAT